>Ga0075428_100007426_pt1 | contig 12146 bp, 9 predicted proteins | sample RhiMetdeltSRZDD2_FD_75291 | JGI IMG/M metagenome (GOLD analysis project Ga0075428, IMG submission 75291) | Populus rhizosphere microbial communities from Tennessee, USA - Rhizosphere MetaG P. deltoides SRZDD2 | ecosystem: Host-associated > Plants > Roots > Rhizosphere > Soil | place: USA...
CTGCGCGGCGGGCGGGCCAACCTGGCCAGGCAGTGAGTCGCGCCGTCGCCGCGGCGAGCGCGCCGTCGCCGCGGCATTGATCTGCCCCGCGACATGCAGGCCTCGGAAACCAAGAACGGCCCACGCACCGCAGCGCTCGACCACTCGCGTCACGCCTACGCCTTGGGCGGCCCGGGGTAGCCGGTCTTCGCCGCACCCGGCTCGCGCAGCAGCTTCGCGGCAGCGAGCACGTGTGCGTGCAGCCCGGTGCCGCCGGTGGCGTCGACGTGGGCGAGCAGCGCGTCGCGCATGCGCGGGTCCCAGTAGTGGCGCAGGTGGTTGCGCACGCCCTCCTCGCGCTGGCCCGGCGGGTACGGCGTGAAGAAGTCGCCGATCTGGTTCGCCATCGTGATCAGCACGTCGAGGTGGATCACTGCGTCGCCGGACTTCGCCGCGCGACCGCTCATGCGCGCACCGAAGCCGGCGTGCGCGAACTCGCCGGCTTGCCCGTCGGCACCTTGACCAGTTCGACCGCGGTGACCTTGTACTCGGGGCAGTTCGTCGCCCAGTCGTTGAGGTCGCTGGTGACCGCGTTCGCATTGCTCTGCGCGAAGTGGAACGTTGTGTAGACCACGCCCGGATTGACCTTGTCGCTGATGCGCGCGCGCAGCCTGGTCTCGCCGTAGCGGCTGGTGACGGTGACGAAGTCGCCGTCCTGGATACCGCGTGCGTCGGCGTCGGTGCGGTGCACGTCGAGCACGTCCTCGCCATACCATGCGACGTTGCCGGTGCGGCGCGTCTGCGTGCCAACGTTGTACTGCGACAGGATTCGGCCGGTGGTCAGCAGCAGCGGGAAGCGTTCGTCGGTGCGTTCGCTGGTCGGCACGTAGCCGGTCAGCATGAAGTTCGCCTTGCCGCGCGGGAACGTCTTGGTGTGCAGCACCTCGGTGCCCTCCGGCGCCTGGGGGTTGCAGGGCCACTGCACCGAGCCGCAGCGTTCGATCAGCGCGAAGCTCATGCCCTGGTAGGCCGGCGACAGCCGCGCGATCTCGTCGAGGATCTGCGCCGGGTGGTCGTAGTGCAGCGGGTAGCCCATCGCGTTGGTGAGGCGCACCGTGATCTCCCAGTCTTCGAGGCCGGCCAGCGGCGGCACCACCTTGCGCACCATGCTCACGCGCCGTTCGGCGTTGGTGAACGTGCCGTTCTTCTCGAGCGAACTCGATCCCGGCAGGAACACGTGCGCGTACTTGGCGGTCTCGTTGAGGAACAGGTCCTGCACGATCACGCACTCCATCGCCTTCATCGCGGCGACGATGTGGTTCTGGTTCGGGTCGCTCTGCACCGGGTCCTCGCCCTGGATGTAGATCGCCTTGAAGGTGCCGGCGACCGCGGCGTCGAACATGTTGGGCAGGCGCAGGCCCGGCTCGGGGTCGAGTTCGAGCTTCCAGTCCTGCTCGAAGGTCGCGCGCACCGCGGCGTCGGTGACGAAGCGGTAGCCGGTGAACATGTGCGGCCAGCTGCCGAGGCACGAGCCGCCCTGCACGTTGCCCTGGCCGCGCAGCGGGTTCACGCCGACGCCCTCGCGGCCGAGCATGCCGCACGACAGCGCCAGGTTGCCGAGGCACATCACGCCGGTCGAACCCTGGCTGTGCTCGGTGACGCCCAGGCCGTAGTAGATCGTGCTATTGGGGCCGCTCGCGTAGATGCGCGCGGCGCGCCGGATCTCGGCCGGGTCGACGCCCGCCTCGGGGCCGACGACCTCGGGCGCATAGCGCGGATCGCCGACCAGCGCCCGCCACTGCTCGAACTCGGCCGGATGGCAGCGCTCCGCGATGAACTTCGCCGCGTGCAGGTTCTCGGTCACGATCACGTGCGCGAGCGAGTCGAGCACCGCGACGTTGGTGCCCGGCCGCAGCGCCAGGTGCACGTCGGCCCGGCAGTGCGCCGACTCGGCGGTCTCGGTGCGGCGCGGGTCGATCACCAGCAGCGAAGCACCTTGCCGCACGCGGCGCTTGAGCAGCGAACCGAACACCGGGTGGCCCTCGGTCGGATTGGCGCCGACGACCAGGATCACGTCGGCCTGCAGGATCGAGTCGAAGTGCTGGCACGCGGCGCCGGCGCCCAGGGTCGCCGACAGCCCGAACTGGGTGGGCGAGTGGCAGATGCGCGAGCAGTTGTCGATGTTGTTGTTGCGCAGCGCTACGCGCGCGAACTTCTGCATCAGGTAGATCTCTTCGTTGGTGCAGCGCGACGACGACACAGCGCCGGCCGAGCCGCGGCCGTGCTTGGCCTGGATGCGCTTCAGCTCGGCGGCGGCGTGCGTGATCGCATGGTCCCACGTGACCTCGCGCCATGGCTCGGCGATCGACGCGCGGATCAGCGGTTTCTTGACGCGGTCGGCGTGGCGCCAGTAGTCGAACGCGAAGCGGCCCTTGACGCAGGCGTGGCCGTGGTTGGCCTTGCCTTCCTTCCACGGGATCATGCGCACGATCTCGCCGCGGATCGTCTCGGCCTTGAAGCCGCAGCCGACGCCGCAGTAGGCGCAGGTGGTAACGACCGAACCGTCAGGCTTGCGGGGATTGGGCACGGTACTCGCCTCCTTCGAACAGACTCTTCTCGACCAGGCTGTGCGTCGGACACGCCTGCACGCAAGCGCCGCACGAAACGCATTCACTGTCCAGGAAGCACTCGCCCTGGCTGGCGACGACCTTCGACTGGAAGCCGCGGCCCTCGATCGTCAGCGCGAACGTGCCCTGGATGTCCTCACACGCGCGCACGCAACGGCTGCAGACGATGCACTTGGTGGGATCGAACAGGAAGTACGGGTTGCTGGCGTCGACGGCCGCCTGCAGGTGGTTCTCGCCCGCGACGTACGGATGCGTGGTGACGCCGGTCTGCTGCATCGTCTCGTGCAGCTCGCTCCAGCCGCCCGGCACGTCGCCGGCGGGGAAGTCGGACAGGTAGAGCTCCAGGACACCCTTGCGCAGCTCCTGCAGCCGGGCGGTCTGCGTGGTGACGACCATGCCGGGCTCGACCAGCGTCGTGCACGCGGCCGGGAAACCCTTGCGCCCCTGGATCTCGACCAGGCACATCCGGCAGCTGCCGAACGCCTCCAGCGTGTCGGTTGCGCACAGCTTCGGCACCGGGCAGCGCGCCAGCGCCGCCGCGACCATCACGCTGCTGCCGGCGGGGGCGGTGACCGGCTTGCCGTCGACGGTCAGCGACACCGCGGCACCGTCGCGCGGCGGCGTGCCGAGATCGACACCCTCGCGCAGGTTGCGCAGTTCAGACCACATGCGCGGGCTCCTTGCCGGCCGGCAGGCCGAAGTCGCCGGGGAAGTACTGCAGCGCCGACAGCACCGGCCACGGCGCCATGCCGCCGAGCGCGCACAGCGATGCGTTCTCCATCACGTCGCACAGGGCGAGCAGCTGGCGGTGGTTCCGGGCGACGTTCTCGCCGCGCACGATCTTCTCGATCAGCTCCCTGCCGCGCGTGCTTCCGATCCGGCACGGCGTGCACTTGCCGCACGACTCGACGGCGCAGAACTCCATCGCGTAGCGCGCCTGCTCGGCCATGTCGACGGTGTCGTCGAACACCACGATGCCGCCGTGGCCGACCATGCCCTTCTTCGCCGCCAGCGCCTCGTAGTCGAGCGGCAGGTCGAGCAGCGACTGGTCGAAGTAGGCGCCGAGCGGGCCGCCGACCTGCACCGCACGCACCGGCCGGCCGCTGCGCGTGCCGCCGCCATAGTCCTCGATCAGTTCGCGCAGCGTGACCCCGAACGCCTTCTCGACTAGGCCCGCGCGCTTGACGTTCCCCGCGAGCTGGATCGGCAGCGTGCCGCGCGATCGGCCCATGCCGAAGTCGGCGTAGTACTTGCCACCCCGGTCGAGGATGATCGGCACCGACGCCAGCGACACCACGTTGTTGACCACGGTCGGCTGGCCGAACAGGCCCTTGATCGCCGGCAGCGGCGGCTTGTAGCGGATCATGCCGCGCTTGCCCTCGAGCGACTCGAGCAGCGCGGTCTCCTCGCCGCAGATGTAGGCGCCGGCCCCGATGCGGACCTCGGCGTCGAACGCGAAGCCCGAGCCCTGGATGCTCGCGCCGTACCAGTCGGCCGCCCGCAGCGTCGCGATCGCCTGGTTCAGCACCCTGGCGGCGTGCGGATACTCCGAACGCAGGTAGACGTAGCCGTAGGAAGCCCCGGTGGCGTAGCCGGCGATCGCCATGCCCTCGAGCAGCACGAACGGATCGCCCTCCATCACCATGCGGTCGCTGTAGGTGCCCGAGTCGCCTTCGTCGGCGTTGACGACGACGTACTTCGGCGTGCCCAGGGCACCCGCGACGGTGCGCCACTTGATGCCGGTCGGGAAGCCGGCGCCGCCGCGCCCGCGCAGGCCCGAGTCGACGACCTCCTCGACGACCGCGGCCGGCGACATGCCCAGCGCGTTGCGCAGGCCGCGCAGGCCGCGGTGCGCTTCGTATTCGGCGAGCGACAGCGGGTCGGTGAGCCCGGCGCGCGCGAAGCACAGCCGCTCCTGGCGGGCGAGGAACGGGATCGCGTCGACATTGCCCTGCGCGAGTTGGTGCGCGCTGCCTTGCAGGAAGCCGGCGGCGAACAGACCCGGCACGTCCTCGGCCTCGACCGGGCCGTAGCCGACGCGGCCCTGCGGCGTCTCGACTTCGACGAACGGTTCGAGCCAGAACAGGCCGCGGCTGCTGGTGCGCACGACCTGGACCGGCTGCCGCAGGCGCTGGCATTCGGCGGCGATCGCCCGTGCTGTGGCGTCGGCGCCGAGACTCAGCGCGGTGGCGTCGCGCGGCACGCAGACCTTGATCGTCATCGCGCGCTCCGCGCCTGCTGCAGCAGGCGATGGACCTTGGTGGCGGTGACGCGACCGAGCAGTTCGCCGTCGAGCATCGCCGCCGGCGACACCGCGCAGTTGCCGAGGCAGTAGACCGGCTCCAGCGTCACCGCGCCGTCGGCGGAGGTTTCGCCGAGCCTGCAACCCAGCGCCCGTTCCACGTTCGCGGTCAACTCGCGGCTGCCGCAGGCCTGGCAACTCTCGGCCTGGCAGAGTTTCAGCAGGTGACGCCCGCGCGGTGCCTGGCGGAAGTCGTGGTAGAAGGAGATCACGCCGTGCACCTCGGCGCGCGACCGGTTCAGTGCCGCCGCGATCGGACCGACGGCGCCCGGCGGCACGAACCCGAACGCCGCTTGCACGTCGTGCAGGATCGGCAGCAGGCTGCCGGGCACGCCGGCCCAGCGGTCGAGGATCGGCTGCAGCTTCGCGGCGTCGGCCGCGGCCAGCGTCGGGCCACCGCGGCGGCCAGCGGGTCGGGGGATCACGGCGTCTTTCTTCACGGTTCGGCAGCGGTCCGCGCTGGCGGAAGGCCTCGGATCCTGGCAGCTTAAATATCGCCGCGCCCTGCTGGCAACCACCCCGCCGCGATTGCCGCGATTGCCGGGTCGCCGCGGCCCCAGATCGACTCGCACCAGAACTGTTGGTTTGAGTGGACTGGCCGAGCTCGGCTGTAAACCGCCGGCCAGATCGTGGCACTGATGCCTTGCCGGGATCGCAGTCGATCGCGGCAAGGAGAACACCGTGCCCTTCGTGCCGCCCCGATGTCCCAACACCAGCTGTGGCGACGATGTCGGCCGGCGCCATTGCGAGCGCCTTCTGCAGACCTGCGAGGCCGCCGTGGCGCGCTCGCGATGCGCCCGACCGCCGCCGGCAGCACGGCCAGGTCTTTCGCCGATCGCTGCAGGATCGGCATCAGGGCGCCGGGCAGAGCCTGCAGCTCCGCGATCGCAGCGTCGACGGCCGCGAGCTGGGCAGACACGGCTTCGGGGCCAGGGGGAACACCGGATGGCATGCGCCGGGTTTTGTATCAGAAACCACGAGTGCACCCCACGACCCCGCGTGCGTACGATCCTTCTTCGCGTCATGCTGGCGGCATGGATGCCCGCGGTCTGCGCCAGGCCCGCCGCCAGGAGATCGAGCGCCGGGCTGCGCTCCGCACGGCGGCCGGTCGCAACACCGAGACCCTGGCCCGGTGGCGACGGTGCCGGCGCCGGGTCGGCAACTGGCTGCTCGGACTGCTCGCGCCGGCGCTGCTGCGGCTCCTCGCCTTCACGTGGCGCGTGCAGCGCCGAACCGGGCCGGGGTGGCAGCTGCTGACGAGCGACCAACCGTGGCTCGTCGCGATGTGGCACGGCCGCATGCTCACGGGGTTGCCGATGCGGATGCACCGCGGTCGCAGCATCGGCGTGCTCGTGTCGCCGAGCGACGACGGCAACCTCGCGACTCGCGCGCTGCGCCTGTTCGGCTACGTCCCGATCCGCGGCTCGCTGAGCCGCGGCGGCGCGCGCGCGCTGCGCGAGATGACAGGCACGCTGCAAGAGGGCCGGCAGCTCGTCGTGACGCCCGACGGGCCGCGCGGTCCACGCCACTCGATGAACGTCGGGCTGCACTGGCTCGCGCGCAAGACCGGCGCGCCGATCCTGCCCGTCGGCTTCGCGTGCGACCGCGCGTGGCGACTGCGCAGCTGGGACCGCTTCACGATCCCGAAACCGTTCGCGCGGCTCGTCGTGAACTACGGCGATCCACAGCCGATCGCTGCGGCCGCCAGCGACAGCGAGCTCGAGGCGCTCGCGGCGAAGCTGCGCACGCGGCTCATCGCGCTCGAACGCGAGGCATTCGCAGAACTCGGCACCGCTCCCGATTTCGATGACGACAGCGAGCCGACGAACTCGGAACCGCGCAAGAAAGAGAACGACCTGGGTTCCCTTGACCAAGGGGACCCAGGTCGCAGCAGTACCGTCGTACCGTGATGGTTGGCTCCGCGCGGAGCCGACGGCGAGGCAGGACTACAGATCCTGCGGCCTGACCGTCTTGCGGCCGTTCGCCTCGGCGCGCCTTTCGGCGCCGGCGATCATGCCGCGGACGGCACTGTCGAGCGCGCCGTAGAAGTCGGACGAGACGTTCGACTTCTTGCACGCTGCCTTCGTTCGGGACTTCGAGATGATGAGGTCGCCGGTCGCGGTCCTCTTGGTGTTCTTCTTGGCAGCCATGGTTTCTCTGTTCGGTGAACTTGTCCGCCGGACTGCAGCGAAAGTGCCACGACGCCCGCGAACTCGCGCGAAGTGTGGCGAGGACGGTTCCGCTGTCAATGAGAAACTCGCGACGAAACTGGCCGCAGGAGGCCGTTCTCGGCGTTTCCCGCGGGCTGCTGCGCGGCGCTGGCCGCCCGTGGCGCACCCGTGTTGCATCGGGGCCGGGGACAGCGTGCAGTATCGAGAAGCCGCTCGCACCTCGTGTTCGGCAGTGGTTCGATGCGACTCGCCAGCTAGAGTGAGGATGCTCCCCTTCCATGAGCTGGCGCCGTATCCTGCTGTTCTCGCTCATCTTCGTCGTTGCGCTCGGCGCATCGACCTGGGGCTACTTGCAGCATTCCGACGCGGCCACGCGGATGTTGCGCAACGAGCTGCGGCGACTGCTCGCGACGCCGTCCAGGCTCGACACGACGAGCATCGATCTCGCTGCAGGCCGGCTGTCGGCAAGCGGGTTGCGCATCGACGATCCAACACGGCCCGGCAAGGCCCTGGTCGCAGTCGAGCACCTGCATGTCGATGTCGCCGGCAATCCGCTGGGCCCGCTGCTGGCGGTGCGCGGCGTCGTCGCCGAGGGCCTCGAGATCGACCTCGGGCCGGATCTGCCCACGCTCGAGATGCTGCTCACCGAAGCCGCGAGACAGCCCGGCGATTCGGCGGCGCCGCCGGACCCGCCTCACGTCGAGGTGCACCGCGGCCGGGCCCGATTCACGATGCGGCCCGGGGTGCCTGCGATCGAACTGCTCGACCTCGAGCTCGAAGCGAGACCGATCGAGGGGGCGCCAGCATGCGCCGAAGTGCTCGGCACGGCGACGCTGCGAGATCTCGCCACGACCGTGCACGTGACCGGCACGATCGACCTCGGCACGCGCGCGGTGCGTCTGATGCTGCGCATCGGCGACATCGACTACGACCGAGCCCAGCTGAACCGGGTCCGCCAACTGACGGGCTTCGAACCCGCGACGTTCGACGCCGCGGCACATCTGCAGGAAATGACGGTGTTGATCTCGCTGCCACCGCGCGCGGAAGCTGACGGGGACGCCGATGCTGGCAAACCCTCGGTCGACGTCGCGTGCGAACTCGACCGCGTGCGCGTGGCGGTGCCCGACCTGCCAGGACTCGTGAAGCAGGCCAGCGTCACGGGCCACCTGACCACGAGAGCAGGCGGCTCCGCGCGCGCCCACTTCCGCCAGGAGACCACGAGCGGCAAGCTCGAGATCCAGGCGGAAGCCCGGCAGCTGTTCGGGACGCCGCACTTCGAGATCCGCGCGAAGGGCAACGACATCTCGCTCGACGACGACGTGCGCGCCGCCTTGCGCACGTTCGCGGTCGGTCGCGAGGTGCTCGCCGCACTGCGGCCGACGGCCGGCCACGCGGATCTCGACCTGTTCCTCTCCGACCCGCAGGACTCGGGCGTCGCCGAACTGGACCTCGTGCTGCGGGACGTCGCGATGTCCTACCACGGCTTCGGCGTGGCCGAAGACCGCGTTTCGTTCCCGCTGCCGCTCGTGGCTGCGCAAGGTCGCGTGCGCTTGCGCGACAACGTCGTGTTGCTCGAGGACGTGCAGGCCTCGATCGACCCGGACGCCGGCGGCGGCAGCGTGAGGATGAACGGGCGCATCGACACCGAGGAGTTGTCGGGCAACGACACGACGTTGGACATCGAGGCCGAGGGAGTCTCCTTCAACACGCATCTGCGCGAAGCGCTGCGCGTGCTGCTCCACGACGAGGGCGCGCTCTACGACAAGCTCTCCCCCACGGGCCTCACCGAGGTCGCCGTGCGCGTGCGACCGCGGCGGCAACTGTCGGGCGGCTGGTCGGTCGAAGTGCGACCTACCGGCGCGACGATGTCGTGGGCCGGCTTCCCATACCGCCTCGAAGACCTGCGCGGTCGCGTGGTCGCACGCGCCGACGGCGTGCGCTTCGATCTCACGGGCGCGCACCGGTCGGGCACGCTGACGATGCAGGGGCGCATTCCGCTCGACCCCTCCGCCGCGAATGGCGGTGGGTTCGAGGCCGTGTTCAGTCTGCAACAGGTGACCATCGACGACGACCTGAGGCGGGCGGTCGCCGTGTTGGCGCCCGACATCGATGCGCCGTGGCAGGCAGCTGCCCCACAGGGCCGTTTCGACGGCCGGGTCAAGGTGTGGCGGCCGGCCCCGACCGATCCGCTCTATCACGACGCGCTGCTGGAACTGGGCGGCGTCGACCTGGGCCTGCCGATGGCGCCATGGCGCGCCGTCGGCCTGCGCGGCCAGCTGTTGGTGCAGGGCGCGGACAGCGCCGCGCGCATCGACTTCGACGCGCTGCGTGGCCAACTCACGAACGGCACCAGGCGCCACGCCCAGCTCGCCATGCTCGGTTCCTTCGCGACGGGCGGCGAGGAACGCAGCGAGATCACCTTCGTCGTGCGCGATCTCGAGCTCGACGCGGTGCTCGGCAAGAGCCTCGAACGATACGGGGCGCTCGACCTCGGCACCTGGGACTCGCTGCGGCCCTCGGGCACGGTCGACCTCGTCCTGGTCCACGAGCAGAAGCAGGGCATGCCGGCGGATGTCCGTATCGTGGTCCAGCTCGTCGACGTCGCTTCGAACGCCGCGATCCTGCCGCGCCCGGCCGAACACATGACCGGCGAGCTGACGATCAAGGACGGCGAGCTGCGGTTCGACGACGTGCGCGCCAACCTCGGCAACACGCTCGTGCAGTGCAGCGACGGCCACGTGCGCGGCCGCCCCGACGGTCGCACGGAGCTGCGCTTTTTGGCGCAGGCGAAGGGCTTTCCGGTCGACGACGGCATGGCCAACCTGTTCTTCGGGCCACTGCGACAGGCGGTGCTCGACAGGAAGCTGAGTGGGCGCGCGGACGTCGATCAGCTGACGCTGCAGTTCGCGCTTCCGGGCACCTCGAGCCCGCTGCCGCTCGAGACGCGCATCAGCGGGCAACTGCGCCTCTACGACGTCGAGCTGTCGCTGGGCCCGACCGACTCCGACGTGCGGGTCCAGGGCATCAGCGGCGTGCTCACGCTCGATCCGAGCACCATCTCCGACGCCGGCGGCGGGATCGTGGGCCGGATGCAGGGCGGCTCGATGTCGATCTTCGGGCAACCCTTCGAGAACATCGAAGCGAACTTCACGGCCGATGCCGACCGGCTCGAGCTCGGCAAGCTGACCTCGAGATTCCACGGCGGCGCCGTGACGGCAGCCAGCCTCGATGCGCCCGCGCTGCGCTACGAGATCCCGGGCAAGCGCTTTCCCGAGGGCCGATTGTCGGGTGATCTCGCATTCGAGCGCGTCGACGTCTACCAGTTCCTCGACACCTCGGGCTGGACGAACCCGCCGTATTCGGGCCTGGCCAGCGGCAGCTTTTCGCTGACGCGCCTCGACGGCACGCACCTGGTCGCTGCCGAAGCCTCCGGCCAGCTCAAGATCGAACAGGGCGATCTCGGCGTCGTGCCGCTGTTCACGGCGATCTACGCGCAGCTGCCTGCGCCCGATCGGCCGCGTTTCCACTACCTGGAATCCACGTTCCGCCTCGCGGACCGCCGCGTCACGTTCGATTCGCTGGACGTGCGTTCGAGGATGCTCGGCGCGAACGGCATCGGCACGCTGGATCTCGACGGCTATGTCGACATCAAGTTGCAGCTCAACAACCTGCTCGGCACGTCGGCCGACCCGTTCCTGATGCCGCTGATCGAAGAGCTGACGAAGAACATCGTGCGCTTCCACCTGTTCGGTTACCTGCGCGACCTCAGGACCGAGAAACGGTGGATCGTCGAATCGTCGCCGAAGCGGCGCCAGGTCATCCCGTTCCCGGCCCCGTCCCCGCGGCTGCCGCTGCCCGATTACTGATCGCACACTGTCCATGTCCTCGCTGCACGCTGTCATCATGGCCGGGGGGTCCGGCACGCGATTCTGGCCCGCGAGCCGCGCGGCCCGGCCCAAGCAGTTCCTGCCGCTCGCGCGCGGCAAGCTGCTGATCGCGGCGACCGTCGACCGGCTCGCGGGCCTCTGCGAGCCCGACCACATCTGGATCGCGACCAACGCGGTGCAGGCGCGCGCACTCGCGAAGATCCTGCCGGACTTTCCGCGCGACCGCGTGATCGTCGAGCCCGAGCCGCGCGACACGGCTCCGTGCATAGCACTCGCCACGGCGACGATCGCCGCGACCGACCCGGGGGCGATGATGATCGTGTTGCCGGCCGACCACGTGATCGAACCCGTGGCCGCCTTCCACCGCATGATCCGCCGCGGCGTCGAGCTCGCGAGCGACGGCGAGACGCTCGTCACGTTCGGCATCGAGCCGACGTTCCCGGCGACCGGCTACGGCTACATCGAGTGTGGTCCCGCCCACGACGGCGCCGAGCCGCGCGCGTTCTCGGCGCTGCGTTTTCGCGAGAAGCCCGACCTGGCCCTGGCCAGGCAGTTCCTCGAACGCGGCGGCTTCCTGTGGAACAGCGGCATCTTCGTGTGGACGGTCGGCGCGATCCGACGCGCGATGCAGCGCGGCAACGACAATCTGCTGACCGCCTACGACGGCATGTTGGCCGCGATCGGCAAGCGCCAGCGCGCGCAGATCACGCGCGCCTTCGAGCAGGCGCCGAAGGTCTCGATCGACTACGCCGTCATGGAGAAGGCCGACAAGATCGCGGTCGTCGAAGCCCGCGTGAAGTGGGAGGACGTCGGCAGCTTCGCGGCGATCGAGGCGGTCGGCGCGGGCGACGGCGCGAGGAACTTCGCGTTGCTGGGCCCGGGCGCCTCGCAGCTCGTGCTCGAGAGCCAGCGCAACATCGTCTACGCCGAGGGCAAACGCACCGTGTCGTTGTTCGGCGTCGAGGATCTGATCGTGGTCGCGGTCGACGACGCCGTGCTCGTATGCCCGAAGCACCGCGCCGCCGATCTCAAGGTGCTCGTCGAGCACGTGCGGGCTCAGGGCCGGACCGACCTGCTGTGAACCCGCCGCGGCGCATCCTCGCGGTCGATTTCGGCGAGAAGCGAACCGGCCTCGCGGCCACGGACTGGAGTGGCACCATCGCCGTGCCGCTGCCGCGCA
>Ga0075428_100007427_pt1 | contig 12145 bp, 10 predicted proteins | sample RhiMetdeltSRZDD2_FD_75291 | JGI IMG/M metagenome (GOLD analysis project Ga0075428, IMG submission 75291) | Populus rhizosphere microbial communities from Tennessee, USA - Rhizosphere MetaG P. deltoides SRZDD2 | ecosystem: Host-associated > Plants > Roots > Rhizosphere > Soil | place: USA...
TTGGGCAAATACTTCTGTTGGTCCAAAGCCGCTAAGCATGTCACTGCTTACCGTAGTTGCTATGGCAAATGTTGCAACAGCAGCAACGGCAGCAATAATTGCAATTGCTACTAAGAATACTTTTGTATTCATTGCCATTCTGTAAATTGCATAATATATGAACCTACATAGGTGAGTCTGTAGAGTCAAAAACAATATTCTCCGTTATTTTATAACCCTAACAAGCAAACCTAAAGCCCCAGGACGGACTCGGCAGCTCAACTAGCAAGAGTTTTTGTACATTCGTTGAGTTTTCCTGCGGCTTCCCTTACTACATCTAAATATGATATTTCCTTTTAAACTATGGGGCAAATCTAGACCGATTACATCAATGCCGCAGGGTGGCCCTAGACTCACTTTCTGGTTTGGGATTCATCCATTGGTGAGTCTCCTGCGGTTTTCTTAGACTTTTAACTGACGAATTTTTACTCTGAGGAATACTAGCTATCAAGCAGGCCGCAAAGCAATGATGTTTCCTTTGAATATTTCTAGGTCCGCAGAATCGATCCCCATAGGAGCGACAAAGAATAGGTTGAACAGAAACTTCAGGAGAAATATAATAATTATTATGGCTATAATGACCAAGATTATGTAGACTATTGTACCAAGTACCATTTTATCAGCTCCTCACGCTTAGAATAGGATTTAAGCATTTTAGTCTAGTCAGCTAGTTTTATTTTATTGGATATTATACGTGATGAGTTATCGAGCCGTCAGTTAATTATATCTGCAATCCGGTGTGTATATGTAGTTAGAGGATAGATATGCGTGATAAGTTCCCGAAGGGAAACAAAAGAATACCGGGGTCAATTGGATTGCCCATATTGATTCCTCTATTACAGAAATTAATACCTCTAAATACTATATTTTCTATTATTATGACGTCACCGGAAATCTAGTAATTTGTCCTCTGAATCTTTATTGCCTGATTGATCTATGGTATCTTATTTTCTTTCAATAATGTTATTGATCGCGACGGCGTTTCTAACGCTTTGCGTCTGGCTCTACTTCCTTTTTTACCTACTTTTATCTTTTAAAGAATCACCCAGATTGCAGCATCAGGCTGGGTTTAATAGATGCAACGAGCTCCCTAAGGTAAGTATTATTCTAGCCGCTCGCGATGAAGAGAAGAATATTGCAAAATGTTTTGATAACCTATTAGCACAGGATTATCCTAATTTAGAAATTATTAGTGTCAATGATTCATCATCAGACTCCACATATGAAATAATGCAGGCATACCGATTGCAAAACTCTGATAAAATGATAGTTATCAATGCAGGCCCTTCACCAGAAGAATGGATAGGAAAGAATTGGGCGTGCTACCAAGGATACCTAAATGCAACAGGGGAAATCTTTCTTTTCACAGACGCTGATACAATATTTTCCTCTTGCATTGTGTCCCTAGCGATAGGACATTTATGGAAAGGCAGGCTTGATGCTCTTACCGTGAGACCAGGCATCAGTTGTGAAAGTGTTTGGGGAAAGATAGTGTTTCCTGTGCTTTGGACTTTCTCACATATCAAATATTCAGCCTTACGAGTCAATGATAACAAATCGAAAAGTGTAGGGTATTTCTTTGGGTGCTTTTATATGATAACGAGGAAGACCTATGAAACTATTGGAACACATAAGGAAGTGAAAAATGAGATCATAGAAGATTTTGTGTTAGGTGATAAAGTAAAACAACGAGGTTATAAGATGAAAATGTATAGCGGGGAACATTATATAGAAACAAAGTTAACTGGCGCTTTCCCTGTAATCCTACAAGGGTTAAAACGAAGCCTTAATCTGATTCCGTTCTCCAATAATGACACAATTAAAATTGTTTTGGCATGGCTCTTGTTGGGTAACCCAATTCTATTGCTATTTTCATCACTTTTGATGGGACTACTGCACAGCATCCCTGCAGAATACAATCTTCTAAATCAGCTTTTGCTGGTTATTAACTTAATAACCATACTGATAATAATTTCAGCTTCTGCTATACAATCCAAGACTGGTCTTTATCAGAATCCTGTATACAGCTTTGTTTCACCGGTCGCTTGTTTAGTTATCTCAATTGTCTTTACTTCCCTTATAGCCAAGAGAAAAAAGACAGGCAATTGTAATATTGTATGGCGAGGTAGAAAGTATGTCATTACTGAGAACACGTACAGTGAATACCACAAGCGAAGACATGATTAATACATGATTCAATACAAATGGTCAGCCTTATCGTTAAATCGGCAAACATCCGATCAACATGATAATTTTTTTGACCCCTTATCGTATTATCATTAACAAAGTTAGTGCACATTAATATTGCAAATACATTAGTTCATAGTTCATGATAGACCAAAAAATAGCAATTATAACAGTTCATGACGTAAACCCTTTTCATTCAGATAAAATATTAAAAACCTTAGATGAACTCAATAAACTAAAAATCAATTATAACATAAGTATCGTGCCATATTATAACAAGAAATATAATCTTAAAGACTATGCTGATTTCTCCAACAATATTTCTTCAATATTACAATCAGACAACAATATGGTTGAACTCAGTTTACATGGATTATATCATCAGGTAAATGGTCAGTTGGATGATTTTGATACACAAACAAAAGAAGAAGAAAAGAAAGAAATCCAAAAGGGACTAGATATTTTATCCTCTACTAATCTACCAAGACCTTCAATATTTATTCCTCCTGCGTGGCACCTAAGTCGTCAGGCAATAGAGGCATTAAAAGAATTAAACTTTAGTATCTCAGAGTCGATGACAGACCTTGAACTTATTCAAAAAGGCAAAAAATATTTACTCCATCCTGTTATGAATTGGGATCAGCAAGGAGATAAAGAAAAAAATAAACAAACACTAAAGCAAAATAAACAGCTGTTTTATGACAGACTATTTAATATCACCGGCGAAACTTATGGATTATTTAGAATAGCTATTCATCCTCCGTACGACCCTGATGAGGCATTGGTAGACCAGATTGAATTGATAAAGTATCTAAAGGAAAAGGAATCTTATAGATTTATGATCTATTCAGATTTGCTTAGGTTAGAATCTTTTCCTTCCTAAACAAGGCCATTTAGTATGTACTTGTAAGAAGAAGTAATATCATTCACTTATGTAACTACTCAGCATATTAATGTCTGTTTAATGAAGGTGGATATCTTTCTGTTACTATGTCAGTCAGCGTTCAAATCTCATAACAACTGTGTCTTCAGCTATTTTATATCCTGAATTCTCATAAAAAGGCCTGGTCCTAAGCGAACAGTACAACAACACCTTCTTGCAGTTATGAATTGAAATTGCTTGGTTAGTAGCATAGGCTACAAGTTTTGATCCAATTCCCAATCCTTCATATTCTTTAGAAACTGCTACATCTTCTATATATCCAACCTTCATACCTTTATTGATAAATTTTGGTTCTACTAATAATGTGATAGTTCCAGCTATTTTTCCTCTTGTTTCGTCATCTGCAACAAATATTTTGTGTAATAAATTGGATTTTATTTTTTGTAATATACTTTTAGCATATTCTTTGTCATTAATATCTGTCGGAAGTAAATTGCTTAATGCATCTAAAAATCCCCTGTCTATATCGCTGTCATTTATTTCACGTATGATAACCAAGTATTGTAATGAATTGCCTATATGGATATTAATATACTTAAGTAGAAGACTTCTTATTTCTCACAATACACTATAGCTCAGGTATAAGAAGATTCTAATTCAAGTAGATCTGCAAAATTTACTGAGTCGCTTAGCTATCATTTTTATCTACCTAAATCAGTTGTCAACAAAACTAAAAGTCTTTTCCTGACATAACAGGTATCAATCTCGTTAGATGTTAATTTGCTTGCTTAAAACTTCTTGAATCTCTCTGCCTGAGGAAAGTAATCCAAAATATCCTCTACATATGTCTTGATGGTAGTATTATAATGACATTGAGTCCTATAATAGTAATAATAGTAGCCATTGTTTTAAGATAAGTATTGTGGGCATAGGACGCAGGATAATGACAAGTATTGTTATTTGGATATCAATGCTGATTGTGAAAAGAGTGATAAAGAAAATGGATGGACGAAGATGAGTTGAGGATTACTCATTCTATGCGACTTCTAATGGAACTATAGGTTCTGAAGAGGAAGAAAAATGATTTTGTATCCTAGAATAGACTAAAAACTCAACAGTCGCATAGAAACTGTTATGGGCTTGACCTCGCTCCTATCGAATTCAATAAAATCTTGGCAATTACAGAGTTTGCAGGTATGAGAGTCAGAGTGATGAACTTGCCTAACGTGCTCGCATCTACACAACACAAGTTCGCTATGTCCTACTCTCCTAACAATTCTTCGCATATGATAATTCAGAGTTCCACATAATATTCCATTTCCAATGATATTAAAAGTACGATTAACTTTGTTAATCATAGAAAATATAGTATTGTCTCGGGCACAAACAGGACAATACTTCACTTTTTATCTTTGTATTAGCGAATGAAATAGGGCATAGGGCATGGCTAATACGATATTTCACAGCTGCAGGTAAATAGGTTTTATTCAAATGGTTTTTTTACTGTATCTAACTCATTGTGTCATACTGAAAAAAGTACATATTCTATTAATTAACTATCAAGTGCTACACACAACAATATCATGTTTGATAAACAAAAATTAGAACAAAAGATAGGTGAAGTATTAGGCCTTGAAAAGGCTGCTCAAGTAGCTGTAGAGGAACTTTCCTCCAAAGGACTGCTTGACGAAGGTGGGATGAAAGACAAACTTCAAAATATGAAAAAACAGGCTAACAATCACGAGTCAAATTTGGAAGAACTGGTTTCTGCGTTAGAGTCTGAAGGCCTTAGTTCTGAAAATATACAAACAGCAGCTCAAGAAACAGAACAAAAGGCTGCTGAAATAATGAAAACATACTTGGGTGAAGACCCAGACAGTTCTGAAGCAATAGAATTTCTTTGTCTTGCAGAAGGTGGAGAAGTAACACACTATGAAGTGCTAAGTGCAATGACAAGAAATGTAAAAAACAAAAAGTTCGCTACAAAAGTCAAATCTACCCTAGCGGAGGAGAAAAGACATTTACAGTTATGTACGAAATTAGCGAAGCAAGTTGCTATTGGGTCCTAATATGGGAGAAAAAGGAAATCTCGGTCCGTCATTACCACCTATTTGTTGCTTAGATTGGTTTCCAGCTTCCTGCTTTGTCTGATTCCTCCCACCTTGAGACTGGTTACGTTATGAGGCGTAAAACAACAAGATAATGGTCTGTAAAGGTATATGTCCTCGTCACAGAGCATCTAAACCGGTTTATTCTGGTCGATATGCTAGTGGTCAGAAACGTTGTCAAGGCTGCGAGTTATTCATTAAATGGGATGGATTATGGTGCCCTTGTTGTGGAATTCGGCTAAGATTACATCCACGCAATTTAACAGACAAGAAACGGCTTGCACTAAGATCAAAACAGAAAAATAAGGAGATAGAAATAGGGCAAAAAATACCATTTCCCCCACTAAAAGCTCCAAATTAATTAATAGATATGAAAAATAATTCAAATAATATCATAGACGAATCAACTCGAGGACACCAAGAAAACCAGGAAGTATTTGACGTAGCAATAATTGGGGGAGGATTTTCGGGGCTATCTGCTGCTCTGCTACTTGGAAGATATCTTCGTCAGACAGTAATATTTGATGACGGCCCTACGAGAAATTTTAAAAGCAAGCATGTCCATGCATACTTAGGTTTTGAAAATAGTTCACCAAAGGAGTTAATTCAAAAAGCCTGGAAAGATGTCCTTCAGTATAATTCAATCAAAGTTGTCAGGGAAAAAGTTGTAAAGGTAGAAAGTGTTTATGACAACAACAACAACAACAATAGTAATAGTCATTTCATATTGAGTACTAATTCTGGAGAGTTCACAGTCAAAGCAAAATTTCTCGTAATCTCCACAGGAGTACAGGATTCTAAACCTAATGTTAAAAATTTTGAAATATTCGAAGGAAACAGTGCATGGCATTGTCCTCATTGTGATGGTTTTCAAAGTATCAATAAAAAATTGGCAATTATTACAAATGGAAAAAATGCTATTTCCTATGCTAAGGAATTTCTTGGTTGGACCAGAGATATTAAGGTGTTTATACAAGGCATATATGAGTTAACAGATAGAGATAGAGAGGATGCTGAAACTTTAGGTTTTAAAATATTCAAAGATGATGATATTATTGAAATTTCTGGCGATGAGAATGGACACATCAAGAATATAATTTGTCAAAGTGGTAAACAGTATGAAGCTGATGTAATTTTCTATCATCTTGGTTACAGGGTTCAAAACCAAATCGCTATACAGCTTATGTGTGAATTAGATAATAATGGGGGATTTATCAAAGTAAATTCCTCACAGCAAACTACAGTACCCAATGTTTACGCTGTCGGAGATGTTGATACCGACCGACATTTTATTGTCTTTGCAGTAGCCAGTGGTGTGACTGCAGCAATATCAATTTATGAAGCACTACTAAAAGATGCAATTAAAAAAACGAAAGAAGGAACCCAGTATTAATATTATTATGCGTTTATTTAACCAACAAGATCCTTTAATTATTAATGTCAGAGATGAAACAAGTTTAGAGATTGAGACCTAGCTATCAAGAAATCTTTGCCATCATTGTTAAATTTTGAACATCCTTCTCATCCATGATCACATCTTGGGGGATCACCTCGTGGGGTTTCTGAGCTCTATAGCCTATTATAGGTTCATCGCACACTGGACACAATTGAGAGAATACAAATGACACCAACCTTCTTTTTTATTTAATCCAACGATATGACTATTAAACTGCGGTTGGAAGCTAACGTCACAATTTGGACATTTCAACGCCAATCAATCCAGATAGGATTACCTCAAGTCATTATAAATTTTGTCAATTGTCGATTATCAAAATTGATTGGACCAGATCTGTAACCTGCATATTCTTAATGGCTTATGCCATTGTATTCAAGGCTTCATAGTGGATAGCTTTTCCACCTTATGCAAGGCTTCGTTTTTGTTTATCTTAGCAGGGGTTAAAGAGAATCAGTGGAACCATGTTAGGCATTGATAGGATAAATCTCCTACAATGCAGATATACTCTAAATCCAATTATAAATTAATATGAAAAGTGAAGAAAAGGAACTGGATGAAGCACAGAACGATCAGGAAGAAGTCGGAGAGGCAGGCTCAGATCCAGAATCTAGTGGACCAGCCGAGAACTTGCGTGAGAAGGCTGCCAAAACAACGGATAAGAGTGAAGATTCAGAAGAACCAGCTTAAGCCGATCTTACCACTTAACAATTCCTTCTTTTTCTGGCATATTTTTGAATTGTCAATTATGTCAGCGTAAGGTGAAGTAACGTAAAATGATGTTACACTATCATCTTTTTCCTCCCACCTACTGAGCATCTTATTTGCACTTGAGTCTAGACATTCATCCTTCCAAAACTCATGTCAAGTTCTTTGGATTCTTGTAACTCGCATTACTTTGTAGCCACAACAGATAAAATAACCAATGAATAACTCCCGATGTAAAATAAACAATGAAAGCGTCAGATCTGTTTGTAAAATGTTTGGAAGAAGAACAGGTAGAGTATATTTTTGGTTTGCCTGGTGAAGAGACTAATGATCTGATTATTTCTCTATCAGGTTCTTCAAAAATAAAATTTATCTTGACAAGACATGAACAAGGAGCAGCTTTTATGGCAGATGTTTATGGTCGACTGACACAAAAGGTGGGAGTATGTCTTTCCACATTAGGGCCAGGAGCCACTAACTTAACTACTGGAGTAGCAAATGCTAACATGGATCGATCCCCTCTAATGGCAATCACAGGACAGACAGATACTGATCAATTGCACAAAGAATCCCATCAGAACATGAATCCGGTAACCATGTTTGAACCCATAACAAAATGGAGATGGTCTATGCGAAATGCCGATAGCATACCCGAGATTATAAGAAGAGCATTTAAAATAGCATCAGAAGAAAAAGGTGGAGCAGTACATCTTGAACTACCTCAGGATATAGCCAAAATGGATTCTGATATTAAACCAATAGAACCAAAACAGGTTTTGAGGTCCAGACCAAACAAAGATCTAATAAAAAAAGCAGCAAAGATGATTTCTCATTCAAAAATGCCTATAATTCTTATTGGAAATGGATGTATTAGGAAAAATGCCAGTGCATCTCTAAGAAAATTTGTTGAACGAACAGGTATATGCTCAATAAATACATTTATGGCAAAGGGCGTTGTCTCCGACAAATCAGAAAGACATCTACAAACAATTGGGATTAAAGAAGCTGATTATGCTCTCACTGCATTAAAGAAAGCTGATTTAGTAATTGCAATAGGATATGATCTTGTAGAATATAGTCCAAAAAATTGGAATGGTAATTTAAAGAAGAATATTATTCATATCGACTTTACTACTGCAGAGGTTGATACATACTATCCCCCAGCTATTGAAATTGCGGCTGATATTGAATATACAATAAAAGCGATACTATATGAATTAGAAAGGGAAAAACATAATATTCCTAACTTGGAAGGATTTCCACATAAGAAAACTCCTAATTTATTTAAGAAAATAAAAAAGGAAGTAACTTGGAGAATCGAACGTTTTAGAAATGACCTTTCATATCCAATCAAGCCTGAAAAATTAATTACCGATGTAAGAGATAGTCTTGATGAACATGATATAGTCATATCTGATGTTGGAGCTCACAAATTGTGGATAGCTAAGGTATACAATACCTATGTTCCAAATACTTGTTTAATTACAAATGGGTTCTGTTCCATGGGGTTTGCACTTCCCGGTGCAATTTCAGCACAGCTTGTAAAACCAAAACAAAAAGTTGTCGCAATGTGTGGAGATGGAGGTTTTTTGATGAATGTCCAGGATGTAGAAACGGCGGTTCGTTTGAATTTACCTATAATAATAGTTGTATGGTGTGATTATGATTTTGGCATTATATCCCTAAAACAATCCATGGAATTTGGAAAAAGTGCATATACCAAGTTCAATAATCCTGATTTTGTTAAACTCGCTGAAAGTTTTGGGGCTATAGGTTACAGAGCCCAAAATACTGAAGAGTTTTCTAAGGTATTTAAAAAAGCAAAGAATTCAACATCAGTACCAGTCATAATAGCAGTTGACGTAGATTATTCAAGAAACTCTATTTTATTAAGAGGTATACAATGATTTGCTCGACCCGATATTCCTATTTACCCATCGTGTTGTAATCCCCGTCGCTTAGTGAAGTGATTTTGGAATAGACGATAATAGTTTAGCACGTAAATGAGGCGCATGTGGTTTTGTTCTAACCTTGTTTCCGCAACACGGACACCATAGGCCATCCCATTGTATGAATATTTCACAAATTTGACACCTTTTCTGGCCTATAGCGTATCGGCTCACGCCAACCGGTTTTTGTGCCTTGTGACGGATACATAATCCTTTACAACTCATACTAAGGTTCGTTTTCAATATCCTAATTTAAACCTCATTACTGCTGATGGAGATTCAAATGATATCGTCTTGTGATTTAAGATTTTCCACACCAATATACTAAAAGGCCATTACTGCATTGGCTCAAAAGCTGTAACCTAGATTGATTATTTCATATGTTGGATCTTACGAAACAGAACAATTCCTTCACTCTTGGTACATTTTTCACATCAAATATATGAGGATATAATAATCCATTCCTGAACACGAGAAAGATATATTTTGACACATGATTATTATAGCATATGAAACACAATGAAAATTGTTACGATTTAAGAAAACGATTGAATGAGCTGTCGGATTTTGGATTTCCAAGAACGTGCATACACTATAGTTAGATTTAAAAATGACTACTGGCACGAAACAAGAGGAAATACAAAAACTCTCTGAAGGAGATCTTAATCCACTTGCCAACCTTATCGATCATCTTGCCCTTGCTAAACATTTCCCTGGCGATGCTGTACTGAATGGCGCTGACCCAGTCTGGTTTTACTATGATAAAAATGAAGAAAAACTCTTCTTAACAACATCAAAATTGGCTAAGAAAATACGGAATCTTCGAGATAATCCAGATGTATATTTTTCTATAGACGATGAAACTTCTGCTCCCAAAGGGGTCAAAGGTAGGGGTACTGTAATGATGAAAGAAGATACAAGCAAAACCGTTTCGATTGGAGATAAAGTAAGTATGAAATACCTTGGTACGCTTGATCACCCAATAGCAAAGATGATAACAGACCTTGCGAAGAAGGGAGAAGTTGTGCTTATTGAAATTAGTCCGAAATTCTTTTCTACGTGGGACTATAGTAAAGCGCAGTAATAACTTAGGCTGCGCGCAATTCTCATGTTTCTATCATTCCTGTTACATTTACGTTGTTCCTTAGAATACGGAATTTCTTCTACGTTATTCCAATATAATGACTCGTAGTTTGAGCTCAAATAATTCGAACAAAATATTTAGGTGAGTGAATTAGAATGACTTCCATATTGATGTACTGCCCGTATTAGAATAACACGGGAACTTTAATTTGAACAATCATGCAAATAAGTATTGCTTGCAAAACTTACGATAGCTATATCAGTTTCTCAAGTTCTTCCATCATCAATGTTATCCTATTCATCGTCTCACATTTCTCACACTTTGTACCGAAGTCAGTTATATTCCAAAATGCATGTGGAGTAAGAAAAATTGGTTCACCGCATTTCTTACACGTGTATATGCCCATAAAAGGGGTATTCAGATAGCGCCTAATCGATGATGTTCAGCGATAAGAATAATGTCGGTCAAACTACTGGAATCGTTCCACCATCAATCACATACTCACTTCCATTAATTGATAATGCTCTGTCTGAAACCAAGAATGCGACCAGCTCAGCTACCTCTTCAGGACGTCCCGGGCGACCAATGGGAATACCCCCAAGAGATTTCATTAATTCTTGGCGCGCCGTCTCCATGTCAGTCCCAGACTGTTTGGATAGGCGCTCGATAAGTGCTTGAGCAGCAGAGGTTTCAATGAATCCTGGCGCAATCGTATTTACACGCACTCCTTTAGGGCCCACTTCCTTTGATAATCCCTTGCTGTAAGTTGTCAATGCGGCTTTTGCTGCCGCATAAGCCAGTGTTGCATCAAAAAGGGGAAGCCTTCGCTGGATCGATGAGATATGGATAATGACACCCGAGCCCTGCTTAAGCATGCCAGGTAGTAACCCTCGATCGAGTCGAACGGCCGGCATAAGATTTAGGTTTAGCTCTTTTTGCCATTCCTCGTCGCTTAAGATGCTAAACCCTCCGCTTGGTGCTGATGATCCTCCAACAACGTTTACAAGAATGTCGACTCCGCCAAAATGAGAAATAGCCTCATTAACTACCTTCGTGCATCCTTCTGATGTACTAACATCCGCCTGGACAAATACATGTTGACGGTGTTCATCATCAATTGGCACGCTTCGAGCTGTCGTCATAACTTTGGCTCCTCCATCAAGAAGGCGACTTGCGATGGCTTTCCCCATACCAGCAGTTCCGCCTGTAACAATGGCGCGTTTTCCGATGAATTCGTTTGCTATAAACGGAAATTTGGTTGACGTGATAATACTTCGTTGGCGAATACTTTGAGTCTTTCTATTTTAAGAATGTAGGTTTTGGCTACTCCAATCTCCTAGTTTAAACCTATAGTCTTTTCTGGTTTGTATGTCATTAAAGTACCATGAAGATCATAAGTGCTATTCCTGGCACACCTCCTATGAATAAAGAGGAGGTATACAAATTCCTTGAAGGCAAATTCCTTTTACAGATTGGAACCATTGATGATCAAGGCGATCCCAATATTCATCCTGTATGATTCAGCTATGATAAAGATAGAGAAAAACTATTAGTAATTACACCTAAAATTACAAAGAAGGTTAAAAATCTAAGAAGTAAACCAAATATGTATTTTTCCGTAGATGATGTGAATATTACATACAAGGGAGTAAAAGGCAAAGGCACTGCCACAATAATAGAAGATCCAAAAAGAACTGTCTCGTATGGAGAGAAAATATATATGAAATATCTTGG
>Ga0075428_100007431_pt1 | contig 12139 bp, 10 predicted proteins | sample RhiMetdeltSRZDD2_FD_75291 | JGI IMG/M metagenome (GOLD analysis project Ga0075428, IMG submission 75291) | Populus rhizosphere microbial communities from Tennessee, USA - Rhizosphere MetaG P. deltoides SRZDD2 | ecosystem: Host-associated > Plants > Roots > Rhizosphere > Soil | place: USA...
CGAGGTCAGCTGCCGCCACGCCCAGCGCAGCATGCCCACCGTGCCGATGTCCGGGGCCGGGCCGCCCGGGGAAGGCGCCGGCTTCACCACCGTCTCGTCGACTGCCACTCACACCACCGTCACGAAGTCGCTGACCCAGTTCCGCAGGTCCGCGGTCAGGTCTTCCCACATACCGGTCACCAGCAGCACGCCGACCGTCACCAGCATCAGCCCGCCGATCCGGACCACCAGCATCTGGTGCCGCCTGACCCAGGTCACCGCGCCGAGCATCCGGCGGAACGCCAGCGCCGCCACGATGAACGGGATGCCCAGCCCGATGCTGTACACCACCGCGAGCACGGCGCCGCGGCCGATGCCACCCTCGTTGGCCGCCAGTGTCAGCACCGCGCCGAGGGTCGGGCCTATGCACGGTGTCCAGCCGAACCCGAACAGCACGCCGAGCAACGGCGCGGCCGCGATCCCGACCGCCGGCACCTGGTGCACCCGGACGTCGCGCTGCAAGAACCCGAACCAGCCGAGGAACGCCAGTCCGAGCACGATCGTCAGTGCGCCGAGCACCTTGGTGATCACCGACTGGTGCTCGAGCAGCGTCTGCCCGACCGCGCCGAACGTCACCCCGGTCAGCACGAACACCACGGTGAACCCGAGTACGAACAACAGCGTCCCGGCCAGCATCCGGCTGCGCCGCCCGGAGCCGAGCTCGGCCGCGGACAGGCCGGTCACGTACGACAGGTAGCCGGGCAGCAACGGCACCACGCACGGAGAGAAGAACGAGACCAGCCCGGCTGCGAGCGCCACCGGCAGCGCCAGCAACATCGAGCCGTCGAGCACCATCTCGCGGAACCAGTCACCCACTGACATCGTGCACCACATCGACCAGCGTCTTCTTGGTCGCGGTGCCGATCACCCGGGCGGCGACGTTGCCGTCGGCATCGATCACCAGCGTGCTCGGGATCGCGCCCGGCGACACCTGGCCGCGGAAGCCCAGCAGCTGCTTGCCGCTCGGGTCGTAGATGCTCGGGAAGCCGACACCGAACTCGCGGACGAACTTGCGGGCCGGCGCCTTGTCCAGGTCCCGGGTGTTCAGCCCGACGAACACCGCATCGGTGCCGAGCTCCTTGGCCGCCGCGACCAGGTCCGGGGCCTCCTTGCGGCACGGAGAGCACCACGAGCCCCAGACGTTCAGTACGACGACCTTGCCGGCCTGGTCCGCGAGCGACCACTGCGCACCGTCGAGCGTCTCGCCACTCACCTTCGGCGCCGGCTTGCGGTCCTCGGGCGCGAAGATGGTGAGTGTGCCGCCACCGGCGACGAACCCGGTCTGGCCCTTCCGCTCCTGGGTCGCCTGGCCCGCGGACGAGCAGCCGGCGACCACCAGGACGGCGACAGCGAGGGCAACAGCGCGCATCAGGACCTCAGGCTCCGGCGGCGAACTTCTTGGTGGCCTTGACCGGGAGCAGGTCCTTGGCCGGCTCGGCGTACCCGACCGACACGATCGACTCGCCGTGGAAGGTGAACGAGGTCAGGCTGGCCAGGCTGCACTGCCGCTTCCGCGGGTCGTGCGCCAGCCGGCGGTTCTCGATCGCGGACCGGACGATCCAGATCGGCAGCTGGTGCGACACGATCAGCGCCTCGTGTCCGGCGGCCTTCTGCCGGGCCGTCTCCATCGCGTCGCGCATCCGGCGCACGATCTCGGCGTACGGCTCGCCCCAGGACGGCTTGAACGGGTTCCGCAGCAGCCACCAGGCACTCGGGTTGCGCAGCGCACCGTCGCCGACGCCGAACCGCTTGCCCTCGAACAGGTTCGCGGCCTCGATCACCCGCTCGTCGATCTCCGGGGTCAGGCCGAAGACCGCGGCGATCGGCTCCATCGTCTCCTGGGCCCGCTCCAGCGGGGAGCTGACCAGGTGCACGATGTCGCGGCCGGTGACGTGCTCGGCGACCCGGTCGGCCATCTTCCGGCCGAGGTCGGACAGGTGGTAGTCCGCGAGCCGGCCGTACAGTACCCCGCTCGGGTTGTGTACCTCGCCGTGCCGCATCAGGTGCACGACCGTGGTCTCCGTCACCGTTCCTCCTGTACGGCGGCGGCCGCCCGCGCGGCCCCCGGCAGTGCCGTCTCGATCTCCGTCAGCGCGTCCTCGTCGATCGCCGTGCTGACGAACCACGCCTCGAAGGCGCTCGGCGGCAGGTAGACACCGGCATCCAGCATGGCATGGAAGAAAGCAGCGAACCGCGGCAGCACCTGCGCGCTGGCACCCGCGAAGTCACGCACCTCCTCTGACTCCACGAAGAAGACACTGAAGAGGTTCCCGGCAGCCTGGACGAGATGCGGCACACCTTCCTTCTCCAGTGCGGTCGAGACCAGCTCCTGAAGGGTGGCCGAGGTCCGGTCGAGCTGCCCGTAGACATCGTGGGTGGCGAGTCGCAGCGTGGTCAGTCCAGCGGTGGTCGCGACCGGGTTACCGGACAGCGTGCCGGCCTGGTAGACGTTGCCCTCCGGCGCCAGGTGCGCCATCAGGTCGGCGCGGCCGCCGAACGCCGCCGCCGGGAAGCCGCCGCCCATCACCTTGCCGAACGTCATCAGGTCCGGCTCGACGCCGTCGACGCCGTACCAGCCCGACCGGGTGATCCGGAACCCGGTCATCACCTCGTCGGAGATGAACAGCGCGCCGTGCTCGCGGCAGGTCCGGGCCAGGAACGCGTTGAAGTCGTCCCGCGGCGGGACCACGCCCATGTTGCCGGGAGATGCCTCGGTGATCACCGCGGCGATCTGGTCGCCGTACGTCGCGAACGCATCCGTCACGGCCCGCCGGTCGTTGTACGGCAGCACGATCGTGTCCGCGGTGGTGGCCTCGGTGACACCGGGCGTCCCGGGGATGCCGAGGGTGACCACCCCGGAGCCGGCCTGCGCGAGCAGCGCGTCGACATGCCCGTGGTAGCAGCCGGCGAACTTCACGATCTTCGCCCGCCCGGTGACGCCCCGGGCCAGCCGCAGGGCCGACATCGTCGCCTCGGTGCCGGACGACACCAGCCGGACCATGTCCACCGGTGTGCGGGCCACGATCTCCTCGGCCAGCTCCACCTCTGGCTCGGTCGGGGTCCCGTACGACGTCCCGCGCATCACCGCCTGCTGGACCGCCTCGATGACCTGCGGATGCGCATGCCCGAGCAGCATCGGCCCCCAGGAGCAGACCAGGTCGACGTAGCGGTTACCGTCCGCATCGGTGAGGTGGCAGCCGTCACCGGCTGTCATGAACCGCGGGACGCCGCCGACGGCGCGGAACGCGCGGACCGGTGAGTTCACGCCTCCGGGCGTGACCTCGGAGGCTCGTCGGAACAGGTCGGCGGAGTGCTGCGTGGAGGCTGACACGGCGCCATTCTCACCGACGAGGTGTGAGCACGGACGGGCGGGGAACGCGGTTCGACGCCCCGCGACCCTTCACTTGCCTAAAGTTACGCGCCGGTATTGGCGCCACGAGTGACGAGGGTGACCGTCCCACCACTGTCTGCACCCGCGCGTAACCCCACGGCGTGCCCGGGCGTTAGACCAGGCACGACGTTCACGGACACATCGCGAGCGTGCCCACACCTGAGGGTTCGTCGTCAAGACGAAGGGAAATCTCGATGGGGAAGCGCAAGCGCCGCGTGACCGGCGGCTGGCGCCAGACAGTGCCACTCGTTCCGCTGGCACTTTTCGCGAGCGCGTTCACCATCCAGGCCACCTCGGACGACCCGGCGATCGCCAACGCCGCCGTCGACGGCTCGTCGACCGCGGTGCCCGGCAGCGTCGTCGTACCGTCCACACCGATCGACTCGCCGGTCAACTTCCCGATCCCGGGTGTCGTCGCGAACGGCCTCCCGCGCGACGCGCAACCGACCCAGGTGGTCTCCGGGCTCTACCGGAACGGGATCCCGCAGGCCGCGCTGAAGGCATACTCGCGCGCGCAGCAGGTGATGACCGAGGCCGACCCCGGCTGCAACCTGCCGTGGACGCTGGTCGCGGCGATCGGCCGGGTCGAGTCGAACCACGGCCGGCACGGCGGCAACGTGCTGAACACCGAGGGCGTCGCGACACCGGGGGCCTACGGACCGCGGCTGGACGGTGTCAGCACCGCCCGGATCAGCGACTCCGACGGCGGCCACCTCGACGGCGACACCGCGTTCGACCGTGCCGTCGGCCCGATGCAGTTCATCCCCGGCACCTGGCGAGTGGTGGGTGTCGACGGTGACGGCGACGGGACGAAGAACCCGCAGGACATCGACGACGCGGCGATGGCGACCGCGGTCTATCTGTGCTCCGGCAGGACCAACCTCGCCGACCCGGCCGACCTGACCCGGGCGCTGCTGCGCTACAACCACTCCCAGTCGTACGTCGACATGGTGATCCGCATCGCGCAGGCGTACGCCCGCGGCAGCTGGATCGCGGTCGAGAACGGCAAGCCGGAGGACGCGAACCAGGGCATCGACCGCTCCGGCCGTGACCAGAGCCGGGCGATCATGGTCGCGCCGACGGACCCGCTGGGGCCGCAGCGCAACCAGCCACCGACGCAGACCCGGCGGCCGGGCAGCAAGCCAACCACCCAGCCGTCTCGGCCGAACGACCCGACGGACCCGGAGACGACGGAGCCGACCGAGCCGGCGCCACCGAATCCGCCGACGACCTCGTCGGTCCCCGGCTCGGTGGATACCACGCTGACCGAGCTGGAGAAGGCCACGCAGCACTGCCAGCAGCGGCTCGAACAGGCGAAGACCGACCCGACCCAGCTCCAGCTGCAGAAGTGCGTCGACGCGTACGTCGCCGGCGGAGCCAAGGCGGCGGACGCGGTGATCCGGGACCTGCTCGCCCTGCTCGGCACCGTCGGGACTCTCGGAGCAGGCGCCCTCGGCAGCTGAGTCCCCACACACGGCGCGCCTAACCTCACGGGACGACTGGACCCAAGTTTCAGGCCCGCATGCCTTTCGGCCGCGGGGCCTGCGCTGGTGGCCTGAAACCTGGGTCCAGTCGTCCCAGGAGGGTTAGGCGAAGCGCTTGACCACGGACTCGGCCCGGTGGATGAGGTCGTGGTCGTAGGCGACGCCGGGGATGTAGAAGATGACGTAGTCGATGCCGGCGTCCAGCATCGACTCGACCTTCGCGGCGATCTCGTCCTCGGTGCCGACCATCGTCTCGCCGGACCGGCGCTGGACGCCCGCCCGCTCCGCGGCGGCGTCCGGGTCGTCGCCCGGCTCGATCGGGACGATGTTGATGTTGCTGGACTTGATGATCGTGTCGTAGTCGCGTCCGAGCGTCTCGCAGTGCTGCTTCAGGATCGCGGTCTTCTCCCGGATCAGGTCCGGGTCACCGGCACCGATGTTCGCGGCGTCGCCGTACTGGGCCACCAGCTTCAGCGTGACCTTCGGGCCGCCGCCGCCGATCCACAGCGACGGGTGCGGCTTCCGGACACCCTTCGGCTCGTTGATCGGCTTGTCGACCGAGTGGTACTTGCCGTTGAAAACGACCTCGTCCTCGGTCCACATCCGGTAGATGATCTCCACGCTCTCGCGGAACGCGGCCATCCGCGGCCCGGTGTCGGTCCACTCGTAGCCGTAGGCCTTCCACTCCTGCTCGTACCAGCCGCCGCCGATACCGGCGTACAACCGGCCGTGGCTGGCCACGTCGACGGTGGAGGCGATCTTCGCGTACAGCGCGGGGTTGCGGTATCCGTTGCAACCCACCATCTGGCCGATGTTCACCCGCTTGGTGTCCCGGGCCAGCGCCGCCGTCGCGGTCCAGCACTCGAAGACCGTGTTCATGGTCGGATCGGGGGTGGTGTGGAAGTGGTCGTAGAGCCAGATCGAGTCCCACGAACCCTCGTCGGCGACCTGTGCGACCGCCGTCATCGCCTCCCACTGCTCGACCGGGTCCTCGATCCTGACCAGATCCATCCGCCAACCCTGCGGAACGAACATTCCGAATCGTGTCGTCATGCGGCCAGTCTTGTTCATCGCCCCCGCCCGGGCCACCTCGTTCGGGTCGCGCGGCCGACGTGCAGCGTCCGCCGAAGCCGAGTGAGGGTGACTCGGCTTCGGCGGACGCAGCGGAAACGGTCAGCTCACCTCGACCAGGTCGCGGTGGGCGGACGAGGCCGGTGGCTCGACCGGGGTGGGCCGGGACGGCCACCAGGCCTTGTGGCCGAGCAGGACCAGGATCGTCGGGAGCACCACGATCCGGATCACGGTGGCGTCGATCAGTACGGCGACGGCCAGGCCGATGCCCATCTGCTTCATCTCGGTCATCCCCAGGGTGGCGAAGACCGCGAACACCGACACCATCACCGCCGCCGCGCTGGTCACCACGCCCGCGGTGCTGGTGACACCCTCCCGGACCGCCTCACGAGGCGTCAGGCCGCGTCGTACCCCTTCGCGGATCCTGCTCAGGACGAACACGTGGTAGTCCATCGACAGCCCGACCAGCACCACGAAGAGGAACAGCGGGATCCAGGACACCACGAACCCGGGGGCGGTGAAGTTCAGGATTCCTTCCGCCCAGCTGTGCTGGAAGACCAGCGCGAGGACACCGAAGCAGCCCGCCACCGAGGCCAGGTTGAGCACGGTGGTGACCAGCGCGATCGCCACGCTGCGGAAGGTCACGGCCATCATCACCGTGGTCAGCGCCAGCACGAACCCGATCACCCACGGCAGCTTGTCCCGCTGGTGCTGGGCGTAGTCGACAGACTCCGCGACGTCGCCGCCGACCGCCCAGGTGGCACCCGGTACGGCGCCGATCGTGCGCGGTGCGAGCTCGGTCCGCAGCGCCTCGAGCGAGTCCTTGCTGGCGTCGCTGCCGGACGAGTACGGCGCGGCCAGCTCGAGCACCGCGGTGTCACCGGCGGCCCGTACCTGCGCACCCGGTACCGCTACCAGCTTGCCGGAGGCAACGGCTTCGTCCTGCAGCTTCTCGAGTGCATCTGTTGCCGCTGGCAGCTGCCCGGTGCCGGCGCGCACCGCGACGACGTACGAGCTGCCCTCGAACGGGAACGCGGTCTGCAGCCGGTCGTAGGTCTGGATCTCCGGGATGCTGCGCGGCAGCGTCTCCGGACCGGCGTCGTCGATCTTCATCGTCAGCGCCGGCAGGCCGAGCGCGAGCAGCACCACGACCGCACCCGCCAGTGCACCCTTCGGGTGGTTCAGCACCGGTGCCAGGATCCGGCGGCTGATGCCACCGGGACCGATCCGCCGGTTCGCCCGCCACAGCAGGGGTACCCGCGGGCGGTCCACCCAGCGGCCGAGCTTTGCCAGCAGCGCGGGCAGCACGGTGAGCGAGCCGACCACGGCGACCGCGACGACCAGGATCGCGCCGGTCGCCAGCGAGGAGAAGATCACGTCCTGGGCGACGTAGAGGCCGGCCATCGAGACGATGACCGCGATCCCGGACACCACCACCGAGTGCCCGCTGGTGGCCGCCGCGATCTCGACCGCGTCCACCGTGCCGCGGCCGCGGGCGCGCTCCTCACGCTCGCGCTTCAGGTAGAACAGCGAGTAGTCGACACCGACCGCCATCCCGATCAGCAGGACCACGTTCGCCACCGAGCCACCGTCGGGGAACAGGTACGACAGCGGCGCGTAGAAGCCCATCGCGGCACCGACCGCGGAGATCGCCAGCAGCACCGGGATCCCGGCCGCGATCAGCGCACCGAACGCCAGCAGCATCAACCCGAAGGTGATCGGCAGGCTCAGCTTCTCGGCCTTCGCGAGGTCGTCGCCGACCACCTTCCATATGCCCTTGTCGATCGACGCGTCGCCGAGCTGCTCGACCCGCAGGTCCGGATGCTTGCCCTGGACAGCGGCTGTCGCGTCGAGCAGCTGCTGCACGTTATCGGCCGCGTCGTCGGCCGTGCCCTTCAGCTCAACGGGTACCAGGACCGCGTGGCCGTCCTCGGACCACACCGGCGTGCCGACAGCCTGCACCGGTGGTAGCGCGGTCATCGCCGACCGCACCTCGCCGACCACGGCGGTCGCGTCCTTGCGGTCCAGCGAGCCGTCCTTCGCGGTGACCAGCACCGTCTCCGCCGGACGCTCACCGAGGTTCGCGTCCGCGATGAGCTGCGCGGCGCGGCCCGACTCGCCGATCCGCTCGTCCTTCTCACTCATCTTCTGCATCGGTACGAGGCTCACCGCACCGACCGCGACCACGACGAGCAGCAGCCACAGGCCGATCGCTCGCCACGGGTGGGTCGCACTCCAGCGCGCCACCTGCACTGTCACCGCTCGCCGACTCATTTGTTCTCGCCCCTCCGGCTCGTCTCGCGCGGACAGGCGACCCTGTCCGTCTGTTCCGAGCCTGGTCGCGCGGGCGGCGGATCTCAGGAGGGCAAGGTCCAGTGGTGGGGTGGACCTAGGTCCACCTTCGGCGGAAGTAGCGGCCGGGCGAGACGCCGACCTCACGCCGGAACGCGGCCACGAACGCACTCGGCGTCGCGACCCGACCCGGTCCGCGACAGCGGACAGCGGACAGCGGCACGCCGCCCGCGAGCAACGGGGCTAGCGTCCGTGCTCGAGCCCGCCCGCGGCAACATGGATGAACAGCGCGTCGACCTCACTCGCGGATTTGAGCGGCTCGACGTTGCCGTCGATCGGCTCGAGCAACTTGCCGAGCGCGTCCGCCTGCGACTCCGGCTGCCCGAACGTGATCACCGACAGCTGGACCGGCCGTTTCGGGTCGATCGCCTTCTTCAGTGCGGCGGTCAGCTGCGGCCCGCTGATCGCACCCGGGTCGTCCTGGTTCAGCCCGTCGGTGAACAGCACGACCTGGTTCGGCGTACCCCGCCGGTAGCTGTTCCGGGCCGACAGGTAGGCGGCGAGCACGGTGTCGTACAGACCGGTCCCGGTCGGGCGCGCCTTCAGTGCTCCGCTCGCGGTGCCGAGCGCCTTGCGGTGCGCCGGAGTCAGCGCACGGAGGGGCAGCAGTGGTCTGTAGTCGCGCGGCGGATCGATCAGCGAGCCGAACTCCCACAGAGCCAGCCGGGCGTCGTTCGGAAGCAGCGTGCCGAGCCGGACACATCCTCCGGCGACCGTGCGGATCAACGGTGTCGTCGTGCCGGGTGTCGGTTCGTTCATCGAGCCGGACACGTCGACCACGACCAGTACGTCGGACCGCCGGTCGGCCGGATACCAGCTGGCGAAGACGTGGTCGATGTGATGCGGCTCCAGCACGGCGAACGGCTTGGCCGCCATCGGCGGCAGCCGGCGGGTCTCGACGCTCTGCACCGAGCCGCCGGTGTGTCCGCGCAGCCCTGCGGCGGCCAGCTGTGGTGCGGCGTCCGCACCACGCAGGGTCCGCAGCAACCGGTCCATGGCCCTGGCGACGTTCTGGTTCCTGGCCGCGTTGGCCGCGGGCAGCCAGGTGTAGCGGAGCTGTGCGGTGTGGTCCGCGGGTGCCAGCACGACCTTGTCCTCCGGCCAGCCCTGCCGCAGCAGGGCGTACTCCGGCACCAGGCCGACCTCGCGCGTCTTGTCCGGCCGAGCCGGCGCGGAGCCGGCGACGGTCCGGCTGACGGCGACGGCGTCAGCGAGCGCCTCCGCCGACACGTCCATCCCGGACTCGATCCAGACCGCCTCGCCGAGCGCGCCGGCGGCGATCAGCCCGTCACCTGAACCGGCCGGGTCACGCATCACCGGCCGGACGCCGGAGTCGGCCGACACCAGGTTGGCCAGGCCAATCCAGGACGTGCCGGCGGTTGTCAGCGTCCGAGCAGTCGTGCGGTCGGTGACGAAGTAGAGCGGGCTGGTGGCGACGATCACCGGGCCGCCCTCCGGCACCGCCTTCGCGAATGCGCCACCGGCCACGGTCGCCCACGCCGTGTCATCGGGAATCCATACATCGGCACCGAGATGCCCGATGTGCCTGGCCGCGTTCCTGCCGTCGGCGACCTTGATCTCCAGCCGCGCGCAGTCCGGTCCGACCGCGATCGCCGGCTTCAGCGCGGAAAGCACGGGCGCGAATGACGCGGCGGTCACCACCTTCACCGGTGTCGCGCATTCGACGGGCGGCGGCGTCGTCGCGGCCGGACCGGCGGCATCGTCCGCGCCACCGGACCGCCACAGCGAAAACGACACCGCCGTCACCGCGAGCGTCATTATTCCGATCAGTGCGAGGACCGCGATCCCCCAAGGGTTTCGCCGTACGGCGCCGCTGTGTCGTCCCACCCCAGTCCTCCCATGGCCGCGTCGGACGTGCACCGAGGTGGCCTCTCGCGCAGGCTAATGGGACCGCACCAAACTGATAAAGGGCTCACTCGCAATCATCCTGTGGGACCGCGAAATCTTCACGCCTTGCCACCAGTCGTGAACCGCGTGTTGTCAGTCCAACGGTTGAAACAAAGTGCGACGCCGTGAATCCACCGCGCAATCGGAGTTGACTCCGGTATCTCGGCCCAGCTAATTCGCCAATGCCGGGAAACGATTCACGGCGCGAACCCGGAACCCGGAACAAGGCACCGGGGATCGGTCTGCTAACCCCGGCGCGACCGCAGCCGGCGGAGCATGCGGGCGTCGTCGAAGCCGACTGCGCGGGCCGCGGCCTCGACCGTCGCGCCGTGGCCGATCAGGTGCTCGGCGCGCTCCACTCGCAGCTCCTGCTGGTAGCGCAGCGGCGTCAGACCGGTCGCACCGCTGAACGTCCGGGTCAGCGTGCGTTCGCTGACCCCGGCCAGATCCGCGAGCTCGGATAGCGGTAACCGGTCGGCGTACCTGGTGTCGATCACGTCCTGGACCCGGTGCACCGAGTCGCTCAGGTGCCCGCGGTGCCGGAGCAGTGCGCTGGCCTGCGGCTCGTCGCCGTTGCGCCGCGCGTAGACCACCATCGAGCGCGCCACCTTCGCCGCCACAGCCGGACCGTGTCGGACGGCGAGCAGGTGCAGCGCCATGTCGATCCCGCTGGCGATGCCGGCGGAGGTGACGACGCGGCCGTCGACGACGTACAGCACGTCGCCGACCACCCGCGCCTCCGGGTACAGCCGGGCCAGCTTGTCCTGCAGCGCATGATGTGTCGTACACCGGCGACCGTCCAGCAGGCCGGCGCGGCCGAGGGCGTCGGCACCGGCGCAGACGCTGGCCACGACGCCGCCGGCCGCGTGATGGTCGCGGAGCAGTCGCAGGGCCCGGTCGCCGATCAGCTCAGGGCGGCCGAACAGCGAGCCGCGCCAGCCCGGTACGACGAGCAGGTCGTCCGGATCCAGATCCGGCCAGGCGGTGCCGGCCTGCAGCACCAGCCCCTGCGCGGTCGGCACCTGCGCGGCCTCGGCCAGGTAGACCAGCTCGTACCCGAGTCCGAGGTCCGCGGCGTCCGAGAAGGCCTGGGCCGCACCGGCCAGGTCCAGGACATGCAGGTGCGGCACCAGTAGGAACGCGACGCGGGACATGATCCGGTCAGACTGTCACAGCCTCCGGCGCCAGCTCGTCGAGGGTCCGGATGGTGGCGAACCGGCCGGCCAGCACGTACTCGGTCCGGGCCGCGACCACCTCGGCCGGCAGCGTCCGCGGATCGGCCAGCACCTCGTCGTACGGGAGGTCGGCCGGCGTGTCCGGGTGCCGCAGCGGCATCGTCGCGGTCGCCTCGGTGACGAAGGTGACGTCGTACCCGAGGTCGGACGCGACCCGTGCGGTGGTCTCGCAGCACTGCTCGGTGCGGATGCCGCTGACCACCAGCTCGCGGATGCCGCGCTCGGTGAGCAGCTGCTGCAGATTCGTTGTGGTGAAGGCGTTGTGCGATGTTTTGGTGAGCACAGGTTCACCGTCGGCCGGGTCGAGTCCGTCTAGCAGCCGCACCAGGCCGTCGGCCGGGTCGAAGACGGTGCCGGTACCGGGCTCGGTGTGCAGCACCCAGACCACCAGGTCGCCGCTGGCCCGCGCGGCACGGACCAGCCGGCCGACCCGGTCGGCGATGTCCGGGTGACTCACGGCTGCCCAGTCCGGGCGGTGCCGGAAGGACTCCTGGACGTCGATCACGAGCAGAGCACTGGTCATGTGATCGATCATGCCTCGCCGGGTACCTCGCGCGCAGGCACGATCCCGGCGAGAACCGGACGGATCCGGTCACGCGCTTCGCCCGTGAGAGCGCGCACATTCGCCACGCGTGACACCTGTTCCGGCAACCACACCT
>Ga0075428_100007432_pt1 | contig 12139 bp, 12 predicted proteins | sample RhiMetdeltSRZDD2_FD_75291 | JGI IMG/M metagenome (GOLD analysis project Ga0075428, IMG submission 75291) | Populus rhizosphere microbial communities from Tennessee, USA - Rhizosphere MetaG P. deltoides SRZDD2 | ecosystem: Host-associated > Plants > Roots > Rhizosphere > Soil | place: USA...
TGCTGTTCGTCAACGTGTCGATCGGCGGAACGCTGACGCACTTCGCAGCGCCACCGGTGTTGATGGTGGCGGCGCCGTGGGGATGGAATACTGCCTTCATGCTGAGGCATTTCGGTTGGCGCGCCGTCGTCGCCATTCTCGTCTCAACCCTGGCCTACTACCTGTTCTTCAAGACTGAACTGAAGGCGCTGGCCGGCCGGAAACCGGTTGTCGCCATCGAACAGCCCGACGAGGAAGCGACGGGACCCGCGCTGCTGGCGGTGCCGCCGTGGGTGACGGCCTCGCACGTGCTGTTCATGGCGTGGACCGTCCTCAACGTGCACCACCCGGTGCTCCTCGTCGGCGGGTTCCTCTTCTACCTGGGGTTCGCGCGGGCGACCGCCGCCTACCAGAGCCGTCTCGAGCTGAAGACGCCGCTGCTCGTAGGCTTCTTTCTCGCCGGCCTCGTGATCCACGGCAGGCTGCAGGGCTGGTGGATAGAGCCGGTGCTGCGCAGCCTGAGCGAAACGCCGCTGTTTCTGGGCGCAACGCTGCTCACCGCGTTCAACGACAACGCCCTGATCACATTCCTGGCGACGCAGGCGCCGAACCTGGCCCCCGGACTGAAGGCCGCCGTGGTCGAGGGCGCTGTTACCGGAGGCGGGCTGACGGTCATCGCCAACGCCCCGAACCCGGCCGGCCAGGCGCTGCTCCGGCGGTTCTTCCCCGACGCTGCGGTGTCGCCGCTGTGGCTCGCGGCGGGAGCCCTCGTCCCGACCGCGGTGGCCGCAGCGGCATTTCGCCTGTTGTAGTGGACCTGCAGTCGAGCGGGCAGCGTTACCGCTGCGACTGCAGCGTGCTGCCATTCAAGGCGGCCACGCTCGAGGCAAGCTCCGCGAGCTTGATGAACTCGGCGCGATAGCCCTCCTCATCGTCGCCGCGGAACTTGCGCGCCCGCGCGGCGAGCGCCGCGAAGTTCGCCGTGCCGCGATACTGCGAGCCGCGGAGCAGCTGAGCGAGTTCGGCGACCGCCGATGCGAAGCCGATGTTCGAGGTCATCGGCTGCGGCCGATTCCTCACGACCGCGCTCACGAGCCGACTCGTGTCGCCGTCCGGCGCCTTGTATCTGAGCTTCACGGTGATCAACTCGTCGGAAAAGGCCGCCTTCGTCGCGACACGCGCCGGAGGCGCGGACTGCTGGTACTTCAGCGGATCGACTCCCGGACTGGGCACGTCCACGCCCACGGGAACGATCTCATAGAGCGCCGTCACGGAGTGGCCCGAGCCGATCTCGCCGGCGTCCTTGCGATCGTCGTTGAAGTCCTGGTTCTCGAGCAGCCGGTTCTCGTAGCCGATGAGGCGATACGCGCTCACCGTTTGCGGATTGAATTCGACCTGAATCTTGACGTCCTTGGCGATCGTCACCAGCGTGGCGCCGGCTTCACGTACCAGGACCTTCCGCGCCTCCTGCATCGAATCGAGGTACGAGTAGTTGCCATTCCCCTTGTCGGCCAGCATCTCCATCGTCGAGTCCTTCAGGTTGCCGGTGCCGACGCCGAGGACCGACAGGAAGATGCCGCTGTTGCGCTCTTCCTCGATCATGCGCACGAGCTCCTGCTGATTCGTGACGCCGACGTTGAAGTCGCCATCGGTGGCAAGGATCACACGGTTCACGCCGCCCCTCATGAACTGCTCGCGCGCCACTTGGTAAGCGAGCCTGATGCCGGCGCCTCCGTTGGTCGATCCGCCCGCCTGCAGCCGCGCGATCGCTTCGTGGATCGTCGCCTTCTGGTCGCCCGTCGTCGACGGCAGCACCAGCCCGCTGCTTCCCGCGTAGACCACGATGGCGACGCGATCGCGCGGTCCAAGGGCCTCGACCAGCATGCGCATGCCGTTGCGGACGAGCGGCAGCTTGTCGGGCTCGTTCATCGAGCCGGAGACGTCGATCAGGAACACGAGATTCCGCGGCGCGAGGTCAGCATCGGCGATCTGACGCCCCTGTAGACCAACGAGCACCAGCTGGTGCTTCGCGCTCCACGGCGACTCCGCCACCTCCGTCGTGATCGAGAACGGCACGTCACCCTTGGGCTGTGGGTAGGCGAAGCGGAAGTAGTTGATCATCTCTTCGATGCGAACGGCGCCAGGAGGAGGCAGCTTCCCCTCGTTGAGGAATCGCCGGACGTTGGCATACGACGCCGTGTCGACATCGATCGAAAACGTCGACAGCGGCTCGTCGACAACGCGCCGGAAGACGTTCTCGACGATCGTGGAATACGACTCGGTGTTTGGCGTCGAATGCGAGTTGTACTGCGGGGCTGTCGGGTTGCAGAAGGCGCCGCTGCACTGTGATGACTCGCCGAGCGAGCCGGACAGGCTGAAGCCCAGGCCGGGCAGGTTACGCTGCGTGGGCAGCGAGGCGATGTCGCTGCCGGTAAACACCTGCTGCACACGCGCGTTCTGCACGTTGACGACAGGCGCTTCGGCGATGACGTTGACCGTTTCGCCAAGGGCGCCGACCTTCATGTCGACGGCGACGTTTGCGATGACGTTGCTCGTGACCACGACGTTAGAACGCTTCACCGTGGCGAATCCCTGGAGGGTGAAGGTGATCTCGTAGGTACCGATGGGAAGGGCGTTGATCTGGTATCGACCGTTGTCGTCAGTGACGACGGATCGCATCTTCTCGATCAGGACCGGGCTGGTGACTTCCACCGCGACCCCAGGAAGCACACCACCGGACGCATCGCGGACGATGCCTGCAATCGATCCTGTTTGCGCCGACACCAATGCCGTGAACAGCAACACGACGACCCCGAAAGCCCCGATGCGAGCGCGCATGCTCTCCTCCGTTTCAGGCGGCCCCGACCAACACGATCGCGTGGCGTTCCGGCTTCCTTGGGCGCCGTAGCTGCGTCAGCAGCGAATGCGACAGCCGGACCGGTCTTACCGACCGGGGCCGCCACCGTGCGGGCAAGGAGCGTGCCTCGGGCCGTCCTATTCTTTTGCTGGAGGCAACGGGTGGAGAGGGGATTCTGAAGGGAGAGACTCCGAAGAGTTGAACGCGCGTTTACGCGTTCATGGATCACAGATTCGAAAGGGAGGCGCGCTGAAAGGTGTTACTGCGATCGGCGGTACAGCGGCTCCTGCGGGCGCAGTCGGGTGGTCTCGCTCGGCCCCATGCCGATCAGTTGAAGAATGGCGTCTTCGTTCTTGGCGCCGTCGAAATGCGCTTCGCCGGCCGGGTGCATCATGTAGCTGCCGGCCTTGAGCGGCACGGTCTTGTCGGGGGTGAACTCCGTGCCCGTTCCAGTCCACCAGGTGCCCTGCAGCACCACCGCGTGACGCTCTTCGCGGTGACGATGGTTGTTGCTCATCACGCCTTTCGGGAAATGAACGCGGATCACGTAAATCCCGGGCTTGGACGGATCGCCCTGAATCACGGCCCGCTTCACCCCGAGACCGCCGGCGTCGGGATCGTCGACCCACTTGATCTGCTCGGGCGTCACTCGCACGAAGCCGCGCGCATCGGTCTGCCCAAGAACCGTCGACCCGGGCAGTGTCAGCCCTCCGGCCACGGCAATCACGCCGAACAGCGCCCGTGCACACCTGCTTGCGGTCACGTTCATCTGGTTCCTCACTCAATCGAATCTCACGGCGGGCACGACGCGTTGAGCGCGCGGTTCACGCCGCGCCCTCGGCGACTGGATGATAGCGGATTCTCACCCAGTCAGAATTTAGAATTCAGGATGCGCTCGAGGGTCCGCCTCGGCGAACCTGGGTCTCATAGTCCTCAGGCGTGTCGATGTCCGTGAGGCAGCCGGTGTCGGCAACCGGCACATCGAGGATGTCGCTCGCGTGCGCGCGGACGACGGTCCTGGCACCCACGTCGAGAGGCGCCCGACGGAGCTCCTCGAAGAGGGACCGATCGAACACCACCGGATGACCTCGCCGCGGTCCCACCGCCGGCCGGACGATCGGCGCGCGCGAGATCCTCCACGCATCCACAATCGTGCGGATGGTCGCAGGCGCCACGAGCGGCACGTCGACGAGCATCACGACCATCGCCTCCGTCTCAGGACCGCAAACCTCGTCCATTGCCGTCCAGAGTGATGACAGCTGGCCGCGCGATGGATCCTGATTGCGAACAACCGTTACCGCCGGCACCGAGGGCGCGGAAAGCGCCGTGACGATCGACTCGTGCTCGTACCCGCTCACCACGACCAGATCGGGAAGCCCTGCCTCAGCCATGGCGTGGACGAGCCGGACGACGAAGGGCTGCCCGCGATCGTCAGCCAGCAGAGCCTTTGGAGACCCCATTCGGGACGACGCACCGCCGGCCAGGATCACTCCCGGAACCATTCAGGCATCGTACAGCCAAGTGCCAGGAGGCCCACAATTGGTTCTCCAGGAAGGAGTTCGGGCACGCTTGACTTCCCAACCCGGACTCCCTACACTGGCCCAGCTTTTCGCCGAGCGCGCCGGATCGCCAGCTTCCCATGGCTTCATACGTCCGCTCGTCGGGCGGTCTGGAAGCGGCCTGGGATAGTCCCAGGCACACGCGCGCATCGGAGGACAGGCTATGCCGACCGGGACAATTGCACGTCTCCTCATCGACAAGGGATTCGGTTTCATCCGCGATGAGAGCGGCATCGAACATTTCTTTCACCGCAGCGCTGTACGCCAGGCGGTCTTCGAGCTTCTTCGGGAGGGTCAACGCGTCGAGTTTCAAGCTGAAGAGTCCACCAAAGGGCCGCGCGCGGGCGACGTCCGCCTGATCGAGGGCTGAGATCTGCAACCCGGGCCGCTCTCGCCGAGCGGTCCGAGCATCGGCCCGCCACGTAGCCGCGTGGAATAATCGCTGGAGTGCCGCCATCGGCCTCCGGCCAGCCTCCACCGTCTCCTCCTCCACCACCAACCGGAACCGTTCACTCCGTACGCCGCATGGCCGGGCGATGGCGGCTATGGCTGCCCGTGCTCATCTTGGCTGCCGGCGTCTATGCCTTTCTCGCCGTCGGCCGCTTCCTGGCGCGTGAAGATCCCCTCGAGCCGGCTGATGCGATCGTGGTCCTGGCCGGCACTCGCGTGGAGAGGCCGCTCGAAGCCGCCGACCTCTACCTGGCGCACTACGCGCCGCGGATCGTGCTCTCGTACGGCAACCTCGAGGATCGGGCGATCCGCGCCGTCGAGCAGCGTGGCGCACACGTCCTGTCCGACATCGACCTGCTGAAGGCGATGATGATCGACCTGGGAGTTCCAGCTGAGGCGCTGATCACGCCGAGCCGCGGCCACGACAACACCGTCGAAGAAGCACGCACAATGCGCGAGATTGCCCTGGCGCACGGCTGGCGCCGGATCATCGTCGTGTCCTCGACGTATCACCTTCGACGGGTGTCGATGGCATTCGCCAGAACATTCCGGGGGTCCGATGTGCAGATACTGGTGCACGGAAGCCGGTACGATCCGTCTACACCGGATCGCTGGTGGCGCCGACGAGGCGACGTCCGCTGGTTGGTGTCGGAGTTGCCGAAGGTCGTCGCCTACGCTGTGGGCTGGGGGGACTAGGCCGCCGGCGTCACGCTTCGCTTCGGATATTTCCGGCCCTGGGACCCTTCTGTGAGGGTTCCTCGTCGAAGCTCACCCGTTGGCCTTCGTTGAGCTGGTCGAACCCACTCGACTGAACCGAGGTCCGGTGAAAGAACCACTCCTGACCGCCGTCATCGCGGATGAACCCGAACCCGCGATCCCTCACCAGCCGCTTGATTGTGCCGCTCGCCACTTCGACAACCTCCGCGGGCCGCGTCCGAGCAGCCCTGCTGGTTCGATAACAAGTTCCGTTCCAGCGAACTCCTGTGGTTGAGGCGATTGCCGGCTCAGATCCACCGCCGCCACGAGGCGGCGGCCTTGAGCTCGCCAGACGCCGGCTGAAGCACGAGCACCTGCTCGGCGATGGCGTGGGCAAAGCGGCGGTCAGCCGTGCATGTCAGCGTTGCCATCCGGCGGAGGCCCGCAATGTTCGAGACGTCCTTCGCGAACGCCTGAGCCTCGTCGGGCGACATGGCCGCGTTGGGATGCTCGGCGAGCAGCACTTGCGGGTCGAGAGCCAGGGCACGGCCGAGGCGCACCCGAAGCTTGAGCGAGGCGGGAAGCTCGCCGAGCCTCTCGGCGAGGCGTCCGGCCGGAATACGAACCTCGTCGGCCAGCCGCCGAACCGCCGCGCGAAGCTCGGCACTCATCGTCTCTACGGCCAGCGAGAGCGGGATGGCCAGATTCTGTTCCGCCGTCAGCTGCTCCAGCATCACGCCGCGTTCGCTGATCAGGCCAAAGCGATCCAGGACGGCCAGCCACCGTTCGCGGTCGGTGACCACCGAGGTCGATTCGCCGAACACGAGCACGTCGCCGGTGTCGGGGCGCGAGCCGGCGGTCAGCAGATCGACCAGCACACCAGCCATCGCCGCATCGAGTCCCAGCAGCGCCAGCGATCGCCCGGCATGGAGCGTGAGCTCGCGTATCCGTAAGGGACGCAGCCCGTGGTAGTCCTTGGTGACGCCGAGGAGTTGAACGACCGGAACCGCGGCCTCAGGCATGCCGGTCGCGCGCGGCCAGCAGCCGGTTCCACTGGTCGGCGGGCAGCGTGGCGCTCCCCGGCGCGAGGGCGCGCGCGGGATCGCCGTGGAAGTCGGAACCTCCCGTGCACAACAGATCGAGCGCCGCGGCCACGGCGGCATAGTGCGTCACCTGGGACGGCGTGTGGTCTGAGTGGAACACCTCGAGCGCATCGAGCCCGGCGTCGCGGAGCGGCTCGAGCTGTTCGTCGATCAGGGTCCGGCCGGGATGGGCGAGCGATGCGAGACCGCCGGCCTCGTGTATGACATCGATGACCGACCCCGGCGACGCGCCCGCACGCGGCACGAACGCCCGGCCGTCGCGTCCGAGCCAGCGGTCAAACGCTTCCTGAATGCTCGCCACGTGTCCGGCAGCGACCATCGCGCGCGCGACCTGCGGGCGTCCGATGGCCTTCACCGGCTCCAGCCGCGCCTGCTCGAGCGTCGACGTCAGGTCGACCGGATACCCAAGATCGGCGAGCCGCGCGCCAATGGCTTCCACGCGCTGCACACGTGCGGCCCGCTGCGCGACCAGAAAGTCCTGCAGCGCCGCATCGGTCGTCGACACGAAGTATCCCAGCACGTGGACGTCGCGGCCGTCGTAGACGGCGGTCACCTCGATGCCGCTGATCGCCTCGATGCCGGCGGCGGCGGCGTGCACGGTGGTCTCGGCGAAGGCGGCGGTCGTGTCGTGATCGGTGACGGCGAGCACCGTGAGACCGGCGGCCGACGCGCGGTCAACGAGCTCCCGCGGGGTGCAGCGGCCGTCCGACGCAGTGGTATGGAGGTGGAGATCGATCAGCCCTCGACCATGCTCGGGCTGACCAGGAGGCTCTCGAAGGATCACCGAGCGCCGGCGCGCACGGGCGCGGATCGCGAAGGCCGGCGCGTCCGTCCTTGCCGCTTGACCAGCGCACGGTACTCGCGCACGAGGAGGTCCAGGTGCGCACGCTCCTCGTCGGCGAACTCGAGGAAAATCTGCTTGCCCTCGGAGTCTTCGAAGCGCTCGCCGTACTTCTTGAAGAAGCGATGCGAGCCGCGCTCACACCGTATGCCGATCATGAGCGCCTGCTGATCGTTGACGCCCTTCATCAGGCGCTCGGAGCCTTCGGCGAAGAGACCGTTGGCGGCGCCCTTGAAGAACAGGAAGGTGGGCCGCGACTCGAGCTGGGGATCGCGGCGCAGCAGCTCGCTGTAGCGCTGTTCGAGCTTGCCGAGATGTTCCTGCTCCTCGAGGGCGAGATCGTTGAAGACCTTCCGTCCGCGCGCGTCGCGCGTGACTCGGGCCGCGTGCGAGTAGAACTCGAGGCCGCTCCGCTCCGTGGCGATCGCGATGCGGAGCGCATCGCGCGCGAACACCATATCGGTGTGCCCCACCACCGTCATGGCGCTGCTGCGCCCCGTGCGACACTCCTCGCACGTGCCGTAAATCTGCACCACGCTCTGCGCGGCCGAGAAGCTCCGCGCCGAGGAGATCTCCTCGATGAGCCCTTCGATGTCCGAGCTGAGGAACTCGGACGAGCGGTGGCAGGTCTTGCAGATCAGGTGAAAGTGGCGCGGCTGGCGGTACGAGTGCTCGAAACGGAACCGTCCCTCGCCGAAGTCGACCTTGCGGGCAATACCGGCATCCACCATCCACTGCAGCGTGCGGTAGACGGTGGCGCGGCTGATGCGATGGTCCTCGGTGCGAATGAGATCGACGAGGTCGTCGGCGCTGAGATGCCCTTCCTGCCTGAGGAAGACGTTGACGATCTGCTCACGCTTGCCGGAGCGCTTGCCGCCGGCCGGCTTCAGCTTGCTGAGATCGGGCAGAGAAGACATGGCACGCCAAAGGTCAAAGCTCGAAGGTCACCAGGTACGCCTGACCTCTGACCCTCGACGTGATCCGGGTCAATCAGTGGGAGTGTCCACCGCCGCCCTCGCCGTCGACGTTGAACGAGGAGCCGCACCCGCAGGTGGACGTGGCGTTCGGATTGCGAATCGTAAAGCCGCCGCCCGTTACCGTGTCGACGAAGTCCACCTCGGCGCCCTTGAGGTAGCTGATGCTGACCGGGTCCACGAACAGCCGGACGCCATTGGATTCGAACACCTGATCACCGGCGCCACCCGACTCCTCGATCATCAGCCCATACTGAAAGCCGGAACAGCCGCCGCCCTGCACGAATACCCGAAGACCGCTGCCGGTCTTGTTCTCTTCCGATAGCAGCTCGTTGATCTTCGACGCTGCCGTGGTGGACACGTTGATCATGGTTGTCGTCTCCTGGACCTCTTCGGAATTATAGACGGCCAAGGACGGGCTCAGCAAGCCCGACCTGAGGCCATTTGCACAGCTATCTTGCTGAACGATCGCGACTTAGGCAGGCTTGACCGCTACCGCCCAATGGCCGCCAGCTCCTGGGCCGACGCCTGCTCGACGTCTTTGTGCAGGCTGTTGCCGTGCGCGTCCATCGTGACAATGGCCGGAAAGTCCTCGATCCGGAGGTGCCACATCGCTTCCGGGGTCCCGAACTCCATCAGTGAGACGCCTTCGACCGCCTTGATGGTGCGGGCGTAGAACTGAGCCGCACCGCCGATGGCGTTCAGGTAGACGGCGCCGCACTCGGCCAGCGCTGCCAGCGTCCGCGCACCCATGCCGCCCTTTCCAATGACCGCCCGAACGCCGTATCGCCGAATCACGTCGGCCTGATATGGCTCTTCGCGGATGCTCGTCGTCGGGCCCGCGGCTGTCACCTTCCATCCCTCGCCGTCACGGGCCACCACCGGACCGCAGTGGTAGAGAACGGCGCCGCGCAAGTCGACGGGCGGCTCGTGGTTCATGAGGTGATGGTGGACCGCATCGCGCCCGGTGAAGGCGCGGCCCGAGACGAGCACCACGTCGCCAACCTTCAAGTCGCGCACCTGGGCTTCCAAGAGCGGCGTCGTCAGCACGACCTCGCGCCCGGTGCGCCTGAACCCCGCCTGGTCGGCCATCGCCGCGACCGGCTTCGCGGGGTCGCGATAGAGCCATCGGCGGATCTCGCCGGTCTGGGCGTCGATGACCACGCCAAGACGCCGGAAGGCCCAGCAGTCGTAGGCCACCGACACGAAGAAGCTCGCCGGCAGCCGGTTCAACACGCCGATCTTGCAGCCGATGAGCGACACGCGGCCGCCGAACCCCATGGCGCCGACGCCCAGCTTATTGACCTCGCCCATGATCGCGGCTTCGAGGTCGGCGAGCCGGGGATCGGGATTCACATCGTCGAGCGTCCGAAACAGCTGCTCCTTCGCGCCGACGTACCCCGACGTGCGATCGCCGCCGATGCAGACACCCACCGCACCTGGCGCGCATCCTTTTCCCTGCGCGTTCCACACCGCGTGCAGGATGCACTTGCGAACGCCCTCGAGCGAGCGGTCGGCGCGACCGAGGTGTGCGAGGTCGCTCGGCAGCGAGTACTGCACGTTCATGTTCTCGCAGCCGCCACCCTTCAGGATCAGCTTGACCTCGATCTCGTCCCGGTTCTCCCACTGCTCGAAGTGGATGATCGGAGTTCCCGGCCCGAGGTTCGTTCCCGAGTTCTCGCCGGTGATCGAATCCACCGAATTGGGACGCAGCTTGCCGCGCCGGGTCGCCTCGGCCACCGCGTCGCGAATCTGCTGCTTCATCGTGATCTGGTTGGCGCCCACCGGCGTCTTGACCTCGAAGGTCGGCATGCCGGTGTCCTGGCAGATCGCGCCTTCGCCGGCGGAAGCGAGGTCGACGTTCTGCGCGATGATCGAGAGCGCCTGGGACGATTGGGTCTCGGGCGTTTCCTGCGCCATCGCGACCTGCATCGCGGAGCGAACGTCAGGCGGCAGGTCGGTGGAGGTGCGGACGATGAGCGAGAGGACGCTGTCGACGAAGGCCTGAGACATACGGACAGTATAATTTGGGGAAATGATGGATTTACGGATTGACGGATTTACGAATTTGAATTGACGAATTGACGGATTGCCAAGTCGACGGCCCGTTGCGGAGCGTGAAGAACGACTCCGTTACTCGGTCGATTCGTAAATCCGTAAATCTGTCAGTCTGTCAATTCAAATGCGTAAATTCGTCAATTCGTCATTGACATGTCTTTCCGCATTGAGCGCGATCCTCTCGGCGAGCTGGCGGTTCCGTCAGAGGCGTACTACGGCATCCAGACGGCGCGCGCCGTCGCCAACTTCCCGATCAGCGGCCTCCGCGCTCAATCCAGCCTGGTGACGGCGACGGTGCTCATCAAGAAGGCCGCCGCTCACGCCAACACGAGGCTGGGCCGGCTCGATTCCAGGATCGGCGACGCTGTCATCCGCGCCGCCGAGGAAGTGCTGGGAGGCTCGCTCCGCGATCAGTTCGTCGTCGACGTCTACCAGGCCGGCGCCGGAACGTCGCACCACATGAATACCAACGAGGTGCTCGCCAACCGAGCCGAGGAGCTGCTCGGCGGCACGCGCGGCGCCTATCGGCTGGTCCATCCGAACGACCACGTCAACATGAGCCAGTCGACCAACGACGTGTTCCCCACGGCGACGCGGCTGGCCCTGCTGCTGGAGCATCGGGGCCTCGTGGACTCGGCACGCGCCCTGGCCACATCGCTGGCTCGGCTCGCAGAGACCTGGCAGTCGGTGCTCAAGGTCGGGCGCACGCACCTCCAGGACGCCGTGCCGATGACGCTCGGTCAGGAGTTCGGCGGCTACGCGGCGTGCATCGAACGGAGCGCGGACGACGTCGACCGCTGCGCGGAGTCGTTGACGGAGCTCAACCTCGGCGCCACGGCAGTCGGCACTGGTCTCAACGCCGGCGACGACTACACCAGCCTCGCGATCGCGACGCTCGGTCAGCTCACCGGCCTCGCCCTGAAACCGGCTGCCAACCGTTTCCGGGTGACACAGAGCATGGGGGACGTCCTCGCGTACTCGGGCGCGATGCGCCGACTCGCCGTCGAGCTCTCGAAGATCGCCAGCGATCTGCGCCTGCTCGGCATGGGACCTCGAGCCGGGCTCGCCGAGATTCGACTGCCCGCCGTGCAGCCCGGCTCGTCGATCATGCCTGGAAAGGTGAACCCTTCTATTCCGGAGATGGTCAACCAGGTGTGCTTTCAGGTGATCGGGTGCGATACGGTCATCTGCCTGGCGGCGGAGGCGGGCCAGCTCGAGCTGAACGTGATGATGCCGGTGATGGCGTGGAACGCGCTGCACGCGTCGGCAATCCTGCGCGAGTCGATGGCCGCGCTGCGCAGTCGCTGTGTGGAAGGGATTCAGGCCGATGCGGAGCGTTGCCGGGAGCTGATGGATCGCAGCACCGCGGTGGCAACGGCGCTCAGCCCGTACATCGGGTATGCCGCCACGGCTGAAGTGGCCAAGGAATCGGTCCGCACGGGACGTTCAATTCGCGAGCTCGTGCTCGAGCGCGGCCTGCTGGCCTCGGCGGACCTGGATCGTATCCTCTCTCCAGATGTGATGACCCGACCCGGGATTGCCGGAAAAACGCCATGAGAACGTCGCTCGCGGTGATCGGCATCTCCATCGTGCTCGGAATGTTCGTGGCCGCCGGCCTCTGG
>Ga0075428_100007435_pt1 | contig 12136 bp, 8 predicted proteins | sample RhiMetdeltSRZDD2_FD_75291 | JGI IMG/M metagenome (GOLD analysis project Ga0075428, IMG submission 75291) | Populus rhizosphere microbial communities from Tennessee, USA - Rhizosphere MetaG P. deltoides SRZDD2 | ecosystem: Host-associated > Plants > Roots > Rhizosphere > Soil | place: USA...
GCGAGGACACCGAGCTGGACGAAGAGGAGCGCGGCTCCGATCGCGGAGCCGTCGGACCAGGCCAGGGCCGCGCCGGCGAGCGCGAGCACGGCGGCCGTGAGCCCGGCGATCGCGAGGAATCGGGATCGCTCAGCGCGCGCGATCGAGATCGTCGTCATCAACGCGGCGAGGGAGAGCGCCACCAGTCCGTACGTCCGGATCGTCGTGTCGATGCCGACGAGGTCGCCGCCTCGCGCCGGAAGCGCGCCGTCAGCTAGAAGCGCGAGGCCGCCGAAGACGGCGGCCGTGAACGCCACGAAGCCGAGGTAGCCCTTCGTGGCGGTGGTTCGGAACTGGCCCAGGACGACCGCCGCGTACGAGCCGATCGCGAGTCCGCTGAGGATCGTCCAGTTGATGAACGCCAGGTTCTGGGCGATCTGCTGGCTGGGCACGCGCCCGAGTGTAGCCCGCTCGGTACGATGGGGATCGGAGGTGCACCCGTGGCTTTCGACCGCTCCTGCACGATCACCTGGTACGGCCACGCCTGTGTCGAGGTCCGCACCGGGGAGGGCAAGACGATCCTCTTCGACCCCTGGTTCAGCAACCCGCTGAGCCCGAAGACACCGGATCTCGTCGACCGCTGCGACGTCATGCTGGTCACCCACGGCCATGGCGACCACATGGGCAACGCCCTCCAGATCGCGTCACGATTCCAACCCGACTGGCCGGCGATCCACGAGCTCCAGCTGTGGCTCTCTCGAAACTACGCCGGCAAGGACAAGGTCATCGGCATGAACAAGGGCGGCACGGTTTCGGCTGCAGGGTTACGAGTCACGATGACCGGCGCCGACCACTCGGCCGGCGACTGGAACGCCGGCGGCGAGACGACGCTCTACTTCGGCGAACCGGCGGGCTTCGTCGTGGAGCTCGAGGACGGCACGCGGCTGTATCACGCGGGCGACACGAACGTGTTCGGCGACATGAAGCTGATCCGCGACCTGTACGCGCCGGACCTGGCGATGCTGCCGATCGGCGGCCACTTCACGATGGGTCCGCGCGAAGCGGCGCTGGCGGTCGAATACCTCGGTGTGAAGCACGTCCTGCCGATCCACTACGGGACCTTCCCGATCCTCGCCGGCACACCGGACGAGCTCCGCGCGGAGCTCTCGAAACGCGGCCTCGGCGACGTCGAGGTTCATGACGTCCGACCGGGCGAATCGGTGCGCTAGGGCAACGGAAACGTTGCTGCTCATCCGCACCGGCTGGTGTGGTCTTGTGTGGTGCGGTGTGGTTTGGCACGCTTTTGTAACGCTCCTTTGACGACGGTACCGAGCTCGGCCGGTACCATGGGCACATAGGTCGAACCGCCCCGAACGGCCCAGACTGTCCCCCAGCAGCTCTGGGTGCGAGTCGACTATCGATCTCACGCCCTGCCGCGGCGGATGGCCACCAGGCCTCCGACACGACAAAGGCAAACCCGGCGTGAGCCGGGGACGCAAAGCCACGGGACTCGGGTGATAGCACCGAGTCAGCCGGGCTACCGAATGGACTCTGGAGGTTCTGGTGACAGATCGAACGAAGCGCCTCGCACGCGCTGCCCTCTTTGCAACCCTCGCCGTCGGCGTCATCGGCGCGCCGACCCTCGCCGGCAAGCCGACCCGCGACCTGTCGAGCGCGACCTTCTGGGTCGATGACGGCACATACGCAACGACGACGACCGCGCATCGCGGCTCGAGCGGCGCCCAGTGGGTGCACGCAAAGTGCTCTCAGAACGGCACGGTCGTGTACGAGCAGTGGATCAGGTACGGGACCGCCTGGACCGGCACGCTGACCCTCGGGCCGACGCCCTCCTGGAAGGGCGGAGCGGCGTCCTGCTGGGCCGAGGACGGCTGGTGGCAGAACGGCACCCGCTGGCGCGTGATCGCCACGGACGCATTCGCCGCCGCAGGCTGATCGCTCGCGGAAATTGCCGCGCCACCTCATACGACGACCGGCCGGTCTCCGGCCGGTCGTTTGATTCCCGGCTGAAGCTGGTGCCCGTCAGCAACGATCGGTCGAGTGGTTGAGAGGCGTCGGCCTGAGCGGTGTGCGGTCGAGGGCAGTTTCGGGACCGGACCCCACCTGACGTTGCTCCTATCGTTCCGCCCCTAACGCAACCGTAGGGTTCAACCAAGCGCGGGGAAACCCGTGACAGCCAGGCCGCACCGGCGACTGGCTCGACAAGGGCAAACCCGGGGCGACCCGGGGACGCAAAGCCACGGGACTCGCGAGGCGAGTCAGCCGGGCTACCGAAAGCCAACGGGTGGGATCCACCACCCAGCATTGGAGGTCAGCCATGCCGGCTGGTTCTGCTGCGTCGACCGGCGCACGCCACGCGATCGTCGCGATCGGCGAAGCCCTGGTCGTCGCCCTCATCATCGCGACCACGCTGCTCGTCCTCTCGCCGCTCTACCGACCGGCTGAGACGCTGAGCGGCACAACGGGCGTCGATGCCGGTGGCCGCGGCCACATCACCGTGCCGGACGGCACATTCGCGGGCACCACGACGGCGACCCTCAATCCCGGCGGCACCGGCACGTGGGCCTATGCGGCCTGCTTCCAGAACGGCACGCTCGTGTACGCCCAGTACGTCAAGGCGTCGGGCAGCACGGCCACGTTCACTCTTGGACCAACGCCCTCGTGGACCTACGGCGCCGCAACGTGCGTCGCCCAGGAAGGCTACTGGGGCAGCAACGGCCGCTTCCGAGTCATCGCCGACACGACATTCAGCGTCAGCGGCTAACTCGCCGCCACACCGCAACACCGAACGCCGGGCCGCGAGGCCCGGCGTTCTGATTCACGCCCTAGCGAAAGTCCGGCGAAAACTCGTAGGGCAACGGTTCGAGCGGCGCCGGTCCGACCTGGAGCTCGATGTTCTCAAGGTCCTTGAGCCGGATCATGCGTGGATCACCCGTATAGCCTTCGCCGTTGACGAACACAAAGACGGATGCCTCGGGTCCCGCGGGCCATCCTGCAACCTGTGTCGCGCTCAGCGGCTGACCCCAGATATCGAAGAACGTTCCGAGCGTGACCTGCGCGTCGGCTGGCGCCTCAACATGGATGATCCCCGAGGCGCGGTGCGTGTGCAACCAGTAGAGGCATGTGTCGTGGATGCCGATTCCTTCGGGAACGACCTGGCTCTCACCGCTCACTCGGATGACGAGATGCGCATGGATGTGAAAGTCCGTGTGCTCGAGCGAGTCACAGCTGACCCCGTCGATGGTGGGATACCGGCCCTGTGGATCCACCGTGGGCGCACCAAATGACGCCTGCGCAGGGGTGGAAGGTGTCGGAGCAATCGAGCCGCTCGGCTGCGAACTCGCACCTGCCGGGCTCGGGCTTGGACTCGGGCTGACGGAAGGCGTTCCGCCCAACGCGGCGACGATGCCACCGATGACGACCGTCAGGCCCAGGAGAGCCGCACCGACGAGGACGACCGATCTCCGCCCCGCGTTCCCTGAGGTGGGCGATACGTCCGTCGATCGACTGCGGCCAATGGCTCTGGGTGGCGCAGCGGCGCGGGTGTGGGTCCGGCGACGTTTCGCCACGTCGCGCGGCTAGGTGCCTGGGTCCCAGACCCAGAGGTTCGCGTCCGTCTTCCAGAGACGGGTGGCGTAGGGCGCGCTCGGCGCGAACCCGCCGACCACCCAGAACCCCGCCTTGATGGCGACGTCGGTCATCTCGTGTGGCGTGGATCCCCACTGGAGGTATGAACGGATCGCGCTCGAGTCGTCGGTGTCCTGCGTCGCGAAGAGGGCGATCTCGCCGTTCGCCGGCGTGAGCGCCAGCGGCGCGTCGGTCTCGACGACGTCGTCAATGCCCGTGCCGTCGCCAACCGCCACGCGCGCCGACGCGTCTGGCTCGACGACCGTATCCGGCAGGTCCACGCACTGGTCGTGCTGGCAAAGGAACAAGGCATCCAGGCTGCTGGCCACGTCGGTGTAGTTGTGAATGGTGACGTAGCCCTCGTCGCCGAGCCCAACCTCGCTGATCTCGAAGCTCCGAGTCGCATCCTCGGCGCCTGGGGTTCGGCCCTCGACGAGAGTCGGCGAAGGCTTGGGAGATGCGGAGCCGCCACAGGCAGCCATGACCAGGGCAGCCGCGACGAACGCACTCGCGACCCGAAGCTTCACAGGATTGACCTCAACTGTGGGACGGCGTCGCGAAACTCTAGTCGGAGAGTCGGCGAACTGCCGGAACGCCGAGAGGCCCGGCCAGCGGGCCGGGCCTCTCGGATCAGGAGTCGCTGGGCGTCAGTCCGAAGGATCTGACTGCGGGCAGCTGTCGTGTGGCAGGTTGTTGGCTGCCGAGATGGCATCCAGGAACCCGTTGTAGTTCGCGTCATCGTTGGCGAACGCGGCCTGGACGCCGGCGATCACCTGTGCAGTGCTGTACGGGTACGCAACCGTGCCCGAGTTCAACAGTGCGGCCGTGCTGTGGCGAACGAGGGCCTGGAAGCCGCCGCCGCCCGTGTTGATAGCCTGCTCGAGGGTCAGGGTCTCAGAAAGGCCCGCCGCTGAGAGCTCGCCGGCCGGGAGGCCGAACGCAGCGCTGTACAGCGTGTCCGTAGTGATACCCAGGTCAAGGAAGATCTGGTCGTCGGTGTCATCCCAGACCTCGGTGTGGTTCTTCCAGAAACCGGGCGTGCAACCCTCGCCGGCCAAGATGTCCAGCGAGTGGTCGTCGGAGGCCGTGATGTCGTTCGGGAAGTCAGCCGGGTGGTAATGAACGGTGACGACGTTCACCAATGGATCCGGGCTGCCGGCCGGGATCGTGTAGTTCGCGTCGAACGCACACGAGCCGCCCGGAGTTGTGAGCGTGGTGCAGCCGTTGGCCGCTGCGATCGCGGTGAGGTCTCCGATGACGGTGTCGGTGACACTGTCGAGGACAAGGCTCGGCGAGTCAGACGATCCCGTGTTCGTGATCACGAAGTGATACGTCACGGTGTCGCCGACCGAGGCGGTGGCGGGCCCTGTCTTGACGACAGAGACGGCGGGCTGGAACAGGTTGACGCTGTGCCCGTCGGAGCCCGTCAGGGTGTTCGGGAAGCCGTCCACGGTGCAGCTGACGCTGGCCGTGTTGAGGAGCGGATCCGTGTCGGTCGGGAGGACCGTGTACGACGCGGTCGTCGTATCGGTTGCACCCGCGGCAAGGTTGACGCTCTTGCTGATCCCGAGCATCACGTCGGTGATCGTGCACGAGAGATTCGGCGAGTCCGCCGAGCTCGTGTTGTTGAGGGTGATCGTGTAGCTGACCGGGTCGCCGACCTTGGAGAGGGCGTCGCCCGTCTTGTCGAACGTGATCGACGGCTGGAACAGGTTGACCGAGTGGCTGTCCGAGTCCGTGAGGACGTTCGGGAAGCCCACCGGTGAACAGGTCACCGACGCCGTGTTGATGAGCGGATCGGGATCGCCGGCCACCACGGTGCGGCTGGCGTTGATCGTCGTTGATGCGCCAGGTGCGAGGTTGATGGCCTGGCTGATGCCAAGCATCGCGTCTGTCACGGTGCCGACGCAGTTCGGCGAGTCCGCCGAGCTCGTGTTGGTGACGACGATCGAGTAGTCGACCGAGTCGCCGACCTTCGAGGTGGCATCACCGGTCTTGTCGAGGTCGATCGACGGCTGGAACAGGTTGACCGAATGGCTGTCCGAGTCCGTGAGGACGTTCGGGTAGCCCGTCGGCGAGCAGCTCACGGAGGCGGTGTTCACGACCGGGTCGGGATCACCGGCCACAACCGTGCGGCTGGCGTTGATGGTCGTTGAGGCGCCGGGTGCGAGGTTGATGGCCTGGCTGATGCCAAGCATCGCATCCGTGACCGTGCCGACGCAGGCCGGTGAGTCGGCCGAGCTCGTGTTCGTGACCGTGATCGTGTAATCGACCGAGTCACCGACCTTGCTCAGCGTGTCGCCCGTCTTGTCGATGTCGATCGACGGCTGGAACAGGTTGACCGAGTGGCTGTCCGAGCCCGTGAGGACGTTCGGGAAGCCGGCGATCGTGCAGCTGGCGCTCGCCGTGTTGACGAATGGATCAGTGTCGCCGGCCTGGGTGGTCCGCGACGCATTCGTGACGTCACTTGCGCCGTTCGCGATCGTGACGGTCTTGCTCACGCCGAGCTGCGGATCGGTGATCGTGCACGACATCGCCGGGGTGTCGGTGCTGCTCGTGTTGCTGACGGTGATCGTGTAGTTGACCGAGTCACCGACCTTGCTCAGCGCGTCGCCCGACTTGTCGACCGTGATCGACGGCTGGAAGAGGTTGACGCTGTGGTCATCCGAATCGTTGACTTCGCTCCCATCCAGGGCAGCCGACGAGTCGTAGATCGCCGTGACGGTGTTCGGAAGCGGGTCTGGGTCACCGGCCTGAACGGTCCGGCTGGTGTTGATGGTGCAGGTGGCGCCCGGGGCGAGGCTCGCGCCACAGCCCGCGTTGCCAGTGAGGCTGCCGAGCAGCGTGTCCGTGATCGACTGCTTGTAGAGCGTCACGGAGCCGGTGTTCTCGACGGTGATCGAATAATCGACCGAGTCGCCGACCTTGCTCAGCGTATCGCCGCTCTTCGTGACTTCGATGCCGCAGAGCGAGAAGCTGCCTTCGGCGAAGTCCTTGAGGGTCGCGTCGACCGACTGCGAAGAGCGAGTCTCGGCAAGGAACGAAGCGCCACAGCCGATGTCGAGCCCGAGGGCCGACAGGTTGACACCGCCCTCGAAGAAGCTGCCCTTGGGCAGCGTGTTCGCGGCGCCGGACTTGGGTGTGTATGGCCAAGGCGACGGGATAGACGCGGTGTTCGCCTGGGCACAAGAGACGTCAGGGGCTGTCGTCGTCGAGCAGGCGACGCCATTGAAGACGTTGTCAAGGGTGCCGTTGGTGTCGCCGCCGGTCCCGACCCACTTGAAGACGCGGATCGTGGAGACCACGCCGCCGTTCGTGAAGTCGGACAGGATCAGGACGTCACCGATATCGTGCGGGTTCTCGAACAATCCGCCGGTTGTCCCGATGCGGTCGTGGCTGCTCTGGAAGAACCAGAAGCCAACCTGCGCATCGCCGTTGTTGGCGAAGCGGTCGAGGCCGAAGTAGAGGCACAGGTCCGGATCGCTGTTCGCGTCACCAAAGCCGCCGCCACTCGGGAAGTCGTCGCAGTTGTAGGCCGCGGCGAAGGCGTCTTCGATGTTGTCCTTGTCCGGGACGTTGCCGATCGTCCAGGCCCACGGGCCAACCGTGCCCGTGCCGCCGGCGGCAATGTCGAGGTCGTCCTTCGACCCACCGGTCGTGAAGATCTCGTCCGGATCGGCGACGCCGCCGAGCGGATCGTCAACGAAGGTGGAGATGATGGCATTGTCGTTGCCGGCGAAGACGTTGCTCCAGTCGTCGGGCAGGCCGGGCGCGCTGTCCTGCGCGTTGCCGTCGAGCTCGAAGTCCTGGTCATGGACGGCGAAGACACTGCTCACGCCGAGGAGCAGGACCGTCATGACGCCGAGCACGCCCGCGAGGCGATGCATGCTGCGACCGCCCATTGGCCGGCGGCCGGATCGCTTGGCCCGGATGGGCCGTTCGACCCCGAGCGAAAGCTCCGCGAGGAGCTCCCCGGGTGACATGGTTCGGACGATCCGTCCGTCCCTTGTCGTGACACTAACCGCCATAGATGGCCTCCTACCTTCCCCCCGTGGGCTTATGCCCACGGATGATTCCCGACTGACTTAGGCGTCCCACGTGCAGCCAGGAACCGTTGCCGACAAGACGGGAGCCCCGTCAGGCTGACGGGGCTCCGCGTCCGGTCTCGGGGACCGCTGGCTGCTGGAATTGTTGGTGGTGAGGGCGTGACAGGCACAGGCGCACGCGGAGACCGCGGCCTGGCTGCCCTGGGTGATCGACGCCGGAAACTCCGGCGAGGCCCCTGTCACGCGGATACGACCTCACTTCCCCCGGAGGAAGTGCTTGGAATCTCGAAGCGTCCCCGAGACTCCCTTGCGCGCTCACGACAGCACCCCAGTGACTGCCGTGCGAACGTGCAGTTTGATGCCCGGAGGTGCACTGCGTCAAGGAAACGGCGTGTTTGTAATGGTCGGAGCCGGTCGGTGGCAGAAACGTCCGGTGCGCCGGTGCAACGGGTGGCCGTCGCTCGCCAAACCATCCCTCGAAATGGGAGAGGCCCCGGCGGTGCCGGGGCCTCTCCCATTGCCTGACGCGGGTGGCGTCAGGGCTGGACGTCGTCGTCGATCGTCAGCGTTGAGGCCTCGCAGTCCGCGGACGAACCGGAGACGCTGTTCGTGCTCGTGAACACAGCCTTCCAGGAAACGGTGAGCGGCGAGTCGCCGACGTCAAACACTTCGTCAGCGTCTGCGCCGGTGGTGTCGCCATCGCCGTTCGTGGTGAAGACCGTGGCCGTGCCCGTGTTGGTGCCGATGGTCCGGCTCTCCACGAAGATCGCGGTGCCGCTGCAGTCACCACTCGGGTACAGGCTGAACGTCACGCTCCCGGCGAGAGTTGTTCCGCCGGTTGAGGAGAACGTGGCGGAGTCATTCGGGATCCACGACTGGCTGGTGGAGCCGGACGAGGTGTCAGTCACGGTGAAGCACTCGCCCGAGGAGCCGTCCTCGGCCGTGAGGCCGGCGTATTCCGAATCCGCCGCCGGGGTGTAGACCGCCCGGAAGCACCACGTGCCGATGGAGGTGACCATCTCGCCGACGTCAGCCGATGTCGCGCACGCGTGGCCGGCCTGGACCGGGTTACATGCGCCGAGGGTGACTTCGGCTGCCGGGTCGGATGGGACGGGCGATCCGCCGGTGGCGCAGTTGGCGACGTTGGGACCGCAAAGGTAGAAGCTGACCGTGCCTGTTGGCGTCGGCCCAGCGCCGCCGCCGGCGATCGTGCCGCTGACATTGGCCGTGTCGGTGATGGAGTCGCCAAGAACGATCGAAGCAGCCGAAGGCGAGCTCGTCAGCGAGACGTCGCAAAGCGCGAAGTCGCCGAGAGCGAAGTCCTTCAGCGTTGCGTCGACCGACTGCGAGGAGCGGGTCTCTGCAAGGAAGCTGCCGCCGCAGCCGATGTCGAGGCCGAGTGAGTTGAGGTTGACGCCGCCCTCGAAGAAGCTGCCGAGCGGGAAGCTGCCGTCGGGCCCCGCCTTGGCGTCATAAAACCACGGCGACGGGACCACGCTGGTATTTGCACTAGCGCAGGCGATGTCAGCCGTCGAATTGGAACAGGCAACCTGGTTGGCGACGTTGTCGAGCGTCCCGTCCGTGTCGCCGCCGGTGCCGACCCACTGGAAGATCCGGATGGTCGATACCGCGCCGCCGTTCGTGAAGTCCGACAGGATGAGGATGTCACCGACCGAGTGCGGGCTCGAGAATGAGCCGTCCGGGTCGGCGTTCAGGTCTTCCTTGAGGAACCAGAAGCCAACCTGGGCATCGCCATTGCGAGCGAAGCGATCGAGGCCGAAGTAGAGACAGAGGTCGGGCAGGTTGTCCGCGTCCTCGTTCTCACTGGAGTTCGGATCCGGGTTGACGTAGTCGGGACAGCTGTACGCCGCCGCGAAGGCATTCTCGATGTTGTCCTTGTCCGGGACAGCGCCGGCAGTGTGCTGCCACGGCCCGACCGTCGCGCCAGCCACGCCTCCCGCAGCGATGTCGAGGTCGTCCTTGGACCCGCCGCCTGTGAAGATCTCGTCAGGGTCGTTCCGCCCGCCGAGCGGATCGGTGATGAAGACCGATGCGAGTGCCGTGTCGTCACCATTGGGGTTCGTTGTTGTTGGCGGACCAATCGTCGAGCTGCGACCAGTCCTCGCCAAGGACGGCTCCGTCCTCAAAGGCGTCGCCATCGAGTTCGAAGATGCCGTTGTCGTGCACGGCGAGTGCGTTCGGTGCGAGCACCAACGCGATGAGGGCTGCGGTCGCAAGGACCGCGCCGTAGCGCTTGAGTGATGTGGACTTGAGCGCGCGATTCAAGGCTGCCTCCTCCATGAGCGATCCCGGGGTTACCGAGACTGTGACTTCGGGACTACGTCCCCAGTTCGGGTGCCCGGCTCACCTCCCTTCGAAATGCCGCGCGTCCGAGTCCGCAGTGATCTCCGGCCGGCAGGCGACATCGGAACCAGAAGTGAGGTACGGAAGTTGTCCGTCGGCGACGGCTTGGGGCCCTACTGTCCGCTGACACGCGGCACGACCTCACTGCCCCCGGGTGGAAGTAGAGGTCCGAGGTCCACTCGCGCCCCGCGAGGACCCTGGTCCCCCCTGACTGCGACGGCTTCGGTGTCATTGCGAAGGTCGCTCATCGAGTCTGGGAGTCCTTTCGTGTGCCGTCAAGTGCAGATTGGTTAGCGGACGATGACAGCTCTTTGCGACCGAGCTGCGCCGCCTCGCCGACGCCGAACCCCGACTCGATCGCGATCTGCCAGTTCGCGTGGCGAGATACGCTGCGGGCGGAGCCACGCGATGCGGCACGTCACGGGAGCAGGTTCCGTCTTGATCGCCAGGGTCTTGTCTCACGCCACCGCAGCCAGCTTTGTGCTGGCGCTTCTGCTGTTCGCCACGCCTGAACTCGGCCCGGTCGCCGGTCACGAAGTCTCCAGCTGGCAGGCAGCGACGCATCCCACTGGCGGCGAAGCGCCAACCTCTGGTGACCTGCGCTTGACCTTCACGACATTCCTCAGGTCTGGCGCAGGCATCGCCGCGACGGTCCTCGTGTACGGCGCTCTCGGTGTCGCTGCCTTCGCCATCAGCTACGGGTCGATGTCGAGGACCCGCCATGCCACTCCAGCGAAGCGACCCGAAAGCCACAGCACGCGCCGGCGACTTGGCTCAGGTCGGTCGGATCGCTCTCGAAACGACGATGGCCTGCCGCGCGTCCTGGCGGCGATCCTGGCCGCTTCGTGCTTCCTCCTGCCCCTGGTCTTCACGATCGCGCTGGCGGACGTGTTCGCTCAACCCAAGTCGCAACTTCTGTGGTTCATCGCGCTTGTCGCACTCACCGCTCTGGTGATCGCCTTCATGCGTGGCGCCACCCCCACGCGGTTCGGTGTGATCGATATCGGGTTGGTCGGATTCGTGCTGCTCACCGTCCTTGCGACGATCTTCTCGATCAACCTCAATCAGAGCCTGAAGGGTGAACGCCTGCAATACCAGGGGCTGCTCTCGATCAGCTCGTACGTGGTCCTGTTCGTGGCAGCGCGATGGTCGATGCGCAACGACCAGCGCGCTCGTGTGCTGTCGGCGACGCTCATCGCAAGCGCGACACTCAGCGCGATTTACGCGATTGCACAGTGGTTCAGCCTGGATCCGATCTGGGACGCCCTCTTCAAGGATCGGGTCTTCTCAACGGTGGGCCAAGCGAACGCGCTCGGATCGATCCTCGGGATGGCGGGCGTTTCCGCGATCGGCCTCGCCGGGGTAGGGCGACGACGTCTCCTCGTTCTCGCGGTTGCATTGGTTCTTGTCGGCGCCGCGTTCGTCCTCACCTTCAGTCGCGGTGCGTACCTGGGACTGCCGGTCGGAGTCGCGGTGGCCATCGCCGTCCTTGTCGCGAACGGCATGCCGGCTTCCGTCAGGACATTCATGCCCAAGTTCGCGGCGGGCCTTGCTGCGGTCGCGCTCATCCTCGTCGTTGGCGCGGCCATCTGGGAGCCAGCCCGCGGCTTCTTCGGTCGGGTGGTCGATAGAGTCACCTCGATACCCAATGCGACCGAGAGCTCGAACCGAAGCCACCTTGATCTTTGGGAGGTCGGCATCCGAATCGCTTCCGAGCACCCGATCCTCGGAACCGGGCCGGACACCTACGTGCTGCTGTTTCCCCGGTACCGCGACGAGGTCCTGACGCCCGACCGTGCCGCGGTCATGGCCAAGTTCCGGCCGGAGAGCGCCCACAACGTGTACATCTCAACTGCGGCAGGCTCTGGTCTGCCGTCCCTCGTCATGTACCTATTCATCATCGGCGGGACCCTGGTCGCCGTGTTCCGGGTCGCGCGCCGAGAGGTACCGATTGAAGTCCGCCTCGCCCTCGCTGGACTGGCTGGCGCCGCAGTCGTGCACCTCGTCACCGACGCGTTCATGACGGGCGAGCCGTCGTCTGCGGCGGTCTTCTGGGTCTTGCTCGGTGCGGGAGCGGGGCTGGCCGAACGACACCTCGACGA
>Ga0075428_100007436_pt1 | contig 12136 bp, 10 predicted proteins | sample RhiMetdeltSRZDD2_FD_75291 | JGI IMG/M metagenome (GOLD analysis project Ga0075428, IMG submission 75291) | Populus rhizosphere microbial communities from Tennessee, USA - Rhizosphere MetaG P. deltoides SRZDD2 | ecosystem: Host-associated > Plants > Roots > Rhizosphere > Soil | place: USA...
TTGTCGGGCCAGTTGCTGATCGACCTGCTCCGCAACGAAACCGTGCCTGGCCGCATGACCGATACCGCGCGCGACATGGGCGCTTTTGTCGAAGAACTGCTGATGGCCGGCGCCTATGGCGAGGCCGTCCCGGTGATCGACGAGCTGGCCGCGGCGGCCACGCGCAAGCCCGCCGTCGCCCCGGACGCCTGCCGGAAAGCGATCGCCGCGGTCGGCACGTCGCGCGCACTCGCCGAAGCCGTCACGACGCTCGCTGAACAGACCGCCGAGGAATTTGCGGCGTTCGAGAAACTGATTCGGGGGCTCGGCGCGCCGACGATACCCGCACTGCTCGCCGCCTATCAGCGTGAAGACGGCGGCGTCGCCACCGATCGCGCGACCTCGCTGCTCATCAGCCTTGGCCCGCCCGCCATCCCGGCGATCACCGCCGCGCTCGACGACAAGCGCTGGTTCGTGCAGCGTGAACTGGCGAAGGCGCTTGGTAGAATCGGTACTCCGGCCGCGGTGCAACCGTTGCAGTCCCTGCTCCGACGCAGCGACGTGCGCGTGCTGCAAACGGCGGTGACCGCGCTCTCGGGCATCCACGATCCGGCGGCAGAGCGCGCGCTGCATACCGTGCTCAAGGCCGCGAGCGGCGACGCGCGCGCGGCGGTGATTTCAGCGCTGGTCGGACTGAAGGACGCGCGCATCGTGCCGATGCTGGCCCGCGTCCTGCAGGAAAGCGATCCGTTCAGCGACGATCACTCGCTGATCCTGGAAACGCTCGCGGCGCTGTCGACGCTGCGCGACGATCGCGCGTTGACGCAAATCGCCGCGCTGGCGCGCAAGAAGAAATGGCTGGCGTGGGGCCGCACCACCCAGATGCGGCGGGCGTGCCTGCAGACGCTGGCGCGGATCGGCACCGCAAAGTCGAAGCAGGCGATCGACGATCTCGCGGCCACGGGAGATTTCTTCCTGAAGCGCATGGCCAGGAGCGCGGCCAGGTAAAACGATGAGCGCGCAATTCGAAGACTTGATTCGGCGGCTTGGCGCGACGGTGCGGGCGGCGGAGCTGTATGCGCCGACGCATCCGCTGGTTCAGCGCACGGCCGCCGGCCTGCACGCGGTGCTCAATCCGCTCCTCGAAGGCTCACCCACCGTCATCGTCGGGTTCCTTGAAGACGACGTGGTCGTGAACGATTTCCGGCTGACGCGCGGCTCCGCCAACATGGCGGGACTGCTGCGCGACATGCGCGACCGCAAGGTCGAGAAGATCACGTTCGGGCAGGGGCTCGAGGTGAGCGACGTGCGCGCGCTGATGGATGAACTCGCCGATCGCCTGTCCCGCACTGCGGTCGGCGATCGCCTGACGGCGCGCGGCATTCGGCGCATCCAGGTCTCGAAGGTGGCGGCCGAGGATGAGGAGACCGGCGAGGTCGGGCTCGCGGCCGCGAAGCAGATGTACTCGCAGGCCGTGACGAGCGCGGAAACGATCTGGGCGGCGACGAAAGCCGGCGAACCACCGGATCCGACGCACGCGCGCGGCATCATCGACAGCCTGTCCAAGCTCGTCTACCAGGATCGCACCTCGCTGATGGCGCTGACCGCGCTCAAGCGGCACGACAACTACACCTTCACGCACATGGTGAACGTCGCGGCGCTCTCGATGGCGATGGCGCGATCGCTCGATCTCGAGGGGCCGATGCTGCGCGAGTTCGGGTTTGCGGCGTTGATGCACGATATCGGCAAGGTGCACACGCCGCTCGAGATTCTCAACAAGCCCGACAAGCTGAACGAAGAAGAATTCAAGATCATGAAGCAGCACGTCGTCGACGGCGCGCACGTGCTGCGCAAGACGCCGGAGACGCCGGCGCTGGCGCCGGTGGTCGCGTTCGAGCATCACCTCAAGCAGGATTTGAGCGGCTATCCGGAGAACATCGGTCACCGCAAGCTGAATCTGTGCACGATGGTCGTGAGCGTGGTCGACGTCTTTGACGCATTACGCAGTAACCGCGCCTATCGCGCCGGGCTGGCGACCGATCGCATCAAGCACATCATGAGCCAGCAGGAGAGCACCACGTTCAACAAGACGCTGCTTCGCCGTTTCGTGAATCTGATCGGGCTGTTTCCAATCGGCACGCTCGTGCGTCTCAATACCGAGGAGCTCGCGGTCGTGACCCAGACACATCCGGAGGATCCGTTCCGGCCCCAGGTAAAATTGATTACCGACCGGAAGGGTGAGAAACTCGAAACGCCTGTATTGACGAACACGTGGGATCGCGATTCGCGGGGCGAATTCCCTCGCGCGGTCGTCGAGGCCGTTGACGGGTCAGCCATGAGCATTGACCCGCTCACCTATCTATAATGTTGGCTCCTCAGCCAATATAATGACTGCCTAAGCTCATCAATGGCTGCGCCGCAAGCCCCTCCAGAGCCCCTCTCGCCGGAAATGTCCGGACGACTCGCGGAGTTTGCCAAAGCCTGCAAAGCCGCGACGCGAATCGTGTCGATGTATCCGTCGACACATCCCGCGATCCAGGCAGCGCTTGGCCGCATCGGCGAGGCGACGAAGCACGCGACCCAGTACGGTCCGTTCACGATCACCGTGCTGCCCGACGCGCTCCTCGTCAACGGCAGAGGACTGCCAAAACCGGAGTCATCCGCCACCGAACTGGCGGCGCTGCTGCATCAGCAGTTGATCGGCGAGCTGACGCTGGCGGATCGTCTCGACAACCAGGGCTGGCATGCCTTCCTGACGCTGCTCTCGAAGAGTCCTGCCGACACGCGCGCACTCGGCGGCGTCAAGAAGGCGTGGGAGGAGACCGGGAACAAGGCGATCACGCTCACCGAGATCGATTACGCAGACATCCTGCGTGAGCGCGGCGGCAGCGGCGAGGGCGCGACGTGGGATCGCATCCTCACCGCGCTGAAGGAAGAGACCAGGGACAAAGAAGGCGGCGAAGGCGATGCATCGATGCAAAGCATGATGCAGCTCACCGAAAGCCCCGAGCGCCTCGCGCAGTTCGCGCAGAAGCTCCAGGACATGGGCAAGGCCAGCGGCGACGACGCCATGCAGCAGCGCAAATCGCTGCTCGAAATGATGCACGGCCTTGCCAACTACACCGCCGAGCGCAAACCCGAAGAGCTCGACTCCGTCTTGAACAAGATGGCCGACGCCGCCGCGAAGATGTCGCCGGATCAGCTGCTCACGCTCATCACCGACCCGCCGCCGCTGGGCGGCTCGCGGATGGATCTCGCGAAGGAACTGCAGTCGCGGCTGACCGACGAAATGGTCAGCAAGTTCCTCGTCGACAACATCGTCAAGGACCGCGGCGCCTCGCATCGCCTGGCCACCGCGTTCCACACCCTCGTCCCGGATCAAGGCAAGCAGGCGGAAATCATGGCTGCAGCCTTCGCGCAGGCGGCCGAGATGTTCAAGGAGGATCCGCAGTTTGAGAACGTGTGGAAGGACTCGAGCGAGATGTTGATGTCGTACTCGGACAAGAAGTTCGTGTCCGAAGGCTACGCCCGCGAGCTGACCACCGCTCAATCGCAGGCGATGGACGTTGACAAGATCGGCGACGATCCACCGGCGCGCATTCGCGCCTGGATGTCGACGATCAGCGACGAAGAATTGCGCTCGCTCGATCAGAACCTGATCCTGGACCTGTTGAAGATCGAAGATCGCGCCGACGCATGGTCGGGGGTGCTCGACACGGCGCTGAGCAGCGTCGACCAGTTCGTGCTGGCGGGAGACATGGACCTGGCGTGGGAACTGGTCGAGACCATCGTCTTCATCTCGAAGAATGTGGCGTCGCCATTCGCGGCGTCAGCCGCAGCCGGACTCACCAAGCTCGTCGAGGGACCGATGGTCCGCCACCTCGCCACGTTCTTGCAGCGGGCCAAGGACAGCGAATTCGACACCGCGAAGCGGATGTGCGAGTCGATCGGACCGGTGCTGGTCAAGCCGATGTCGGACGCGCTGATGGGCGAAGACAATACGCGCGCCGTGCGGCGCCTGCGCGACATCCTGATCATGTTCGGCAAGGCGGCACGTGAGTACGCCAACGAGTTGAAAAGCTCGCGCAACCCCGCGGTGCGGCGCGCGGCGATCGATCTGCTGCGGCGCCTCGGCGGCGAAGCCGCGCTGCCCGACCTGCGCATCATGCTCGACGATACCGATTCGCAGGTGCAGCGCGAAGCGCTGCGTGGCATCGTCCAGATCGGCACCAACGAGGCCTACAAGGTGCTGGAGAACGCGCTCGAGCGCGGCGCCGACCGCACCAAGGAGGCCATCATGCAGGCCCTCGGCGGATTTCGTGATGAGAAGGCGGCGCCGCTGTTCGTCTACATTCTCAATCACACCGACTACCGGGGCGCCAACGAAGGCAACTACGTCGCAACCATTGAATCGCTCGGGAAGGTCGCGACCGATGAACGCTCCGTTGCCGCGCTGCGGGAAATCCTCTACCGGGGCGAATGGTGGTCGTGGGGCCGCACCGCGCGCCTGCGGACGGCCGCGGCGCGCGCCCTGCGCAACATGGGCATGGCGAGCGCGGATCGGGTGCTCGAGGAAGCGGCCACGTCAGGGCCCGGAGCCGTCAAGAAATCCGCGCGCGCCGCCCTGCTGGAGCCGGCACCGCCCAAGCGGGCGCGGAAGGACAAGGCGAAGGAGCTCGAAACGAGCCAGATGGAAGCGCACCCGCTCGACACACAGCCGCTGGAAACGAAAGACCTTGAACCCAAGGATCTCGAAAAGGAGAAACAACCGTAGTGGATCAGCTCGCGCGGATGCGGATCTCGGAGGACTTCCTCAAGAAGCTGGGCGGCGCGCTGCGCGGCGCGCAGCTCTATTCGCCGTCCCATCCGCTCGTGCAGCGCTCGTTCGAAGCTCTCAACGAATCGCTGACCCAGCTGCTGGCCGATCAACCGTCGATCGCGATCGGCATCATCGGCAATGAAATCGTCGTCGGCGACGTGCCGATCCCGCGCGCCGCCGACACGATGGGCGAAATGATCCGGCGCCTGAAGAGCCTCGGCATCGAGCGCATCGCGTTCGAGCGCGGCGTGACGCCGGAGCAGGTGCAGACCCTCGCGCTGACGATCGCGCATCCCGAGCGGAAGCCGGGCCAGTCAGCTCCGGGCGCGGAGCCGGCCGACCCCCTCGCTGTTCTCAACAGCCTGCCGAACATTCGCGTCGGGCGCATTCAAACCGAGGAGAAGAAGGAGGAAGCGGTCGCCGACATCGCGGCGATTCGCCGTCTCTACTCCGATGCGACCAACGTCGCCCAGACGGTGTGGGACATCGCGCAGAGCGAAGGCGTCCCCGATCCGAAAGCCGCGCGCGCGCTCGTCGATTCGCTCGCGCAGGCCGTGTCGGCGAACCGCACGGCGTTGATCGCGCTGACCGCGCTGAAGAATTACGACAACTACACGTTCACGCACATGGTGAACGTGTCGATCCTGACCATGTCGCAGGCGCGCGCGCTCGGCCTCGACGGCACGATGCTGCGCGAGCTGGGATTGGCGGCGCTGATGCACGACATCGGCAAAGTGCGCACGCCGACCGAGATTCTCAACAAGCCGGAAAAACTGACCGACGATGAATTCAAGATCATGCGCATGCACGTCGTCGACGGCGCTGAGATCCTGCGGCGCACGCCGGAGATGCCCAACATCGCTCCCGTAATCGCCTTCGAGCATCACTTGCGCATCGACGGCACCGGGTATCCGTTCGGCGTCAGGCGCCTGGGACTGAACATCGGGACGCAGCTGTGCAGCATTGCCGACGTCTACGACGCGATGCGATCGCAGCGCACCTACCAGCAGGCGTTTCCGTCGGATCGCATTCTCGAAGTGATGAAGCGCAACGACGGCCATCAGTTCGATCAGAATCTCGTGCGCCGCTTCACGCAGCTGCTTGGCATCTATCCGCCGGGCAACCTGGTGCGATTGGATGATGGCGCGATGGCCGTGGTCATGGCCGTGCATGCACCGGATCCCTTCAAGCCGCGCGTCAAGGTGATCGCGACGCCGAGCGGCGAGCCACTCGAGACGCCGTACGAGGTCAACCTGTGGGAAACGCCACCAGAGCACGCGGGACCGAAATCAGTGCGCGCGCCGCTCGACCCCTCTGAGTACAGCGTCGACCCGTTGAACTTCCTGTAGGGCTGAGGCTGAGCCCCCAAATCTCAACTAACATGGCTCTATGAGTCTTTCGTCGCCGCCGCGGCATGCCGTCAGGTCCGCGGCCGTCGTGGCGCTCGTGGCGCTATGGACCGGGACCAGTCACTCACAGATCAATCAGTCGCCGCGGTCGAGGGCCGTCGTGCAGGAGATCGGGTTGCCGGCGATCGATCGCGGGCTCCACGATCAAGATCCGCCGCGCGATGCGCGCACCTCCGGGAACATCGCGCATGCGACGGCATCGGGCGAGGCGCTGCCCTACGTCCGCGGGTCGATCATCGTGAAGTTCAAGAACGATGCGACGCGCGGCGCCGTCTCTGCGGCGACCGCGCAGGTCGCCGGCGCGATCGAGGATCGATCGAGCTCGGCCGACTTCGACATCGTCGATATCCCGATGGATGCCGATCCGGAAGTGGCCGCCGCCGCACTGCGCGAGCGCGTCGATGTCGAATACGCACAGCCGCGCTATTTGAATCACGCGATGGCGCGGCCCAACGACACGCTGTATCCGAATCAATGGAACTTTCCAGCGATCGACATGGAACGCGCGTGGGACATTCAACCCGGCGCGTCGACCGACATCATCGTCGCGGTCCTCGACAGCGGCATGGCGTTTCGATCGTCCACGGTCCGCTACAACTCGCGCTTCGGGTTCCGCCTCACGCCGAATGGCCCGACGTTTCCCGCGCTTGGCCTCGTGGACATTCCGTTCGCGGCGGCGCCTGAGCTCGGTGCATCGGGCTCATCGCGATTCGTGTCGCCGCGCGACTTCATCTGGAACGACGATCTGCCGCTCGATCTCGATGGCCACGGCACGCACGTCGCCGGGACGATCGGACAGGTAACCAACAACAATTCGGGCACGGCCGGCATGGCCTACAACGTGCGATTGATGCCCGTGAAGGTCATTCAGGGTCTGTGGGACGAGATCTTCGGGAGCCCGTTCGAAGGCACGGACGATGTCGTCGCGCGCGGTATTCGCTATGCGGCCGACAACGGCGCGAAGGTGATCAACTTGAGCATCGGGCGTGAAGACGGCGGGCCGGCCACCGCGGTCATCGACGCGATGCGTTACGCGATTGGCCGCGGCTGCTTCATCGCGGTCGCGTCGGGGAACACGCGCACCGACGGCAACGCCGCGAATCGTCTCGCGCAGCCCGCGCCCGACATCGAGGGCATGGTGGCGGTCGGCGCCGTCGGGCGTACGCTCGATATCGCGTTCTATTCGACCACCGGCCCGTATCTTGAACTGTCCGCGCCCGGCGGCGATCAGCGGCAGGGCGGCCTGCAGGCCGGCATCCTGCAACAGACGGTCGATCCCGATTTCCTCGAGACGTATCTGCGGCCGGTCTCGCAGTACGGGCCACCGCGCGCCGACATCTTCTCGTATGAATTCTTTCAAGGCACGTCGATGGCGACGCCGCACGTGTCGGGCTTCGCGGCGTTGCTGATGCAGCAGGGCCTCACCAGTCCCGCGGTAATCGAAGCGGCGATGAAACAATTCGCCACCGATCACGGCACTCCGGGCAAGGACGATCTCTACGGGTTCGGCCTGATCAATCCGCGCGCCACGCTCCGCGGCCTGGGTCTCGCCCGATGAGCCCGCAAGCGGCACGACTCTTCATCCCGCTGATCGCCTTCATGATGGCAACGCCGGCAATCGCAACGGCGCATGCGCAAGACCGCCCGCGTCAGCGGCCGGCGCCGGCGCGCCAGCAACCACCGCGATCGCGCAGTATTCAGATCGGCGGCTACGCGATGGCCGGCAACTTCAGCTTCGCGGCAAAGGACAGCTTTGACGCAATCCTCGGCAAATCATCGGGACCGATCTTTGGCGGCGGCGCGCGCGTCGGGTTGCCGTTCGGCGGCTTGTTCGTCGACCTCGGCGCCTGGCGATTCCGGGATGAAGGTGAACGCGTCTTTGTCTTGAACAACGAAGTGTTCCCGCTCAACATCCCGACGAAGATCACGGTCACGCCGATCGAATTGAGCGTGGGTTGGCGCTTCCGCATTCGCCGCGTCCAGAAGCTGATCCCGTACGTCGCCGGCGGATTCACGACGATGAAGTACCAGGAGACCGCGGACTTCAATACGCCGGCTGAAGACGTCGACGAAAACTTCTCCGGATCTCACCTGCTGGGCGGCGCCGAATACAAAATCACGCGCTGGCTTGGCGTCGCCGGCGAAGGAACGTGGACGACGGTGCCTGATGCGATCGAAGAGTCAGGCGTGTCGAAGGCGTTCAACGAAAATGATCTCGGCGGCGTGTCGTTCCGATTCAAGATCACAATCGGCCGATGACGCCGTTCGAGCGGAGAGTCCTGACGGTGGTGTCGCGCATCCCCGTCGGCCGCGTCACGACCTATGGCGACGTGGCGCGCATGGCCGGACGGCCCGGCGCGGCGCGCGCGGTCGGCAACATCATGCAGCAGGCCACCCGTCCTGGACTGCCTTATCACCGCGTGATCGGCGCCGGCGGAACCCTTGGCGGTTATTCAAACCTTGCGCTCAAGCGCTCCCTGCTCAGCGCGGAAGGTCTCACGGTCACGCCTCGACGGGTAGTCGGATTTGCAAAATTCCGGTGGAAAGGTAAATAAATACGAACCATTTCGTCGCCGCGCACGTCTGTGATGACGAGTTGTGACAAATGGCGCTGCAGGCCCCGACCCTATCAACGACTCCGGATATGCCCCCGTCTAACCCTGTAGGTGACGTGAAGACCGGCGACCTCGAACTGGTCGGCCGTATCCGATCGGGCGACGGCGCCGCATTCGAAACGCTGTACCGGCAGCATGCGACCCGGCTCTACAATCTGGCGAGCCGGATGATGGGCGCCCACGGCGAAGCCGACGATCTGCTGCAGGACATCTTCCTGTTGGCGTATCGCAAGATCGGCAGCTTCCGCGGGGAATCGTCGCTGGGCACGTGGCTTTATCGGCTGGCGATGAATCACTGCCTCGACGTGTTGCGCAACCGGCAGACGCGGATGGGCCAGCAAACGGACTCGCTGGACGAGCCCGATGCGATGCCGGTGGCGTCGCCGGTCCCGGTGCTGGGTGCGGTGAGCCGGATCGACCTGGAGCGGGCGATCGACACGTTACCGGCCGCGTGCCGGGCGGCGTTCCTGCTCCACGATGTGGAAGGGTTCGGCCACCAGGAAGTCGGCACGATGCTCGGCATCTCGGAAGGGACGTCGAAATCGCAGGTGCACAAGGCGCGGATGCGCATACGTTCGTATCTCGCGCACGGTAGCAAGAAGAAGGAATCATGAATTGCAGCGACCTCAGTGAAGCCCTCGTCGACCTGGTCGACGGGCGTCTCGACGGCCCCGAAAGGCGCGACGTCGAGCGGCATCTCGAGGGCTGCGCGAATTGCCGGGCGCTGGTCGAGGATCTGCGCAGCCTCCGCGCCGCGGCGTTCATGCTCGATCGCCGCGAGCCGAAGGCGGACACCTGGTCGAAACTGCAGGCCGCCATCGCCGCCGAACCCGCGCCGGGTCGCTTAGTGAGCTTCTCGCGAAGTCTTGGCGTGAGCGGACCCACGCGCGCCAATTGGCCCGTCTGGCTCGGCGCGGCCGCGGCGTTGATTCTCGCGACGGTGATCGGTCTGCTGCCGCTGATGAATCGCGCGACCGAGCCGCATGACGACAACCCGGATGCGGCGGCGGCACAGCCCGACGAGCCCGCCACCGTTGAATCGGTGACCGCGGAATTCGAAGCCGCGGAGAGGCACTATCAGAAGGCGATCGACGATCTGCAGACCATTGCCAACAAGGACACCGGCGAGCTCGATCCGCAAGTCGCGGCGGTGCTGCAGAAGAACCTCGGCGTGATCGACCAGGCGATCTCGGAAAGCCGCGAAGCGCTCAAGTCGCAGCCGTCGAGCGCCAACGCGCAGAGCGGCCTGTTCGATGCGCTGCGCAGCAAGGTCGCCCTGCTGCAGCAGACCGTGGAATTGATCAACGAAATGCGGAAGGGCAATCAGGCCGAAGCGGGTCGCCGCGTCCAGACCCTTGCTCAGTGACAGATATGCGGAAACTTTTCCTGACCGCGCTCAGCATCATCGCCGTTGCCTCCCCAGCGTCGGCGGCGGTCACCGTGCGCGGCATCGTTCCCGAAGACGGCCCGCGTCTGGGCTGGTTCGAGCGTTACAGCGAGGCGCGCCAGGGTCCCGAACAGATCGACAAGGTCTCGCAGACGATCAAGGTCGGCGAGGGCTCGGGGATCGATCTCAATCATCTCTCCGGCGACGTTCGCGTCACCGCGGGCAGCGCGTCCGAAATCAAGATCGACGCCACCAAGCGCGTCCGGCACCGCGATGCCGGCGAAGGCAAGCGCCTGCTCGACGCCCTCAGGGTCGACATCAACAACTTCAACGGCCGCGTCGAAGTCCGCACGATCTATCCGCGTCGGGGATCGTTCGGCAACAACATTTCCGCGAGCGTCGATTACGTAATCTCGGTGCCGCCCGGAGCGACCGTCACGTTGAAATCGATCTCCGGCGACATCAGCGTGACCAACGTGAAAGGTGAAGTGCGCGCCGAGACCGTGAGCGGCGACGTCAGCATCACCGGCACGCCGAACGTGGCGCTGGCGAAGACGATCTCCGGCGACGTCACGGCGCGCGACATCGGCACGCAAACGAGCCTGGTCCTGAGCACGGTGAGCGGCACGGTCATCGGCACCGGCCTGCGCGTCCGCGCGCTCGAGGCGGGGACGGTGAGCGGCGACGTTCGCCTGGTCGGATCGGAAATCGAGCGCCTCGAAGCCCGGTCACTCTCGGGCAACATTGAATTCGATGCGCCGCTCTCCAAGGGCGGCCGCTACGAGTTCATGTCGCACTCAGGCAACGTCCGTCTCGTCCTGTCGGGCAACACCGGCTTCGAGCTCGACGCCGATACGTTCAGCGGCAACGTGCGATCGGACCTGCCGGTGACGCTGCGGCAGATAGGGCGCCAGGATGAGCCTCGCCGCGGCGGCCGCGTGAGCAACCGTGCGGTGCGCGGCACCTACGGCGACGGCAGCGCGTATCTGCAGGTGCGCAGCCACAGCGGGTCGGTGGTGATTACGAAAAAGTAGCGCGGACTGCCATTCCTAGCTCTTCACTTCCCCTGCGACCTCTTCAGTAGAGCGTTTCTCTCAGCATTGCCGGTGGCATCCTTCTGGCATAATAAGCGTCGGAGGAAATCGCATGAAGGCTAGATGGATCGTCGCATTCCTGTTGACCGCGTTCACGGGCGTTGCCGCCGCACAGCAGGGCCAGGCTCCGACGACCGAAACCTCGCTGGGTTCAGTGCGCATCCCCCGCACCGTCAAGGCTGATGGCAAGGATTTAAAGGCCGGCACCTACACGGTGCGGCTGACCGCTCAGGATGCTTCGCCGGCCGCGCCTGGCATCATCCGCGAGCGGTGGGTTGAATTCGTGCAGGGCGGCAAGGTCGCCGGGCGCGAAGTCGTCAGCATCGTGCCTGGAAACGAGGTCAAGGACCTGCAGCCGGGCCCCGACGCCCCGCCGACCACTCGCCCGGCGACAAGGGTCGAAATGCTCAAGGGGAACGATTACCTGCGCGTCTGGATTAGCCGCGGCGGCGTGATCTACTTGATTCACATGCCGCCGGCGTAAGCTCGTCGACGCGGAGCGTCGACAAGCAACGCTGGCTAGCCGCCGATCGACATCACATCAAACTGCTCATGATGCAGATGGACGTCAGGCTTTACGATGACGTCCCTCTGCAGCATCTTCTTCAGATCCTTCAGCACGCCCCGCTCTTCTTCCTGCAAGGCCCTCGCGATATCCGGATTGACGCGTAGCAGCACGCCCGGACCGTCGAGATCCGATCCGACCTTCTTCACTTCCGACAGGATTTCGTAGCACACCGTCGCGCTCGACTTGATCGTGCCGGCGCCGGAGCAGTACGGGCACGGCTCGGTGAGCACGCGCTCGAGGCTCTGCTTGACGCGCTTGCGCGTGA
>Ga0075428_100007441_pt1 | contig 12130 bp, 14 predicted proteins | sample RhiMetdeltSRZDD2_FD_75291 | JGI IMG/M metagenome (GOLD analysis project Ga0075428, IMG submission 75291) | Populus rhizosphere microbial communities from Tennessee, USA - Rhizosphere MetaG P. deltoides SRZDD2 | ecosystem: Host-associated > Plants > Roots > Rhizosphere > Soil | place: USA...
GCTAAAGGCGATCGGCAAGGAGAGCATGGCCATCCTTTCGGGTGAAGAGAACACGGGATGTCATTGCCGATCAATTGTGACGCAAATTGCGATAAATGGATAAAGTCGAGCTCAGAGGCTATCCGGAAACCCACCAGCATCGTCATGCTTCTATCAAGCCGCTTTCTTGCGGTAATGAAAGGCAGGACGATTGCATGGAGCGAGCCTATTCAGCATAAGCTGCATGTTACTTATTTGGCTCATAGCCATACTCGCTTCTCCACTGCGCTCATCGTCCTTACTGTTGCGCCGATACCGCCCATGCCACGCATTTGGGCGCTCCATCACCTAGCGCTTCTCCAACGGTGTGAAGCCTTTCATCCCCTCTGGACGTGCCTTCACCTCGATGCGCCACCCGGTCCGATGCGCGGCTATCCAGGCTTCCAGGGCTGGGTTGGGATACTTCTGATCCGCAAAGATCGTCATGAGCCGTGGAAAGTCCTGGGGCGTGACGTGGCCGAGCAGGAGCGGAGCCGCCACTCCATCGTCGAGACCCGCACTGGTAATGAGGATAGCCAGTACCAAGCCTCACGTATCGACCAACAGATGCCGCTTGCGGCCTTTGATTTTCTTGCCCCCATCGTCCCCGCGCTCAGGGCCCCCGACCTCTGGAGTCTTGACCGATTGGCTATCGATGCACGCGGCACTCGGAGTCGGCTCGCGCCCCGCTGCCACACGGGTGCGTTCACGCAAGGCCGGCACTATCTTGGCCCACGTCCCATCGTCGCGCCACTGCGCAAAGTCATCATAGGCTGTGCTCTTGGGCAGCACATCATGCGGCAGCATGTCCCATTGACCACCACTCCGGTGCAGATAAAAAAGCGTGTTGAGGACTTCCCGCATGTCGACCTGACGCGGGTGTCCTCCGCGTGGGCCCGACGTGGCAGGCGGGAGCAGCGGTTCCACAATGGCCCATTGTTCGTCTGTGAGATCCGAGGGATAGCGCTTTCGAGATTGGGTTTTCTTCCCCATACGAGCGCACTCCTTTGCTGAGGGGATATGCGCTAACTCTCTGACAGATACACTGTTTTGCCAAGCGTTGTTTTCGGATAGCCTCTCAGTGCAATTGCAGCACCAAATGCACTTTGTGCGCGAGCGACAGCTGGTGGTCATTCATCCGCAACTCGATCCCCTGTGTCTGGATTGCAGCACACAGCCAAAAAGCCGGCGGGCTCGGGGCGACCGAGTTCGGCTCCCTTGTCGCATGCCTGGGGCCAAGTGAGTAAGGATACACTGACTCACCCCTGAGAGCGCTCCATCTCTGGTGGTTTGTACATTGAGTTCCCAGCCGCGCGCATGCGCCACGACGATGGTCTACACGTATGCACGTATGGCGTGCATACGTCTCATCCCTTGCCTAGGCGCAGTGGCCCGCAAATATCGGATAGTGCGCTTACAAACCAGCACGTGTGTGGGCCAGCGCTTATTGCAAATATGTGCGCGCGGGCCAACGCTTATTGCAAACGAGTCAATGCTCTTGTGCAAAGGGCCTGCAAACAGGTGCACGGGCCAGCACTGACTGCGAACTGAGTCACGATTGGAACATGAGTCTCTGAGAAGCTGCTGCAGCGTCTTCGCCCCCACAGTCTCCAAGTTAAACGCCCAGTTTTTTCGGTCAATACTTTCCATTTCTTCTGGTTTTTTTTATCGACTATATCGATGATTTAACCCTGAAGGTCTTTTGCGCGGAAAGAGAGTGAGGAAATAGTGGCAGAGGCGTATGTACGGGACTCGACGGATCCGCAGGATGTCGATAAGCAGCACTACGGAAGGCTGGCCTCTGCGTACCCCTGAGGGCTCGACCCCTTGCAGTTGGTCGCCGAGACCACGTCCGACCAGCTTGCCTGGCGAGAGCGGGCGGTGGGCCGCGTGCTGACAGCGCCCACCCAGGTCGGAGACCTCGTGCACTGCGCCGGCGTACGTCGCATGGCCCGCTCGACATGACAGAGGCTGGCGATAAGCGCATGCTGCATGCCGCGTGGCGTGGCCGTCTAGATCGCGTAGCGCCCTTCAGCCCAGGCAATCAGCCGGCGGATGCCTTCCTCGACCCCGACCTGTGCCTCCCACCCTAAGAGCTGCTTGGCCTTGGTTGGGCGATAGCCCAGCTTGGCCTTCGTGGTGGCTGCCACTGTGCCCGGCGCGTCCTGGTAGAGGGGCTGGAGGGACGAGCCCGTCAGCCGCAGCAGGATCTGGGCGATCTCGTTGAGCGACGTGTCGACCCCGGTGGCGATCACAAAGCTCTCGCCCGAGACCGCACTGGCCATCGCCATGACCGTGGCGCGCGCCACGTCGCCGACATAGATATAGTCGTGCCCTTCGCTGCCATCGCCCGGCAGGATCGGCGGCTGGCCGGCTTTGATCCGCTCATAGGAGGCAATGATATGCAGCGCGTTCACACCGCGGTGGTGCTGGCGCTCGCCATACACGGTGGCATAACGTAGCGCCACGTAGTCAAGCCCGTACCGCTGCTGATACAGGCGCAAAAGATTCTCGCCGATGATCTTGCTTGCGGCATAGAGCGCGAGCGCGGGCGGCGCGGTCTGCCAATAGAACGGCGTCGTTTCGTCGACCTCGTCCACCTCGGGGTTGCCATAGGTGGCCACCGACGACGCAAACACGACCTTCTTGACACCGCGATAGCGGCACGCTTCGACGATGTTAAACATGCCGAGGACATTGACGTCGAGTCCGAGCCCGGGGTTCTGGCTCAGGGGCAGGGTCAGAAACCCGGCCAGGGCAAAGACACCGTCGACCTCGTTGAGGGCGTCCAGCAACTCGGGGAGGCGGGTGATATCGCCGCGGACGGCTGTCACCCGCCGGTCCTGTGCCAGGCTCGCCGCCACCTCGGGCGAGCCGAGTGCGTAGTTGTCGAACAGGATGACCGCTGCAGCCCCGGCCTCGAGCAGTTGCTGCGTCAGATGGGAGCCAATAAGGCTGGCGCCTCCCGTCACCACAAACCGTCCGCCTTTAATGTCCATCACCGTCCTCCGCCATGTCCCTGCAGGCCCGCTCCCCTCGCTCGTGTGGGAAAAGACGGCTCATCAGGGGGAATAGTGTTCATGTCATGCTGGGCATCATGCGTAGTGTTCCTGGAGGGCCAGCATAGAGAAAGCGCATGACCATGACAAGAAGGCCTGCAAGTACTCCTAGGTTTATTGGTTTGGTCGTGTTGCAGATGTGCACTTTACGGTTTCACACCAGCAGCCCAAACGCCTAGCGATGGACAAACAATCCAATGACGATGTCATGCATCTGGGTTGAGCGGGAAAAGCAGATCGTCTTGCGCATCAAGCGTTCGATCCGGGTGCGCAACGTGAGGTGCTGGCGCTCGATTTGCTGCGTGTTGCGCTTGCTCGGGTGGTGTGCATCCGCCTCGAGATGACGCGTGTATGCGCCCCAATAGTCCGTATGATACTTCGTAATGCCAAACGGTTCCAGCAGGCCTTTGAGTTTCAGAAACACCTCGTCTTTGCGACGTCCCAAAACGTACGCCAGGACTTGACCGCTGCGGTGATCAATCGCGTGCCAGAGCCAGCGAGGCTCGCGTTTCTTGCCCACGTAGGACCACATCTCATCGACTTCCGCTTCCTCAACGCGCTGGATCACCACGTCCACCTCGTCAGGATGCAAGGCGTTGAGCCGCGGTTGGTTCACCGAGGTGAGTACAGGCTCTTTTTTTTCATGTGTTCATGACTGTGGTGGGACTGATCTTCAATACCCGTGCGGTGTCGCGGATGCCGCTGCCCTTGCGACGCATATCCACGATCTGCTCTTTGATCGCCGGGGCCCGCCCTTTGTAAAGGAGATCAAGCTGAAAGCTATAACAAGGACAGGCGGTGTTCTGGCACTTAAAGCGTTGTTGACCCACTTTGGTCCTGCCGCCTTTGATGACCTGGGCGCTGTGACAGTGGGGACACCGCACGGGTATGCGTACCATGATGCTCTCCTTCTGAAGCTGTCAGCAGCATGGCACACATGCGGGTAAAGTGCAAATCTGCAACACGACCCCTAAGAGAAACTCCCGTTGTACCTGGGGTTCTTTGCGTTTGTGCACAACGTGCGGAAGCGAGGCAAAGCGTTGCTGGGCGCGCTCATTGCGTTGCTGGTCAGATAAGACCCCGGAATTCAATAAGAGCGTTCATTCATGCCGGCGCCACGCTATTTGAGTACACCCGCGAGTAGGCTTTGCACGGATGATCCGCCTTTGCCACCGACATAATCGAGAACGACAGGCACGAATTTCCCGATCATGTCGGAGCTAATACCCAGCTGTGAAAATGGACCAGCCAGGCTGGCGAGCCCCCCAAGACTCTCTCCGCTTTTGCCCATCAGAGATGATGCAGCAGAGGTCGCCGCGCCAGCCATGCTGCCCGTGGCTCCACCTGTTGGGGCGGCTTGTAAAAGCCCCTCCATCCCTGGCACCACACTCGCAACCTGGGCAAAATTGTCCGGACTGAGTTTGGATTTTGCCAGACCGAAAATCGCCCCAGCACCGCCGGTCGCCTGCTGTTCTGTCACGCCCAACTTTTGCGTCAACGCGCCTACCAGTTCTGAGGCGGTCGCATACGCGGTCGAGCAACCAAACCCGAGACACACGACGGTCATGGCGACTACGGTCAGTAGCATACGCTGAAGTTGCATGTCGACCTCCTAGAAAGACCCTGACACTTCCCTGGCCCGAGACAGCAACGGCAATGACGATGGTTATGAGGCATGCCTACGAGACGATTGTTGTGGGCAGCAGCACCGTGCATAGCCCCTGCAATGATGTCTCGGGCGGTTAGCACATTGCGCCTACCCCTTCCTGGTCACCAGGAACACTCCAGCCTACCATAAAGGGATAGAAAATATACAGCCACTTTTCGCCTCGCCGCTCCCGCCGTCCGCCTCCGCTGGCGGCCACCGGAAGGTGTTGCAGAGCTGTGAATTTCCTCTCAGACTGACACCCCAAACTCATACCGGTAGTGTTTTCAAAGTGGAGATGACAGGTTAACCAGAGCATATGACGTGCGTGAAAACAAGGTCTTATGGACTCCACTCAGCCATGTATCGGCACATTGAGCACACGACCTCTCCATTTTAACCTACACCACAGTTTTTCCCGGCAGGAGGTGCTGTCTATGGCCGCGGATGCCATGCGAGCGTGCCTATGCCCGCCGTGGAGGCACGGTATGCAACGATCAGGGCGTGGCAAGAGAATGCTGCCTGTGTACGCAGAGAGAGACGGCCTGCTGCCCTGTCCTCCGCTGTCCTTCTGTCACGAGCTGCTCTGCCGCCAATCTTCGACGTGCAGCCCAGGCGCCTGGTGAAAATCGCGCAGATTGCCCGACAACACTAGGGCTTGGTACTCCAAGGCAATCGCCGCAATGTTCAGGTCCATCGTCCCGATCCGCACACCCTCGTGGCGCAGCTGTGCAAACGTGGCTGCCGCCCGCTGGTCAAACGGGAGCACCTCCCACGCCGCAAAGAAGCCCACCAAGCCCAGCAAGCGCTCATAGTACGCCACCTGCCGTACGACCTCGGAGATGCGGTGGAGCAGCGCTAACCACCCACGCATCTGCTCTTCCAGGGTAATCACCGCCGTTACCACCACATCTGGGGTGGCTTCCAAGCGGGCATGGAGGGCAAAGGCCGCAGGGGCATCGCGGACCTGTGAGAGCGAGAGATGGTCCGTATCGAGCAGGATCATGGCCGTGTCTGCCGGCAATCCTCCTCCCGCAGCCGCCGCCCCTCCGCGATGATTTCCCGCATAATGAGATCGCCATCAAACATGCTGACGGTGCGACGCCAATCTTTGGGACGTTCTCCCTGCGCTGTGGTCTGCAGCAAATGGGCCACGAGCTGTTCCAGGGTCGCCACACGCTCTTCTAAAGTCGCTTCAGCCATTGGCAGGCTCCTATGGGTCAAGGACATTCCCTCTAGGGGATTCTACTGTGTTGTGGTCCTTGGGACAATGGGAGGTCTTCGGCACGGGAAAGCAGAGACCGCACTGCGGGCGGCTCCTACCGAGCGCGGTGTCTACACGAGGTTGATGAGGCTATGCTCCCTCCGCCCTGGGAACCAAGGCTGGCACAAAACTAGGGATTTGTGATCCCCAATGTGCCATCCTCTAACCCCTAGCAATGCAATAGTCGTTTCTGCCACTTTTCAGGGGGATTATGTCACCCATGTGCGTGCCCCTCTTTGCTCGTCTCTCGCCCTACGAGAACCTTGAGTAGCAAACGGACAATCGTGGCATATATTCGAGCAATGTCGTCTCGTTGACAGGTGACATGGAACGGCATACACTCGTCACCTACCGCTAACCAGCAGTGGCTGTCCTCTTGACGAAACTTCCTTTTGGGACGCCGAGTGTTACTCCAGCCGCCGCTGGATCAACCGAGCAAGGAGGTTGTCCATGATCCGCAGTCGTACCACGGGTCCCAGAAGCCTCATCGTGGTATGCGCTGCCTTTGTCGTGTGCCTTGTGGCTTCGCCCCCGCAAGCCGAGCAGAGTCCAGCCTCTCCATCCGCTGACCGACGCTCCGATGGCCTCGCCGCATGGCAACAGGTCTATATGGTACTGACGCATCAGCGCTGCATCAACTGCCACACGGCGACGAATTACCCACAGCAAGGCGACGATCGGCATCGACACTTCGCTAACGTGGTCCGAGGCCCAGAAGGGAGAGGCGTCCCCGGCCTGCACTGCGCGACCTGCCATCAGGAAGCGAACGCCGACAGCACCGGCGCTCCGGGAAGCCACAACTGGCATCTGGCGCCCTTGTCCATGGCGTGGCAAGACCCGCATGATCAGTTGCTGTCGAGCGCGGAGCTTTGCCGCGTCCTCACCGACCGGAGTAAGAACCACGACATGGACGGCTCTGCCCTGCTGCAGCATCACGCCGAAGACAAGCTGGTGGGTTGGGCTTGGGAACCCGGGCGCGGGCTCAACGGCCTCCCGCGTACTCTGCCACCGCTGTCGCGTCCGCAGTTCGCGGACGCGACGCGCCGCTGGGTGGAAGCCGGCACCCCATGCCCGCCAGGGCAGGCAGGAGAGTAGCCATGGCAACGTATCAGCTCACCATTAACGGACAACGCCGAGAGGTCATGACAGACCCGTCAACGCCACTGCTCTGGGTGCTGCGCGAAGACCTGAAGCTGACGGGCACCAAATACGGCTGCGGCGTCAGTGCGTGCGGCGCCTGCACGGTGCATGTGGCTGGAGTGGCAACGCGTTCCTGCATGGTCCCGGTCTCCATGATCGGCGATCGGCCCGTCGTGACCATCGAGGCAATCGGCCAGGATCCCGTCGGCAAGGTGGTGCAGGACGCTTGGGTGTCTCACGACGTCGTGCAATGTGGCTACTGCCAGAGCGGACAGATCATGAGCGCGGTCGCGCTCCTCAAGCACACGCCCAACCCGACTGACCAGAACATTGAAGAATCCATGGGCGGCAACATCTGCCGCTGCGGCACCTACCCGCGCATACGGCAAGCGATCAAGGCCGCGGCGCAACACCTGCAGTAAAGGAGGCGCACTGTGTCAGCCGCAAGCACCGCTGCGAACGATCTGCTCCTGAGCCGGCGGACGTTTTTGCGCGTCTCCGCCACTGCCGCAGGCGGTCTGCTCGTTGCGCTGTATCTCGATGGTCCTGTGGCGGCGCAAGAAGCAAGCCAGGCGCCGCCCAAGCCTCAGATCTACCCGCCGGATGCCTTCGTCAACATCAGGCCAGATGGCACGATCGTCATCCAAGTCAACCGGCTGGAGTTCGGGCAGGGCGTCCACACGGCTTTGCCCATGCTGTTGGCGGATGAGATGGATGCCGACTGGTCGCAGGTCATCGCGGAGCTCGCCCCTGCTGCCGACGTCTATAAAGACCCACGCGTCGGCATGCAGATGGTAGGGGGGTCCGGCTCCATCGCCAACTCGTTCCAGCAGTACCGGGAACTGGGCGCCAAGACGCGCGCGATGCTGGTGGCCGCCGCCGCTGCACAGTGGCAGGTCGGGCCGCAGCAATGCCGCACCGAAGCCAGTGTCGTGCATGGCCCGAGTGGTCAATCGGCGCGATATGCCGCACTGGCGGCAGCGGCCGCCAAGCAACCGGTGCCGGCCGCGGTGCAGCTCAAGGATCCCGCGCAGTTCCGCCTCGTGGGGCAGGCAGTCCGGAGGCTGGACAGTCGCCCCAAGTGCGACGGCTCACTCAAGTTTGGCTTGGACCTCGACCTGCCTGGCATGATGACAGCCGTCGTCGCGCATCCGCCCGTTTTTGGCGCGCGCGTCAAGAGCGTCGATGACAAGGCGGCCCGCAGCGTCGAAGGCGTGCGGGAGGTGTTCGAAATCCCGCTCGCGCACGGCACCGGGGTGGCCATCGTCGCTGACAAGTTCTGGCCCGCAAAGCAGGCGCGCGACCGCCTGCAGATCGATTGGGATCTCTCCGCAGTAGAACGCGCCGACAGTGCACAGCTCTGGGCGCAGTATACAGCACTCGCGCGTACGCCTGGCCACGTCGCGGTGGCCCGCGGCGATGCGCAGGCGCTGGCGGGGATGGCCAGCGGCAATCGCGTGGTGGCGGAGTATCACTTCCCGTACCTGGCCCATAGTCCCATGGAGCCATTGAATACGACCGTCCGTTTTGACGGCGACCGCGCTGAAGTGTGGGCTGGCTCGCAGTTCCAGACCGTCGATCAAGCGGCAATCGCGGAAGTCCTGGGGCTGCAGCCCGCACAGGTCACTTTCCATACCGCGATGGCCGGTGGCGGCTTTGGCAGGCGGGCCACTCCGGATGCGCATGTGCAGCGCGAGGCAGCGGCGATCGCCAAGCGTCTGCGCGGCACGCCGGTCAAGCTTGTGTGGACACGCGAAGATGATGTACAGGGTGGTTACTATCGTCCGATGCATGTGCATCGCATCGAGATCGGCATTGGTCCAGATAGTATGCCAGCGGCCTGGCACCACGTCATCGTGGGCCAGTCGATACTTGGAGGGACACCCTTTGCTGCCATGCTGGTGAAAAACGGCGTTGACGCGACAGCCGTCGAAGGGGTCGCGGACACCCACTACACCATTCCCAATTTCCATGTCTCCGTGCATCATCCCACCCCGAATGTGCCGGTGCTGTGGTGGCGCTCTGTCGGACATACGCACACGGCCTTCGTCATGGAAACCCTGATGGACGAGTTGGCAGCGCGCGCCCAGATGGACCCCATCGCCTATCGCCGGAAACTCCTCGATCCCACAGCCACAAAACTGCGCGCGGCGCTCGATCTGATGGAGGCAAAGAGTGCCGCCTGGCGGAGGAAACTGCCCACGCAGCACGCCGTCGGCATTGCGTGTCATGCATCGTTCGACACAGGAGTGGCCTGTGCGGTCGAGGTGTCGATCGAGAACAAGCGGCCCAGAATTCACCAGGCCACAGTGGCGGTGGCCTGTGGTTTGGCCGTCAATCCGCTGACCATAGAGAGTCAGTTCCAGGCGGGCGTGGCTTTCGGCGTCTCGCAACTGATGGCGAAGGGAGCGATCACGCTCACGGACGGCCGGGTGGAGCAGCGCAACTTTGACGCGTACACGCCGCCGTACATGATCGACGCGCCGGTGGCGGTGGATGTCCACATCGTTCCCAGCACCGAGCCGCCGTCTGGATGCGGTGAGCCGCCGGTGCCAGTGATCGCGCCGGCAGTGGTCAATGCTTTGGCACAATTAACCGGAACACGCTATCGCAGCCTGCCACTCGTAGCCATTTAGCTCGTCAAGCGGCTCAATCGGAGGGTGCTCGTGAGCGTCCGGCGCATCGAACATGCCAGCCACAAGGCCGAGATAGACCAAAATGTGGCTATGGTACGTGGGTTGGTCGGGCATTGCGATCTCCTCTCATCGTGAGGAGAGTGTCAAGGACCTTCCGGAAAACACAACAATCACGCCAATGGCAGAGATCGATGCGGAAAGTCGGACATATGGCATGGCCGTCGATGATGCCTAGAATCCCTCTGTGCGCTCGCTCTTCTGGCCCGCGACGCCTCGGGACAGCCAACGGTCACGCGTCGTCCCGTAGATTGCGACCGGTCTGCCGAGCACTGTCGTTGCACCTTCCCGCGTTTCTGCCAGTCGTGTGGCGACGGCTATCGACGCGTGATTTTCCGGGTGAATCAGGCTGATCACGCGCGCGCTCCCCAGGGTCGAAAACGCGTACTCGAGGGCCGTTGTGGCGCCTTCCGTGGCGTACCCTCTCCCCCAGCGGTCCTTGGCAAGCGTCCAGCCGACTTCGAAGCCGGGCCAGCCCTGCGGCTCCTGAAAGCCCAGCCGCCCGACGAACTGTCCGGTGGCCTTTTCCTCGACGGCCCAGTGGCCAAACCCGCGCAAGGCCCAGTGCCCGACCAGGTAGGCCATGTGCCGCCAGGCCTCGAGCACCGACAACGTTGTGCCGCCGAGAGAGCGCATCACCTCGGGATCCACGCATAGACGGGCATAGGCGTCAAAGTCACCCTCCTGCCACTCACGCAGGATGAGCCGTGCCGTTTCCAGCCGGGGAATGGCCATGTGAAGCCCCCAGAGCCTGTGGCGGGTCGTCAAGAAGATCCTGGTCATCTTCGCAGCCCAACGCCTGGTTGTCCACTCTGAGCGGTCGATGTTCCTCTGATATGCAATACATGGAATAGAAAGATTCATAGATTATAAGGCACATTGCTCTCTGTCTCCACCGGACGAGTCAACCAAACAATGTGCTTTCAGACTGTCCCCTGTGTCGCACAAAGGGTCAGTGCTGCGACGTGATTTTGCGTCAGCAAAACCAGGGGAGAGCTTGCCGCGTATATCTGTTGCAGCAAGCGGCATAACCGTGCATAGCTCACGGCAATATGTCGGTCAACTCGGGACCGTTTTGCCGGCTTTTATTCAGAGTTGCCCCCAGAGAGAACATGAGACCTTCCGATGTCTCGTGTCTCATGTCGGATGACGGTCTTGCTGATTGCCATCCTCATGTCGGTCAGCTCTCACATTCCTGTGAGATGGAGCACCTTGTGCATAGGACAGCACGGACGTGCACACCACGACACGTTTCGACCAGCGCTGGGTGCTCATACGCCAGCCCGTGGGCCAGCACAGCGGGCCCACAGGCTCACGACGGCTCCATCCAGCCCTGAGGAGCGGCTGCCGGCGTGCTAAAACAGGGACTCCTTGGGCTCCAGCCCCAGCAAAACCCGCCCCACATCCTGCCGGTACCGATCGGCGACCATCATATGCTGCCGTACGGCATGGACATCACGCAGCGCGCGCTGCAGCGGACTGGCGTCGAACAGCGAGACACTCCCCGCGGCGTGATACGCGAGTTCCACCGCCTCGCAGGCGGCCTTCGTGGCATGCACGCTCGCGAGGCGGAGGATGGCACTTTCCCGGGTGGTGACGGGCCGGCCACACGCGGCCGCGTGCCAGGCGTCCGCCAGCGCCTCGTACAGGAAGGCGCGTGCCGAGCGCAGGCTCGCCTCGGCATCCGCGATCTGCAACTGGATGCGCGCTTCGTCGCGGAGCATGGACGTCGCAAACGCCGGCGTGCGGGTGAGCAGCGTGAGACATTCCTCAATCGCGCCCCGCGCGATGCCGGTGGCCACGGCTGCCTTGCCCATCGCCAACCAGGGACCAAACGGCAACTGAAACATGGTCGTCGGCTGCCGCGGGGTCTGCCCAAGCGTCGCCACCCGCTCCGGTGGGACGACGACGGCCCGGGCGGTAAAGTCGAGCGACCCGGTGCCCCGGAGTCCGGAGACCTGCCACGTGTCCTGCAATTCGAGGTCCTCCCGGGCCATGAAGGGCATGAGCATGGTGGGCGCGTTGTCCTGCATCACAGGCTGCCCGGCGGCGCACAACGGGGCGAAGGCAAAGAGATAAGCGGAGTGCTGACACCCACTCGCGAACCGCCAGCGCCCGGAGACCCGGTACTGGTCGCCCATTCGTTCGATGCTCGCCGGGCCCTCCGGAATGGCCGAGCCGGCGCAGCAGATCGGCCCGTGCTGGAACAGCATCCCATGGGCCGCGTCCGCCGGCAGGTTCACGCCCACCATGCCGTTGACCTCGGCCCCGATCATGACGCACCACCCGGTCGAGCCGTCCGCCGCGGCGA
>Ga0075428_100007444_pt1 | contig 12128 bp, 10 predicted proteins | sample RhiMetdeltSRZDD2_FD_75291 | JGI IMG/M metagenome (GOLD analysis project Ga0075428, IMG submission 75291) | Populus rhizosphere microbial communities from Tennessee, USA - Rhizosphere MetaG P. deltoides SRZDD2 | ecosystem: Host-associated > Plants > Roots > Rhizosphere > Soil | place: USA...
GTGAATTCACTGACGATTTTCGCCGTCGCCGTCGGCGCGAACGGGGTGGTGAGGGGCTTAACCAGCGACCTGCCCGCTCCCGGGGCGTCGAGCGGCTTCCTGGCTCCATGGCTCTGACCCCGAGCCGATAGTCGGGGTATCATGCTGGTAATGCGCCCCTGGCCTTATCTCGCCGTAGTCGCAAGCACTCTGATCGCGGGGTGTCGATCGGTGAACACCCAGACTCCGGCGCTCGTCGAGTATGAGCGCTCCGGCGGCATCACCGGGCAAACCGTCAGACTGGTGATTGAGGACAACGGCTCAGCGCGTCTCTACACTGGAGTCGCACGGGACTCCTCGACGTTGGCTGTCGGCGCCGACACGCTCAACCATCTCAAGAACCTGCTCGAGGGTATTCGGTTCGACACGCTCCGCGCGGATTATCGCCCATCGCGCGCGGGCGCCGATCTGTTCGAGTACGTCATCACGCACCGCGGGCGGACCGTCCGCTGTCAGGATGGAGCCGTTCCGACGGATCTTCAGCCACTCATTACCGCCTTGAACGGGGTGGCCCGGTCACGCCGTTGACTCGCCCATCTCCACCAACCGAACCACATCCCCACCGTCGTCACAACAAGCGCGCACTCCCACAGGACTTCGTGCGCGAGCCCAAAGGTCTGCGGATCGTGCACGCCCAGATAAAAGAGGTGCACGAGCCGCACGAGATTCAGCAGCAGCACGAGTGGCACAGCCACGACAAGCCCGAGCGCTCGTGCGGCGGCCGACGCGGGTGAGGCCAGAATGGCGATCGCTAAAACCGCGGCCGGCACCACGCCCGTACAACCCATGACGACCACGTAGCCAAACCCGCCCGGTATGTAGAGCGACGCGGCGTACTGCGATACCGGCACTCCGATCCAAGCGAGAATCAGCTTCACCTGCGACGCCACGACTACGGTTAGATCCTCGAACGGGTTTACGGGCGCTTCCACGCCAACGCGCGCACCAAGGATGATGAGTCCCCAGACGAGCAGCGCACCGGGCAGTGCGATCCGTCGCCCAACGCGCATCCCGGCGCTCATGTCACGCTCGCGCTGCGATGCGGGCGCGCACCACCAGTACCAACAGTGCGGCAAGCACGACAAGGAGCGCAGCAGTCGAGAGCGCGGAAGGCAGCGGGAACGTCGGGCACGAATTGGCTGGGGGCTGCCGGACCCCGTCCAGGCCCACGGCCGCAAAGCCGCTCGTCGTGGCGTTGACCTGCGAGCTGCCCGATCCGAACAGATCGACGGCGGATTGAATGGCCGCTCCGCGGGCATCCTCCATGGTCGCTTGGGGGCTCAAATAGCCGGGCGTCGTCAGCGTCCGATAGAAGATTCGCTCGGCGTCGTTCTTGCCGATCGCGGTCGCGACGTTCACGAACGCCTTGCTGAAGATCCCGCTGTTCGTGTGCACACCCTGATTGTCGGCGCAGGTCGCCACCCAACCGGTCATGTTATCCGGCTGGCCGAATGCTCCCGGGTTCTGGAGGTCGCGAATCGCTCCTACGGGCAAGTCCTCACCCATGAGCCAATCGGCGCGATCGACCATCGCGCCGAAGATGTCGGAGAAGCTCTCGTTGAGCGCGCCCGACTGCCACACGTATTCGAGATTGGCGGTTCGTTCCGTGACTGCGTGAGTCAGCTCATGAGCGGTGACATCTTCGACCGCGAAACCGTCACCAAACACCATCTGCGTGCCGTTCCAAAAGGCGTTCTGATAATTCACGTCGTAGTTCACGGTCGCCAGCAAGACGGCGCCAGCATTGTCGTAGCTGTCCCGTCCGTGGGTTGTCGAGTAGTAATCGTACGTGGTCCCGAGGAACTGGTACGCGCTGTTCACATCCGGGTCGGCGACCGGGCCCTGTCCCTCGGATCGCGCAAGCGTTCCCGGCAGTGTTGTCGTGCCCGCGGCATCGTGGATCCGGCGATTGCGTGCCTCATAGAGCCGATCGATGATGTCGAGCGGCTTCGCCGCGGTGGCATCGACGACGACATCGCGTCGCGCAGGGATAGTGTCGGCCGTCGCGGGCGGAGTCGTGTCGCGCAAGGCGAAGCCGGAGACTTCGACGATCCATACCAGCCGCGCGCGCGAACGCTGATCCCGGCGGTGATAGACCATCAGTCGGGGAGAGCCGGCCTGCCCGCGGATCAGATAGGCACGCGCCACCGCGCGCGCGGAGTCTGCGCTGATTTTCGGCGTGGTGGTGTTGACGCGGATGTCGGGCACGAGACTGCTGGTCAGAGCCACCACGCTGCTCGTGCGCGGGTCAACGTGCACGGCATACATGGCGTTGTACACGGGGACGTTGTCGACTTTTTGCCGCACCAGCACGTGACGTATGCCGAGCCGATCCGCACGAGACTCCACGAGCTCGAGGCCTCGACCACTGGAGTCAACGCCGAACACGCGGGCATGCCGCCGCATGAAGGCCGAGGCCACCGACGCACCACTCGTGTCGCTCGCCTGCAGGCCGAGGCTGCTAAGCGGGATGCGCCCGCGCATGAAGCTGGGCCGCTGCGACACCGGGTTGTAACTGATCGTTAGCGATTCGGTGGCTACTTGGGTGAGACTCGCTATGTCCTGTGCGGAGGGCCGTTGCGGCGCCGCTCCGCGTTTACAGGCTCCAAAAACCGAGAGCAACGCGAACACAGCAAACCGGATGACTAGACGGTCCATAGCGACCTCCCCCGATGATTGAAAGCAACGGTCGGTAACGGTTTCACTACCCGCCCAGGGCGCTAGGACGTTTTGAGCAGTTTCCCCCTGTTGCAACGGCTCCATGTTGTTCACGGAGCAGGACATGTTTGTTCCGCGTCAGGCGGCGCCGCCGCTTCACCTCGCCGCCGCTTCACCAGGGCGATACTGACGTTCCAGATTGGCTTTGATCTCGTCGAGTGTGAACCACGCCGGTCGGAACTGTCCCCGCGCGTAGAGCGGCGCCTGATCGAAATAGTGTGGCGACGCGGGGTCGCCGCTGGCGCCCATCGTGTGCACGGCGAGCCTGCGAACCGTTGGCCCGAACTCGACCACGCTCACGTACGAGCCACCGGCCACGCCGTAGCGCCGCTTCTGGCCCCTCACCGGTCGCGCGACGTAGCTGAACACGACGCCGTGCTGCTGACCGGCGCCGAGCACCGCGAGACTGGGCCGCGCGTCGGACAGCTGCTGATCGATCCGCTCGTCGATCCGCTGCAGGCGATTGAAATCGCCCCACGGTACTTGCCACGTGCCCCACTCGCGTCGCAGCTGTGCGATCGCACTATCGAGTGCCGGCAGTACGCTTCCCTCTTCCCTCGTCCCCCTTCCCCGGCTCAACGCCTCTCGCCAGCGGTCAAACAGGGTCATGGCGACTGAAGTCGTGTCGCTCCGCCGATCCCAGCGGGCGAGCGTCTCGAGGGCTGATCGGAGGGTTGAGTCGATCGGCGAGCTGGCCAGCAGACCGGGAAGCAGCGAATCCGCGGCAATGACATAGTTGTCGAACGCGACGCGCACCCAGTCGTCCCAGCTGAAACGCGGCGTCGTGCCGAGGATGCGCCGCGACATGAGGCCGCGCCAGTTGTCGTCCTCGAACGCGACCATGTAGCGCGGAAACTTCGACGAATCGGGATTGCCGTTTGAAGTCAAGAGAAACGGCGATGTATTGCAGTTTTGCATCCATCCCGTCGCGGGATTCAGGAGCTCCGGCAGCTGGTCGATCGTGTGGTAACCCTTCCACTCAGTCGCGGGATCGCTGCCATCGACCGGCCCCCTCCAGTCGAACCGCGGATCGCGCACCGGGACCGCGCCGTTGTAGAGATACCAGGTGTTACCGCCCGCATCGGCTGCCATGACGTTGCCGAACAGCATGTTGAGCGGGCGCATGGCGCGCTTCAGGTCCGCCACCGAGCGCGCGCGCGTCATGTCATACCACTCTTGGAGCCAGCCGTCGGCCTCGAACTTCGACATCCGCAGCGCGAGCGGCTTGCCATCGCGCCGGCCGACGATGGCGCCGTGATGGGTCTTCGTGAACGTGACAACGCGCGCTTCCAAGCCGGCAGCCGTCTTCACCCGGATCGTGTCGGTCCACATCGTCGCTGTACGCACGCCGGAGCCGTACCGATAGTGCAGCGAATCGGTAAAGGTCTCGCTATACAGGTCCGCCTGATCCCCGGAATTGTCCGTCGAGACCCACCCCAATGACTCGTTGTGCCCTACATAAGGAAAGGGAAAGCCGAACCGCGTGTAGCCGGTGAAGTTCCAGCCGGTTTCTTTGCTGTTGACATGCCCTTCGTAGACCTGCCCCGAGCCGAAGAACGGCAGATGCGGATTGATGAACAGCATCGCGTGGCCCGTCGCGCTCTTGCTCGGCCCGATGACCCAGCCGTTCGAGCCGAAATCCTTGCGATCGAAGACATCGTCCAGGGCCACCTGGACATCTTCCTGCCGAATCCCCGACCCGTAGAAGAATCCGTTGCGGTAGTAATTGAGACGTATGAACGCGAGCGCATACCACGGCTCGAATCGCGTGAACAGACGCGTCTTCACGTCCGGGTGATCGGCGAGATACGCGTTGAGCCCGGCAGCAAACCCGTCGAGCAGCGTCTTCATTTTGTTCGGCAGGCGCCGGTATTCCTCGCGGGCGAGCCGCGTGATCTCGAGCGAGCGGGTACGCTTGTCACCGACCAGCTCGTCCTCCCCCTCGACCTCGGCCTGACGGCCGAGCGCGCGGATGTAGTTGTCCTCGAGCCGCCAGAAGTTGTCCTCGGCCTGCGCGTACGCGAACCCGAACATCGTCGCGGCGTCGGTTTCGCCGAAGACGTGCGGGATGCCGTAGGTGTCGCGATAAATGGTGACCTGATTGCGCAGATCTTGTGCGGCCAGAATGGGAAGCGAGAACAGGCAAAGAGTAGACGTCGTCAGAAGACTGGACACTATGCGCATTGCCAACCCTTCCGCATTATTGTGCATCAAACATACGCATGACGCCGCCTATCGCACTCGCTCTCCTAACGTTCCATATCGGCGCAGGTGCGCACGCACAGGGCGCGGACACCGCCGTTGCCCGCGTCAAGCAGGAGCTCGCCGAGCGCTATCGCGAGAACGAAGCCGGGTTCTTTGCGCGCGACCCAGACCGAGTCATGCGGCTCCGGCACCAGGACTTCCACGCCATCACGCCCGACGGCAGGGTCTCAAACCGCGAGCAGATGTACGAGCGCACGCGCACGTTCATCGGCCGCGTCGAGCGCTTTGATTCCCTGTTTGAGACCATTACCGCATTGACGCTGTCCGGCGATACGGCGTTCGCCGTCGTCGGACAGCGTACCGTGCGCCAGCAACGCTTCCCCGACAGCACGCTCCATGAGATTCGCACGTCGGCGGTGCAGCGGGAGGCATGGATTCGCACGCCGCAGGGTTGGATGATGTGGCGGGTGGATCAGGTCAAACCGGGGCCGACGCTCGTGGATGGGAAGCCGCCATCGCAATACTAAGCTCTCCCATTGTTTTCTTTCTAAAGACGTGAGCGGCGCCTGTCATCCCTGAGCGGCGCGCGCGTAGCGAAGGACCTGCTTTCGCTCGGCCGTTCCGGGACGTCCTATGGAAAAGCAGGTCCTTCGCGCCTGCGGCGCTCAGGATGACATGCCGCGGGGACGCATGATCGAAAAAGGAAGAAGAAAAAAGAAAAGGAGAGAGAGCTTACCGTTTGGTCAACACGACGATTCGATCCGGGCTCTCCCGGTCCACCGGGAGCGCAATCGAGAGCACATCGTTCAACTGCGTGAGCTGCAGGACCCGCCCAGCCGGCCAACTGCTCGCCTTCCATTTGCCGCCACCGGGCGATGGCAACGCCACCACACTATCTGCCGAATCCAGTACGTGGACATACACGGTATCGCCCCGTGCGGTCGTCACTCCCCAACTCCGCGGCGGAATCGGGCCGGCCCGTGTACCGTAGATCGCGCCTCCGTTACTCGCGAGCCAACGTCCGATCTCCTCCAGCCGGGTCTGCGCCTCGGGCGGAATCGTGCCATCGGGGCGCGGGCCGATGTTGAGCAGCAGATTCGCGCCCACGCCCGCCGCACGGACGAGATAGTGAATCAGCTCGCGCGTCGACTTGTAATGGTGATCGGTGAGATTGAAGCCCCACGAGTCGTTCATCGTGAGCGAGGTCTCGAGCGGTAGCGCTCCGATCGTGGTGGTATTGAAGCCCGCGGTGTTTGCGCCTGGAAGGTCCTGCTCGAACGTCTGTGCATCCTCACCCGGCAAGGGCGTTTGATGATGGTTCGGTACGATCAGCGCCGCCGGCTGTAACCGGTGGATCAGGGTGTACGTCCGAGGCAGGCGCCAGTCAGCACTTGGCTTATCCCACATCCCATCGAACCAGATCCCTCCGACTGGCCCGTAGTTGGTGAGGAGCTCCGTAAGCTGCGAATCCATGAAATCGAGATACCGACTCCAGTCTCCCGATTCCGGTCTCCCCGTCTTTTGGCCTGTCGAGCCGCGCGGCCAGTAATCGGGGTGCTGCCAGTCGAGCTGCGAATAGTAGAAGAAGAGCTTGATCCCCTCGCGCCGGCACTCGTCGGCCAGCTCACGCATCGGATCCCGCTTGAACGGCGTCCAGTCCACGATGTTGTACGGCGTCACCCGCGTCGCGAACATCGAGAACCCGTCGTGGTGTCGCGCGGTAATCGTGATGTATTTGACGCCCGCCGCCTTCGCTAATGAGACCCACGCGCGCGCGTCGAATTCCATGGGATTGAACGTCGTGGCGAGCCATTGATAGTCGCGGACCGCGATGGGCCGATTCTGCATCACCCATTCACCCTGGCCGAGCAGGCTGTAGACGCCCCAGTGGATGAACATGCCGAATTTGGCGTCGCGAAACCATTCGCGCGCGGCTCGACGCTCGGCGGGAACCGAGTCCCTCGCCTGCGCGAGCGTGACGATCATAATGAGGGCGTGGAGAATGCACTAAACATATCGCGCAGGATGCGTGCTAGACCACGTCGCGCTGAGTGGCAGAACGTCAGCAGCAGCGGTATGTAGAAGCATGAACTCCGCGCTTGCTCTCTCGGCGGTTGTCACGCTGGCGTTGGCCTGCCGACCGTCCCAACAGGAGCGAGCAGCCGACCGGGCTCCCATGACCGCCGACATGCTCCAACTCACGCTCGAAACCGACAAGCGCACCTATCGGAGGGGCGAGCCGATCGAGTTGATTCTCAAGGTGACGAATCGCTCGAGTCGGGATACCGCACTCCAGTTCTCAAGCGGCCAACGCTACGATTTTCAGATCGCTGATTCGACGGGAAGGACACTGTGGACCTGGAGCGCCGATCGCTCGTTCATGCAGGTCCTCGGTTCGGAGCGTTTGACGGCGGGCGAGGCGCGGGAGCACCGCGAGCAATTCACCGGTGAGTTGCCGCCCGGCAAGTACGCGGCGACGGGCTCGATCACTCTCATGCGGTCGCCCTTAACCGCGAGTACAACGGTTACGGTCCAGTAGAACCAGACGAGATGGTCTGCCGGGGTCTAGACCAATCGGAGCAGTTGGGCCGCGTACGCGCGCCACGGCCTCCACTGCTCGGCCAGCGCCAGCAACGCAGCCGCGCTCGCCACACCCGCCGCGCGCTGCAAGCGGCGGTCGGTCGCATCCAACGCGTCCGGTAACCCACCCTCCAGCGCCTCGAGCTTCCCCGGCACACGCACGCCAGGGCATAGGCCCACGAGGCGACCGAGCCCGCCCGCGCTGAGATGCGCGTCGATCACCGCCGGCTCCGCATCGAGGTCGAACACGCGCCGCAACCCAGCGATCAGCGGCATCAACACCGGCAAGAGCGATTCGGCGATCTCGACAACGAGGTGCCCCTCGGCAGCGCAATTCGCGACCGACAGCTGACCGCTGTTCCCATCGATCGTGACTGTGGCTTCATGCGGTAACGCGTTCATCAAGACGTCCCAGGCAAGTGGCCGTCGATAGGACAGCGTGAGCCTGAGCGACCCCTGGGGGCACGCCGGTACGGGACGCCCTCGACGCAATGCACTCGGCGCCATGCGGTATTGCTGGCGAAACACCGCGTTGAAGCGGCGCAGGCTCTGAAAGCCGCTCGCGTACGCGACGCGCGTCATCGGGAGATCGGTGTCCACGATCAAGCGCTTGGCGAGCAGCAGCCGGTGCGTCTGCGCGAGCTCGAGCGGCGACACGCTGATCTCGCGCTCGAGCGCACGCCGGAGATGGCGCTCACTTACACCGAGGTCGTGCGCCAAGTCGGCAACGCTGCGCCCGTTCAGTGCTCCGGCCGCAATCCGTTGTGCGGCAAGGCGGGCGAGGACCGACACCGCGTCGAGCGAAGGCACCGGCCCCCTTCCGGGGGCCAGCTCGGGGCGGCAGCGCAAGCATGGGCGATACCCAGCACGCTCGGCCGCCGCCGGAGAGTCGAAAAAACGGCGGTGACGATGATACGCGGTGCGCGACGGGCAACCCGGCCGGCAATAGATGTGCGTCGTGGTAATCGCGATGAAGAAGACGCCGTCGAAGCGTCGATCGCGCGCGTCCGCCGCGAGCTGATAGGCCTCGCGGCGAACGCGACCAGCAGACGTGGGAGCCATGGCCGATCCCATGCCCGAAACCTAATTACTGACTCACCGGCGTGGCTACGAACGCGACCTGCCTGGTCGTGCCGTGCGGCACCGCCCGCCCCACGATCACACCGTCGTCGTTGATGTGCTGCGCCACGATCAACACGTCCGGGAAATTCGGACCGACGAGCGAATTGAGATCCTGCATCACGCCGTTCTCCCACAGGAACGCGCGGTTCGTCGCGCCGCTCGACACGCCCACGACCTGCAAACTCGAATTCACGCCGAGGCCCTGGCTGTTGGCGTCGCCGGGCAGGGTGCCGAGGTCGCGGATCCCGCCGGCCCTCGTCCAGAGGAAGGCGTGCGGGCTGAAGACGATGCCGATAACGCCCGTGGGATTCGAGAACCCGACGACGTTGCCTGCGTCATCGATGTCCATCGGTGTGTGCCACGCGTCGCCGCCCAAGTCCCCGATGTCGATGACGGTGTCCTTCTCCCACAGCACGGAGTGCTGCGCCGAGAGCTGGCCGACCGCGATATCGCACTCGCCGGAAATCCCAACCGCCTGGCCTTTGTTATTGATGCCGGTTGCCGCGGACGTCGAATCACCGGGCAGCGGCCGGAGCTCGCGCTTGGTTCCGCTCTTCGTGTCCCACATGACGGCGCGGAATTGCAGCACTTGCGGCGCATTGCACGTCGGATCATGCACCGGCGTTTCGGCCCACCCAACGACCTGGCCCGAGCTGTTGACGCTCGCTGCAAATCCTTGATTGCCGCCGAGGGTGGGCAGTGTGTCCATGACCCCATTCCGCCACACAAACCCGCGGCAAATGTGGCCCGTCACACTGGGGAGGAATGCGGTGCAGCTCCACTCTTCGTGCAGTGGATCGAGATCGGCGAGCTCGGTGACACCAACCACGATCCCATTGTTGCTGACACCGGGCCATTGCGAGATGCTGTTTGGGCCGCCGAGCGTGCCAAGCGTGTCGAGGACCCCGTCGCGCCAGAGCGCGGCGACCCGTGTCGCGTTGCCCGGCCGATTCACCCAGCCGGCGATCAATCCGGAATTGCTGATCCCCGTCGGCCGGTTGCGCGAGCCGTCGAGGTCGTCGAGATAGCTGATCGTGTAGCGAGCCGCTGCGAGGCTGCTTTCGCGCAGCATCGAGACGCGCGGGTCCGATGGGACCTGCGGATCGTAACGGCAGCTCGACACCGCTGTGATAGCGACGACGACTGCCGCGCACCGATTGTGTCGCATGAGGTCCTCCGGTTGGAGAAGAGGGGTTCTTCACCTTACCGGAGGACCGAGCTAACTGCGCGCCGACTTCGGACCCGGATATTGAGGGGATTGCCGGGACCGAATCCGGCCGATGGGTGAGCCTACAAGTATCTCGCCACCGCCATCGCGGCCAGCGTAAACAGCAGCATCCACACCACGACTTTGCCGAGTACCGCACCGCGCGCCCGCAGCTGTTGAATTTCCGCCTGCATCGCCGCCCGCTCCGCCTGCGGCGCCGTTGCGATCGATTCCATCAGCTTCATCGACCGCATCATCGCGGGTCGCATGACCACGATGCCGATGAGAAATGCGATCAGCGCCACGACACCGCCCCAGGCAAAGGCCTGCCCCATCGGGGTCGCCATTAGCGCGCCCATGTTTCCGCCCGACATGCGCTGGAAGAGCAACATCCCGGACACGATGGTAATCAGCGCGATGATCGGCATGATCACGGGAACGCGTCGCTTCGCCATCGCGCCCATGAGCTTGCCGGCGTCAGGGCCGACTTCGGCGAGCGCCGGCATGAGAAAGAACACCTGGAACGCCATCATGCCGACCCACAACGCACCAAAGAACACGTGAGCGAAGCGCAGCACGAGCATCAACACAGCGGTCTCCCGGAGATTGTTACGACAAAGTAACGACGCTTCTGGGAGCTGCTAGACGCGTCCTGAGGGATTGTTGACAAGCTCCACCGAAGTCACAAAGGCGTCGTAAACCGTCTCCGCCCACCAGGAGCGGCACCGCTCGATCTCCTGCATCGCCGTCTCATGCGGCATCGCCGGTCGATAGGAGCGCTCCGTCGTGAGCGCGTCGTAGACGTCCACGATGCCGACGATCTGCGCCGCGAGCGGGATCTCATCGCCGCGCAGCCGATCGGGATACCCGGTGCCGTCGTACCGCTCGTGGTGCCAGCGGATGATGGGCTTCAAGTCCCACGGAAATTCGACCGCGGCGAGCAGCTCGATGCCCCAGATGGGATGCATCTGTACCACCTCGAACTCTTCGCGCGTCAGCGGCCCCGGCTTGTTCAGAATCTCGTGCGGGACGCGGACCTTACCAAGGTCGTGGAGGTAGGCGCCGAGTCGAATCGCCGTCTGCGCGCCGTCGTCGAGCGACAGCACGCGGGCGACGGCAAGCGCGCGTTGGGCGACGCGCTCGCAGTGGCCGAATGTGTAGCTGTCCGCCGATTCGATCGACTGCCCCCACTCGCGCACGAGCTCGCTGTAGGTGGTCTCGAGCTCCGACACCTTGCCACCGACGTGTACGAGATCGACGCGCGCGTCGAGGCGGCGGAACAGGCGGTGCGCCGCATTGAGTAAACCCAGGGCGTCCTGGTTGCGGCCCATGGTCTGCATCAGCAGCGCCAGCTCGCGCGACGCTTCGGCTTCGTTGAGCACCGATGCCGCGCTCAGCGCCAGATCGATCGCGGTCCGAAGTCGCGACTCGGCGAGCGCCGGCCGCCCGGTTTCCCGATATACCATCCCGATCATTCGGTAGGCTTCGGACTTGTCGGCGCGCGAATCGAGCTGATCGAAAATCGCCAGCGCCGCTTCGGCGTTGCGACGCGCTGCGTCGTAGCGACCACGCACGAAGTGCGCCTCGGCGTGATTCACGAGGCTCATGCCCTGCAGATGTAGGTCGCCGGCGCGTTCGGCGATCTTGAAGCTCATGTCGAAGTAACTGTCGGCCCAGTCGTACTGACGCAGGTCGGTGTGGACGATGCCGAGGTTCACGTACGCCGTGGCGGACCCGTGCTCGTTGTTCGTGGCGCGATACGCGGCGACCGCCCGCTCATAGTGCCGCACCGCGTCCACCAACTGGCCCCGGATGTTCGCCAAGATGCCGAGGTTCTGCTCGACGCGCGCCTCGAGCTCGCGCGCGTGGCCGCCACGCTCGAGCGCCTGCTGGAAGAAGCCGCGCGCCTCCTCCATTTCGCCGGTGCGCAGCGCCAGGCCGCCCAGCGTGTTGAGCGCTTCAGCGGCAAGAATGTCGTTGCCGAGATCGCACGCGACTTTGTAGCTGTGCTGGCACAGCTCGCGCGCGCGCTGAGATTCGTTCCGGTGATGGAGAACTACGGCGAGGCGGCGCTGCGCCTCCGCCAGCACCGCGCGCTCGCCCGTGCGTTCGGCGGTGCTGATGGCGGCTTCAAACCCTTTGATCGCTTCCGGGATGCACGCCTCGCGCTCGCGCGCGCGAGCTTCATGCAGCAGATCCGCGGCACGACGCGAGTCCTTCCCTACCACGCCACGACGTAATCGGAAAAGTGGTTGAC
>Ga0075428_100007445_pt1 | contig 12128 bp, 9 predicted proteins | sample RhiMetdeltSRZDD2_FD_75291 | JGI IMG/M metagenome (GOLD analysis project Ga0075428, IMG submission 75291) | Populus rhizosphere microbial communities from Tennessee, USA - Rhizosphere MetaG P. deltoides SRZDD2 | ecosystem: Host-associated > Plants > Roots > Rhizosphere > Soil | place: USA...
CGCGGGCCACGACGGACCGATAGGCCGCGAGAGTCTCCTCGGCGAGCCGGTCGGGGCTGAAACGCTCCGGCATCGCGCCGCGGCCGCGCGCTCCCATGGCGCGGGCCGCCGCCGGGTCGTCCAGCAAGGACAGAATCGCGGCCGCGAGTCGGTTCGGGCTGCGCTTCGGGACGATGAGCCCGGTCCGTCCGGCGTCCACGATCTCGGCGGCGCCGCCCACGTCCGTTGCCACCACCGGCACGCCGCAGGCGAGCGCCTCCTTGAGCGCCGCCGAGGAGGCGTCGCAATCGACCGACGGCAGGACCGACACGTCGAGCGCCGCCGTGACCTCCGGGACGTCGTCGCGGAATCCGAGGAACCGGACGGAATCCCCCAGATGCAGGCGCCCCGCCAGGTCGCGCAGGGCCGGCTCGGTCGTGCCGGTGCCGGCGAGGAGAAACACCGAGCGTGGGAGCCGCTTCCGGATCGCCGCGGCGGCGCGCAGGAAATCGTCCTGCCCTTTGTCCTCGACCAGGCGGCCGACGACGCCGACGAGCGGCGTGTCCGGCCCCGCGCCCAGCTCCGCCCGCACGCGCGATCCGTCGACGCCTTCGTGGAAGCGATCGGGACGATAGGCGGAATGGATCACCGAAACGCGATCCCGACGCAGGACGCCGGCGGCGAACAGGGGCTCGTAGCGCGGGAGGATGCTGGCGCTCACGACGATGAGGTGGTCGACCTGGCGGTACAGCCAGCGGTTGGCGGGGTGCGAGCCGACCGGCTTGGTGTTGTGGCGGGTGAAGACGAGGGGGGCGTTCGACCCGCCGCGGCGCCGCGCCAGCACCACCGACCAGAGGTCCTGGGACCCGTGCGCGTCGACGAGATCGTAGGCGCCCCGGCGCAGGTGGCGCTGTAGCGCGCGCACGTCGCGCAGCGCCGCCAGGAGATGCTTCGGCTTGCGGAAGTCGGCCTCTTCGAACGTGGGGAGGCCGGCCTCGCGCGCCCGCGCCGCCAGCAGGGAGTCTTGCGGCGCCGCGATCGTCACCTCGTGCCCCCGATCCCGGAGCCCGCGCGACAGCATCAGGATGCGGGCCGGCTGTCCGCCCCACCCGCGATGGAAATTGGTGTGGAGGACCCTCACGTCTCGTCGGCGCGATGGAACACGGGCACGGCAGGGGTGGGGGGGGCGGCCGGGGCGGCGTCGGGTGCCGTGGCGCGGCGGCGGACGAGCTTGACCAGGTCGTCCATGACGGAATAGCCGGCCGGAACGACGAACAGGGTCATGAAGGTCGACACGACCATGCCGCCGATGACCGCCAGGGACATGGGGATGCGCGTCTCGGCTCCCGGCCCGACGGCCAGCGCCGCCGGGACGGCCCCGGCGATGGTCGAGATCGAGGTCATCAGGATGGGGCGCAGCCGGGTGGGGCAGGCGCGCAGGAGCGCCGCCTCGCGGGGGACGCCCTCGCGGCGGAGCTGGTTCGTGAAATCGACCAGGATGATGGAGTTCTTCTTGGCGATGCCCATCAGCAGGACGAGCCCGATCATCGAGTAGATGTTGAGCGACTGGCCACCGGCGAACAGCGCGATCAGGGCTCCCGAGATCGAGAACGGCAGGGCCAGCAGCACGATGATCGGGTGGGTGAAGGAGTTGAACTGCGACGCCAGAATCATGTAGGCGATCGCGAACCCGAGCACCAGGGCGAAGACCAGCGACGTGAAGGACTCCTGGAAGGCCTGGGCCGACCCCGACAGGACGAGCGTGTAGCCCTCCGGCAGGACCTCGCGGCCGATCCGCTGCACCTCCTGCAGGACGCGGGCCTGCGAGGCGCCCGGCGCCAGGTTGGCGAACACGCCGATCGCCCTCTGCCGGTCGCGGTGCGTCACAACTTGAAGGGTGGGCCGCTCCGCGATCTCGACCACGTCTCCCAGGCGGACCAGTTCCCCCCGGGAGGTGCGCAGCAGGAGGCGCTCGATGTCGGCGGGGTTCCGCCGCTGGTCCGCCACCAGCCGCACGCGCACGTCGTACCTGCGGCCGGCGTCCTTGAAGCGGGCGACGCGGGCGCCGCCGATGAGCGTGTTGACCGTCGAGCCGATGGAGGCCATGCTCACCCCCAGGTCGGCCGCCCGCTGGCGATGCGGCAGGACCTTGACCTCCGGCATCCCGACCTGATAGTCGGTGTCGACGTCGGTGACGAGCCCCGTGGCGCGCATGCGGTCCATGAGGGTCTCGGCGTGCACGGCGAGCCGGTCCCAGGACGGGCCGCGGATCGACAGCTCGATCGGGAAGCCGCGCTGGGCGCTGAAGCCCTGCTGGGAGAGATCCTGCATGACCGCCTTGAGGCCGGGGATGGCATTCAGCTCCTCGCGCGTCAGGGCCATGAAGTCCTGGGTGGACAGGTGCCGTCCGGTCTTCGGATCGGGGGGCCGCCGCGGCTTCGGCTTCAGGGTCACGAAGGTCATGGCGGTGTTCACGTCGCCGCCCCCGAACCCTCCCACCACCGCGAAATAGCGATCGAGCTCCGGTCGCGACATCAGGAACTCCTCGGCATGCCGCATCATCCGGTCCGTGTAGTCGACCGAGGACCCGACCGGCGTCTGCATCCGGATCATGAACCGGCTCAGGTCCTGCGACGGCACCAGCTCGCGGTTGAGGCGGCCGAGGATCAGGAGAGAGCCCGCGAACACCGCGGTGGCCCCCAGGAGGACCAGCGCCCGGTGGCGGAGCGCGGGCTGGAGCCAGCGCATGTAGCCCCGTGACAAGTTCTCGAAGAAGCGTTCGACGGCCTGCCCGTAGCGGCCGCTGCGCTCGCCGGTCTCGAGGAACTGGGAGCAGCGCATCGGGGTCAGCGTCAGCGCCTCGAGGAGCGACAGCAGCACCGCCACCGAGATGGTGACGCCGAACTCGAAGAAGAATCGCCCGATGATCCCCTGCATGAACGCGACCGGCAGGAAGACCGCGACGATCGCCGCCGTCGCCGCCATTGCGGCGAACGTGACCTCGCGAGCCCCGACGAGGGCGGCCTCGAGCCGGTTCTGGCCGAGCTCGCGGTGCCGGTAGATGTTCTCCAGCACCATGATGGCGTCGTCGACCACGATGCCGACCGACAGCGACAGGCCCAGCAGGGTGAAGGTGTTGAGGGTGAAGCCGAAGAAATGCATGCACAGGAAGGTGCCGATGATCGAGGTCGGAATGGCGAGCAGGACGTTGACGGTCGAGGACCAGGATCCTAAGAAGAACCAGCACACGATGCCGGTCAGGAGGGCGGCCAGGAGGAGCGAGAACTGGATCTCGTGGATCGCCTCCTCGACGACGGAGGTGCCGTCGAAGTTCACGGCGAGCGTCAGGCCCTCCGGGAGCGTCGGCCGCACCTCCTCGAGGCGCTGCTTCACCAAGCGGGCCACCTCGACGGCGTTGGCTCCGCGCTGCTTCCGGATCCCCATCCCGAGCGCCGGCCGCCCCAGGGCCCGAGCGATGCGGCGGCGGTCCTCGAGCCCGTCCTCGACGACCGCGATGTCCGACAGGCGGATGCGGCCGCCTTCGCGCGTCGCCACGACGATGTCGGAGAACTCCCGCACGTCCAGGGCCTCCCCCTCGGCGCGGACGTTCATCTCCCGGTCGCCCGATTCAATCCGCCCGGCCGGCACCTCGATGTGCTGCCTCTGGATCGCCTGCACCACGTCGTCGGCGGTCAGGGAGAAGGACTCCATCTTGCGGGCGTCGAGCCAGACGCGGATGTTGCGCTCGAGGAAGCCGCCCAGGGTGACTTCGCCGACGCCCGGCAACGTCTGGAAGCGCTGCTTCAGGACGTTGCGGATGTAGTCGGCGAGTTGCTGCGGGGGGCGGTCCCCCGACAGGTTGAGCCACAGGATCGGCTGGTCCTCGGGATTCGTCTTGGTGATCACCGGCGGGTCGATGTCGCGCGGCAGCAGGCGCGCCGCCTGGGCGACCCGGGTCTGCACGTCCTGAAGCGCCAGGTCGATGTCGCGCCGGAGGTCGAACTCGACGACCACGTTGGCCCGGCCCTGGCGCGACGTGGAGCCGATCGACTTCACGCCCTCGACCGCCACGACGGCGTCCTCGAGCACCTCGACCACGTCCGTCTCGACGACCTCCGGCGAGGCCCCCTCCAGGTTGACCTGGATGTTGATGACCGGAAAGTCGACGTCCGGGTTCTGGCTGACGCCGAGGCGCGAATAGCCGATGCCGCCGAACAGGATCAGCGCCGCCATGAGCATCCAGGCGAAGACGTGGTTGCGGATCGACAGGTCGGAGAGGGTCACGACGACGGCCCCGTTTCGACGGGAGCACCGTCCCGCAGCACGGCGCCGCCGTCCGTGACCACGATCGCGTTCGGTGCGAGGCCGCTCAGGATTTCCACCTCACCGGTCTTGGTGCGCAGGCCGACCGACACCTGGCGCTGCCGGGCGAGGCCGCTGTCGACCTCATAGACCACGAAGCCCTTGTCGGTCGCGAGCACGGCCCGTTCGGGCACCACGATCGCGTCCTTGTGGCTCTCGATGGCGGCGCTGACCTCCGCGAAGAACCCCGGCTTGAGCTCCGCGGCCTCGGCCTCGACGCGCGCCAGGCACTCGACCATGCGGCTCTGGGGATCGGCGCTGGAGGAGACGTGGAAGACCTGCGCCTCGAAGGTCCGCTTCGGGTAGGCGGCGGTGGTGAACCCCACGAGCATCCCGTCCTTGAGCCGAACCGACTCCTGCTCCGAAACCTTGAAGCGGAGGCGGAGGCGGCGCGTGTCGGCGAGCGTGGCCAGGACGTCCTTCGACTCGACGTGCTGGCCGGTGACGACAGACTTGCGGTTGATGACGCCCGCGACCAGCGGATGGACGATCGACCGGCGGCGATCCTGCTCCGCCAGCTCCCAGGCGGCGCGCGCCTCGGCGCCGGCGGCGCGCAGGCGCTCCGCCTCCTGGCGGGCGCGCTCGACCTCTTCGGCCGAGACCAGGGGCGGGTCCTGTTGCAGCAACTCCTCGCGCCGCCTGAGCTCGGCCAGCGCCTGCTTCTCCTGGGCGGCCGTCTGGTCCAGCGTCGCGCGAGCCTTATCCGCCCTGAGGCGGAAGATCTCGGGGTCGATCTCGGCGAGCACGGAGCTGGTCGTCACCGTGTCCCCTTCGCGGAACGAGACCCGGGTCACGACCCCCTCGACACCGGCGGTGACCCTCACCTCCTCCTCCGCTTCGATGGAGCCGATCGCCTCCAGCGTGTAGGTCACGTCACGCACCGACACCGGCGCCACGGTGACCCTGATGGAGCGTGCCGCGCCGGCGGCGGGCGGCGCCGTGGCGCTTCCGGTCGTGGCCGGCGCGCCCTCGCCGCAGGCGAGCGCGCCTGCCGGCAGGAGAAGGGCCAGGAGACACGACGCGGCGCGCCGCCCCGGCGGATCTACAAGATGGTACGAGGCGGGTTGGGGGCGCCGCACGTTCAGCCTTCGGATCATGGATCGATTGTAGTCTAGAGACGTCTCGAACCGGCGGCAAGACGCCCGGCGCGCGCGGCCGGACGGCACTCAGTGGTTGCGGCGCGGACTCGCGGCCTGGATCAGGATGGTGGTGATGTTGTCGTCGCCGCCGTGCTCGTTGGCCAGGTCGATCAGGGCGCGGCAGCGCCGCTCGAGGTCGCCGTCCCGGAGCTTCAGGGTCTCGAGGATCTCGTCGTCGTCGACCATCGCCGTCAGTCCGTCGGAGCAGAGGAGCAGGAGGTCCCCTGCCTCGAGGTCCTGCTCGATGAGGTCCGGCTCGACGTCCTCCTGGCTGCCGACGGCCCGCGTCAGGATGTTGCGCGACGGGTGGCGGCGCGCCTCGGCGGCAGTCAGCGTGCCGGCCCGCACCTGCTCGTTGACGAAGGTGTGGTCGTCGGTGAGCTGGCTGATGCCATCGGCGCGCAGGAGATAGGCCCGGCTGTCGCCGACGGAGCCGATGTACGCGCGCCGGCCGTGGATGTGGGCCAGGACGACGGTGGTTCCCATGCCGCGCATGGTCTGGTTGCGCCGCACCGAGCGCACGATCTCCTGGTTCGCGAGCCGGATGGCGTCGAGCACCCGGCGGGCCGGAGCGGGGAGCTTCGCCTCGTCGGGATCCGCCGGGCGCACTCCGGCCGGGACCGTGGGCACGGTGTGCGGCTGCGCCCCCGAGATGTGCCGCTCGATCGATTCCACCGCCAGCCGCGAGGCGACCTCGCCCGCCGCGTGGCCTCCCATGCCGTCGGCGACGATGTAGAGCTTCAGGGCGTCGAGGGCCGCGAAGGAGTCCTCGTTCCCCCGGCGCTTCCGCCCGACGTCGGAGAGGCCGGCGGCGCGGATCTCGAGAGTCGACATGTCGGCCTCAGGCACGCGACTCCCCCTGGGCCCGGACCTTTTCGCGGCGCGGCGCCGACAGCTCTTCCAGCTTGGCGATCGCCGGCTGGTTGTCCGGCTCGTGGGCGAGCACCGCCTTCAGCTCGTCGATCGCCTCGGGGTCGCGCCCGCGCTCGGCCAGGGCGAAGGCGAGGTTGAGGCGCGACACGCGATAGTCCGGGTTCACCTCGATCGCCTTGCGGAACGCGCCGATCGCCTCGTCCCAATCCTCGTGCTCCGCCAGCGCCACCCCGAGGTAGTTGTAGACGTCGGCGAAGTCGGTGCGGAAGCGGATCGCCTGGCGCAACTCCTCGGCCGCCGGCTCCATCTTGCCTTCCCGGAGGCTCCGAAGCCCCCGCCGGAAGTGGAACTCGAAGCTCTCGGGACGGCGCAGGAAGGCGGTCCGCATCCAGGCCTCGCCCGATTCGGTCTCGCCGCGCTCCAGGCAGTCGCGGCCCTGCTGGTAGGGGGCCTCGATGGTCCGCAGCGCCAGCTCGCGCACCGCGGCGAACTCCCGGGCCGCCTGATCCGTCTCGCGGGCCTGGAGGAGCAGGAACGCCAGCTGCACCCGTGCCTCGAGATAATCCGGGTGGATGGCGATGGCGCGGCGGAACGACTCGCTCGCCTCGAGGGTCAGCCCGAAGCGCACGCACAGCGTGCCGAGGCGGAAGTGCAGGTCGGGGTAGTCCGGCGTGATCGACAGCGCCTGCCGGTAAGCCTCCACCGCCTTCTCCATCTCGTTCGACTCCTCGAATCGCTCGGCCTGGCCGATGTAGGCCTGGGTCAGATAATACAGCGCCATGCGCCGATCCGACTCCGTTGAATCGGGGGCCTGGAGGGCGCGGGTCAGGTAGTCGAGCGCCTGGACCGTCTCCCCCCGGTCGTAATGGTAGATCCCCGACTTGAGCTGGTAGTTGCCGAGCAGGTTCCGGATCGACTTCAGGAATCGCATCAGTGAGCCTTCTTGAACGCCTTCTTGGCGGGCTGCGTCCGGACCAGGAACAGGTTGCGCGCATTGCGCCGCACGAGCTCCGGGATGTTCTTGTCGCCCATGGCGATCTTCAGGTCGCGCGTCCCGAGCCGCGCCAGGAACTGCACCGACAGGCCCGGGGGCGTCTTGGGGTTGCGGACCAGGGCGTGCACCACGCCGTAGGTCTTGGTCCACTCGCGGTTGCTGGCGAGCGTCCTCAGGATGTCTTCGTGGATGTTGCGCATGCGGGCGAAGGTCGTGATCTCGCTCTCGGAGAGACGCGGGTTCTTGAGCACCGCCTGCGCCACGGTGCGGGCCGTGTCGCGGATCAGGATGGCGCGCTCCTCGGCATTGCCCTTCATCGCCAGCAGGTTCCTCTGGGCGACATCGAGCCGAAGGATCCTCTGGTAGGCGTCCGTCTGCCGCAGCGCTTCTTCGTACTGTTGCTCCTGCAGGGGGTCGAGAACCGGCGTCTCCTCGCCCGCCTCCGAGGGGGGCTCGGCCTGCGCGGCCTCGGGGCCCTCCGGGACGGGGAGGTCGGCAGCGGCGGCCGGTGTCTCCGCTGCCGGCTCCACGGCGCGCAGGCAGATCGGATCGCGGCCGACGAAGTCGAGCTCCAGCTCCGCCAAGCGGCGCCGCAGGTCGGTGGTGAGGCGCGGGTTGGATCGCAGCGTCGTGAGGAGCATCGGGCGCGCGATGATCCGCACCTCGTTGGTGACGATGAGGGCGAGCGTGGTCGCATCACCGGATGCCGCCAGGGCGTCGAGCGTGTCGTCGGGTATGGACGGGTGGGCGATGACCGCCGCCAGCGGGTCGCCGCTCAGCCGGCCCCAGCGCGCGAAATGATCGAGGAGCGACGGATCGCAGTCGGGATCCCGGAAGAACGAGAGAAGGGCGTCGGCCTGCAGCTTCTGCAGGGTGTCGCGCGCCGCGCCCGCGACGGCCGGTGACGGATCGCGCAGCAGGCGGACCTGGACGTAGGCCAGGTCGATGGGCGGGATCGGAAGCCCTCCCCGGGCCGCGCCCAGGCGGAGCGCGTCGGGGGCGCCGGGAGCGAGCACGCGCTGCACCAGGGGATGTCGGGCCCGAGGCAGCGGGAGGGCGGCTTCAGCGGCCGGCATCGGAGGCTCCTCCCCACGCAGGACAGATGGCGTCCACGTCGTCGTTGCGGATGGCGAATCCCTGGACACGGCTGCCGGCCTCCCCGAGCGCGGCGCAACGGCGGCCGTTGACCACGAGGCGCAGGGCGCCGGCGTCCGTGGCGCTGACCCGGATCAGGCTGAAGCACCTCATGGTGGCCACCTCTCCTGGGAGGAGCGGCCGGTTGAGCCGATCCTCGCCGTCGCACGAGACCTGCACGAGAACGGGAGAGGTCGCCTCCAGCCGGAGGTCCATCGACGACAGTGCTGTGCCCCGCACGGCCGACGTCTCGGGCCGCTTCGCCTCCGCGCTCTCGGCGATCGGCGGCGACGGCGTCGGCACCGACGCCTTGGGGCGATCGGCGGCGGTCCCGTGGCGCGCCTCCTGGGCCGGCGGCGGTGCGGCGACGGCAGGCGGGGGCGGGGCGGCGACCGCGGCCTCTGGCGGTGGATCGTTCGCGGGCGACGGGAGCGGCGGCTCGACGGTCTGCTGCGGCTCCTCCGGATCCGCGGTCGAGGCCGGATCCAATCCGGCATCTGCTTCAGGGGGGCGGGTCAGACCCGCCGTCGCCTCGCCGGCCCGGCCCAGCGGACCATGGCTCCTGGTCACCGCCCGCGCCACGAACAGCAGCGCGAAGACGATCGCAGCGCCACCCAGGAAGGAGGCAGCGACGGGCAGCAGCCGCGGGCCACGTCCCGAGGCCGCGCGTTCCATCGCGCGGCGCGCCTCCAGGGCGGCGGCCAGTTTCTCCAGACTCAGGGCTGGAGGGCGCGGCTGAGGCGGCGCAGCCGGCTGCGACAGATGACCGTTTCCAGAGTCGGGGAGCGGCGCGCCGACCTCGACGGCGACGGCGCCGGCGCGGCGCTTGGGCGTCTCGACGGGCCGGTGCAGGCCTCCCGATGCCGGGCGGCCCATCTCGGCCACACCGGCCGGCGGCTGCTCGCGGGCCGCGATCTCCATCAGGTAAGTGTCGATCAGGGCCTCGGCGTCCGCCCCGATGAAGGCGGCGTAGGCCCGGATGAACCCCTTGTTGAAGACACCCCCCGGCAGGACGTTGAACCGGTTCTGCTCGAGAGCCTCGAGGTAGCGCACGCTGATTTTGGTAGCGTCGGCGATCTCGCGCAGCGAGATCTCGCGCAACTCGCGCTCCCTCTTGAGCGATTCGCCGAAGCTACCCATAGTGTTCCGCCGCGGACCGCCTCCTGGGGGGGACGATAGCGCAAGGCTGAATGATAAGGAGGGGTCCGCGGTTTGTCAAACCTCGCTAAATCTTTTTGTGACAAATAGTTATGGACGAGCGGCGGCCGCAGTCGGGCGGCCCTGTTCTAGGCGCCTCTCGGCGGCCACGCGCACCAGCATCGGCGCCTTGTCGGAGGCGGCCAGGATGGCGAGTGTTGCCGGCGGGAGCGCGGCCACGAGGCGCAGGGCGGCGGCGTGCGGCGTGCGAGGATGGGATGCGAGCGCCAGGCGGAGCTCCTGGCGCCGCTCGAACCGCGTGCCGTCGGCCAGGACGGTCAGGAGCGCGGGCGGCGCGTCGGCCCGCTCCGCCATGAACAGGACCTCCTCGAAGCGCAGGGACGCATTCTCCAGCAGCGCCCTGACGACGAGCGGGCTGTTCTCCCCTCGCAGGCCGCGGATGACAGATGGGGTCGCGATACGCGCCAGGCTGACTCTCTCGCCGAGCGCCAGCTCCGGAAGCCGCAGCAGGAGGATCCTCTCCGCCGTCGTGCGCAGGGCGATCGGCAGCCGGCTCGCCAGCGCCACCCGGGCCAGGTCGCCCCAGCGCAGAGAGGAGATCAGGCTCATCGCCATCGGACGGGGCGTCTTCGGATGCTGAACCAGGGCCGCGCGGACTCTGTACACCTTCATCCAGACGGGACTCCTCCCGATGCGCTGCAGGAGGGCCGGCGTGACCAGGGGGTTGCGCAGGACGAGCAGAAGATCGTGCCCCTGCAGCGCAGGGTTCGCGAGCGCGCCGTCCAGACCGGCCGCCGACGCGGACCCGAGGGCCGCGACGAGTTGCTCGGGCGGCGCCAGACGGCCGTCGTCGTAATCGTCCACCATACGAGGGAATGTACGGGTCGGGCCTAGCATTGGCAACGGGTTCGTGAGCGTCTGGACAGCCGTCACGGCGGGAGATACTCTCTACGCCACGCTCGGGCGCGGATGTCCCGAGGGGAGCGGACGATGAGAAGTTACGTTCGGCTGACCGAGCCGATGGTGCGCGAGGGAGGCAGGCTGCGGCCCGCTTCCTGGGACGAGGCGCTCGATCGCGCGGCAGGTGGATTCCAGAAGGTGCGCGATCGGCAGGGGGCGCAGGCCTTCGGGCTGTTCTCCTGCTCCAAGGCGACCAACGAGGTCAACTACCTCGCGCAGCGGTTCGCCCGGTCGGTCATCGGCAGCAACAACATCGACAGCTGCAACCGCACCTGACACGCCCCCAGCGTCGTCGGTCTGACGACGGTCTTCGGGGCGGGCGGCGGGACCAGCTCGTACAGGGAGGCGGAGGAGTCCGACCTCATCATCCTCTGGGGCAGCAACGCCCGGGAGGCGCATCCGATCTATTTCCATCACGTGCTGCGCGGGGTCCGGCGCGGCGCCCGGCTCTACGTCGTCGATCCCCGGCGCACCGTGTCGGCGGAATGGGCCGATGTCTGGATCGGCCTCGACGTCGGATCGGACATCGCCCTCGCGAACGCCATGGGCCGGGAGATCATCCGGGAGGGGCTGCACAACCTCGCCTTCATCGAGAAGGCGACCACGGGCTTCGAGGCCTACGCGGCGGGCGTGGAGCCGTACACGCTCGAGGTGGCGGAGCGCGAGACCGGGGTGCCGGCCGCGGTGATCGGCGACGTGGCGCGCGCCTACGCCCGCGCCGATCGGGCGCAGCTGTGCTGGACGCTCGGCATCACGGAGCACCACAACGCGGTGGACAACGTCCTGGCGCTGATCAACCTCGCCCTTCTGACCGGTCACGTCGGGCGCTGGGGCTCCGGCATCAACCCGCTACGCGGGCAGAACAACGTGCAGGGCGGCGGCGACATGGGGGCCCTGCCGAACAAACTGCCGGGCGGACAGGACGTCGAGAACCCCGAGCACCGATCGAAGTTCGAGCGTGCCTGGGGGGCGCCCGTTCCGCCGGCGCGCGGCTGGCACCTGTCCGAGATGTTCGAGGCGATGGAGCACGGGACGCTGAGCGCGATCTACGTCATCGGCGAGAACCCGGCGCAGTCGGAGGCCGATCAGGCCCGGGCGCTCGGCCTGTTGGAGCGCTTGGAGCACATCGTGGTCCAGGACATGTTCCTGACCCGGACGGCCGAGATGGCCCACGTCGTCCTCCCCGCGGCTGCTTCCTGGTGCGAGTCCGAGGGGACGGTCACCAGCAGCGAGAGGCGCGTGCAGCGGGTCCGCAAGGCCCTCGAGCCGCCTGGTGCTTCGCGCACCGACATCGAGATCCTCTGCGACCTGGCGCGCCGCTTCGGCCACGACTGGGGCTCGCCGACCGCGGAACAGGTCTGGGACGAGCTGCGCTCCCTCTCGCCGTGGCACGGCGGCATGAGCTACGCGCGCCTGGAGGAGCACGGGGGGCTCCAGTGGCCCTGCCCACACGAGACGCATCCCGGCAGCCCGTTCCTGCACGGCCGGCTGTGGAAGGACCCGATCGAGGGGCCGAGGGCGCCGTTCCA
>Ga0075428_100007447_pt1 | contig 12126 bp, 9 predicted proteins | sample RhiMetdeltSRZDD2_FD_75291 | JGI IMG/M metagenome (GOLD analysis project Ga0075428, IMG submission 75291) | Populus rhizosphere microbial communities from Tennessee, USA - Rhizosphere MetaG P. deltoides SRZDD2 | ecosystem: Host-associated > Plants > Roots > Rhizosphere > Soil | place: USA...
TGGCGTAAAGGCGACCTTTCTGGGGTGCGCGGGCTGGATCTGGGTACGTGCAGCCCTGATTCGTGTGGTCGCCTGCAGGTCTTGCGCAAAATAGTGCTGCGATCTCGCCTTTTGCTCATGGTCGTTGAGCGGCCCCGGAGAACAGACTGCTGTTCTTCGATTCCCGGCAGGAATGAACGGCACCGTGGGTTCGTAATGGCGACATTCGCCCCGTGTGGGTAAGCATTCGCATTGTGATCCGCAAGGCGGCTGCCGAATGGCGGAAGGCGCTAGGGATGGCACCGTCGAATAGTTCGTCCGCGTCTTTGATCGCAACAAGGCCGAGGAGAAGGGCGTCTACCAGTTATGCTGAGCAGTCACCTGCAAGGGACTGCGGCGCCCAGCAGGTGCTCCATTGATCCAGGATCTCCGTAAAACTACGGATTCTCAGCCTGAGCGATCTTGCCGCGATGAAGTTTTGGTGGTAGGTAGTCCCTCACAAGGTTCTGTGTGCGCTTTCGATTAACTCCTCCGTTTGGCCTAGTAAGGGACCTCCGCTGGTGTAACGTGGACCCACGACCTACAGTGAGCACGGTCGGCAGTTGCAGCCAATGCGGAAGCCGCTTGGCCACCTTCCTTGAGGACTGTTTGAAGCCATTCTCTCGGAGGCTTGAGACTATGCCCGACATGACCCTCGCTACAGCGTGGCCGCAGACGATCTTCGATTGGGCGAAACTAGTCGCGCTTGTCCTCGGTGGGGGTTGGGCCCTTTGGACCTATGACAGGAATCGTCGCATTAAGGCGGCAGAAATCCTGGTCGAGTTGGAGAAGGAATACCAGGAGCGTGTAATTCGCACTCTACTTGCCATCGAGTATTCCGAGACATACGAAAAGTATTTCAGGAATGCCCTCATCAAGGTGCGGGACGCGCCTGAGTCGATCTTCACCACGCTTGAGAGTGAGAATGTGGATCATTTAGAGAGAGTGCTGCGACACTTCTTTCTCTGTGCACGACTTCGAGGACTGGGCGTCGATAACGGCGCACTGAACATCTCGTACAAGTACTACTTAGGTGTCATGACCAGTAAGGAGCGATGCGAGCTTGTCTGGTACATGAAAACGTACTGGCGGAGAGTCTTTGAATGGGCCCAGGAGTGTATGGCACCGCCGTGGAAGCGCCCCTTGCTTCGGCTCACGCGGATCCCTTCACGACTGAAGTACTGGTTCATTGTTGAACCTATACACCGACGGTAGGTCCTCTTGAAGGCGTCACATGGAAATCAAGGAGAACGCACTCTTCCAATTCCAATGAGACAGACAGGAGCCACTGTGGATCCTTCCGAAAAGAGTCGACAAGAATTTGAATCGCGGGTGGCAAACGACTGGGAACCGGCTCCCGTAGGCTTTGAAGATGAGCTTCCGCCCGAGCTTGAAGGTGCAGATGAGGAAGAAGGGACGCCGACAAAAAATGAGGTGGTGAAGCCCGCTGGAACTGTGCCGAGTCCAAAGGTCGAGTACGCACTCGGTCGCTGGTCACACCTGATCGAAGGTCTCCAGACGTCCTCGCTCGATTTCTACTCGTCCCTTGAAGAGGCCGTTGCACGACGTCGCATTCCGGGCCTTCGCGTGAGACGAGTGAAGTTCGCGGAGGGTGGTATTCTCGACGCTCGCCGAGAATACCTTCGCATCGAGCGCGGCGATCTTCGATTCGACGTCTGCGCGGCACCCTTCGGCACTGGCTTCTTCTTCTCCTGGTGGCTCGCGGGCCGGCCGAGACTATGGTGGCTCGTGGTCGTTCTGATCTGCCTTGGCTTGCTCGTCCCGACGTGGGTGATCGAGGATCGGAGCTTCGGCTTCGTTCACAAGATTGCGATCACCATTGGCCTCATCTTCATCGCACTTGTCGGAGCTCCCCTCGTGCACAAACTTCTCAACCGCATCACCTATTACTATGCAGACCGGGTCTCCATGTTTCGAGGAGCAGTGCACCAGGCGGTGACGGAGGCGATCGACGGAATGCTGACCACGAAGGGGATGCGCGCGCTGACCGAAGAGGAGAAGAAGCCAATCATGCGGGAGTTTCTCAAGTCGTAGATCGTCCTCGCGGAAGAGCACGTCATGCCCTCTCGATCCTCCAGCCAGGTCGAGCGTCTGACTGCCCAGTTCTACGACTGGGAACGACGCGGTCGCGGGTGGGATGTCTGTTCTGATCCAGTCGAACCAGAACCCCCCTTCGCTCCATTCGAATTCCACTGGGCTCCGCCCGCCGACCTGGTCTATGACGACGGTCGCCGACCGACACTCCTCAGCAAGATCGGCGACCGCCTACGGAATCTCGGCGGCCCGCGCGAACCTTCAGAGCTTATCGACTTCACGTTCCCGGAAGTGGACCCTGAGTGGTGCGAGCACGACGAGCCCGTCGTCGAATTTCGCATGACGGTGCCCCAAACGGTCAAGATTTCACGCGACGCCACGGTGCAGTTTCTGGCCAGCTTGCCGCGGACCGCGCATCCTCTCGCGTTCGAGGTGGTCGGGCGTGCCGACCGGATCACCTTCCAACTCGTCTGCCTCCCGGAAGACGCTGGCAGGGTCCGGCAGCAGCTGCTGGCCTACTTCCCTGAAGCCGTCGTCACGCCGGAGGATGAGCCGCTCACCGCGATCTGGGGTGAAGGGCAAGAACGTTCTGCACTTGTTGTGGATTTCGGCCTGATGCATGAGTTCATGCGCCCCTTGCGCACCGCGCGCGGCACCGAGGTCGATTCGCTGACGGGAATCCTCGGCAGCCTCTCGACGCTCGAGGAAAACGAGGTCGGCGTACTCCAGGTCCTGTTCCAGCACGTCCAGCGTCCGTGGGTCTCGAGCATCGTGCGTGCGATCCACGACGATGAAGGGAAGCCCTTCTTCCTCGATGCGCCCGAGATCACCACGCTCGCCCGAGAGAAGATCGGAAGCCCACTCTTTGCCTGCGTGCTGCGCGTTGGTGTGCGGAGTCCCTCGCTCGAGCGCGTCTGGTCCGTGGCCCGTGCCATGGGTGGTGCCCTCCAGGTGCTCACGCGCCCCGAGAGCAACGAACTCATCCCCTTGGCGCCAGATCTCTACGACGAGGACGAGCACACGGCCGATTTCCTTGCCCGTCGCACACGACGCACGGGCATGTTGCTCTCCTCGGACGAGCTCGTGACGCTTGTGCACTTGCCTGGCAGTGGAGTCCGCATCGAAAAACTTCTCCGAGTGGTGCGGAAGACGAGAGCCGTTCCTCCGCTCGCAACGGGAAACGAACTCACCATTGGCGTGAACGCACACGGCGGAACATCCACCGAGGTTTCGCTCAACGCTGAACAGCGCTCGCAGCACATGTACGTCGTGGGGGGCTCGGGGACGGGCAAGTCGACACTCCTCCAGAACCTAATTCTGCAGGACCTCGAGCGTGGGGAGGGTCTTGCGGTTCTCGATCCCCACGGCGAGCTCATCGACGAAATCGTCCATCGGATCCCCGAGCACCGGATCAAGGATGTCGTGCTGCTGGACCCTGCAGACATCGACCACCCGATCGGATTCAACATCCTCTCCGCCCACACGGACCTTGAGCGCATGCTGCTCGAGTCCGACCTCGTCGCGGTCTTCCAGCGACTCTCAACGAGCTGGGGCGACCAGATGACGTCAGTACTCTCCAACGCGATCCTGGCGTTCCTCGAGAGCGACCGCGGCGGCACGCTCGTCGATCTCCGCCGATTCCTCGTCGAACCGAGTTTCCGGAACGAGATCCTTGGCACGGTGCGAGACCCGAACGTCGTCTACTACTGGCGGAAGGAGTTCCCGCTCCTCGCGCACAAGCCGCACGCCTCGATCCTCACACGGCTCAACACGTTTCTGCGTCCCAAGCCGGTCCGGCTCATGGTGGCCCAGCGCGACGCACGGCTCGACCTCGGAGCCATCATGAGCGAGGGGAAGGTCCTCCTGGCGCGCCTCTCCCAGGGCGCGATCGGGATGGAAAACGCGTACCTTCTCGGCACGCTTCTCGTCGCGAAGTTCCAGCAGCTCGCGCTCAGTCGGCAGGAGCTCGCAGCCGAGGACCGTCGTCCGTTCTACCTCTACATGGACGAGTTCCAGTACTTCGTCACTCCGACGATGCAGGAGATCCTGTCGGGGGCTCGCAAGTATCGCCTCGGTCTCATACTCGCTCACCACAACTTCCAGCAGCTCGCACACACGCCCGATGTCTTGACGGCGGTCCTCACGCACCCGTACACGCGCATCTGCTTCCGGGTCGGGGACCAAGATGCCCGCAAGCTCGAGGACGGATTCGCCTCCTTCGATCGGGCCGACCTGCAGGTGCTCGGCCGTGGCGAAGCGATCGCCCGAGTCGAGCGCGCCGACTGGGACTTCAATCTAACCACGCAACTTCTGCCGCCGACGTCGGACCAGAGCTCACGAGAAGCGGTCATCGCGCATTCACGTGCGACCTACGCGCGCCCACGGAGTGAGGTTGAAGCGATCGTGGAGGAAGCTCTCGGCTTGGATCGCGAGGACCTAGAGGCGACCGCCGAGGTTCGTAAGGCATCGCGGCGAGGAGCAGCTGGCGCACCGAAGGAACCACGAGTGACTGTGCCCGCGACACCTCCGGGTTCACGACAGCCCGAGCCGCTCGCAGCTATGTCACTTCCAGAATCACCACCAACAGGGCGGGGGGGCAAGGTCCACCGGTACTTGCAAAACCTCATCAAGGAGTGGGCGACGGCCAATGAGTGGGGCGTCATGATCGAGGAGTCGGTGCTCGACGGTCTGGGTAGTGTCGACGTGACGCTGCAAAAGGGCGGGCAGAGTGTGGCCTGCGAAATCGGGGTCACCACCACACCAGAGCATGAACTCGACAACATCCAGAAGTGCCTCACAGCCGGGTTCCAGCACGTGGCGTTCATCTCACCGGAAACCAAGACGAGAAGCACCGTGAAGCGTCTTCTCGAAGACGCTCTACCGCAGGAGATGCTGGCACGTGTGCATGTGACGAGTCCCGAGGAACTACTCGCGCACCTCGAACACCTCAACGCCCTCGCTGCCGGCGGAGAGAAAACGATCCGCGGACGCAAGGTGAAGGTGCGCTTCACGTCACTTGATGAGAAGGAGAAGGTGCAGCGGCGCGGTGCCGTAGCCCAGGTCATTGCGAAGGCGTTGCGACGCCTGGAAGAACGCAAGTAGTAGCAGCTATGCGGTTCCCTCCAAGCCAGCCAACGTGAGGGATGACTGTCGCACACAGTAGACTTGTCGGCTCTGGAGAGGCTTTGGGGGAAACCTGGATATGAGCGAGCCGATGCGGTTTGGATACTTGCCCGTAGCTCGTGAGATACGTGGGGAGTGTGTCGTCGTTGAGTCTTTGCCGGACCTAGCGACACGCGTCACCGCCGTACAGAACGCAGTGACGAAGATCGACAGGTGGCTGTACGCAGACAGCTCGTCCCCTCTGGTCCGTGTCCCGGCGACTCATTCGCTCTCCTTGACTGAGCCCGGGGTGGAGGGGCGAAGGGATACGGAGTTCCTCGTGTTTGTGCTGGGTCTCATGGAAGGTTTGCACTTGATCCCTGAAGACTGGGCACATCTCTACCGAGCGCCAACCTCTTGCGGAACACTCAACGACTGCGTGTGTTCGCCAGCCGAATTGGGACCGGTGCTCGACAGGACGCAGCGGCGATGGGTGGGCTGGAGTGTAAAAGCGCGGAAGGTCGCATATGGAGCACTCTTCTGGTTGCTCAGCTGTCGAGCATATCACTACGAGTTTGAGAGGTTCACGGGACTCTACATGGTGCTGGACGCACTATACCAGCTCCACCAGCTCGGGGGCGGGCGTAAGGCGCCCAAGCACGGTGAGCGCGCTCAAGTAATGTGCACCGAGTACGACGTGCCTGTGCCGGCTTGGGCAAGATCCGATGGGAGCACAAGCGCGTTGGCCCAGATCCGCAATGAGCTGTTCCATGAAGCCCGCTACGGCGGCGTGCCGTTGGGTCACGCGAAGCCCTCAACGCCACCGCATCTCGTGTTGGAAGTGGCAGGGCTGTGCAGCCGGCTGATGTTCGCTCTGCTGAATGTAGACTGCAAGTATGTACACACATCCGCGGAGTTCGGCACTGGGGCGCGGGTGGGCTTCGAACTGGGAATGCCCTGAATCATGGAGTGACCCATGGCCGAGACGATCGACAACCGTATCCACCAGATCCTGAATGCACTACGCAACGGATTCAGCGTCGAGATCACCCACGTGGATGTGAAGAGTAAGTGGTATTCTGATGATCCAAAGGGCATGGACGAGCTGTGCAAGGACGTGAGCGCGATGGCCAACAACGGAGGCCAAGATCCCAGCCTCATTGTCTTCGGGCTTTCAGAGAAGGAGCCCTACCTCCTTGGAGCAGCCCTGCCCCTCGATGAGTCCGACATCCAGCAGAAGATCCGCTCCCGTGTTGACCCACACCCCCCGCTCAGGCTCCACTGCCTCAACGTTGAAGACACCACGCTGTTCGCTCTCGAAGTCGCAGGTCGAACGAAGGACCTTCCCTACGTCACTGGTGATCGTGACGGGCGCCATCGCGTCTGGATCCGTCGCGGCAGCAGCACCGAGACCGCACGTCACGCAGAGCTCGTCGCCCTCTTCGAGAAGCGGTTCGATGCGACGCTTCGGTCGACCATCGAGGCCAACGCCGTGAATGCCATCCGCCAGATACGAGCTGGCTTGCAGGGGGCAGGATGGGAGGACCGCCTCCAACTCCTCGACCAACTCAACGCGTACACGGAACCCTACAATCCTCGCCTGACCTTGGAGATCCTCGAGGTGCTCTCTACCGCCGCGAGCGATCTCCGAAACGACGCTCCTGCCGACGTAGCCTGGAAGCTCTACCATCTCGCCTTTGGCATCCTGCCTCTTTGGAGCCTCCGCAGGCGTGCCGTCAAACCGTTGCGCGCCAACGAATGGGATCTCCTGCAGAAGGCGCTCTCGCTCGCGTTCGACATGACCTACGACGGCGCCCGGTGGTTACGTTCGGAGGGAACCGTCGGGGCAGGGACACAGCTTCTCTGGGCGCTCCTACGGTATGCGACCCTCAACGATCCAGAGGAGTTCCAAGTTCGCGTCGTCCAGGAATTCGACAGGCTCATCCGCACGTCCAAGGAAGCTCGCTTCGACGACGCTGTCCGGTGGCTCGAGTTCATGAAGCACGACTCCCTGGCTGTGCATGAGCCCCTGCCACGGTTTCCGGAGGATCTTGCCCGGAGGTTCTCTGGCCCCTCCGATCCAACCCTATAGGTTCTCCTGCGTCACCAACGGGGAAACGCCGACCGAAGCCGGTGGTAGAATTGTTCGCTACCTCGGAGGAGAGGAGGGACCGTGGGCGGAAACGCTGCGCCAAGAGAAGCCGATACCAAACAGGTCGGCATCTGGATCCGCGTCTCCACTGAAGACCAGGTCAAAGGCGAGAGTCCCGAGCATCACGAGCGCCGTGCGCACGCCTACGCAGAGGCCAAGGGCTGGCGGGTCCGGGAGGTCTACCGACTCGAGGCCGTGAGCGGTAAGTCTGTTATGGGCCATCCCGAGACGGAACGAATGCTCGGCCACGTTCGCAGTGCACACATCACCGGCCTCATCTTCTCCAAGCTCGCCCGCCTTGCGCGCAACACGCGGGAACTCCTCGAGTTCTCAGACATCTTCCGTGAGCACGACGCCGACCTCATCTCACTCCACGAATCGATCGACACATCATCACCAGCCGGACGTCTGCTCTACCGGATGATCGCGTCGCTCGCCGAATGGGAACGCGAGGAGATCGCCGAACGGGTCGCAGCCTCCGTCCCTATCCGTGCAAAGCTCGGCAAGCCCCTGGGCGGCGCTGCGCCCTTCGGCTTCCAGTGGAAGGACCGCGCGCTTGTCCCCGATCCGAAGGAGGCGCCGATCCGACGGGAGATGTATGAGCTGTTTCGAGAACATCAGCGCGTGAAGACCGTCGCCCACATCCTGAACGAACGCGGCTACCGGACGCGCAACGGGTCGAAGTTCTCGAACACGACCATCACCCGCCTCCTGCAGGACCCGTCGGCGAAGGGGGTTCGGCGCGCCAACTACACCCGCTCCCTCGGCACGAACAAGAAGTGGGCAGTGAAGCCAGAGTCCGACTGGGTCCTCACCTCCATCGAACCGATCATTTCCGAGGAGCTCTGGGAGACGTGCGACCACATCCTCACGGCACGTCGCGAGAACGGGAAACCCCGAACGAAGCGCGCCCGGCACCTCTTCGCGGGGTACGTCTCCTGCCACTGCGGGCAGAAAATGTACGTGCCGTCCGTCGGGGAAGGGCGGCAGCTCAAGTACGTCTGTCAGACGTGCCGAAACAAGATCGCCGTCGGCGATCTCGAGGCGATCTTCCAGGAACAGCTCAAGGACTTCTTCTTCTCCCCGGAGGAAGTGGCCGCCCATGTGGGCCAAGCCGATGCAGTCCTCCAGGCCAAGGAAGAGGCCCTCCGGAGTCTCGAGACCGAGGAGCAGAAGGTCCGCCGAGAGATGGCCAAGCTCCTCCAGCTCTATCAGGGCGATCAGATCAGCCCCGAAGGGTTCGGTCGCGAGTATCGACCCAAGGAGGAGCGGCTCGGGCAGCTTCAGGAGGAGGTCCCCCGTCTCCTCGGGGAAGTCGATTTCCTCAAAGTCCAGCTCCTCTCCCGGGATGAGGTGCTGGCCGAAGCTCGGGATCTCTATGCCCGCTGGTCCGCCCTGGAGGAAGAAGAAAAGCGGCAGATCGTGGAGAGCATCACCCAGAAGATCGTTGTGGGAAAAGAAGATGTCGAGATCGACCTGTGCTATCTCCCCTCCCCATCCCAATCCGTAGCAAATGGGGAACGAAACCTCACGAGTTCATCGCGGCGACGAGTTGGAATCGCGCCGGGAACGAGACGGTGGCGTTGGCGCGCGCCAGCCGGATCACGCCTTCCTCGAGCGGCTGGCGCAGTAGATCCAGGAGACGGCGCGGAAACTCCGGCAGCTCGTCGAGAAAGAGAGCGCCGTGCTGGGCGCGAGTGATCTCGCCGGGAACGACGGGGCGCCCGCCGCCGACGAGCGCTGGCACTGTGATCGTGTGATGCGGCGCGCGGAATGGACGTTCGACACGTACGGCTGACGCAGCTTCGTGCTGGCCACAGACGGACAGCACTTGACGCACATCGAGCGCCTCTTCGGGTGCGAGCGGCGGCAGAAGACCGGGAAGGCAACGCGCCAGCATGCTCTTGCCGACCCCCGGAGGTCCGGACATGAGCACGTGATGACCGCCGGCGGCCGCGACGACGAGGGCGCGCTTCGCCATCTCCTGGCCGTGGATCATGGAATAGTCGAGCCCGTTCGGCGCCGCGGGCTCGGGCAGATTGGACGATGCGGCTTCTCGGGGTCGTGTTGCGCTCGAAGATTGCGTCTCGAGGCGCGAGGTCGCGGCCGAAGTCGACCGCCGCCGTCCCGCAGGCGGCAGGCGTCCGGTGAACTCCGCCGCCTCGCGCAACGTCGTGCAGCCGATGACCTCGAGTCCGGGCACCAACTCGGCTTCGGCCATGTTGTGGAACGGAACGAGCAGCCTGCGCACGCCGAGACGGCGCATGGCGATGGCGATCGGCAGCACACCGCGTGTCGGACGCAAGGCGCCATCGAGCGCCAGCTCACCGAGGACGCAGACTCCCGATAAATCCTCGCCCGCATACTGCTTCGAAGCCTTGAGGATGCCGAGTGCGATCGACAGGTCGAAGGCCGCGCCTTCCTTCGGCAGATCAGCCGGGGCCAGGTTGACGGTGACGCGCCGCTCGGGGACCTCGAAGCCACCATTGAGCAGCGCCGAAACCACGCGCTCACGGCTCTCGCGCACCGCCGGGCTCGGCAGCCCGACGATGTGGAAGGCGCGCAGGCCGCGCTGCAGGTCGACTTCGACCGCAAGCGGGATTCCGTCCAGCCCGTGGACCGCAGCCGACAACACGGTTGCAAGCATGGACCAGGAGGTGGTCGGGCGTGGCTTGTCGCTCCGTGCGAGCGCACGAACCGCGCCATCCCAGCGGCATCCGCGCTAGTGACCCTTGCCCTTCGACTTGCCGTTCGACTTGCCGTTCGATTTGCCCTTGTCGGACGACGATTCCGAGCCGCGCGGCGCGGCGTCCTCCGATTTCGACCGATGCTTGCCGGCGATCTGAGACGGGCTCTTCCCCTGCCGGCGCATTTGTAGGACCTCGCTCGGCCTCTGGCGCGAGTACTCCGACAGCGCGCGCAAGGTCGTGAAGCTCCGGATCTCGTCGTCGCTCATCCGCATGTCCTGTCGCGGATGCTTGCGCCAGTGTCCCCACGCCCGCCCGTACGGCGGACCGGGATCGCTCGGCAGGTCGACGTAGTAGATGTTGGTGTCCCGATGGCAACGATGCGTGATGTCGTACCAGGTGAGACCGCCGCGGCGCCAATCCAGGATGATTTCCAGGTCCATGTCCGCGACACGAGCCAGATGCAGCGCTACCACCATGTCGGGTTCGCTCATCCACTCGCTGCAGCCGACGACCACGTGATCGTCGGCATGGTAGTAATCGTTGTACAAGAAGCCGAACTCGAAGCCCGAGGTCCCGACGCGCACGCCGACGCTGGTCTCGCCGCGGGCGGAATGCGGCACGAGAGCGAGCGCAGCGAGCCCGACCACCAGGCCAAGAACGGAAGCTTTTGGGCCGTTCGAGAAACGCACGTCTACCTCCTCGATTCTGCTGGCGGAATCGAAGTGGCTCGATGCAAGGGACGATCCGGCCCGCGGCGGCCTGGTCGGATTGCAGGTGGAGGGCCGGCGATTTTCGGGCGACAGCGGTGCGTGTGGGGCATGAATGACATCGCCCTCCGCCGAGCGGAGGGCGAGGGGATCGGAACCGAAGCAAACGACGGTCTAGGGACGATACAGCTCCTTGACCGCGGACCAGCTCTGATTCTCGACGGACACGGTGCTCATGATGTGCGCCCATTCCTCGTAGCCATCGTTGGTGGCGTAGTCGCCGCCGCTGGCACCGAACTTCGAGTACAGGTACAAATACTGATTATCGAGCCCATCGAAGGCGGCGGCGGGGACGTAGAGGAACATGTCGCCCGAGCCGCTGCCCGAGTTCAACGAGTAGTCGAGAAGCACACGGTTCCCCGCGCCCATGTCATAGACGAGATTCTCGGCGAACAGCGCGGCATTGCTGGAGAGCGCCGGATCGGCCGACGTATAGATCCTGAGTTCGTCCAGAGACAGCAGCGGGTTCGCGCTCGTCTGATTGATGTCGAGCAAGAAACGCATATAGAGTACGCCATCGAGCAAAACCGGCTGCAGCGCGCCCACCAGCAGCGAATGTGTCCACAGCCCAGGTTTGACGTCCACGAGATCCCCATCCAGCGGGCTGTGATCGGTGTTGAAGCCCTGCTCCGAGTCGGAGTTGGTGCTCATGCGGACGAATGGATCGATCACGCCCGTTCCCGCGGGCTGCGGATCGGACTGCAGGAAGAGAGCGGCCCCGATGAAGCCGGACGCACCCGCGGTGGTGAGATCCAGATCCGTCGCGCCCGCGGCGTTTGCGCCGACGAGCAGGGTCAAGAGCATGGGAACCAATGGCTTTTGGATCATGTCGAGCTCCTGGCGCAATGCATCCGAGCGGATGCGGTGTGCTACGAAAGTGCTCGATCGACCCAAGCCCTAGGGGAAGAGCGAAGAGCCGACGGCGGAGAACTCTCAAGAATAAAGGAATCGGTTCAGAATAAACAGTGCATGTTTTGCAGACGTTGACGCTTCAGCGTTCCCGTGAACCTCGCACGGGGCTTGGATCCTCGCGGCCAGGGCGCACCACCTTGTAATGCAGGAAAAGCTCGCCCGCAGGACTGGCATGGTGACTGAGCAAATCGAGCCGTGGCGACACCGCCGCGAGAAACCCAGCTCCTCCGACAGCGCCCGGTGCCGGACCTCCGAGCAGAACGGGGCAGAGCGTGAGGTACAGCTCGTCGATCAGACTCTGTTCGAGCAGGGCGAACACGAGCTCGCCTCCCCCTTCGACCAAGATCTCGGCGCAGCCACGCGCCTGCAGAATCTCGATCATCGGCGCCAAGTCGATCCTCCCCGGTGAACGGTCGGGCAGGGTGAGGAC
>Ga0075428_100007448_pt1 | contig 12126 bp, 11 predicted proteins | sample RhiMetdeltSRZDD2_FD_75291 | JGI IMG/M metagenome (GOLD analysis project Ga0075428, IMG submission 75291) | Populus rhizosphere microbial communities from Tennessee, USA - Rhizosphere MetaG P. deltoides SRZDD2 | ecosystem: Host-associated > Plants > Roots > Rhizosphere > Soil | place: USA...
GCGAGCAGTGCCAAACTTCTCTGCAGGAGGGAAACCGTTGAGCTTTCTGCGTAAGTTGTTCGGCCGCGAGGAACCAACCGACGTTCCGGTCACCTTGGATGTCGACCGTCGTAAGGAGCAGTTGCTCCGGCTGGAACGAGCTCTCGACGCGCTCGCCAATGAGATGCGTGAGGATCACTCCATGGATGATCCCGCCTGGCGGGAACGGGTCAACGAGTACCGCCGGCTTGCCGGCAGGGCGATGGAGGAGCGACGCGGCACACCGACCAGGGAAACTGTGCTGGATCTGGTGTTCGAGGTTCGTCCTTTGTTCACAGGGCCGATTCCTGAGGGCATGGAGAGGTGTGGGCCGCTCCAGGATGAGGTGATGGCCGCGGCTGATGACCTGCGCCAGCTGCTTCCGGGGGAGAAGGGCTCGAAGTAGTCGGTGCCTTTCGACAAGCGCAGGGCATATCCGTCGTATGATCACTGCCCAGTCTGGGGCCCAGATGACCTCGTAATTTGAGGTCACGGAGGAGGTAAGCGTGAAAATCCGACTCGAGCGCGACGTCTTGGCTGAGGCCGTGCAATGGGCGGCGCGCAGCCTGCCGCTACGCCCGAGTGTGCCGATCCTGGCCGGTCTGCTGGTACGCGCCGACGCCGAAGGCGTCACCTTCTCCAGCTTTGACTACGAGACATCAGCTCAGATCCACGTAAAGGCGGCGATCGCCGACGAGGGCATTGCGCTCGTCTCTGGGCGGTTGCTCGCTGACATCTCCCGTAGCCTGCCACCGAAGCCGGTCGACATCACCTCAGACGACACCAGAATGGAGCTGATCTGCGGAAGCGCCCGATTTACGCTGCAGACTCTTCCGGTTTCGGATTATCCGTCCCTGCCGAAGATGCCCGAAGCTACCGGCACAGTGCCGAGCGGTGCGTTTGCCCAAGCTGTCGCCCAGGTTGTGGTTGCCGCCGGCCGGGATGAACTGTTGCCGGTCTTCACCGGAGTGCGTGTCGAGATCGATGGCGACACCATTTCGCTGCTCGCCACGGACCGCTACCGGATGGCGCTGAAGGAACTGACGTGGAACCCGAGTTCAACTCAGATTTCGGCGACTGCCTTGGTGCCGGCGAGGGTACTGAACGAGACCGCTCGCTCCATGACCGCCGGCGAGGAAGTAACGCTGAGCTTGTCCGACGGTGGCGCCGGTGACGGGATCATCGGATTCGAGGGTCACGGTGCCTCCGGCGAGCGCCAGACCACGACCCGATTGCTGGACGGGGAGTTCCCGAAGGTTCGCCACATCATGAACACCCCTGGGCTGATGAATGTTCGGGTGAGCACGTCTGAAGCGATTGCGGCCGCCAAGCGAGTTGCTTTGGTCGCGGAGCGCAATACCTCTCTTCGAATGCTTGTCGGCGAGGGTTTCGTGACCTTGGAAGCCGCAACCGGCGACCAGGCTCAGGCATCGGAGTCAATCGAGGCGACCATTGATCAACCTGGTGGCGGCGATCCAGCAGTTACCGCGGCCGGCTTCAATCCGACCTACTTGCTCGATGCGCTTGGGGCGTTCGAGACCCCGTACGTGAATTTCGCTTTCACTGCACCGAGCAAGCCCTGCCAGCTCACCGGCCTGGAGACACTCGATAACGATCCACTGACCGATTATCGCCACGTGATCATGCTCATGAGACTGCCCACGTGATCTTTCTAGCGCGCGACGTCCTCCTGTGGAGTACGGCGTCAGCTGCGAGGGTCGGCGGATCAGTGCGAGCAGCAAGATCAAAATAAAGCGGACCTATCGGCGGCTGATCAACCTCTGTTATGTTGACGAAACCATCGAGCGTAAGGGGTTTCCATGCAGCTGGGAATGGTCGGTCTGGGGCGGATGGGTGCAAACATTGTTCGCCGTCTAATGCGCAACGGGCATGAATGCGTTGTCTTCGACGTGAATCCGGAATCCATCAAGCAGCTTGAGGGTGAAGGAGCGACCGGCGGATTCACCATGGAGGAATTTGTCAGCAAGCTGCAGCGCCCCCGCGCGGTTTGGGTGATGATTCCGGCAAGCATCACCGGGAAGACCGTCGAAGAACTGGCTGGGTTGCTCGACGAGGGCGACATCATCATTGACGGTGGCAACTCCAATTACCGCGACGATGTGCGGCGAGCCGCGAAACTTCGGGAGCAGGGCCTGCATTATGTCGACGTTGGCACAAGCGGTGGCGTCTTCGGCTTGGAGCGCGGCTACTGCCTGATGGTGGGTGGCGACGAGGAAGCGGTCAAGATCATCGATCCGGTCTTGAAGACCGTCGCCCCCGGAGTCGGTGACATTCAACGGACGCCCGGGCGTACTGGCGAGTTGGCGCCCGAGGAGCAGGGCTACCTGCACTGCGGCTCGTCCGGTGCCGGCCACTTCGTGAAGATGGTGCACAACGGCATTGAGTACGGCATCATGGCTGCCTTCGCCGAGGGCCTCAACATCTTGCACAACGCTGACGTCGGCATCGAGGCGGGCGAGCACTCGGCCGAGGTCGCGCCGATGGAGGAGCCGGAGTTCTACCAGTTCCAGATCAACACGGCTAAGGTCGCCGAGCTCTGGCGGCGCGGGTCGGTGATCGCTTCTTGGCTGCTGGATCTGACGGCGGCTGCGTTACAGTCCAATCCGAGCCTGGACGGCCTGGCAGGGCGGGTATCTGATTCGGGCGAGGGTCGCTGGACGGTAAAGGCAGCTGTGGACCTCGGGGTCCCGGCGCCGGTGCTGGCGGCATCGCTCTTCGAGCGTTTCGCCTCCCGCGACGAGGATCACTTTGCCAATCAAGTGCTTTCTGCTATGCGTCAGCAGTTTGGTGGGCACCAGGAGCTTCCGGCTGGCAGCGAGCTCGAGGCAGGCGGGGAGAAGGCGGACAAGGGCGGCGACCCGGGCAGCTGAGGCCTGCGAAGCACAGGGCAAGAGGTCGCGCCTAGTTCGACGACTGGACGCTGATGACGACGTTGCCGATCTTCTGTCCTGTCTCGACGTAGCGGTAAGCCTCGACGATCTGGTCTAGCGGATACGTTCTGTCGATGACCGGCTTGAATTTTCCGGATTCGATCAATTCTTTGAAGTGCCTCGCCATTCCCTGGTCCTGCTTCGGAATTGGGAACTTGACCCTTTTGCCGCCAAGTATCGGCGTGATGAGCGCCAGGATTGGATTCTGAGACCGCGGACCCAAGTCCGATGACAGATAGAGGCCGGTCGGCCTCAACAATGGCTTGCATTGACTGAACGAGCTTTTGCCGACGGCATCGAGAACCACGTCATAGCTCTCCCAATCCTCCGTGAAATCTTTGACCGTGTAGTCGACGACCCGTTCTGCACCCAGGCCTTGGACCAGCTCCACACTCTCCGTGCTGCACACCGCGGTCACGTTGGCACCAAGAGCTATCAACAGCTGTACCGCAGCGGAGCCAATCGCCCCGGTCGCCCCGTAGACGAGGACGTCTTGCCCGGCTTCGATCTTTGCTGCCCGGATGAAGGAGAGGGCGTAGTGCGAACCCTCGGTACTGGGAGCAACCTCCTCGAAGGTCAGGCCTTCTGGCATGGTCGCGAGCGGCTTGGACTCCGAAATCGAGAGGTATTCGGCATGCGCACCGAACCGGTCATCGTGGTATCCGAACACTCGGTCTCCGACCTCGAATGACCTGACTTCACTGCCGATTGCCTCAACTACGCCGGCAAACTCATTCCCGAGCACCGTCGCCCGAGGCCTGGTGAGCCCGCTGAAGAATCTCACGATGAACGGCTTGCCCGCTCGAAATCCGCAATCGGTCCGATTCACCGTCGTCGCGTGGACCTTGATCAACAGCTCGTCGGCCTTGATCGTGGGTTTGGCTATTTCTGTGACCTGTACGACCTCAGGTGGGCCGTAGCGGGTGTGGACTGCTGCCCTCATGGATGGACTGTAGCGATCACGTATGAGTCGAGTTCCAGTCACATCCTTCTGGAGCTGGATATTGTCAGGCGCCGATCGTGGTACGCAACTGGTCCAGCATTCTCTGCTCCCCTTCGCTGACTTGCACCGCACCGAAGCCCATGAACCCGCCCTCCTTGGCGGCGTCGGCAGCGGCCTGCGCAGTCGTAAGGAGCCACTGCTTGAATGCCGCTGCTTCCTCGGCGGTCGCCTTGGAGGTCACGATCTCACTCACTGCTCCCAGCTCGTCCAGGATCTGTTGAGCTGCCTCCGGCTTGAATCCACTGATTGGACTCTGTCGCTGCTGCGTCATCGATTGAATATCCAGAGCAATCTCGGCGAGCAGCTGCTCACGGCTGGGTGGATTGGTCGCCGACTTCATCGTGGTCATGGTCTCTTTGGACATCTCGATGGGACCGCCGGGGTCGGCCAGGGAGATCGCCATCCCAGCCACGAACGGCGCCCGCAGAACGCGGGTCCATTCCTCGTCGGTGAAGTCAGTCTTCGTCGTCATGAGATGTCCTCTCTGCCCTGAATCGTCGCCAGCTAGCTTGGCATGTCGTAGCGCGGCATGCCCACACCGGGCGGTCTCCGGCGAGTCCTTGCCTGGTGCGGAGGAACAAGTAGGTGGGGGCGGCGACAGTTAGGCTTCAAGGTGCGTGGATCGCGCGCCGCCGAACTGAGGAGGAGCGAGTCGAGGCGCTCTTTCCTCGCGAGCGACAACGAAGTCGGCGGCCTCCGGGCGCGATCCACAGCGAGCGAAGCGAGCCAATATGTACGTCGACCACCTTCAGTTGACCGATTTTCGGTCCTACGAATCGGTCGACCTACCGCTTGATGCCGGGGTGACCACCTTCGTCGGCGCGAATGGGCAGGGCAAGACCAACCTGGTTGAGGCGATCGAGTATCTGTCGACGATGAGTTCGCATCGCGTGGCTTCCGAGGTGCCTCTGGTGCGGTCGGGCGCTGCCCGGGCCGTAGTGCGGGCCAGGGTGCATGCCGGGCTCGGCGATCCGCGGCAGCTGACCCTCGAGCTCGAACTCAATCCCGGAAAGGCCAACCGCGCCAAGCTCAACCGAGCGCCGCTGCGCTCAGCCCGCGAAATCATCGGCGTGCTGCGCAGCGTGGTGTTCTCGCCGGTGGATATCGCAATTGTCAAGGGTGATCCCAGCGAACGCCGCCGCTTCATCGATGATCTCATCGTCGCGCGTTGGCCGCGGCTGGCCGGCGTACGCGGTGATTACGACCGAGTACTGCGACAGCGCAACACCCTGCTCAAATCCCTCGGCGGCCGGCTCCGAGATGGTCAACCGCCGGGTGAGGCCGCTGACACCTTGGATGTCTGGGACGCACACCTCGCACAGACGGGGGCGGAACTGCTCGAGGCGCGGCTTACGACGCTTGCGGATCTGGCGCCGCATGTCGGCAAGGCGTACGCCGACATCGCACCGACCAATAATGATGCTGCGGCGGAATATCGGGCGTCGGTGGATCTCGGCGCCCTGCGACAGGCTCAGGGCACATCGGATGGTCAGGGCGTAAATGATGGTCGGGGCACATCCGATGCTCAGGTTTCGTCGGAACGAGCAGTGTTGACAGACCTTTTGACCAACGCGATGGCGGAGCGCCGGGTCGAAGAGATTCAGCGCGGCGTCTCGCTGGTGGGCCCACACCGCGACGACATCACCCTTTCGCTGGGGATGCTGCCCGCCAAGGGCTACGCCAGCCACGGTGAATCCTGGTCGTTTGCTCTTGCCCTTCGGCTGGGCAGCTTTCATCTATTGCGGGCTGATGGGGTCGAGCCAGTGCTGATACTCGACGATGTGTTCGCGGAACTGGATTCCGTCCGTCGGGAGCGCTTGGCTTCGGGAGTGCGGCTGGCGGAACAGGTTTTGGTCACTGCAGCCGTCGGGGCGGATGTTCCCGAGCTGCTGGCGGGTCGCCGCTTCCGCGTAGCCGATGGTGATGTGACGCCCGATGTCTGATGAGCAGCGCCCGCAGCACACACCCGGCGATCAGTCGCCGCACGATCCAACCGGCCTCGAACTTGCGCAGACGGTTGCCCGGTCGCTCGGTGCGCAGGCGCGGCGACGGCGACGACGTCCCAAGTCACCTCCGCGCCCCGGTCCACAGGTATCCGGGGCTCGGGCTGACGATCGGGATCCGAAGCTGCTGTCTGATGCGGTCGAACGGCTGGTGGAGACAAAAGGGTGGACCACCGAGATCAACCTGCACACGCTCTTGGCCCGCTGGGCGCTGCTGGTCGGTGCCATGAACGCGGCACACTCGCATCCCGAGCGATATGCGGAGACCGTATTGACCGTGCGTGCCGACTCGACTGCTTGGGCAACCCAGCTGCGACACCTGGCCCCTCAACTGGTGGCAATGCTGAATGACCAACTAGGGGACGGCACAGTCACCCGGATCACGGTTCTTGGCCCCGACGCTCCGTCCTGGAAGAAGGGCCGCCGTTCGGTTCGGGACGGCCGCGGCCCTCGCGACACCTACGGCTGACCTGCGTCCTGAGCCTGTCGAAGGGCTCAGCGCGGAGATGAGTGCGCGTACAGCCGAACCCTGATCCTCTTAGGATGCTCGCGTGCTGTGGACCGACCTCAGGATCCTGATCGTCGACACCGGGCGCGTCTGGTGGCGGCTGCTGCCCATGATCATGGGCGTTTACCTGCTCGGCTGGCTGGGTTCTGAGCTGACGTTGCGGGTCGCGGTGATTGCCGGCGATCTCAGCCCGTGGCTGGCTCTGGTGCTGTTCGCTTTCAATTTCGTCTGCGTGCTTGCTGCGGCGATCGTGATCTTGAGCCTGGCGGGTCGCGAGCTCGGCATCAGGGAACTGCTGCCGGCCGACGAGCGGGAGATCGACGACCGTGACACCAGCCTCAGCCGGCTGGTCGCCATCACGCTGCTGCCATTCCTGGCCATGTACGCCGCATTCGGCCAGGTAGCGGAGGCCGCGAATCGCCTGGTTACTCAGCAGTGGGTCCGGTATGGCTTCCTGAGCGATCAACAGACCGTGCTCGGGGCCCTGTACGACCTTGCTACCCGGCATCTTGCTTGGCTGGTGGCATTACTTGCAGGCATCTACCTGCTGCGCCGGTTGCTCGATTTCGTGGCCGAGCGCACTGGTCTGCGCATTCTCGATCTGCTTGCGGTGCTGGTCGAGTCCTTCTTCATGCTCTTGGTGATCGTGGGAGGCATCCGGGTCTTGCAGACCTTCCACGCGTGGATGGAGGGCCGGGCGCTGATGCAGTGGCTTGCTGAGATCAAGGCCGCCGTGGCTGGTTTTCTTGCGATCTTCGCCATCGATCTGCCGGAGATCTTGACGCGGGTGGCATCGTTCTTCTCCGAACAGGTCTGGCCGGTGCTGGTCGATGTCGTGGCGCAGCCGATGTTGTGGCTGGCCGTTGCCGCGCTGGTCTTCGGCTCTAGGGTGCTTTCGCTAGCCGAGCTGTGGCGCAAGGGTCAGCCGTACGCCGCACGCATCCCTGGAGCAACCGCTTTCGCCCGCTATCGCGAGAAGAAAGCATTCCGCCGGCTGGGGCTCCCACCACGAGGCATTCGGCTTGCCGCAGCACGCTTTCAGGAAGCCTTCTTCGGCGACATCGACGACAAATACCTGCCGGCGCTGCACGCCCTTCGTCTGGTGTTTCGCGCCGGCCCGCTCTTTCTCGGCTCGTACATTTTCGTCTACACACTGGTGATCATCGCCCAGAACTACATCGACAGGGGTGTGAATTGGCTCCTCGGCGGCCACGAGGCGATGTTCTGGGTGCGCTGGGAACCCGTGTTCGCGCTGCTCCAGGACGCGCTCACCGAGCCCATCCGGTTGTGCCTGCTTGCGGTGGCGTTCCGCCGCTGCCTTGAGCTGTTCGCCCAGCGGGCAGCCGCCCAGGCAGAGCAGGTGGCTCGGCCTGTTACTACGCCAGTCGCCAGGCGCGCTCTGGCCGATGCGGAGGCGCGCTCATGACACCCCTCCGGTCCAAGCTCGTCCCCATCCTGGTCGCCATCGCACTTGTCGGGCTGTCGGCGGCTGGACTGAGGCTCAGCAAGGTCCCCGAGGAGGCTAACTTCGAGGTGGTCAACGGCGTATTCGGTAATCCGGTCAAGATCAACAATGGCGAGGTCACCGTTAGCCAGGTCAAGGTCGGCACTGTCCTCAAGCAGTTCGGCGAGATCAAAGATCGCACTGATGGAGTCTTCGTGGCGATCACCATGACTGGAGCCGCCACTGGCCCAAAACCGTTGGAGATGGCAGCTGCCCGGCTGCTCAGCGGGGACGTCCGGTACGAGGGCTATCAGCTCAGCGCGGGCGTCACGGCCCAACCCGGCTTCCAGACCACGGTCGACAGCGTTTTCGAGGTTGATCCTGCTCAGATGGACGATCTCACCCTCGAGCTGGGGTCGAATGAGATCCTCCACGGCTACCAGCAACGCGTACGGATCAGCCTCGGCCTGCGACCTGCCAGCGCTGAACAGTGGCGCGCGGCCGCCCGAGGTGTCCTGGAACCCGCAACGAGCAGCACCAGGGCGATCCCATGAGAGCCCTCCCATTACGACGCATTCTCTTCGCGGTCGCGGCATTCGCCGCGGTACTGATCTATCTGACCTGGTGGGTGACCTATGCCGGCATTCACTACGTGCCGCGCTATCGCCTACTGCCACCGGGTGTCAGTGGTGAGACTCAGGGCACCTCGGTGCGAGTGCTGGCCCTGACCCGGTCGGAGCAGCTGGCCAATGTCGGTGGTGGTCAGCCGGGTCTCCCCGACCCCGGTGCGGTGTGGATCGTCGCCGAGCTGGAGGCGGTGCGGCATGACCCGGCGAAGGAGTTCTTGTGCGGGAATGAGCTGATCGGCCCTGAGTGGCGGCAGTGGCCCACGGCGTCGGTGCAGGTGCAGCGATCGACGCCATCCTGCCCGCTCGATCTCGCAATCGGGGAGCCTGTGCGGTTCGAGTCGATCTTCATGGTGCCGGCTCGTTATGCCGACCAGCTTTCCGGCATCGCGCTCAGGGACGACTCCTCAGCGGCGCGTACCGCGGTGATCAGACCACCGGAGTCCTGAGGATCAGCTCAAGATCAATAATCACTCTCGGGCAATACCTGGACGGGAAGATAGAACTGGTTGCCGTGGGTGTCGTTGTGCCAGCCTTCCTCCTCACTCGCCAGATAGTGCTTTCCGTAGACCAGGTCCCAGACGACGAAGCGAATTGTGGGCCCGGGACGGTAGCTGTCTTGGTATTTGAACACCACCGAGTAAGGACTGAGTGGCAAGCCGGGCGTGAAGCGGTATCGGGTGAAACCCTGCGACTCGCCCATCCGTACGCTGTCCGGCATCGCGATCTCCTGGCTGACATCGTCCTTGCTGATGAACATGCCACCGTTGCCGGTATAGCTAGGGCTGATGGACTCCGTGCCAGTGGTTCGGCCCTCGCCGATCATGACGAGCTCCCAGTAGAAGGTGTCGTCGTAGTTCTTTTTGTGCTGCGCCGTCGCCTTGGTGAAGCGAAACTCATACGGGCCCGTGGTCAACAAGGTGCCGACGGGAACGGTCCTGAGAAGGTCGGTTCGTCTCTTGAAGCCGCCGAAGCCCCACACCGCCACGACCAGCAACACCAGCACGAGGAAGATCGAGCCGTACACCAGCGATGCCGGAATGGTTTTGCGGCCCGGCGACTCGGAGCCGCTCGGACCTCTGGATGGTGGCGGCCAGGAGGGATCGACGACGCTCGAATCGTGAACGTCGGCGTTGCGATGAGAGTCAGCTGGGGCGGGCTGCACCGGCTCAGTGTAGACAGCTCAGGGCGCAAGGAGCGGTCGTTTCTAATGCCTCACGGCGCCCTGAGGAGTAGCGGGTGCGTAGGGGGACTCCTTGGACGGTCCGTACGCCCGCAGACTGGCCGCCTAGACCCTGCCAGGCACAGTTTTGTGTGGCCGGAGGTCCGCCAGAACGGCCTATTTCGACATGCCGACGGGGTAGAATGGACAAGGTCGCAAGGGCGGGTTGAACGACTCGTACGGCCTGCAGAAAGGGCCATCGAATCCGTCAACGTGACCATCAAGAACCTTCAGAACCACAACCTGGCGTGCCGCCTGCGTCACCTGCTCATGGGGTGAGGTCCGGGCGGCGCACGTCTGACAGGAGTTCCGCGCCGGTGCAGCATTTCGAACAGCCCGACGACGTCAACCCGACCCAACCCGACCCGATCGCCGTCAATTCGAGGCCGCACCCGGCCGCAAATGGCGTCGTCAATCACATTGAGCCGGGTGTGTACGACTCGGAGTCGATTACCGTCCTCGAGGGATTGGAAGCCGTGCGGAAGCGGCCGAGTATGTACATCGGCTCGACGGGGGAGCGCGGTCTGCACCACTTGGTCTATGAAGTGGTGGACAACGCAGTGGACGAGGCACTCGCTGGATACTGCGACACGATCCTCGTCCGCATTCTGCCTGAGGGTGGGATTCAGGTGACTGACAACGGTCGCGGCATTCCGGTCAAGGATCATCCCAAGGAAAAGATCCCCGCGGTCACCTTGGCTCTCACAGTGCTGCATGCAGGCGGCAAGTTCGGCGACGGCGGCTACAAGGTCTCCGGCGGGCTGCATGGCGTTGGGGTTTCGGTGGTCAACGCGTTATCGGTCCGGCTGGTCGTGGAGGTCAAGCGCGACGGATACCGGTGGACGCAAAGCTTCTCCCTCGGCGCGCCGGATGGGCCACTGGAGCGTCTGGAGCCGAGCGAGGAGACGGGCACCACTGTCACCTTCTACGCGAGTACGGACATCTTCGAAACAACGAACTATGCCTACGACACTCTCGCCGCACGGTTCAGGGAGATGGCTTTCCTCAACAAAGGGCTGACGATCACGATCGTCGACGAACGCCCCGATCGCAGGGATGACGACGGCAACGCGTACGCAGACACTTTCCGCTACGACGAGGGACTGATCGACTACGTCCGTTACCTCACCGGCAGCAAGGAGCCGGTGCACTCCTCGGTGATCGCGTTTGAGGCCGACCGGCCGGATCGCGGAATCAGCCTAGAAGTGGCCATGCAGTGGAACAACTCCTACACCGAGTCGGTGCACACCTTTGCCAACACGATCAACACCCATGAAGGCGGTACCCATGAGGAGGGCTTCCGCGCCGCGCTCACCAACACTGCCAACAAGTGGGGCGAGAACTGGGGATTGATCAAGAAGCCGGAGGACCGGCTGTCCGGGGACGACATTCGCGAAGGACTCACCGCGATCATCTCGGTGAAGCTGGCCGAACCACAGTTCGAGGGTCAAACCAAGACCAAGCTCGGCAACACCGAGGCGCGGTCCTTTGTGCAGCAGGTGGTGAACTCCCAGCTCGGTGACTGGTTCGAGCAGAACCCCGGCGAGGGAAGGTTGATCATCCGCAAGGGTCAGGCGGCGGCGATCGCGCGGATCGCGGCTCGGAAGGCGCGCGATGCAGCGCGTGATCGTAAGGGATTGCTGGGCCGGAGCGGACTGCCCGGAAAGCTGGCGGACTGCCAGTCGACAGATCCAGAAGAGTGCGAGGTCTTCATCGTCGAAGGCGACTCGGCCGGCGGATCGGCCAAGGGCGGCAGGGATCCGCGGGTTCAAGCGATCTTGCCGATCCGCGGCAAGATCTTGAACGTCGAGAAAGCCCGGATCGACAGGATCTTGCAGAACACCGAGGTGCAGGCGATCATTTCAGCGCTCGGCACCGGAGTGCATGAGGACTTCGACATTGCCAAGCTCAGGTATCACAAGATCATCCTGATGGCCGATGCCGACGTGGATGGCGCGCATATCCGTACCCTGCTGCTGACGTTGATGTTCCGCTTCATGCGGCCGTTGATCGAGGCCGGCCATGTGTTTCTGGCGCAGCCACCGCTGTTCCGGATCGGCTGGAGCAATGCGCCGCACGAGCTGGCGTACACCGACGCCGAGCGGGACGCGCTGCTCCGGGTCGGAGCCGAGGAAGGCAAGCGGCTGCCGAAAGAGAACGCAATCCAGCGCTACAAGGGGCTCGGCGAGATGAACCCCGACCAGCTCTGGGACACCACGATGGATCCGAACAACCGGATCCTGCTGCAGGTCACCCTCGAGGATGCCGCCCAGGCCGACGAGATGTTCTCAATCTTGATGGGTGAGGACGTCGAACAGAGACGTATCTTCATCCAACGCAATGCCAAGGAC
>Ga0075428_100007453_pt1 | contig 12123 bp, 8 predicted proteins | sample RhiMetdeltSRZDD2_FD_75291 | JGI IMG/M metagenome (GOLD analysis project Ga0075428, IMG submission 75291) | Populus rhizosphere microbial communities from Tennessee, USA - Rhizosphere MetaG P. deltoides SRZDD2 | ecosystem: Host-associated > Plants > Roots > Rhizosphere > Soil | place: USA...
TGGCGAAGACACTTGGCGAATTGATTGACGCTGATGAAGTCTCGTTGGCGCTCCCCGTTCGTCTTGAATTGCTCGCAGGCACTCCAAGGCATCAGCGCGCAGTGTTCCGGCGGATGTACAGTGCACTGCCGCAACTGCATCCCTCCGATGAAACATGGGCCGGACTTCCCGCCTGGATTGAGCGAGCGGCGGATGCCGGCCAGAACTTCGGTCTTGCAGATCTTCTAATCGCTCGGATGACCGCCGACATCGGCGGCCTCGTCTGGTCGCTCGACACAGATTTTCAGCGCATGGAGCGATTGAAGTTCGTGTCGCTCTACGAGCTGCCGCATTAGCGATCAAAACAGCTTCAGGTTCGACGTCGCGCTGAATCCCGGGAACACCTTTGCAAGCGCCTCGGGTTTCGCCGCGAGGTGCTTGCCGAGAACCTCGTTGAACACCACCCTGAAATCCGTCGTCACTGCGAGATCGCGTCCTTCGAATCGCTCGTCGACGCCGAGACCGGGCCACTTGCCGTAGACCTGGTGTCCCTTGACGCCTCCGCCGATCACGAACATGGCGTTGCCGTGTCCGTGATCGGTCCCGCGGCTGCCGTTCTCAGCCACCGCCCGGCCGAACTCCGACATGGTCAGGATGACGGTGTCGGCCATTCGATCGCCGAGATCGTGCGCGAGAGCGGCGACGCCGCGTGAGAAGTCGTCAAGGCGATTGGCGATCTGGCCCTGCGATGATCCTTCGTTGACGTGGTGATCCCACTGGGTGCTTTCGGCAAACGCGACTTCGAGGCCGACTTCCGATTTCGCCAGCCGCGCGATTTCCTGCAGCGCCTGTCCGAACGGTGTGCGCGGATACTGCGCGCCATTCGACGGCGAATACGCCGACGTGGTGTTCTTCGCGAGCATCTTCATCGCATCGAACGCTTCAGCGGCAGTGCCGTGCAGTGTCCGGTCCTTTGCCGCGTCGTAGATTTCTTCAAACGATGCGCGCGCGCCCATATCGGCGACGGTGAACTCGCCGGCGCTGCCCATCGCGAGCGCCGGCGCGGCGCCCTGCAGCGAGCGCGGCATCTGTTGTGTCAACGCCACGCCACGCAGCGGATTGCGATCCATGAGTCCCGATGCCGCCAGATAACGATTGAGCCAGCCGTCATGCGTGCTCTTGATGCCCGGTGTCGCCGACTCCATGTAGTCCTGCGCGTCGAAGTGCGATCGCGTCGTGTCGGGCGACCCGGTGGCATGCACGATCGCGAGATCGCCGCGATCCCACAGCGGCTTGAACGGCGCCATGCGCGGATGCAACCCGAAGAATCCGTCGAGATCGAGCGCGCCGTCAGTCGTGCCGGGTTTGGCGATCGCAATCGTCGGCCGCGCGCGGTAGTACTCGGACTCGCCGTGCGGCACGACCATGTTCAGGCCGTCGACCGCGCCTCGCTGAAAGATGGCGATCAGCAGCTTCTTGCGCGATCCGGCGGCTGCCGCCGCGCGCGCGAGAAACGACGGCGCAAAGCCGACGGCGATCATGGCCGCGGCGCCCGACTTGATGAATACACGTCGTGACAACATGATCGACTCCGTTACTGACGCTGGAATTCAGGGGATCCGATTTTCAGCGCGACGGTTTCCTCTTCCTTCAGTGGCACGCGTACGCCGCGGATCGCGTTCTTCGACAGGTCGACTGCAAAGTTCATGCGGCTCACCAGCGCGCCTGCCGAGACCCACGTCGTCGCCGTTTCGTCGTAACCGGTGGGCGGCTGGCAGAAGTACGGCTGCATGCCCATGTCTTTCAGCGTTCGCGCAAGCGGCAGCGCCGTCCGCACGTCGGCGCCGGTGGCGCGCAGCGCGCTGGCGACGAACTCGATCGGCGTCTTGACCTTGGCCCGATACGCATCCGCCGAAAGGAATTCAGGCGACGAGAGCAGCGCCTTCATCACCTCGCGGAGATCGCCGTTGGTCGCCGTGAATCGCCGGGCCACGCGATCGACCAGCGCCGCGGGCGGATTGTCATTGACGAATCGCACCACGAGCTTGGTCGCGATGTGTTTCGCCGTTGATGGATGCGCCGCCACGATATCGAGCACGCGTTCCCCATCGTCCAGGCCGCCGCCCGCTTTGATGGTGTGACCCAGCACGATCTTTTCACCGCGATCGTGACGCGGCGCCAGGAACATGAATCCCGAACCCTGTCGCGGCTGCATCGACCACCCCGTGAACGCGCGAGCGATGTTGACGATGTCCTGTTGGGTATATCCGCCGTCGACACCAAGCGTGTGGAGCTCGAGCAGCTCACGAGCATAGTTTTCGTTGATGCCGTTCGAACGCCCGCGCGCGCGTGCGTTTGCCGCGGAGCTCAACCAGTTGTCTAAGTAAAAAAGCATCGCAGGGCTCTTCGCCGTCGCGCCCAGCATCTGCCTGAAGTTCCCGAGTACATAAGGACGAATGGCGTCGCGCTCGTATTCGCTGACGTAGTTGCGGGTCGCGCCCTTGCCGGCGAAGACGTTGAAGTGGTTGAACCAGAAGTCGACGAGCACTTCTTCGAGCTGACGCTCGCTGTAGACCGCGCGAAGCAGTTTCGCTTCCTCGAGGTCGGTCAAGACCGCGCGATCCTTCTTGATCGCCTCTGAAACCGGACCACGCATCGGCGCGTCGGCGTCCGCGTTTTGTCCGGCCGCGGCTTTGCGTTGCCGGCGCTCCAGCATCGCTGGCGCGGCGTAGTCACGCTGAATCGTCTGCGAATCCAGCGTCAGCGTTTCCAGCCTGGCGAGCCGCGCCTCGATGGTCCGGTCGTCGATGCCTGACGGCGTCAGTTGTGTCTCGATCCATTTCTGCATGCCCATCGCCCTGACGCGCTCAACGTCTCCCGGACGTGGACCGTAGGTCAGACGGTTCAGCACGTGAAGGATCTGATCGTCAGGTGCTTGTCGGGATCCGGGATCCGGGATCCGGGATCCTGTTTGCGACTCGTTCCCGGTTCCCGGTTCCCGGTTCCCGAGACCCGCGAGCAGAAGAACTAGGGCGAGCGTTCGAAACATGCTGTAACCTCTACATGCTTCGACCGGCCTCTCCGCCGAATCGTTTAAATCCATGCCTTTTCACGTCGTCCCTGCCGTTGGCCCCGTCCTCGAACACGTCCTGAACGATACGCATCCGCTGTGGAACGACGGCCTGTCGCGCGAAAACTATGCGAAGGCGTGGGCGGCGCAGCTGAAAACGCCGTGGGGGCGGCAGCATCTCGATCGCGTCGCGCTCGTCGATGGCCCGCACGTCCTGGCAAGCGCGAAGCGCTACGACCTGTCGCTCAGGATCGACGGCCGCATCCGCCGCGTGCTCGGCATCGGCGCCGTCTTCACCGCGCCGGCGCACCGCGGCCGCGGTTGCGCGCGCGAGCTGATCGTGCGCATCCTCGACACCGCCGTCACCGAAGGCCAGGAATTCGCGATGCTGTTTTCGGAAATCGCGCCGGCGTTTTACGAACGGCTGGATTTCGTGCCGGTGCCGCTCGTCGAGTCGACGCTCGAAGTCGATCAGAAGCGCGGCGGCGCGCCGGCGATGCTGGTGCGCAGCGGTGACGACAAGGATCTGCCGTCGATTGTCGAGATGAGCGCGAAGCGGAGCGCGGCTGCGCGCCTCGCCGTGGATCGCAGCGAGGACTTCATTCGCTTCAACATCACGCGCAAGCGATTGAACTCAGGCCTGGTGCCCTCCGGCCGTCGCAACACCGAGTTCCTGGTTGTCGAAGAAGGCCATCAGGCGGTCGCCTACCTGGTGAGTGTGGAAGAAGATGGACGCTGGATGATCGAAGAAGCCGGCGATCGCGATCCGTCCGGTGCGAGACTTGGCGCGATGCTGCAGGTGATGCTGGCGCGGCTTCCAGGAGAGCGGCTGCCCGAGATCAAATGCTGGTGGCCGAAAGCGCTGGTCCCGCCGCAGGTGAAAGTGGTCGCGGCAACACCGACGCAGTCCGTGATGATGATCCGCCCGCTGCGCGATCGCATCCTGCCGCTTCCGCCGCTAGCCGCGGCGGAAGTTGTGTATTGGCACTCCGATTACTTCTGACCGGGAACCGGGAACCGGGAACCGGGAACCGGAAGAGAGAACACGAAGTGCAAGAGCAAAATCAACTACGGCAGATCGAGTCTCCAAATCAAAAAGGCATGGAAGCCTAATGTTCGAGTGACTCATGAAGTCGGTACAGCATCGCGCCGACGCGATCAATGAGTCCCATCATTCGCTCGCAAGCTTCCTGAGTCATGTATTGATTGCGTCTCGCGATTTCGATTTCCGTTTCCAATTCACCTTCTGAACCAAGCGCGATCGATACGTGGTTCTGATACGCGGCGGTCTTCTTCTTTCATCTATAGCCCTCGGCGATGTTCGCAGGAATTGAAACGGAGGCTCGTCGTATCTGCCTCCGGAGATCGAACTCCTCCCGCGGCATCTTCTTGGTTTCTTTAATCACAAGATCTACGAGATCCATCGCCAACTGCCATACTTCGAGGTCTCGAAACGAAACGATTTGTGTTTGTCTCATGAACGCCGACACAGCATCGAGCGTGCCGACGAATTCAGGCGCATTTCTGATTTGATTGATCTACGCGAGCAACTCTGGTTGTCGCAGCAGGCGGTTTTCGAAGGAAATCGCAGCAACCGTGGTTGCGTCTCCGCAACCGCAGTTGGCGCGCGAACTGTTTTTCGGCTCCCGGCTCCCGGCTCCGCGGCTCCGCGGCTCCCGGTTCCCGGTTCCCGGTTCCCGGATCCCGTTACTTCTGAGGGAGCTTTCCCTGATCCTTCAACTTGTCGCGGAGTTTGCTGAGATCGAACACGCCCGACTTGTCCTGGGACCCGAGGTAGTCGCTCAGGCACTTGCGCGAGCAGAATGAGCCGCCGTCTTCCATCGCGTCGGTGTGCAGCATGCCGTCGGCGTCGGCCGGCAGCAGCTTGTGCCGCCGGAATTCGAAGACTTCAAACGGCTGATTCTTTGCGAGCGCCTCACCGCATTTCTTGCATCGCATGCTTTGTCCCAGTTCCTGATCGGTGGATCGTATCGGTGGCTCAGAGCCTGTTGCGCGACGGGTTCAAATCCATCACGCCAGACTTGTCGCTGGCCTTCAAATAGTCGCCAAGACACTTGCGCGAGCAAAACGTGCCGCTGTCCTCCAGCATGTCGCTGTGCGAAATGCTTTGCGGATCAGAAGGCAGGTACTGGTGTTTGCGCAGCTCGAACAGATCGAACGGCTGATTCTTTGGAAAACCTTCGCCGCACTGCTTGCACCGCATGCTCATAGAGTCATTTTACTGCTGAAAGTTTAACGTCAATTGCCTTCGCTTCACCCTCGCCAAGTTCGAGCTTGGCTGCCTGATCCTTCAGCGACGCGAGGAAATCGGGATCGCCCGCCTGCCCGTCTTCGAGGCCTTGCAGCGCAACGACCAGGTAGCTGCCCGGTCCTGGCAGGCCGGTGACACGGTACTTGCCGTCCTGATCCGGACGCGCCGCCTTGATGAATCGCGATTGATACGTCCACAGTTTCTCGTCGGTGGGGAAGATGATGACGGTGGCGTCAAGGACCGGGTTGTTTTTCGAATCGCTGACTTGTCCCGACAGCGTCGCGACCTTCCTGGTCAGCACGATCTGAACGCCGCCGACCGTCTGGCCCGGCGGGAATTCCATGGGCACGTCGGTGATGTCCTGCCCGTTGACGAACACCGATTTGAGCAGCCAGCTCTGCGACCCGCCGGTGCGAATCAGGACGGCGTCGCTCAAGTTGCGCAGCGAGAACGTCCAGTCGTCGCCGACGCGCGCGGCAGCCATTCCGGGCCCGGCCATCGTGTCGGGTGATCCGGGCCGCGCCGCCACCTGCAGTTGCTGCGGCTTGAAATCAAACGGCTCGCCGGTGTCGCTGATGATGTTCCCGTTGACGATCGCGCCCGGCCCGGTGACCATCGTCAGCCCGTCGACATCGTCGGTGCCGACGGTCAGATCCATGCGGGCCATCTCGAATTCAGCCGCGGCCGGTCCGCGCGGTCCCCCGAAGCCCCCGGCGCGCGCCTGCAAGATGTATCGTCCGGGCGCGACACTCGAGACGTGGAATACGCCGTTGCCGTCAACGCGGGTGCCGTTGCCGCCCTGTTGCATGGCGATCGCCGGCCGCCCGCCGGCGTTGGCCGGCAGCAGCATGACCATCCCATTTGCCGCAGGACCGCCATCCGACATCAGCACCTGGCCGCTGACTTTGACAAGCTTGGTCGCGACCAGGCCGAAGTTGATCGTCGTGTTTTCCTGAGAGACCGCGAGCGTCACGCGCGACGCTTCGGCAACATTCACCGTTCCCGGAAAATACGTCGCGGCGTATCCGGAAACTTCGCCCATTGGATCGGTGACTTCCGGCCCGCCGGTCCGCAGCGTGGCGCTGACGTAGTAATCGCCGGGTGGCAATCCGAACAAACGGAAGTGACCGAGATCGTCCGTCGTGTCGCGCGCGTTTTGTCCCGCGGGCACCATGCGCCGCGCGCCGGCGACGTACGAATATCGAAATGCCGTGACGCTGGCGTTGGCGACGGGCTCGCCGAATTCATCGGTGATGCGCCCGCCGAGCACGCTGCCGCGCGGCAGGCCGATCGTGATCTTCTCGATCGTCTGTCCGTCACCGAGCTCGAGCGGCGTGCCCGATTCGGTCGGACGGCGCTGTCCGTACTGCAGCGAAACGAATCCAGCTTTGCTCGCGCTGATCGTGTAGCGGCCGGCCGGCAATTCTTTGATCTCGAAGCGGCCCTGTGCATCCGTTGTTGCGACGCGTCCTTCGCGCGCGTCAAACGACGTCACGCGCACCTGCGCGCGCCGGATCGGCGAGCCGTTGTCGGATGCAACGATCTGCCCGCGCATGATCGACGCGCCTCTCGGCGCGTCGACGCGCTGCGGCTGCGCACGCATCGGCCGCTGTCCGCGCCCCGGCGCGCCCGCCGGCGGCTGTTGCAGTTGGCCACCCGGCGGCCCCTGCGCAAACGCCGGCGCCGCCACGATCAATAGAGCGATGAAAAGTGTCTTCACCAACAACTATTGAACCTCCAGATCAAGGAACCAATTTAGATAATTTGATGTCAAGTGCCTTCGTTTCCCCTTCGTTCAGCGAAAACGACTTCCCTTCCTCTTTTGCGCGCGTCAGGAAATCAGGATCGCTGCCCTGTCCGGATTCGAGATTCTGGACGGCGATGATCAGATAGTCGTCCCCCGGCGGCAGCGACTTGAAGTTGTACTTGCCGTTCGTATCCGGGCGCGCGGTCCGCACGTAGCGCGACGAGTAGGTCCACTTGTTCTGATCGGCGGGGAAGACGACGACGGTGGCATCGACGATGGGCCGGCCGCGATCGTCGGTCAACGCGCCGGAAAGATCCGTGGTCTTTCGCGTGAAGATGACCTGGAGCCCTTCATACGTCCGTCCGGGCGCGAACTCCATTCCGGTGTCGGTGATGTCAGTACCGTCGTAGAGCACCGCTTTGAGGTACCAACCTGAATTCGGCCCGCCGCCGGCGCTCCCTCGAATGAGACGGCGATCGGACAGTCCCGTCAGCTCGAACGTGTAGTCGTCGTTGATTCGTGGCTGACTCGGATTGAACATCACCACGCCGGGTTCAGCAGGACCCGCCGACACCATGGACTGATCGGGCCTGAACGCTGGCGCCGACGCGTCATCGGTCATGATCACACCACGCGCAATCGCCCCCGGCGCCGTGACAATCAGCACGTTGTCGATGTCTTCGTTGCCGACGGTCACCGGCATCGACGCCATTTCGCTGCTCGCGGTCGGCATGCCGTTGGGACGCAACTGCAGGTTGTAGCGGCCCGGTGGCACGTTCGCGAATTGAAAAGTCCCGTCGGCCGCAATCATCGCATTCGACGTGGACATCATCACCATCGTCATCACGCCATCGCCGGGCGTCAGCATCAACATGCCGTTGGTGACAGGCTGCCCGCTCGAATTGATGGCGCGGCCGCGAATCTTCGCCATGCGCGCGACGATCAGCGCGAAGCTGGCCTGCGCTTCCTGCCCGGCCCTGACCGTCACCTTCGTCGCTTCGCTGATGGTCGGCGTGCCCGGATAGTAGGTTGGCGCGAACGCATCGGTCTCGGTGCTGTTCATGTTCGGCGCCATCATCATCATCTGGCGATTGTTCGCGCTGATGTAGTAATCGCCGGGTGGCAGGCCGTAGAGGCGGAACGCGCCTTGATCGTCGGTGCGATCGGTACCGCCTTCGGCCGACGCATTCATCAGGCGCCGGCCTCCCGCCATGAATCCATACCGCATCGCCGCGACCTGCGTTCCTGACACTGGCTCGCCGCCATCGTCAACGATCCGCCCGCTGATCACGCTGCCGCGCGCAAGAATGAAATTCACTTTCTCGGCGGTCTGTCCGTCCGCGAGATCGATCGGCGTGCCTGGATCCGCCGGCCGGCGTTGTCCGAACTGCCCCATGACGAAGCCGCCCTTCGTCGCGGTGATGGTGTATCGGCCGGCGGGCAGTTCCTTGATCTCGAAGCGGCCTTCGGCATCGGTGTTCGTCACGCCTCCGCCCTGGCCTTGCATCGACATGGCGCGGACCTGCGCGCGTCGAATCGGCGAGCCGGTGCCGCCCGCAGTGACGTAACCCTTGATCGCGGCGGTGCCTTTCGGCGGCGTCTCGCCGGGACGCAGCGGCCGCGCCGGCATGCGCTGCGGACCCGTCGTCGAAGGCTGTGGTTGCTGGGGTTGAACGACCTGACCGGGAGTCGTGGCCTGCGCGTGACAGAGTGCCACGTCGAACACCATCACGAAAGCGAGCGCGCCGAGAACACGCATAAACGCCTCCCTGCCCTGAGCGAGATGACGTTTCGCTTGCGAAACGTCATCGAGTCGAAGGGCCGAACCTGGCTATTAGACGACGAAAAACGATTTTCAGACCGGCTATGTCAGATGTCGTACGATTTCACGCGCAGCGTTCAAACCGGAGCCGCCCGTCAGCCCGGTGCCGGGGTGTGAACCTGAGCCGCACAGGAACAAACCCTTGATCGGCGTTCGATATTGGCCCCACCCCAGCAGCGGACGCATGGTGAAAAACTGATCGAGCGACAGCTCGCCGTGAAAGATGTGACCGCCGGTCAGGCCCCAGCCGCGCTCGAGATCGAGCGGCGTCAATACCTGCCGCTCGACGATCATCGACGTGATGTCCGGCGAGTACTGCGACAGCTTTTTCAGCACGGCATCGCCGAGCGCATCGCGCGACGTGTCCCAGCCGCCGTCGCGCAAGGTGTAAGGCGCAAACTGCACGTACGCGGACAGGACGTGCGCGCCCGGCGGCGCGAGTCGGGGATCGCTGATCGATGGAATCGAGAACTCGATCCACGGCTCGGGCGAGAAGCGCCCGTACTTCGCGTGATCGAACGCGCGCTCGAGGTAATCGAGATCGGGACCCAGGCGCACGCGCCCGGCGAGCATTTCGTGCGTGGCGCCGGTGAATGTGGGCAGCGCCGACAGTGCGAGGTTGACCTTCGCCAGCGTGCCTCGCGATCGATAGTGCTTCATGCGCCACAGGAATTCCGGCGGCAGGTGATCCGCGTCGCATAACGTGAGAAACGTCCGCTTCGGGTCGACGCCGGAGACCACTCCACGCGCCGTGATCTGCTCGCCGCCGTCGAGCGTGACGCCGACCGCGCGATCGCCATCAACGTCAATGCGAGTCACCTGGCGTCCGGTCTTGATCTCGACGCCGAATCGCGCCGCCGCCGCTTCGAGCGCTTTCGTCAGCGCGATCGGTCCGCCCGCGATCAGCCGCCCGCCCGGCCACGCAAAGGCGCGGTTGGCGGCGCTCAACAGCAATTGCAGGCCACTGCCCGCCGACCACGGTCCGAGCATCGCGCCGAAGATGCCGTCGGCGGCCACGGTCGCGCGGAGCAATTCGCTATCGATCGACTCGGCGACAAGATCGGCGACCGCCATCGGTCCCCATCGCAGCAGCCGCCACTGATCGTCCTTCGGCATCGATCGAAAATCTTTGACCGCGTGCCACAACGAAAAGATCTCGCGGGCCGAAGGCGTGTCGACCGACGGCGGCGTGTTGATGAACAGCGATGCGATCAGCGCGCCGTGACGTTGCAGCGTGGCCTGGAACGGCCACCATCGGGACGCATCTTCCGTCGACCACGCGCGCAGCCCTTCCGCGGTGCGCTGCGGATCTTCGTAGATCACGAGTGGCCGGCCGTCAGGCGACAGCGCGCTGACGTGAATCGGCGAGTCGCTGAACGACAGGCCGTGCGCATACAGGTGCAGCTCTTCGACGACGTCGCGGCGCACCGGGCCGGTCGCGTGCGACAGCGTCGGCACGCGAAAGCCTTCAACGATCTCGCTCTCGCAGGCGCAGCCGCCAAGGTCGGCGCGTTGCTCGACAAGCAGCGTGCGCACGCCGGCCTTCGCCAGCGCGGTCGCGCAGGTCAGGCCGTTGATGCCGCCGCCGATGACGATCGCGCCGTAACCAGGAGTCACTTGCGCGTCACCTTGAGGATGCGTTCGGCGGCATTTTTTCCGGGCGCACCCATGATGCCGCCGCCTGGATGTGTCGCCGCGCCGCACATGAAGAGGCGATCGATCGGCGTCGAGTATTGCGCCCACCCGGGCACCGGCCGCAGGAAGAACAGCTGCTCGAGTGTCAGCTCGCCCTGGAAGATGTTGCCTTCGGTCAATCCGAAGTCACGCTCGATGTCGAGCGGCGTGAGCACCTGCCGGTGCAGGATGATGTTCTTGAAGTTCGGCGCGTACTCCGAAATCGCGTTGACCACCGCGTCGCCAAACGCGTCGCGCTGCGAGTCCCAAAGCAACGGTTCCCGGCTCCCGGTTCCCGGATCCCGGAGATCATACGGCGCGTACTGAACGAAGCATGACATGACGTGCTTGCCCGGTGGCGCGACCGAAGGATCGGTGAGCGACGGGATGACCATGTCGATGTACGGCCGTTTCGAAAACCGTCCGTACTTCGCATCGTCGTAGGCCTGCTCCATGTAGTCGATGCTTGGTGAAATCGAAATCGCACCGCGCAAATGCGGGCCCGGACCCGGCAGGCAGGTGAAGTCCGGCAGCGCATCGAGCGCGAGGTTCACCTTTCCCGACGATCCTCGGTACTTGTAGCGTCGCACGCCCTCGACGAAATCAGCGGGCAGCTCGCGTTCGTCAAGGAATTTCAGGAACGTCAGGTTCGGATCGACGCTCGACGCAACCACGCCGGCGTGGATCTCGTCGCCGTTCTCGAGCGCAACGCCCGTTGCCTTGCCGTTCTTCGTGAGGATGCGCGCGACCGGCGCCTCGGTCCTGATCTCAACGCCGTGCTCGCGCGCCGCCGCGGCGATCGCGTTGGACACTGCGCCGGTCCCGCCGCGCGACAGTCCCCATGAGCGAAAGGCACCGTCGATCTCGCCCATGTAGTGATGGAGCAATACATAGGCGGTGCCGGGTGAACGAACACCGAGAAACGTTCCGATGATCCCGGACGCTGCCATCGTCGCCTTGAGCACATCGGTCTCGAACCATTGATCGAGAAAATCGACCGCGCTCATCGTCAGCAGCTGCACCTGGTTCAGTCGATCGTGAAAGCGCATGCCGCGAAAGCGCCTGCCGATCGACAGCAGCTCGAGCAATCCGCGTGGATCGAGCGACGTCGGGTCGGGCGGCAGCATGCCGAGGATCGGCTTGGCGAAGCGGCCCATCTCGACCATCGCCTTGCCGTACTCGTCGTACGCCTCGGCGTCGAGTCTCGAGTGGCGCGCGATCTCGCGGCGCGTCTTGTAGTGATCGTGGACGCGCCACAGGTAGTCGCCGTTCGGCATCGGCGTCATCGTGCCGTCGAGCGGCAGCAGCTCCATGCCGTGGCGCGGCAGATCGAGATCGCGGATGATCTCCGGCCGCAGCAGCGACACGACGTACGAGCAAACGGAGAATTTGAATCCCGGAAAGATTTCTTCGGTGACGGCGGCGCCGCCAAGCACGTGACGCCGCTCGAGGACCAGGACCTTGCGGCCGCCGCGCGCGAGATACGCAGCGCACGTCAGTCCGTTGTGCCCACCACCGATAACTATCGCGTCGTATCGAACCATCGTGAACCGTCGTGG
>Ga0075428_100007457_pt1 | contig 12118 bp, 10 predicted proteins | sample RhiMetdeltSRZDD2_FD_75291 | JGI IMG/M metagenome (GOLD analysis project Ga0075428, IMG submission 75291) | Populus rhizosphere microbial communities from Tennessee, USA - Rhizosphere MetaG P. deltoides SRZDD2 | ecosystem: Host-associated > Plants > Roots > Rhizosphere > Soil | place: USA...
CAGGAGCCTACCCGATCCGCTCGTGACGAATCGCGCGACGCCCGACGCTCAGTCGAGCTCGAGCCCGAGGCTCGGCAGGCGCTTGCGGACGAGGTCGTTGAAGACCGCCTCGTACTCCTCCGCCGCCTCGGCGTCGAGCGTCCGCGCATAGGTGTCGCGGTACTCGAGGAGCGCGTCGCGGGCGAGATCGACCCGGTCGACGTAGTCGCCGTAGAGCTCCTCGGCGTCCTCGCGCGGGGCGCCGTTGTAGGCGTCCAGGGCGTCCTGGCAGTCGCGCAGGAGGTCGTCGTGCTCGGACGCGAACAGGTCGATTTGCCGCGCCGCCAGTTCTACGAAACGCCCTGCCATGGCTCTCTAGACTAGAGCCCGAGTGCGCCTCCTCGTCCGCAGCTGGAACGTGTACCACGGGAGGACGCACCCGCCGACCTCCAAGCTCTACCTGGAGCAGATGGTGCGGCTCGTCACCGGCGACGCGCCGGACCTCGTCGCGCTCCAGGAGGTGCCCCTGTGGGCCGTGCGGCGCCTCGAGCACTGGAGCGGGATGCAGGCCTCCTGGGCGATGACCATGCCGGCCCTGCTCGGCCCGCTGGCCCGCCACGTGACGAACACCGACCCGGAGCGGTTTCGCTCCAGCGTCACGGGCCAGGCGAACGCGTTGCTCGTGAACCCGCACTTCGAGACCGGGCGCCACCGCCGGATCGTTCTCAACCCGGAGCTCACGCGCCGGGACCGCGTGCTGGGCACGCACACCCGCGTGTGCCACTCGCTCGAGCTGGAGAGCGGCCGCGGGCGCCTGCTCGCCGCGAACCTGCACGCCTCCAACGACCCCGACCCGCTCCTCGTCGGCAGGGAGATCGACCGCGCCGTCTCCTTCCTCGCGGGCACCGAGCCGTGCGTTCTCTGCGGGGACTTCAACGTCAGGCGCCACGCCGTCCCAGGCTTCAGCGAGCCGATCGACGGTGTCGACCAGGTGCTCGTGCGCGGCTTCGAGCTCGAGCGCGGGCCCGAGCCCTGGCCCGAGGCGCGGCGGCGCGCGAACGGCCTCGTACTCTCGGATCATCCACCGGTCGAGGCGGTGATCGCATCGACCTCGTAGCGGTGCGCGCCGGCCTGCCGGTGCTCGAGCGCCTGGCCTACCTGAACGCCGGCACGTTCGGCCCGCTCCCGCGCGCGACCGTGGAGGCGATGGACGAGGTGCAGCGCCGCGAGCTCGAGGAGGGCAGGTCGAACCGCCCGTACTTCGAGCGAGCGCTCGCCGACCGGGAGCGGCTCCGGGAGGCGTTCGCGGGCCTCGTCGGCGCCGGCAAGGGCTGCGTCGCGCTGACCACGTCGACGACCGAGGGCTGCAACATCGCCATCGGCGGGCTCGGCATCGAGCCCGGGGACGAGGTCGTCACGACCGACTCCGAGCACCCCGGTCTTTTCGGCGGCCTGGTCTCCTCGGGGGCGACGATGAAGATCGCCCCGATCCGCGACCTGCAGGCCGCCGACGTCCTCGCCGCGCTCGAGGCGCAGATCACGCCGCGAACCCGGCTCATCGCCGTCTCGCACGTCTCGTGGCTCACGGGAGTCGTTCTCCCGATCTCGGAGCTGGCCGGCCGCGGGATCCCGCTGCTGGTCGACGGGGCGCAGGCGGCCGGGACGATTCCCGTCGACGTGCGTGAGCTCGGGTGCGACTTCTACACGGTCTCCGCGCAGAAGTGGCTCCTCGGGCCCGCGGCAACCGGGGCGCTCTACGTCAATCCCGACCGGGTCGAGGAGACCCGCGTCGCGTTCCCGTCCTACTTCTCCTGGCGCCTTCCGGACTACGAGCTGGTCGAAGGCGCGGGCAGGTTCGAGGGCTCCTGGACGCCGGTGGCCTCGGTCGCCGGGATGCTCGCCTCGTTCGAGTTCATGAACGCGGCCGGGGATGACCGCTACGTGCATGCCCGGCAGGCGGCAGCACGCTGCCGCGAACTCTTGCTCGAGCGCGGCGCCGACGTGGTCACGGAGCCGGAGCAGGCGACGCTGGTCTCCTGGCGCGCCGAGGAGCCGGAGGAACTCGTCAAGCGCCTCGCCGACGCGGGCGTCGTCGTGCGTGACCTGCCGGGCACGGGCTTCGTGCGGGCGTCCTGCGGTTTCTGGACGAGCGAGGACGACATCGAACGGCTCGTTCGAGGGCTTTAGCTCCCCGCAGAACACGCCGAAGCGGTCCTCATGCCGCGCGTTCTCCGGGGTTGCTTCCTCTTCGGAGCGCTCCTGTTGCTGGCCGGATGCGGGTTCGGCGAGAGCAGCTCTCGCGAGCCTGCCCCGAAACAGGCCGTGACGCGCGAGCAGCTGGCGGCGATGGTGCTCCCCAGGGACGAGCTCGGCGCCGCCGCACAAGGCCTGGCCGCGCACGCGGGCTCCGGCGCGACGCCGAACGCCCGCTTCGCGTCGATGTCGATCGACCCTGACGACACCGCATCGTCGCTGGGTGCAGTCGGTCGCGTCCTCGGTCACGACACGACGTACGTCCACCCGCGCCTCTCCTCGCTGACCGTGCGTAAAGGGGTCATGACCGTGAGCTCCGGCGTCGAGCTGCTCCAGGACAACGTGTACGCGGCGCAGTACCTGCACGCGCGCCTGAACGAGTACGAGCGGCTCAAGGGCCCCGTGCGGCCCGGCTTGAAGCTCCGCAACGTCGCCCCGTTCGACGTCGCCGGCATCGGCGAGGAGGGCGGCGGTATCCGCGCGGCCGTGCTCATCCCCGGGCTCATCCGCGGCCACGAGACCTCGGTCGTCTTCCGCCGCGGCCGCGTCGTCGGCTACGTGACCGTCATGCGAGCGGAGAAGGGCGACGGGAGCCAGGAGGCCATGAAGCTCGCCGTAGCGCTCGACCGCCGCATCCAGGCGGTCCTCTCCGGCGAGATCGCGGTCAAGAAGGTGAAGCCGAGCAAGCTCGCCGTTGCCAACCGCAAAGTGAGGAAGCGTCTTCCCGAGATGACGATGGCCGCCGCCGACGTGTCGGCCGAAGCCAAGGTCTACGACGAAGGCAAGTTCGACGGCGAAGGGTACGTCGGCTACGAGCGCACGTTCCAGGACGTCATGGTCGGCGGCTCCCACCTGGTTCGCCTGCGCGCGCTGACGCAGGCGTACGAGTCCGCGGACCAGGCGGCCCTGGGGCTCAAGTTCGTCGACCGCGCCGCCGGCCGTCACGCCTATGCCAGGACCGTGGTGGAGGGCTTCGCCAGGGAGACGGGCGTCCGGCCGACCCAGGTCAGGGCAAGCAAGCTCAAGAGCCCCGCCCGCGGGATGAAGGGCATCGTCGTCACCTTCGAGCTCGTCGGCGCCAAGTTCCAGATGGCGACGATCTTCATGCGCTCGGGCCGGTTCGTGCAGTCGGTCACCGGGATCTGCCGCACGGAGGCGTTCAACCCGGACGACCTCAAGCCGCTCGCCCGGCGCGCCGAGGTCCGGCTGCTCGCCGTCTAGCTCTCGTCGAGCAGGAGCTCGACGATGACGACGTCGCGCCACGCGCCGTCGAGCTGCGCATGGCGCTCGTAGACGCCGACCTCGCGGAAGCCGAGCTTCCGGCAGAGCGCGAGGCTCGGCTCGTTCTCCGGGAAGATCCTGCCAACGAGCTTCCAGAACCCGCGCGCCCGTGCCTCCGCGGCCAGTGCCTCCATCGCGGCCCGGCCGGCGCCGCGGCCTCGCGCCTCGCGGGCGACGTAGACGGAGAAGTCCCCGACGCCGCGGTAGGCGTCCCGGTGGGCCCGGTAGGGCGGGGCGGAGGCCCAGGCGAGCACGTGCCCGCCCTCGTCATCGACGACCACGAGCGGGAAGCCGGCGTCGAGCCACCGCTCGATGTCGGCGGCCGTGCGTTCACGTGTCTCGAACGTGGCCAGACGGCCCGCGATCCCCTCGTTGTAGATCCGTGCGATCGCCTCGGCGTCCTCGAGCCGCGGCGCGCGTGCTCGGAGGGGCACGGCTAGGCGGCTTCGGTGCGCAGGCCGAGCTGCCCGGCGATGGGCCGCATGGCCGTCACGACGTTGCGGATGTGTTCGTCGAGCTCGAGCCCGATCAGCTCTGCGCCGGCGTAGACCTCGTCGCGGTGCACCCCGGCGGCGAAGGACGGCTGTTTGAGCTTTTTCTTCACCGACTTCGGCTCGAGCGTCTCGATTCCGTCGGGGCGCACGAGCCCGCACGCATGGACGAACCCGGCCAGCTCGTCGCAGGCGAAGAGCGTCTTCTTGAGCGGCGTGTCGCGCGGGATGTCGAGGTGCTCGGCGTGCGAGAGCACGGCCTCGACGACCTCGTCGGGCCACCCCTCCTCGCGGAGGATCGGCGCGCCGTCCTGCGGATGCTGGTCGAGCGTCGGGTGCATCTCGTAGTCGAAGTCGTGCAACAGCGCGACGGCGCTCCACAGCTCCTCGTCCTCGCCCTGCTCGCGCGCGTAGTGGGCGACACAGGCCTCGACCGCGAGCGCGTGGCGGAGGAGCGCTTCGCTCTTCGTGTAGCGCGTCAGCGTCTCCCAGGCCCGGTCGCGGGTGACCTCCATAGGGCCGTTTAGGATAGCCTCCTCGGTCGCTTCGGACGTCCGAGCAACGCAGACTTCGTGCCCGAGACCCTTGTCCAAGACACGCTGATGGAGTCCTTCGTCATCGAAGGTCGACGCCCGTTGCGCGGGACGGTGCGCGCGGCCGGGAACAAGAACGCGGCGCTCCCGATCGTCGCCGCGGCGCTGCTCACCGAGGAGCCCGTGACGCTGACGAACGTTCCCGCGATCAGGGACGTGGAGACGATGCTGGACCTCGTCGCCGACCTCGGGGTCGAGGTCGAGCGCCAGGGCGGCGGACGGGTGCGGATCGTGGCCGAGGACGTGCGCAAGCACGAGCTCGACGCGGAGCTCTGCACGCGGATCCGCGCGTCGATCCTGCTCGCGGGCCCGCTGCTCGCGCGCTGGGGCGAGGCGATCATCCCGCCGCCCGGCGGCGACGTGATCGGCAGGCGCCGGCTCGACACGCACATCCACGCCTTCGCGCGGCTCGGCGCCGAGATCGAGGCCGACCGGCGCCTGCACATGACTGCGCAGGGGCTCACGGGGGCGCCGATCTTCCTGGACGAGGCCTCGGTGACCGGCACGGAGAACGCCGTCATGGCCGCCGTCCTGGCCGAGGGGGAGACGACGATCACGAATGCGGCGTGCGAGCCGCACGTCCAGGATCTCTGCAACTTCCTCGTCGCGCTCGGCGCCCGCATCGAGGGCATCGGTTCGAACGTCCTCCGGGTGCACGGGGTCGACCGCCTCGGCGGCGGTGAGTGGCGCATCTGCCCGGATCACATCGAGGTTGCCAGCTTCGTCGGCCTCGGTGCGGTCACCGAGGGCGAGATCGTGATCGAGGACGTCGTGCACGAGCACCTCGCCGGCGTCTGGCACGGGTTCGCGCGGCTGGGGATCGAGATGCACGCCGAGGGGACCTCGGTGCGCGTGCCCGGCGGCCAGGAGCTCGTGGTCAAGGACGACCTGGGCGCACAGATCCCGAAGATCGAGGACGGGCCGTGGCCGGCGTTCCCGGCCGACCTCACCTCGATCGCGCTCGCGGTCGCGACCCAGGCGCGGGGCGCCGTGCTGATCTTCGAGAAGATGTTCGAGAACCGGCTCTTCTTCGTGGACAAGCTCGTGAACATGGGGGCGCGGATCATCCTCTGCGACCCGCACCGGGCCGTCGTCAGCGGGCCGGCGCGCCTCTACGGCGAGCGCATGGAGAGCCCGGACATCCGCGCGGGCATGGCGATGCTGATCGCGAGCCTCTGCGCGGAAGGGCGGTCGACCATCGGGAACATCGGACAGATCGACAGGGGCTACGAGAGAATCGACGAGCGCCTGCGGGCGCTCGGTGCCAGCATCGAACGGGTGGAGGCATAGGAATGGACAAGCAGCCAGTACGCACCGACAGGGCCCCAGCGCCTTTCCAGGGAGCGCCGTACTCGCAGGGCATCGTCGCGGGTGACCTCGTCTTCGTCTCCGGACAGCTCGGGATCGACCCCGAGGACGGTCAGGTGGTCGAGGGCGGCATCGTCGAGCAGACCCAGCAGGTGATGAAGAACCTCTCGGCGATCCTCGAGGAGGCCGGGTCCAGCCTGGACAACGTTCTGATGACGTCGATCTTCCTCATCGACCTGGACGACTTCCAGCCGATGAACGAGGTCTACGCGAGCCACCTCAGCGAGCCGTACCCGGCGCGCGCCACGGTCGAGATCGCGGCCCTGCCTTCGGGCTGCCGCGTCGAGATCGCCGTCGTCGCCGGTCGTTAGCGCGCGCGGACGGTGCGGTAGTACGTCGCGGCCGTGAAGCCGGTCTTCGTGACCCGGAAGGCGACGCGGCCCAGGCGCGTGGCGCGGAGGCGGAAGCTGACCTTCCCGCCGGTGCCCGTGCGCTTGGTCACCTGGCGGACGCCGACGCCGGAGATGCGGACGTTCGCTCCCTGGACGAGCTGGAAGGAGCCGTTCCGGACGGTCATCGTGACCGTGCGCCACTGGTTCCTGACCGGGTAGCCGGTGAACGCGGCGCGGAAGCGACCCGTCGTCCCGCCGCTGCCTCCGCCGCCACCCATGGCGGGCAGCGTGAACGGGCGGGCGACGCTCCAGTCGCCGAGGTTGGCGTCCGCGTCGATCATGGCGACGCGCCAGTAGAAGGCCCCGCCGTTCGTGAACGCCGCGGACGTGAGGAGCGGCGCGTGCGAGGTCGTCTGCGTCGTGACGTTCTCGTTGATGGTGGCGAAGTCGGCCCGCGTCGAGATCTGGACGCGGTAGTCGTCGGCGCGCGCCCGCGGGTCCCAGTCGAGGAGCAGCCGGCGGACGCCGACCTCCTCCGTCGTCCCAATCGGCTCGGGGATGGTGTGCGTGAAGGTCGCGGGCACCGAGTAGGGGCCGTCGAGGGTCGCGAGGCCGTCCGTGGGGAAGTTTGCGCGGACCGTCCAGGTGAAGACACCGACGCCGGTCATCTCGACGAACGTGCCGGCCGGCCCCGGGATGTTGCGGAAGTCGCGCGTCTGGCCGTCCGGCTCGACGACGCGGAAATCGTAGGAGACGGCGCCCGGCACGGCAGACCACTTGATCGTGGGCAGGAACGACCCGCCCGTCGGGTTGTCCGGATCCCAGGTGGGCTTCGGCAGCTGCTTCGTGAACGTCCCGCTCTCGGACCAGGTGAGCCCGACCTCTCCGGAGCCGTCCTCGGCGTCCGCGCGCACGCGCCAGTAGAGCGTGGTGTCGGAGGGGTAGGTCGTGTTGGACGTGTACGAGCTGGCGTCGGTCTCGAAGTCGTCGATCAGCGTCCCGAACGTCGGGTCGACGGCGACCTGGACGCGGTACTGCCGGGCGTCGTGGACCGGCGTCCACTTGAACGTCGTCGCCGGCGTGTTCACGAGCGCGGCATCCGCCGGCGAGAGGAGCCCGGGAGGCACCGACTGCTTCGTGAAGCTCTGGGCCCCGCTCGTGAGCGGCTCGGCCGAGACGCCGCTGCCGACGGCGTTGTCGGCCGGGAGGACGGCCCAGTAGTAGAGGGACGTCTCGTCCGCGTAGCCGACGGAGCCCGACGCCGTACGGGGCGCGTACGCCGGAATGCGCGTGAAGGCGAAGTCGGTGACGTTCGTGAAGCTGGCGTCGCGCGCGACGAGGATGTAGTAGCTCTCGGCACCCGGGATCGGATCCCAGGTGAAGAGCGGCATCGTCCCGACCGTCGCCCCGGTGAGTGGACCGTTGTAGTTCCCGGAGGCCATCGAGCACGGCGTGCAGGCGGAGGTCGCCGGAGGCCCGTTCCACTTGAACGCGGGCGAGTTGTTGGCGGGGAGATAGGTCCAGTCGCCGTTGATCGGGGGCGCGCTGCTGACCGACGGCCGGTCGTAGGCGCGCACCCGGACGCAGTACTCGGCGCCCGCGGTGAGGGCGCGGTTCGAGTCGGTCGACGGGTTCCACGGCGGGTACGGCGAGCCCGGCACCCGGCTCCACCCGAGGGGCGTCCATGCGCGGACGGCCGTCTCGGTGTCCCAGATGCTGCTCGCCCAGTCGCAGACGCCGCCCGAGAACGTGGTGACGTTGACCTGGTACCCGGAGGCCCCGATGACCGGATCCCACACGACCACGGGTGTATCGGTGTCGAGCACTGCCGTGCCTCCGTCCGTGTCGACGGCCGGGTCGGCGTTGTTGTCGCGCATGCGGACGTTCTCGATGCTCGCTCCGGTCACGGGCGGGACGTTGTCGAACGTCTTCGTGAAGGACGGCCCGACGTTCCAGACGCCGGCGTTGTTGTCCGAGTCGATCGCGCGCACGCGCCAGTAGTACGTGTTGTTGTCGAGCACGACTGCGGGGGAGAGCGAGGTGCCCAGCGTCGACGCCTGCGTATGGAAGCTGATTGCCGAGCAGCACACCTTGGAGCCGGTGGCCCAGTCCGAGGAGAAGTTGACCTCGACCTGGTAGCCGGCCGCGCCGAGCACGGGCGTCCAGGAGAAGTGCGGGTCGACGAGCTCGGGGTCGGCGGAGAGGTCGGAGTACGTCGGTGTCGACGTCGACGGCCACGTCCAGTTGAAGGAAGCAACGGTCGAGGCCGTGCCCTCGTGGCCCTGCGCGTTCAGCGGCGTGATGCCCCAGTAGTACGTCCCCGGTGGCATCGGGTCGTTGAGCGTGAACTGCGTCGATGCTGTCTCGATCGGCTCGTCGAAGACCAGTGTGCCCAGGCCGGGATCGGTCGCGATCCTGACGAGGTACTTGGCGGCGCCCTGGACGACGCCCCACCTGAGCTCGAGCGCGGTCTCGGGGTAGGTGATCGTGGCGCCGTCGGACGGCCCGAGCAGCGCGGGCTGTGCCGTCCACGCCATGTCGAAGCTGCGGATCTCCGACCACGCGCCGACTTCTCCGGCGCTCGTGACCCCCCGGACGCGCCAGTAGTAGGTTCCGTTCGGGACGAGCAGCTTCAGCGCGGCCCGCGTGTTCTTCGTGTTCACCACGGTCACGCCGTTGAAGCCCGGATCGGCGGCGAACTCGAACTCGTAGCGGTCGGCGCCGGAGACGGCGTCCCACTGGAAGGTCGGCAGCTCGTCCGCCGTCACGCCGTCGTCGGGGCCGGTCAGGACCGGCGCCACCAGCGCGCTCCCTGCGGGAACGGCGACGATGAGTGTGAGCGCGAGGAGCGCGGTGAGAATAGTTCGCTGTTTCGTGAACACGTCTGCGGCGGACCCCGTGTATCACCGTGGGCCGGAGACGCCCCTGACGCATCCTCAGGAAGGGGGATACAGCGCGGCCGGGTCTAACCTTCCAGCCGTGGACGTGATCGTCTCCCACACCAACACGGACTTCGACGCGCTCGCGGCGATGCTCGCCGCGCGGCGGCTCTATCCGGGCGCCGTGATCGCGCTCTCCGGCTCGCTCAACCGCAACGTGCGCGAGTTCTACCGCCTGCACGCGGACGAGCTCGAGATCGTCGAGGCCGGACGCGTCGACTTCGAGGCCGTCCGGCGGCTGATCGTGGTCGAGACGGTTCACCCCGAGCGGCTGGGCGAGTTCGAGCGCGTGGCGCGCGACCTCGAGGTGGAGGTCGTCGTCTTCGACCACCACTCGGGTGAGACCCCCGACTGGGTGAAGCCCGAGAACCTCGTGCTCTCCGACGACGGAGCGCTCACGACGACGATGGTCGGCATCCTCGCCGAGCGGGAGATCGAGGTCTCGCCGCTCGAGGCGACCGTCTTCGCCCTCGGAATCCACGAGGACACGGGGTCGCTCGGCTACCCGGGCGTCGCCCTCCGCGATGCCGAGGCGCTCGCCTGGTGCCTCCGGCACGGGGCGCGGCAGGAGATGGTGGCGCAATACCTCCGGGCGCCGCTCGGCGAGGAGGAGCGGGCGTTGCTCGACGCGCTCACCTCCGCGGTCGAGAGCCATTCGGTGGGAGGGCTCGAGGTGCTCGTCGCGCCCGTGTCCTGGCCGGCGTACGTCGACGGCGTCTCCAACCTCGCGCACAAGATCGTCGACCTGACCGACGCCCAGGCGCTCGTCTGCCTCGTCGAGATGGACGGCCGCGTGTTCTGCGTCACGCGCTCGCGCGTGCCGGAGCTCGACGCCGCCGCGGTCGCGGGCGCGCTCGGCGGAGGCGGGCACCCGCAGGCGGCCTCGGCCGTCCACCGCGGCCCGCTCGCGGAGGCGCGCCAGCTCGTCCTCGACGCGCTCCCCGGCGCCGCGAGGCCGCTGCCGACGGCGGCGGAGATCATGTCGCGCCCGGCCCGCTTCGTGGCGCCCGACGACTCCGTCGCGCAGGCGATGGTCCTCTGCCAGCGGCACCGTCAGAGCGGGATCCTCGTCGCCGAGGACGAGCGCCTCGTCGGTCTCGTCACGCGCGAGAATCTCGACCAGGCCATCGGCCACGGGCTCTCGCACGCGCCCGTGAAGAGCGTGATGAGCTCAGACGTGGTCAGGTGCGCCGAAGACACGCCGCTGCCCGAGCTGACACGGCTCCTCCGGACCTCCGACGCCGGGCGCGCGGCCGTGCTCCGCGACGACAAGGTGGTCGGCGTCGTCGCCCGCAGCGACCTGCTGCAGGCGCTGGGCGAGCCCACCGCCGAGGAGGCGGCGCCCGCCGGCCCGGACCTGAGCGCCGAGCTCCTGGCCGTTCCCGGCCTGGAGGCCGTCTTCGAGGCCGTCCAGGTTGTCGCCGAAGGCTTCGACGGCGTCTATCTGGTCGGCGGTGCGGTCCGCGACCTGCTCATGGATGAGCCGAGCTTCGACGTCGACATCGCGGTCGAGGGCGACGGGATCGCGTTCGGGCGCGCGCTGGCGCAGGCGCTCGGCGGCCGCGTCGTCCCGCACGACAAGTTCGGGACGGCGATCGTCGTCTACGAAGGCGGCAGGGTCGACGTGGCGACGGCGCGCACCGAGTTCTACGACTACCCGGGCGCGCTCCCCGCGGTTGAGCAGGCGTCGATCCGCCAGGATCTCTACCGGCGCGACTTCACGATCAACGCAATGGCGGTCTCGCTGAAGGGCGAGGACTTCGGGCGGCTCGTGGACTTCTTCGGCGGCCTCCAGGACCTCGAGGCGAAGGTGATCCGCGTCCTCCACAACCTCTCGTTCATCGACGACCCGACGCGGCTCTTCCGCGCGATCCGCTACGAGAACCGCTACGGCTTCCGCATGGAGTCGCACACGTTCGGGCTCGCGCGGGCCTGCATCGAGATGGAGCTCGTCGGCGAGCTCTCCTCGGCGCGGCTGCGGGACGAGCTCCAGGCGCTCCTCTCCGAGGCGGAGGTCGGCGACTCGCTCCGCCGCATGGCTGACCTGCGGCTCGACCAGGCGATTCATCCGCACCTGGCCGCCGGCGAGGACGCGGTCGAGCTCGTGGCCGAGCTGGACACGCTGCGCCGGCGGTACGCCCCCGACGCACCGGCGTGGCGGCTGCGGCTGGCCGCACTGGCCAGGCGCCTGCCGCCCGACGAGCTGTACGACTGGTTCGAGCGTCTCAAGCTGCGCCGGCGCGACGCCGAGCGGATCGCGGACGCGGTCACGGTGGCCGCGCGCTTGCGCGAGCGCGTCGCCGAGACGGACGAGCCGGCCCGGCTGCGCGCGATCGCCGAGCCGCACGACCCGGACGGCGTCCTCATGGCCATGGCCGGGGCGGACGACTCCGCCCGCTCCCGCCTCGAGCGCTACCTCCAGGATCTCCGTGACGTCCACCTGGAGATCTCGGGCGGCGACCTCGCGGAGCTCGGCCTGACCGAGTCGCCCCAGGTCGGCGCGATCCTCGAGGAGGTCCTGCGCCGGAAGGTGAACGGCGAGCTGGACGGCCGTGAGGCCGAGCTGGCCGCCGCACGGGAGCTGATCGGCGCGTCGTGATCTTCGAGGCGCAGCTCGGTGACCCGTATCGGGTCGTCTTCTCCTCGCGCCTCGGCGGCGTCAGCGAGGGCCCGTACGAATCGCTCAACCTCGGGATTCTCACGGAGGACGAGCCCGAGCGGGTCGTGGAGAACCGCAGGCGCCTCTGCGCGACAGTCGGGGTCGACCCCGAGACCGCGACCATGGCCTGGCAGGCGCACGGCGCCAAGGTACTCCGCGCCGACGGGCGCGGGATCGTGCGGCCGGGGACGCCGCTCGAGCGCTGCGACGGTCTCTGGACGGA
>Ga0075428_100007460_pt1 | contig 12117 bp, 10 predicted proteins | sample RhiMetdeltSRZDD2_FD_75291 | JGI IMG/M metagenome (GOLD analysis project Ga0075428, IMG submission 75291) | Populus rhizosphere microbial communities from Tennessee, USA - Rhizosphere MetaG P. deltoides SRZDD2 | ecosystem: Host-associated > Plants > Roots > Rhizosphere > Soil | place: USA...
GGGCCTTCGGTTTCGAGCGGCGGCGCAGCACCTCGTCCGCCTCCAGGCGCGGCGCCCGCAGGAGCTCCTCCACCGCCTCGCGCAGGGGGCGCCGGCGCAGGCGCTGTTGCTTGAGCCCCGGCGCCCTGGGGTGCTCCTCCGGGGCGTGCCGCAGCGGGAGGCGCCCCGCCCCCTCGCGCGGGCGCGTCTTCAGGAACGTTGCCAAAGGCGCCCCACATGCGCTTGAACGCCCCGGTGTCGGCGTCGAACACGATGACGCGGCGGTTGCCGTAGCCGTCGGCTACGAACACCTCTTTCGTCTTCGCATAGACATACGCGTCCGCCGGCTTGTTCACGGCGGCGGTGTCTTTGTTTCCGCCGCTCTTGTCGGAGCCGCCGATTTGCAGGAGGAACTTTCCTTTGCTCGTGAACCTGAGCAGCATGTCGTCCGACCGTCGCGTCAGCGAGTTCGAGGTCGGGCTACTGCCGCCGATCCACACGTCGTCTTTCTGGTCGACGGAGATCCCGTGCTCGCTGTCGGGCCAGTCGAACCCGGTGCCAGGACCTCCCCACGCGGCAACGAACTTACCTTTCTCGTCGAACTCCAGCACCGGTGGCGCCGCGCGGCTGCGCTGCTCCTCGGGCACGGTGCGCGGACGATGCAGGATCCAGACGTGATCGTGGCGGTCGACGGCAATCCCCGGAACCTGACCGAGCACCCAGTTGTTCGGGAGCTTCGGCCATGATGCGTCCACCTCGAAGCGCGGCATGGCGCGCGCACCCTGAGCGCGGACGGCACCCTCGCAAAAGAGCACGACGCCGACAGCCATGGCGGCAATCAGCGGTGTCCGCGCCAGCGTGTTTGACGTCATAGATGTCCTGTTCAGTCGTTGAAACGCGTTCCCCGCCTATTTCGTCCCCCTGGCCGCCTTCAGTGCCGGATGCTCGTAGCCAGCCGGGAGCACCTTGTTCGGATCGGGCCGCACGGCCAGGTACTCGATACTCGTCGCGACCTCATCGAAGCCGTGGTAGACGCCTGGCGGAATGATGACCACGTCACCGGGCCCCACCTTGCGACGCTGCGCGGGCTTGTCAAATGTCGCGGTGTTGCTTGGCCCGACGATGACCTTGACGATCTCGTTGTCGGCAGCGACCGGCCTCGGGTTGGTGACCGTGCCGCCGGTGACCAGCGTGCCCGTGCCCGAGATGATGTAGTAGACCTCGGTAATGTGCTCGTGATTGATCGCACTGACCGGCGCACCGGGCTTCGTGGCCGTACGCCGTAGCACTCCGACGCCAACGTTGTAGGTGCCCATGTCGACGGCGGTGATGAGCCGGTCCCCGGTGCCCGGCGGCGCGTCGAGCACCGCCTTCACCTCGGCGGCGGTGATGTCGGTCGCGAGAACGGGCGGCTGCTTGCTCTGTGTGAAGCCGGCGGCCTGCAGGATCAGGACGGCGACGGCGCATGTTCCCAGGATGAAACGCTGCATAGACAACCTCACTCTGTAACGTGTTCGTCAGCAACGAAGCGCGGCACCGAGCTTCAGCTCGGTGAGTCAGCGACGAAGGCATCGAGAGCCGTCGACCTCGGCAACCGGCTACTGTTTCGCCGGGTCGTAGTTGGTGTCGAAACGGATGTTCAGCCACGTGATGCTGCCGTTCACGCCGCTCACGCCGTGCGGAACACCAGCCGGCACGAAGACGACGTCGCCGACCTTGAGCGGTCGCGATTCGCCGCCGACGATCTTCCCGCCTTCGAGCTTGCCGTTCACCGTCAGCGTCCCTGCCCCCTCGGTGACGACCCAGACATCGGCGGTGACCGGGTGCACCAGCGCGCTCTCGGCGTTGGTGATCCGCCGGATGTTGACGTTGAAGCGGCCACCCTCGAGCATGCGCAGCGTTTCGAGCTTCTTTGCGTCCATGTCGGCGTAGTACTGCTTCAGCGTCTCGAGCGGGATCGGCACCGCCTTGTCAGCCGGCGCCTGCTGCAGGACGATCGTCTGCGCCGCGCCGCGTCCGCCGCGAGCCGGTCCGCCGGCGCCGGCGGTCTGTCCTCCGCCAGCGGGCGGTGTCTGCCCGAAGCCGACCGACACGCAGAGCAGCACGGCCATGCCGCCGGCGAGGGCGGAGAGGCCTGTGAGGGTGGTACGCATTGCGATGCCTCCGGCGCACTGAGTGCGCGAACACGCGGTCGACCAGACTGACGCCGCCGTTCCGGGGCCGAAATGCGGCGCGCTGTATTTTGTGGTCGACGGGTGGCAGAGTCTAGCGACCCGCAGGCACGGGTCACACTACCCAATGTGAGGTAGGGCACCGAACGGCGAAATGGTGGCGACCGAGCTCAACCTTACGCGCACCAGCCTGGCAATGAGCCGGCGGGAAGACCTGATTGAAGGCGGGAAATGAGGCGGGTCTGAAGACCCACCTCTAATGGTCACTGGATCGTGGTTCGCGTTTGGATGTGGATGATTGCGGTCTCGAGCCCCGAGCCCCGGATTCCCAGCCCCGAGTTACTCGATCGACACCTTCCGCAGCAGATTGAAGTCCGACAGCATCTTGCCGGCGCCGAGGACGACCGACGAGAGCGGGTCCTCCGCCACCTGGACGGGCAGCCCGGTCTCGGTGCGCAGCCGCTCGTCGAGATTCTGCAGCAGCGCGCCGCCGCCGCTCAGGACGATGCCGCGGTCGCAGACGTCGGCGGACAGCTCAGGCGGAATGCGCTCGAGCGCGTCGCGCACGGCTCGGACGATCAGGCGCACCGGCTCGGCGAGCGCGTCACGCACTTCCTGATCGTTCAGGACGACGCTCGTCGGCTTCCCTTCGAGCACGTGGCGTCCCTTGACCTCCATCTGCTTGGTCGGGAACAGCGGCGACGCGGAGCCGAGCTCGATCTTGATGCGCTCGGCCGTCCGCTCGCCGATGAGCAGATCGTGCTCGCGCTTAACGTACTGCGTGATCGCCTCGTCCATGGCGTTGCCGGCCACGCGCACCGACTTGCTGTAAACGATGCCGGCGAGCGAGACCACGGCGATGTCGGTGGTGCCGCCGCCGATGTCGACGATCATGTTGCCGGAGGCCTCCATGATCGGCAGGCCGGCGCCGATCGCGGCCGCCATGCCCTCCTCCACCAGGTGCACCTCGCTGGCCTTGGCCTTGTACGCGCTGTCCCTCACCGCGCGGCGCTCGACCTGCGTGATCTCCGAGGGCACGCCGATGACGAGACGCGGCCGAATGAAGCGCTTGCGGCCGTGCGCCTTCTTGATGAAGTAGCCGAGCATCTTCTCGGCGGCGTCGAAGTCGGCGATCACGCCGTCGCGCATGGGCCGGATCGCGGTGATGCTGCCGGGAGTCCGGCCGAGCATCGCCTTCGCCTCGGCGCCGACGGCCTCGATCTGGTCGTTGACGTTGTTGACCGCCACGATCGACGGTTCGTTGAGGACGATGCCGGCGCCGCGCGCGAACACGCAGGTGTTGGCGGTGCCGAGATCGATGGCGAGGTCGTTGGAGAAGAACGAAAGTGCTCCGAGCAGCACGCGAGCCTCCTAGCAGTTGTGCCGTCTGTGGACGTCTAACCTGAACCGGGTGTGGCCGACAGTCCGGCCACGGACAATCGCGTTCGACGGCCCTGCAGACCACCACCGATTCGTTGACGGACGGCCCACCCTGGGGTCGTAATCGGTTTCGAGGACGCTCGCCCGCAACCGGTGTCTTGCGAGGGCGACCTCGAAGATGGCCCTCCACACGAGATGCGGCTGCAGCCCGGATGGGCAAGAGGTGTACCTGAGCTGTAGCGGGGATTCCTGCGCAGAGTTGCACGAGTCGGCGCGCTCTGGCGTCAACGTTCCGACGCCAGCGTGCGCGAATCCGTCACGACATGACGAGATGTGGAATTGACGAATTTACGGATTGACGGATTGAAGGATTGACGAAGTTCGAGGTTGGACGAGCAACGGGTCGAAGCTCGTACGCTCGTCAATTCGTCAATGCGTAAGTCGATTCGTCGTCAGGTACGCCGTCGAAGAAGTCGACGACGCCGGTCTCCAGCGAGTACTCGGCGCCCACGACGAGGAGACCTTCGCGCTCGATCAGCTGCTCGAGCACGTCCGAGCCGTGGCGGAGGTGATTCGCGGACGCGAGGACGTTCGCACGCACCGCGCGCGTCACGAGCGCTTCAGGGTCGTTCCTGAGGTCGGTGGTCAGCAGCGCTTCCACCGAGGGACGGATGCGGTCGACGATCGACCGCAGGTTCCGCGACTGGTTCTCCCGCGGCCTCTGGAGCTCATCGAGCGTGGCCTGCACGGCGCCGCAGCGCGAGTGGCCGAGCACCACCACGAGCGGCGTCCCGAACTGCTCCGCCGCAAACTCCACGCTGCCTACCTGAGACGAGGCCACAATGTTGCCGGCGACGCGGATGACGAACAGATCGCCCAGGCCCTGGTCGAACACGATCTCGGCCGGGACACGCGAGTCGGAGCACCCGAGAATGATGGCGAACGGCGCCTGACCGGCAGCCAGCTCGGTGCGCCGCGCCGTGCTCGAGAGCACGTCGCCGGTTCGCAGGCCGGCTGCAAACCTGAGGTTCCCCATGCGCAGCCGTTCGAGCGCTTCACGAGCCGTGATCATCGTCCGTTCACCAGATCAATCCGCAAAGTCCGTCAATTCGTCAATTCGTCAATCCGTCAATTCAAATCCGTCAATTCGTCAATCCGTCAATTCACATCCGTCAGCTCTCCCTGTCCGCCCGCTTCGGGCGCTGGTTCGACGGCAGCACTCGCTTCCGCAGCCGGATGCTCTTCGGCGTCACCTCCACCAGCTCGTCGTCATTGATGAACTCGATCGACTGCTCGAGACTGAGCTTGCGGGGCGGGATGAGGCGGATCGCTTCGTCGGCTGTCGACGCGCGCATGTTCGTCTGCTTCTTCTCCTTCGTGGCGTTGACGTCCATGTCGCTCTGGCGGGCATTCTCCCCGATGACCATGCCCTCGTACACGCCAGTGCCCGGTTCGATGAAGATCTCCCCGCGCTCCTGCAGGTTGAAGAGCGCGTACGCCGTGGCGGCGCCCGTGCGGTCGGCCACGAGCGCGCCGGTGGCCCGCGCCGGAATCGCGCCGTGCCACGACTCCCAGCCGGCGAAGAGGTGGTTCATGATGCCGGTGCCCCGGGTGTCGGTCAGGAACTGCGATCGGAACCCGATCAGCCCTCTGGCCGGAATACGGAACTCGAGCCGGACGCGGCCGCTTCCGTGGTTGATCATCTTCATCATGATGCCCCGGCGGGTGCCGGCCTGGGCGATGACTACGCCTTGAAACTCCTCCGGGATGTCGATGACCAGGTCCTCCACCGGCTCGCTGCGGACGCCTCTGATCTCCCGGGTGACGATGTCGGGGCGCGACACCTGCAGCTCGTAGCCTTCCCGCCGCATCATCTCGATGAGAATGGACAACTGCAGCTCGCCCCGGCCGATGACCTTCATCTGCTCGGGAGACTCGGTGTCCTCGACGCGGAGCGAAACGTTGCCGAGCAGCTCGCGCTCGAGCCGATCGCGGAGGTTGCGCGAGGTGACGAACTGCCCATCCCGTCCGGCCAGCGGCGAGGTATTGACGCCGAAAATCATGGAGACCGTCGGCTCGTCGATGGCAATCGGCGGAATGGCGACCGGCTGCACCGGATCGGCGATCGTCTCGCCGATGGTGATGTTCTCGATGCCGGCCAGGCAGACGATGTCGCCCGCCGACGCCTGCTCGATCTCGATCCGCTTCAGCCCATCGAACGCGAACAGTTTGGTGACGCGAGTCTGCTCCACCGCCCCGCCGAGCTTCAGCACCGCGATGGGATCGTTCAGCCTCACCGTGCCGTTGAAGATGCGGCCGATGGCGATGCGGCCCAGATAGTCGCTCGAATCGAGGTTGGCCACGAGCATCTGCAGCGGCAGCCGCTGGTCGCCACGAGGCGGGGGGACGTGGTCGACGATGGCTTCGAAGAGCGGCCGCAGGTCGGTCCCCGGCGTTCCGGCAGCCTCGCTGGCCACGCCGTCGCGGGCGTTGGTGTAGAGCACCGGAAACTCGATCTGATCCTCGGTGGCGTCCAGATCGATGAACAGGTCGTAGACCTCGTTGAGCACCTCCTGCGGCCGGGCGTCGGCGCGATCGATCTTGTTCAACACCACGATGGGCGGCAGGCCTCGCTCGAGCGCCTTGCGCAGCACGAAGCGCGTCTGCGGGAGCGGCCCCTCCGACGCGTCCACCAGGAGCATCACGCCATCGACCATCGACAGCGTCCGCTCGACTTCCCCGCCGAAGTCGGCGTGTCCGGGCGTGTCGACGATGTTGATCAGGAGGTCTTTGAAATGAACGGCGGTGTTCTTCGCCAGGATGGTGATGCCGCGCTCGCGCTCGAGGTCGGTGTTGTCCATCACCCGATCCGCGACCTGCTGATTCGCCCTGAACGCCCCGCTTTGCCGCAACAGCGCATCCACCAGGGTCGTCTTCCCGTGGTCGACGTGGGCGATGATGGCGACGTTGCGGCGTAAGGCGTTGGCGATCGGCAGCGACTGACGGTGAGGAGACATCTATGCAGTATACGGGTCGGGGCCCCGTTCCAGGTTCCGGGTTCCAGGTTCGTTGGAGTTCAGGATTCCGGGTTCCGGGAGACGACACGGTAGAATAGCAAGTCGTAGGAGAGGACACCCCGATGCCGCTTTACGAATACGCATGTAAGGATTGCGATCACGAATTCGAGGCGCTGGTGCGCGCGAGCGAGACACCGGCCTGCCCCTCGTGTCACAGCACGGAGCTGCAGCGGCGGCTGTCGGTGTTTGCGGCGCGGGCGCAGGGCATGAGCGACCCGGCGCCGATCGGCGCGTGCGGCCGCTGCGGCGATCCGCGTGGGCCGGGCGCCTGTTCGATGAATTAGGGGCGCGTGATCCCCACGCGCCCGCGAGCGTCATTTCTTGGCGGTCGATTCCACCACGCCCAGCTTCACGCTCTTGGCGACGAGTGGCGTCTTTCCGTCGCCCACATCCACGACAACACGCTGGCCGTTGACGAGTGCCGTGCGTTCTGCTTTCTGAGTCCCCTTGAGGATCGCCGTCTTGGCGTTGAGCGTCACCGTCACCGTCTTGCCGTCGGTCGTCTTAATCTGCATCTGACGCTCGTCCTGCTGGACGACGGTGCCCTGCACCGTGTGCGCGTGCCCTTCGTGCGCGCGGACGGGGCCTGCGGTCATGAGCAGCAGGATTCCGGCGGCGATGCTCAGTCGTGTACTTTTCATCATTTATGCGCTCCCTCGTGGCCCGCATGCGCCGGCGGGGCTGGCGCCACTGAACCGCCCTGCAGGAACTGTTCGTCGGCAATCTCCCGGCGGATCTCGTCGGGCGACCGCGGATTGAGCGACTCCATCCTCGAAATGTCGGCCTCGGTCAGACGCGGGAGGGCCCGGATGAATCGCACGAGCTGCCAGCTTGAAGTCTCTCCGGCGTCCTCGCCCGTCGCGAACGCCGGCATGCCCGTAAAGCGAACGCCGTTCTCGATCACGTAGAAGATCTCGCCGTCGGTCAGCCGTTGTGTCGCCTCAGCCCGCAAGTCCGGTGGCTTCGGAAAGAGCCCCTGCCCGATCGACGTGCGCCCGCTGCCATCGTTGGCGTGGCACGTCGCGCAGTGATCGGCAAAGTGAGTCAGCCCTTCTTCGATCGCCACTGACGATGCGGGCACCGGATTCTGGCGGCCGCGAACGTCGCGCGGAATCGCCAGCGAACGAACGGCCCTGGCCATCCGCGTTTCGAGGCTGCCGGGCGTCGGCCTGGCACTGAGCCCGGTGGCCATGACGTAGGCAACCGCCGCGACGGCCGCGATCACGGCAACGCTCAACAGCGTCAAGACGACCGTACGCAACCGCCTGCGCATGATCGGCCTCCTGCAATCCTAGACCCACAAGCGGCAAGGTCCAAACGGATCCGAGCCCGGCCTGCACCTCCGCCATAAACCGTCCACTCTCCCTCAATGCTATGCTCGACACGTGATGATCAGACGCCCTCTTTTCGGAGTCGGTGTGACCGCTCTCGCCGTCGTGGCGGCATCCTGTTCGTCGGCCAAGGAGGCCCAGCCGAGCACGACGCCAGCAGCCAGGTCCACCTGGTCGGTCAGCCTCCAGCCGCTTACTCCGCCCGCGCAGGGCCAGAGCTCGACGCCGCAGCTCACGAGTTCGAGCAAAGGGCTCATCGCCAGCTGGATCGAGCGGTCGGGCGACAGGGCGAGCCTCAAATTCTCCGAGCGCACCGCCGACGGCTGGTCGGCGCCAAAGACGGTCGCCTCGGGCAGCGGCTGGTTCCTCAGCTGGGCCGACGCCCCGACGGTGATGCGCATGAGCAGCGGCACGCTCGTCGCCGACTGGTTCGTCACGACGCGCGAAGAGGTCGAAGGCTACGACACGCTCATGAGCTATTCGAAGGACGAGGGGCGCACCTGGGCTGCGCCGTTCAAGCCTCACCGCGACAAGACGAAGACGCAGCATGGCTTCACGACCTTCGTCGAGATGCCCGACAAGGGCCTCGGCGTGATCTGGCTCGACGCCCGCGACCAGGAGAACAATACGACCGATCCGGAAGGCGGGGTCGTGACGCTCCGGTTTACGAGCTTCGATCCGGCGTGGAAACAGACGGCCGACGTGGAGGTCAACCGGCGCGTGTGCGAGTGCTGCCAGACGGCCGCCACGCTCACGGCAGACGGGGTGATCGCGGCGTTCCGCGATCGCAGCGACAAGGAGATTCGCGACATTGCCGTCACGCGGCTCGAGAACGGCAAGTGGACCGACGCGCAGATCGTGCATCCCGACAACTGGGAGGTTGATTCGTGCCCGATAAACGGCCCCGCCATCAGCGCGCGCGGACGCGATGTGGCGGTGGCCTGGTTCAACGCCAAGGACGACCAGGGACACGCCTACGCCGCCTTCTCGCACGATGCGGGCCGCACCTGGACCGCTCCGGTGCGCCTGGATGAAAAAGAGTCCGTCGGTCATGTCGACATCGAGCTGCTCGACGACGGCGGCGCGGCGGCGGCGTGGGTGGAGTTTGCCGACAAGCGTCAGCGTTTCACCATGCGCCGCGTGGATCCCTCGGGCGCCACGTCGGCGCCCATCGTGATTGGCGGCGACGGCCCCGGCCGGGTGACCGGCTACCCGCGCATGGCGCGGGCCGGCGATGAGCTGGTCTTTGCCTGGACCGAAAGCGCGGCCGGCTCGGAAGACGGCGAATCAGGTCAGCAAATAAAAGGGGCGGTCGCACGCCTGCCGCGTACGACCGCCCCGTGATCTCGGAGGCGTGAACGCCGGAATCACTCAGTCGACTGTCTGGCCCGGCTTGCGGCCCCAGTCGAAGCCATCGGCGGGGCGCTTGAGCGTGACCATGCGGACCCGCGCTTCCTTCGGATAGCCACGGCCCGGGCTGCCGGTGATGATGACCCGATCGCCGACCTTCAGCGTCTGGCTGTTGACGCCCTGTCCCCCGAGCTGCCCGGCGCCGCCCCACTCAACCGCGTAGCGGCGAACCATTCCGTCCTTCTCGGTGACGTTCACGTGCACGAAGGAGTGCGGGTTCCTGAACAGGAACTGCACCAGCTCCCCCTCGATGGTGACCGTCTGATCCTCCAGGTAGGTGGCCGCGAACGAGTGATGGGCAGACACCCGCGTTCCAACCCCTGCGAGGACGGCGGCCGCGGCAATGGAGAGAACGACCAGGTAACGCTTCATATCGTGGTTCCTCCGTCAGAGAACCCCAAAATCTACTGGCATCGATCGTAGCCGACGTCCGCCACAAAACGGCCTGAAGAGTATCTGAAATCTTCTTCAGGATTGCTCGACCTGGCGCCGTCGAAATTCCGCTCCGACGCCTGAATGGGGGAACTATACCGCAAATTTATGGCCGGTGGCGCCCGCTTTCTCCTCTCGCTCGCGCGACACCCGGCCGTTCATTGAGCGCCCCCTCGCCCCTGTCCCTGCGCAGGAAGCCGGAAGGCAACGAACTCCGCGCCGTAGTTGGCCGAGCTGATGGCCACCACCAGGTACTGGCGTCCTTCGCGCATGTAGGTCATCGGCGATCCGCTCTGGGGTGCGGGTATGTAGACAGCGCCCACCTCGCGGCCGGTCGCCTTGTCGTAGGCGCGCAGCATCGCGCCGCGCTGGCCGTTCGGCGTCGTGAACTGACCGGCTTCACCCGCGATCACCAGCGTCTTCGTGACCAGTGTCCCTATGTAGCCCGGCCGACCGGTGCGCGGGATGGTCAGCCCCTTGAGCGCCGGGCTGTTGCGGATCTCGTCCGGCGTCTCGCCGTGCGCGATCTGCCACACGTGCTCGCCTTTGCTGAGGTCTATCGCGGTGATGCGGCCGTACGGCGGCTTGATGAGCGGAAGTCCCTGGATCCGGAGCTGCGGTGGCGCGCCTCCCCGTCCGGTGGTGTTCGGAGGGTTGGCCCGTCCTCCAACCCACGCCATATCGGACTCGAGCTGCGAGCCCGGCACCAGGCCGAGCGACGACGGGTCGGTCTTCGAGAACACGTACAGGATCTTCGTCTCGGGATCGTACGAGCCGCCTGGCCAGTTGGACCCTCCGGTGGCATTCGGCATCATCAGCGTCGCAAACGGGCCGTCCCACTTGCTGACCACGATCGGCGTGAAGATCGGGCCGATCTTGTAGCGCGCGACGAACTTCACCGCCTCGGCGCGGAGCTCCGGCGTAAAGTCGATCAGGTCATCGATCGAGACGCCCTGACGATCGTAGGCCGGCGGTTTGGTGACGAAGCGCTGCGTCGGGCTCGTCTTCTCGCCCGGCACGTCCGACTGCTCGACGGGGCGTTCTTCGATCGGCCAGATCGGCTCGCCGGTCACGCGATCGAGCACATACAGCCACGCCTGCTTGGTGGGCTGCGCCACGATCTTGCGCGGCTTCCCGTCGATCGTCACGTCGGCGAGGATCGGCGCGCACGGCAGATCCCAGTCCCAGATCCCGTGCTTGACGAACTGGTAGTGCCACTTCCGCTGCCCGGTCTTGACGTCGACCGCCACCAGGCTCTCGGCGAACAGGTTGTCGCCCGGACGATGGCCGCCGTAGTAATCACCTGTTGGCATCTCCACCGGCAGATAGGCCAGGCCGAGCTGCTCGTCCACGCTGATCTGCGCCCAGACACCAGTGTTGCCGGTGTACTCGGCCGACCCCTCTTCCCAGGTCTGCGCGCCCACCTCGCTCCGCATCGGGATCGTGTGGAAGATCCAGAGCCGCCTTCCAGTCCTCACGTCGAAGGCGCGCACGAAGCCCTTGATGTTGGTGCGGCTCTTCGGTGCGGTCCCCTCACGCAGGGCGGCGCCGACGATGATGGTGTCCTTCGTAATCACCGGCGCGGCGTGCAGGCCGATGTCACCGGTAATCAGATCGATCTTCTGGTCGTTTTCGGTCTTGAGGTCCACGACGCCATTGAGGCCGAAGGTCGGAATCGGGATGCCGGTCTTCGCGTCGAGCGCCTTCATGCGGTAGCCGGGCGTCACGTAGACGATGCGCGCCGTCTTGCCATCGGACCAGTACGCCAGGCCGCGTCCGGAGAGCTGCCGTGGCGCCGCCGCGCCGCGCGGGCCCTCGTCCTCGCGATGCACCCAGAGCAGCTCTCCGGTGGCGGCATCGAGCGCGACGACGCTCCGCCGCGAGCCGGCGACGGTGTAGATCACGCCGCCGACCATGAGCGGCGTGGCCTCGAGGTTGGTTTCCTCGCGCGGGCCGAGCGACGCAGTCCTGAAGCGCCACGCGACCTGCAGACTGTTGAAGTTGGCGCCGTTGATCTGATCCAGCGGCGAGTAGCGCGTGCTCGCGAGATCGGATCCGTAGGTGCGCCATTCCACATCGGGCGGCGTGGGCGCCGCCGGCGTCGCGGGTGCGCCTGGCGCTGCTGCCGCACCGGCACCTCTGGCGGCCTGCGCATCGAGGCGAGCGACGCTGAACGAGTCTTCGTCGCTGTGCGTGAGAGTCGAGAACACTGCGGCCGCAGCCGCCACGAGCGCCACCAGGCGCAGTCTGGGCATGGTCATGACGGGCGAATTATAGCGTCGGGGCTCGGGATCCGGGACTCGGGGCTCGGGGCTCGGGACTCGGGGCTCGGGACTC
>Ga0075428_100007461_pt1 | contig 12115 bp, 9 predicted proteins | sample RhiMetdeltSRZDD2_FD_75291 | JGI IMG/M metagenome (GOLD analysis project Ga0075428, IMG submission 75291) | Populus rhizosphere microbial communities from Tennessee, USA - Rhizosphere MetaG P. deltoides SRZDD2 | ecosystem: Host-associated > Plants > Roots > Rhizosphere > Soil | place: USA...
TTGCCCGGGTGGATGTCGGCATAGAACAGTCGGCCGGCGTGCATGATGCGATACCAAGCCTTGATGATTTTCCGGGCAAGTTCGTTTCGCTCCTCTTGCGAGGGATCGCGGGCAACGAACTGGTCGAGTGTTTGTCCGGCAAGGTAATCCATCGTCAGCACGCGGCTGGTGGAGTGCTCGCGATAGACCCGCGGCACAACAATCTCGTCTTCGTCGCGGAAAAGTCGCCGCACGCGCTCTTGCATCGCCGCTTCCTGCTCGTAGTCCGTTTCCCGCTCCAGCCGCAGTCGCAAATCCTCGAATTGCGTTTTCAGATTCTCCCAGTCGCGGCTGAAGCGCGCCGGGAGCAGGAAGAAGAACAAGTTGCGAAAGTCCTGTCGGATCGTGCGGGCGATGCCGGGATACTGGATCTTGACGGCCACTTCCTGGCCGGTTGTGAGGCGGGCGCGATGCACCTGGCCCAGCGACGCCGCGGCAAAGGCCCGCCGGTCAAAGGCGGCAAAGCGTTCCAGCGGATCGCCCCCCAGTTCGTTGTGAACCAGCTCCTTGAGCAGCGACCAGTGCATGGGCGGCGCGTCGAAATGCAGCCGCTCCAGGGTCTCGACCAACGCACCAGGCAAAATGTCGGGGAAGTTGGCCATCATCTGGCCGACCTTCATCGTCGCGCCGCGCAGGTAGCTCATTGAATCCAGCACGCGGAGGGCCGTCCCCCACTGCGTTTCGGCCAGCAGCCGTTCCTTCTGGGCGGCAGTCTTGAACCAGCCGCGCAGCCAGAGAAAGAGATAGGCCGCGCCGATTTCGGCGTGCAGCGTTCCCAGAACGCGCAAGCGGCGAAAGGCGCCGACGGGAACCGGGCGCAAAGCCCAGTCCTCCAGCAACTCCGGCAGCAGCCCTGGGGGCCGGGCCGAGAGCTCCAAGCTCGGTTCGGGCAATGCGTCCATCAGTTCGGCAACTGTCGCCATATCGTTACCCTGCGGCTTTCTGACGTTTCCATGACTGACTTGAGTCGTGCATCGGAACCCTCACCCGGCGGCTGCGCCGCCACCCTCTCCCAGAGGGAGAAGGATTTTCATTGGCGTTCGTCTACAGTGATCGAGGCTGCGCATACTCGCTCCGGTCCCAACCCGTGGCTTTGATCTCTTCCTCGGCAATCGGAGCGACGTCGATTTTCGCTTTGAGTTTGTAGAGCATCGACCGCCAGCCGAACTGCTGCCGGGCGATGACGGGCGTGCAGGGGCGGGAGCGGTTGTAGCGCTTGCGGACCATCTCCACGAAAAGGTCAATGCCGCGGCGGAAGTCGGCTTCGTCAGCAAAGTCGAATTCGCCGCCGTCGTAGCGCGAGTGCCAGCACCAGTCGGCATATTCCTCGGACAGCTCCAGACGGTCCCGGTCTTCCGGCGCGTCGCTGATCCAGGACCATTCCTTCATCGCGGCGATGCGGTCGTCGCGGCGACCGGTGGTCAGCGGCCGGTCAATCATCCGCATCAGCTCCCACAGCGTGTCGTCCAGCTCCAGCATGAAGCCGAAATCGATCACTCCCAGCCGACCGTCCTCCATGAATAGATAATTGCCCGGGTGCATGTCGGCATAGATCAGCCGCCCGGTATACATCATCCGGTACCAGGCCCGCAGCATCTTCCGGGCGAACTCGTTGCGGACTTCCTGCGACGGATTGGTTTCCAGGAACGCATCGAGGTGCATCCCTTCCAACCGCTCCATCGTCAGGATGCGTGGCGTGCAATAGTCGGAGAAGATGCGCGGCACAACAATTCCGTCGTCTTCGTGGAACAGCGGCCGCACTTTGGCGAGCATGGCGGCCTCGCGCTCGTAGTCAGTCTCGCGCTCCAGGCGCATCCGCAGATCATCGAATTGCTCCTTGGCGTTCTCCCAGTCGCGGCTGAGGCGGGCCGGGAGGAGGAACATGAGCAGATTGCGAAAATCGACGCGGATCGTGCGGCCGATGCCAGGATACTGAATCTTGACGGCGACCTCCTCGCCGCTGGTCAGCCGGGCGCGATGAACCTGACCCAGCGAAGCGGCGGCGAACGCCTGTTTATCAAACGAGGCGAAGATTTTTTCCGGATCGTCTCCCAAGTCATTGAAGACCATTTCCTTGAGCAGCGACCAGTGCATCGGCGGCGCGCTGAAGTGAAGCTGCTCGAGCGTCTCGACAAACTCGCGCGGCACGATATCGGGGAAGCTGGCCAGCGTCTGGCCGACTTTCATCGTCGCGCCCCGCAGATAGCTCATCGAATCGAGCACACGGAAGGCGGTGCGCCAGTGGGTCTCGGCTAAATGCCGCTGGTTCTCGTCGGCACTCTTGAACCAGCCGCGGAGCCAGTGGAAGAGGTAGGCGGCGCCGATTTTGGCCTGGAGCGTCCCCAACACTTGCATCCTCCGGAACCAGCCGACGGGGACGGGGCGCAGCGACCAGGCCTGGAGCATTTCGGGCAGTGGGCTGCGTTCCTTGACTTCCGCCTCTTCGGCCGACTCGGGGAGAGCGGACATGAGCTCGGCAACGGTAGGCATGATGTATCGACCTCAGGATGGTGAACTTGAGCTTTTCGAGTTGCTGGACAGGTTGGAACCCTGTCCTACGTTGGCCCTTAGCCAACCGGCAAACATGGCCAGCGACTGGTCGAGCAGCGCCAGCGTGTCTTCCTGGCGCGGCGACGAGTCGGTTGCCCAAAACGTCAGCAAGCCGATCAGCAACGTCCAGTAAAGCTGGAGAGCGACCGCGGATAGCGAATCGAGTTCGCCGTACCGGGCGGCAATCTGGCCGACCGCTTCCAAGTGACTCGAGCGGAGCGATGGCTGTCCGTTTGCCTCCTGGCTGGCTGCCGGCGAAAGGGACGTTTCCAGCACCGCCGGCAGGTACTTGCGATACGGCTTCAGCTTTCGCAAAAGGGCCGCGACGTGGGCGAACAGTTCCTCTTCCAGCGACGACGAATCCTGCGATCCGCTCGCGAATGCCTCCGACGCCCGCATCCAGGCGTCGCCAACGAGGGCCAGGGCGACCGAATCCTTAGTGGGAAAGTAGTTGAACAACGTCCCCACGCCGATGCTGGCAGCCTGGGCAATGTCCCGCGTCGTGGTGGCTTCAAAGCCCTGCTGCGAAAAGAGCCTCTGGGCCGCCTCCAGGATGGATTTCCGCGTAGCCGCTTTGGTTTCCGCCGTGACTCGCATCTGGCGCTCCAGTCCGTCATTAAGTGAGCACGCTCGTATTATACGGCTGTCCGATTCCCCGTCAACAGTAAAAATGAGCGTGCTCACATAAACTTTCCAGATTTTTCGTGGCCGCAAAGAATGGCGCCCAGGCGGTGCCGCGGCATTACAATATCCGGCGGAAAACAGCGGCCTGGGGCGCCGCGGACAACTGAAATGCGATTTACCTGCACGCTTTCGAGAATCCCGGGCGGTCAGTGGCACGCGCGACACGAAGGGCGCGACGCGGGAACGGTCGAGGTCCGTGCGACTTCCCGCGCGGAGGCGATCGAAAAGCTCAAAGGGGAAATTCGCTACCGCCTGGAGCTATGCCCCTGCACGGGCGAAACCTATCAGCACATCGACGTGGAAATTGTCGAGGCACAGCCATGACTCTCTCTCGCTCGGCGCTTCTGGCAGCGGCAGCTCTTTCGCTCAGCTTTCCAGCGGTTGCTGCCGACCCACCGCCGGCTCAGTTCGTTCTCACCGGCGGCAAGATCGTCACGCTGGATGCCAAGGGGACCACGGCTCAGGCACTTGCCATTCGCGACGAAAAGATCGTGTACGTTGGCGATGATGCGGGCGCCAAGTCGCACATTGGCCAAGGCACGGTCGTCCATAACGCTCAGGGCCGGCTCGTCATTCCCGGCCTGAACGAGACGCACGTGCATGCCGTCGGCGTTGCCCAGGGAGAGGTGACGCAGCCTTTCAAGCAGCTGCGCTCGATCGCTGAGATTCAGGACTGGGTCCGCGCGGCCGCGAAGGAAACGCCTGCGGACCAGTGGATTCGCCTGCCGCGCGTCGATATCACGCGGATTGCCGAGCGGCGCATGCCGACGCGGCAGGAACTGGACGAAGCCGCGGGGGATCGACCCGCCGTATTCATCTGGGCCTATGCCAACCGGCAGATCCAGGTGCTCAATAGCGCGGCATTGAAAGCGGCGGGGATCACGAAGGAGACGCTCGCACCACCAGGGGGAAAAATCGTCACGGATGGCAAGGGACAGCCGACCGGCGTCATCGAGGATGCGCCCTCGCTGACTGCCAAATTCCTGCCGCGGCGAGACGTGAGCCAGGAGCAACTGCTGGACAGCCTGGTGAAGGTGCTGGCGGAGTACAACAAGCTGGGAATCACCAGCGTCACGGAACGCGGATCGAACGTCGAAGGCTGGCGAACTTACAAGCAGCTCCGGTCGCAGGATCGATTGTCCGTGCGGACGACAGTGACCATTCGCGTCGGCTCCGATGGAACGGAGGCGGGGACCGAACGGTTCATCAAAGCACTGCCGTTTCGCTTCGGCGAAGGGGACAACTGGGTCAAGGTGGGTCCGCTGAAGATCGGCGTCGACGGGGGAGTCCTTTACGGCACGGCCTATTTGCGGGAGCCGTATGGGCCCGACGCATTTTCACTCTACGGCATTTCGGACCCGAGTTACCGCGGCCTATTGCAAATAGACGCGGAAAAAGTGAAGGCTATCATCCGCACCGGGCATCGGCTGGGGTGGCAGATGTGCTCGCATGTCACCGGGGATGCCGGCGTGGACATGGTGCTCGATGCAGTCGAGTCGGCAAACGCGGACAGCCCGATTGGCGAGCGCCGGTTCACGCTGATCCATGCCTACTTTGCCAATGCCGACACGGCGGCGCGTGCGGCCAGGCTGGGCGTGTGCGTCGACACGCAGCCGGCCTGGTATTACAAAGACGGCGACGCGCTGCGCGGCGCGCTCGGCGAGCAGCGGCTGGCCGAATTCATCGGCCTGAAAACCTGGCAGCGCGGCGGCGTCAAGGTCGCGCTCAACTCCGATCACATGCAAGGGATCGATCCGGATTTGTCGCTCAATCCGTACAATCCGTTCCTCACGATGTACGCCGCCGTGACGCGCAAAACGGAGTCCGGCGCGGTCATCGGTCCCGAGCAGCGCGTCTCGCGGGAAGAGGCGCTGCGGATGCTCACCGGCGACGCCGCGTGGCTGCACTTCGACGAGGAGAAGAAGGGGACGCTCGAAGTCGGCAAGCTGGGCGACCTGGCCGTGCTTTCGGACGACTTTTTCCGCTGCCCCGACGAGCGGATCGCCGGCATTCGTTCCGTACTGACGGTGGTTGGCGGGAAGGTGGTACACCGCGCCGAGTGAGAACCGTCTAAGTCATGGTTGTCCCTCGCCGGCATTGGCGCGGGCGTCCGGCAATGTGCCGACAGTGCCTGAAAAACCGCCTGGCGACACGCGCAGCGAGACGGCCGACATGCCGAGCGACGGAGCGATGTCCTTCCAGTCGGGCAGAGCGGCGGCAATCTTGGCGGGCACGCCGTCGCGCTTGCCCACCAGCAGCAACTGGAGCAGCATTTGTGTTGCGTCCTCGTCTTTTGCGTCTTTGGCCCCCTTGATCTGCTCGTAGGGCAATCGCCAGTTGGCGTCACCGCGGGCAAACGCCCGGAGTGCCGTCTCAGGCGACTCGTGGGACTTCAAGTAGCTCGCCGCGGAGGTGAATGGAGCGCCCTTGACCAGCGGGACATTCGGCTCCTTGGCCTCCAAGATGGACCGCAGCCATGCTTCGTCGGTCGAAAGCAGCAGCCCATCGCCGGTAATCGCCAGCGAGGTGATCGTCCGCTCCTCGTTTTCTCCGAGGTCGATGAACAAATTCCCCCCGGGCCTGGTGGCCCATAGCGTCTGCCCGCGGACCACTTCCACACGCACCGTCTTGTCCTCTACATCCACGGCAAACCAGCGGCGGAAAACCTTTTCCAGCTCGGCGGTCTCGATGGCATCGAGCACCATCAGGTCGCGGCGGCCAGTGGGATTCCAGGCCTCCTTCGGCCCGCCGAAATCGGAAACTTGCGTCGTGCCGGACTTCAGCCGGGGGAGGATTTCGCGACGAATATTGATTTGCGGGCCGCCGGGCTCAAGCTGTAGCCGGTCAACGAAGTCGCGGAACGCCCCTTCGTTGCCGGGGCCTGCCTTGACGTCGAATACCGTTCCCAGCCCTTCGTACGAAAGCTTCGCGTCGTAGTGAGCCAGCGACCAGGCCGCGGCATTGGCGCCAGCCCATGCCGGCGGATCGCGCCAGGCGCCGGGCTTAAGCGATGCCAATTGCAGCCCTTTCTGAAACGGACGGGGGGCGAGCACCACGAGCGACGACTCGATGCTCGCACTGTTGCTGCGTGCCAGGTGAATGACGCCGCCGGCCGCTTCGACGCCGACCAGGCCGAGCTTTTCGGCCTCGGCCCGCCAATCGCGGCGTCCGCGCTCTCGCCCGGCGGGGGGCGCGGGCAAGGCACGCACTAGCGGCAGCGGTCGGAGCCACCAGCGCACGTCCGGCGGCGACTTTAGGAGTGCCGCCGACTGAGTTTGCACGTCGCGCCAGGCACTGGCGCTGGCCAGCGAGGCCTTCCGGTCGGACTGCCAGAACGAGGCCAACCGATCGGCCCCGCCGCGCGCGGTGATGAATGCCATGATCCCGTCGCGCTCGTAGACTACCGTCTCGACGGCGTCTTTGGCGGTGGCGGGAAGAGCGTAAATGGTCCGTTGCTTGTCGGGTTCCTGCGTGACGCGAGCCTTGTACTTCTGAAAATAAGCCGCGGCCTTTGCGGACAATTCTTTGGCAGCGTCCGGTCGGCCTTTGACATCGACGACAATTGCCCAGGCGGGCTGCCCCTTGGCATCGGCGACCAGGCACAGGCACACCGGCGCCGACAGGCCAGCCAGATCCTGCCAGTCGATGCCAAACCACGGCCGCAGATGCAGCGCACAAGCCGTTTGGGATTCATCCACTGCCGAAAAATAGGACGCCCATGCCCTGGATCGGAGCATGACGCCCAGCGGCGTTGCCGAAAACTGCCGAGCGGCCGCGGCGGCATCGTCTGTGCTAACGGCAGCGATCACGTCGGCTGGGATCAACCGCTCTATCGAATCGCCAATTTTTGCAGGCGCCTGCCCGCGAGCGATCCCTCCATAGGCGACAAGGGCACAGGCGGCAAATAGCACTCCCGTTACGGCAGAGCCAAACACTCGACGCGCCCGAAGATGGAGATTGCTGCTTGAGGAAAACATGGCCTATCCCTTTCCGCCTGGCAGTGGACGATGCTGGCCGAACCCAGACCAGCTACAGAACGAGATTGTAGCAGCCAGCAAATCGCGGCGTCTTCGGGGCGACTACTTCCCTTCGAGCGTCCGCTCCAAATAGTTGATCTGCACGCGGACTTCTTCCAGATCGGGGTTGATCTTCAGCGCCCGGCGGAAGCATTCCAAGGCCGCAAACGGATCTTCCATTTCCAGGTAGGAGTGGGCCATCCCCACGGCAGCGGGAAAATGGTAAGCGTTCAACTCCAGGCACTGATGGCAGTCGTTGGCCGATTCCTCAAACTGCTCCAGGGCAAACCGCGCGATGGCCCGCTGGTTCCACGCCTCGGCAAACCATGGCGACTCGTCGATGAACTCATCGACCGCTTCCAGGCATTCCTCATACAAACTGGAGACGTTCATCCGCGTCAATTCGGCCAGCCGCCGCTGCAAAGGCGCGTTGCCGTCGCGCCGCCAGAGCTGGCGAATGCCGTTGTCGGCCAGCATCCGCACGCCGCGGTCCGGATCGTGAAGCGCTTCTCCGAGCACCCCGTTGTGGGAATAGTCGCCAAGGAAGGTGATGGCGAATGCCGCCGCGCGGCGTGAGACGTAATTGCCGCTGGTGATCAGCCGGACGAGCGACGGGAGCGTGTAGCGCTGAGAAACGGCGCGAATGAACTCGGCCGTGTTCTCGTCTTCGAGAAATCGTGCGTAACACAATTCCAGTGCAGGGCGCGGGATGGAATCGCGGCTCACGATGCGGGCTCTCGTCAAGGAGGCAAATCAGTGGCATGTTCGAGTCTAATTAGGGCCTGGTCCCCCCACAACGGCCGCGACATTTCGGCGGCAAATCGCATGGTCGCCGCTTATAGTGCAGCTTTCCCAAACTGCCGATTTTGAAGACAATAGACGCGGTGCATCAGCACTCGCTGGTTGCCACGAACGCATGTTGGGGAACCGACGTGGATTTCGAATCGTGTGGAAAGAGTGCCGGATTGACCAGGCTGCGATACGCCTGGATTGGCGCAGCAGTGGTCCTGTTTTCGGTCGTGACCGCCGCCGGCCTCGCCAGCGCCCAGCAGTCGGCGGCCGATGCCTCTGCCGCGACCTGGAAGACCGGCGCGAGTTTTCAAAAGCAGCTCAAGCAGGTCGTCGGTCTGGAACTGTCGGAGGCGGAACTCAGAGGGTCGCTGAGGAATCTGGCGGACAACCAGCGGGTGGCCATTTTCCTCGATCGCCGGATCGACCCTAACCAACAAATCGAGTTCTCGGCGTCGGGGGTCACTTTGGAAGAGCTGCTCTCGCAACTTGCCGAAAAAGTTCACGCCGGCACGGCGCGCATCGGCTCGGTGATTTATGTCGGTCCGCCGCCAACGGCTGGCGCACTGTCCAGCGTGGCTGCCGCCCGTCGCAAGGAACTCGGCAAGCTTCCCAAGGAGTCGCGCCGGCCCCCCAGCCATTGGTCGTGGGACGAGTTGGCGCAGCCGCGGCAGATTCTCGAAGTCCTCGCCCGCGAAAACGGCCTGACGGTCGAGAATGCCGATGTCCTGCCGCACGATCTCTGGGCGGCGTCCGATTTTCCGCCAATGGATTTGGCGGACAAGCTGACGCTGCTGCTGGCCGGATTTGACCTGACCTTTGACGTTGCCGCCGATGGCCGGCTGCGGCTCGGACCTCTGCCGCTGGAGGAGGAGTACGAGCAAGCGTACACACCCCAGGGTGATGCCGCCCAGGTGGCAGCGGCACTGAAGCGGGAGTTTCCCCGCATCGCGGTCCGCCGCGAAGGTAATCGGCTGATCATCCGCGGGAACGTTGCCGATCACGAGCGGATTGCCCGTCGCCTGACAAGTCCGACCCGGGTGAAGACCTCGACGGGGGAGCAGAAGGTCGTCTACACGATGAATCCCGACAAGGTGCCCGCTGGGACAATTATCGGAACCGTCGCCAAACGATTGGGAAGGAAGTTTTCCTTCGCACCGGACCTGCGGGAGAAGCTTTCTCAGCCAGTCAGCTTTCAAGTCAAGGATGCGTCGCTCGACGAGTTGATGAAAATGACGCTCGAGCCGCTCGGACTGACCTATCGCATCACGGACGAGTCGATCGAGGTGGTGGAAAAGTAATAGGCACACTCCGTGTGCCGTCTGCCCTGATTTGGCGAAACCAGATGGCACACGGAGTGTGCCTGTTACGTATTAGCCAAAGCGCCCCGTCACATACGACTCCGTCTCGCGGAGCTTGGGGCGAGTGAAGATGTCGGCGGTTGGGCCGTACTCGATCAGCCGGCCAAGATAGAGAAACGCCGTGTAATCGCTCACGCGCGAAGCCTGCTGCATGTTGTGCGTGACAATCACGATCGAATAATCGCCGCGCAGCTCGCGCACCAAGTCTTCCACTTTCGACGTGGCGATGGGATCGAGTGCCGAGCAGGGTTCGTCCAGCAGCAGCACCTCCGGCTCGGCGGCAATGGCACGGGCGATACACAGCCGCTGCTGCTGACCACCGGAAAGACTTTGCGCGCTTTCGTGCAGCCGATGCTGCACTTCGTCCCACAGGGCCGAGCCCTTGAGCGCCTGCTCGCAAACTTGCCGAATCACCTGACGGTTTCGCTCACCGTCGATTCGCAGCGGATAGACCACGTTTTCAAAAACACTCATCGGGAACGGGTTGGGCTTCTGGAAAACCATCCCCATTTGCTTGCGCAGCTCGATCACATCGACGTGCTTCCCGTAGATCGAATCGCCGTTGAGCCGCATGTCCCCTTCACAGCGGACGGTCTCGATCAGATCGTTCATCCGGTTCACGCACCGCAGCAGCGTCGATTTGCCGCAGCCGCTGGGACCGATGATCGCCGTCACCTTTCCCCGCGGGATCGGCATCGTGATGTTGAACAGCGCCTGTTTGGCCCCGTACCACAGGTTGAAGCGTTCGATTTCGAGCACTGCTGGTTCGTTCAGCACCGTGCCATGCACGACCGGCTCGACGGTTTCACCGTGGGCGATGGCATCCAGTCGCGAGCCCGCCGGCCGGGATGCCGCTGGGGCAGCGGCGAGCGAAGTCGGCGATGGGGAAATGTCCTGCGTCATGCGCACTTTGTGAGGAACAGCCAGACGGCGGCAAGTGCATCGTAGACGACGATTCTTTCCGCGGGGAGGCGGCCCGGTGTTAAGAATCGGAGTAGCCGCAGTGCTGAATCGCGCTCAAAACGGAGTTATATTGCCGCTGTAACCTGTCTCGTTTCTCCAGTCCCGGAACGTCATATGAACGAAATCACAGCCGGTTCACCTCTCGACCGCCGCACATTCCTGGCCGCAGCCGCCGCCACGGGCACGGCCGCGGTGGCTGGTCCCTTGCTGGCCGAGGACAAGCCGCAGGCGCCCTTCCAGATTTCGCTGGCCGAATGGTCGCTGCACCGGGCGCTGCGCGCCGGGCAGCTCGACAACCTCGACTTCGCCAAGACCGCCAAACAGGATTACGGCATCGACGCGATTGAGTTCGTGAATCAGTTCTTCAAGGACAAGGCCAAGGACGAGAAGTACCTCGCCGAGCTGAAGAAGCGTGCCTCCGATGAGGGAGTGAAGATGCTGCTGATCATGTGCGACGACGTGGGGGATCTGGGGAATCCCGACGACGCCAAGCGGACGCTGGCGGTCGAGAACCACTACCAGTGGGTCGAAGCGGCAAAATACCTCGGCTGCCATTCGATTCGCGTCAATGCCCGCTCATCCAACGATTCGTTTGGCGAATCGCAAAAGCTGGCCGCCGACGGATTGCGGCGGCTGAGCGAGTTCGGCGCCAAGCACGGGCTGAACGTGATCGTCGAAAACCACGGCGGGCTGTCAAGTAACGGCAAATGGCTGGCTGGCGTGATGAAGCTCGTGAATCTTCCCAATTGCGGCACGCTTCCCGATTTTGGCAACTTCAATGTTTCCAAAGACGAAGAGTACGACCGCTACCAGGGGGTGGACGAGCTGATGCCGTTTGCCAAGGCCGTCAGCGCCAAGACCCACGACTTCGACGAACAAGGGAACGAGACGGCCACCGATTACTTCAAGATGATGGACATCGTCGTCAAGAAACACGGCTACCATGGCTACTGCGGCATCGAGTACGAAGGTTCAATGCTCAGCGAGCCGGAGGGGATTAAGGCGACGAAGAAGCTGCTGGAGCGGGTGAGGTTGGCGATGGTAAAAACGAAGCAAGAAGCCAAAACCAACAAAGTATTCGACGTTCCTGATCGGCTGAAACAACCTAGATAGCCGCAGTCGATGCAATCTGATTAGGCGGCGGGCCCATCCGAGTTCCGACATTCGGATCTGAAGCATTTCCGGTCTCATGTTCCACCCCCGCGGACCGACGTTCTGGGAACTGGCCGAGCAGTGCCTTTCGTCCACCGAGCGCGGATACGATTTGCTCGCCCCAAAGTTCGACTACACCCCGTTTCGTACGCCAGACGAAATCCTTCACGGCGTGGCGAAGATTCTCGGGCCGCCACAATCAATCGACGATGCACTCGACGTCTGTTGCGGTACGGGCGCAGTCATTGGCATTCTGCGGCCACTGTGCCGGCGGCGCGTCGTCGGGATCGACTTCAGCCGCGGGATGCTCGAGGTGGCTCGCCAGCGGTTCTCCGACGAGCCCGGAGAGGCGCGGGTCGAGCTTGTGCAGCAGGATGTGTTGGAAATGGACTTCAGCGAGGAGTTCGACCTGGCAGTGACGCTGGGGTCCAATGGCCACATTTTGCCCAAGGATGAGCCCCGTTTCATCGAGCGGATTGCCGCGGCACTGCGTCCCAGCGGCCGGTTCGTTTTCGTCACTGGCGAAATGCCGCCGTGGTGGTCGCGGCACTACCTTCTGTC
>Ga0075428_100007463_pt1 | contig 12113 bp, 9 predicted proteins | sample RhiMetdeltSRZDD2_FD_75291 | JGI IMG/M metagenome (GOLD analysis project Ga0075428, IMG submission 75291) | Populus rhizosphere microbial communities from Tennessee, USA - Rhizosphere MetaG P. deltoides SRZDD2 | ecosystem: Host-associated > Plants > Roots > Rhizosphere > Soil | place: USA...
GTCGGGCATGATGGTGAGATCGTAGGGGTCTTTCTGTTCATGTCCGTAGGGGAAGCGCACCAGGCCATTGTAGATGAGACTACCGATATTTTGCGGGTTGAAGGAGACGCTGAGGTGCGGGTCGAGATTGGGGGGCTCGCGCTCGGCCAGGCGGAGGATGCCACCATACTTGGGCTTTTCTCCAGTGGCCGGAGTCTGGGCCAAGGCCAGTGATCCGCCAGTAACGACAAGGTACGCCAGCAGGCTGATCATAGCCGAAGTAAAGACGATTATTCCAGACATGCCGAGCGGATAGCGTGTGCGTCCCATGTGTCACCCCCTCCTGAGTGATGTTGCCCTCGCGCCCCTTCTATACCCAGTTTGTCGCAATTAGTCTTGTCCCAGCCGCGCCGCCATCAGTTGATGCACTTTGGCGATAGGGTACGCATTTCACCTGGACTTTGCAAGACCAAGGCGCCCTGGCTTGCATGCTATCTCCAGGTAGTTTACGCTGATGCGACTACAGGGCCTGCAACAGCATCAACCGCAGATGGCCAGCCTGGACACGGTTCCTCAGTACCAAGGTCCAGTCACAACCAGCGAGGAGTACCGAGCATGCAATATGACGTGTTGTTGAGCGGTGGCCGGGTGATCGATCCGGCGCAAGGCATCGATGGCACCCTGGATGTTGCCATACAGGATGGGCGTGTCGCCGCGGTGCAGGCGGCGATACCCAAAGATAGTGCTAAGGAAGTCCTGGACGTGTCCGGCAAACTCGTGTTGCCTGGCCTCATCGACACCCACGCCCACGTGTATCAGTACGTCACTGGCCGCTTCGGCCTCAACGCGGACATGGTGGGGGTGCACTCGGGAGTCACGGCCTTGATCGATCAGGGCGGACCGAGTTGCATGACGCTACCGGGTTTCCGTCAGTTCATTGCCGAGCCGGCGCGCAGTCGCGTCTATGCCTTCCTGTCCGCCTATCTCGTAGGTGGTCTCGAAGGGCATGCCTATCCGTCGCTCTACCGGCCTGATTGCCTGGACGTCGAGGCCGCGGTGCGGGCCGCCAGGGAAAACGCCGATCTCGTCAAAGGTATTAAGGCACACGCCGAACTGGGCGGTTTTGCGCGCTGGGGTATCGAGGTCATGCGGCTCGCGGCGCGTATTGGCCAGGAAGCCGATCTGCCCGTCTATATCCATTTTGGCCAGTTGTGGCCAGTGCCCGAGACCGGGGCCAATGACGTCGATGCCGATGACATCCTGCCGCAGGTGGTCGAGCTTCTCAAACCGGGCGACGTCCTGGCGCACCCCTTCACGCGTCATCCCGGGGGGTTTGTAGACAAGAACGGCCGTGTGCACCCGATTGTCAGCGAAGCGCTGGCGCGTGGCCTGTGGGTCGACGTTGGCCATGGCTCGCACTTCAGCTTCAAGATGGCCCGCATTGCCCTCGACGCTGGGATCGTGCCGCACACTCTGGGCGCTGACATGCACGGCTATAACACGCGCGTGCCCAAGCCCGCCGGTACGCCAGACGAGCACCCTGATAAAGAACACATGTTCTTCGGCCAGGCGCGCTTCAGTCTGGTGTCTACCATGACTACCTTGATGGCCTGTGGTCTCACGCTGGAGCAGGTGGTCCCTATGGCGACCTCGAATCCGGCCCGCATGCTCCGACTCGAAAACGACCTCGGCACGTTGAAGCCTGGCGTGGTCGCCGACGTGTCCGTGCTGCACGACGAGCGCGGTCGGTGGGTGCTGCGTGATAACGAGGGCACCCAGGTAAGCACCAACCGCATGCTCCTGCCGGCGTTCTGCCTGCGTGCCGGACAACGTGTAGACGCCGATGCGCCCATCCTGCCGCGGGCGGAGGCGGCGTAGGCGGGTTTTAACGGCCCCTTAGGAGGAATGATCATGTACAGTACCAAGAAGCAGCGTTGCATGACGCTCCTGGTTGTCGCTGTATCATTGCTCACTGGCCCGCTGGCACTAGCCGATGTGGTCACCGACTGGAACATCACGGCCGGCGAGATCGTCACCGAGGCCAGGCTGGGGACACCACCCGCCAACCGGGTGCTGGCGATCGTCCAAACCGCCGTCTACGAAGCCGTCAATGCCGTTACCAGGCGCTATCCACCGGAGCGCGTGCAGCTGGACGCCGCTGCTGGTACGTCGGTCGACGCCGCGGTCGCGGCAGCAAACCGTGCCACGCTGTCGCAGTTGGTCCCGTCGCAGCAGGCCGCGATCGATAGTGCCTATCAGGCAGCCCTGTCTGCCATGCCCGCTGGCGAGGCGAAGACCGCCGGGCTCGCGGTCGGGGAAAAGGCTGCGGCAGCGATCCTGGCATGGCGCGCCGATGATGGCGCCACCACGGCAGAGACGTACCGGCCGCACACCACTGCAGGCATCTACGTGCCAACGGTTATCCCGGTGGCCCCGCAATGGCCACAGCGTAAGCCGTGGCTGCTGACGAGCCCCGCCCAGTTCCGTCCCGGCCCGCCGCCTGCACTCACGAGTGCGGTGTGGGCGCGCGACTACAACGAGATCAAGGCACTCGGCAGCAAGAGCAGCACGCAGCGCACTGCCGAGCAGACCGACATCGCCCGCTTCTGGGAAGCCACGCTGCCCCCGATCTATCATGGTGTCGTACGCTCAGTCGCCACCGTGCCCGGGCGGGAGATTACGCAGAACGCGCGCTTGTTCATGGCGGTGACCCAGGCCACGGACGACGCGCTGATCGCCGTATTAGACGCCAAGTACCACTACAACTTCTGGCGGCCAGTCACGGCGATCCGCAACGGCGACATCGACGGCAACGACGCCACGGAACGAGATCCGGCGTGGACACCGTTCATCGACACCCCCATGCACCCTGAGTACCCGTGCGCGCACTGCATCGTCTCCGCCACCATTGGCACGGTGCTGCAAGCGGAGATCGGGGCCGGCCCCGGGCCGACGTTGACGACGACCAGTGTCACCGCCAAAGGTGCGGCACGGAGCTGGACGAAGACCGACGACTTCATGCAGGAGGTGGCCAATGCGCGTATCTACGACGGCGTGCACTACCGCAACTCCACGGAAGTCGGCACAGCTATGGGCAAACAGATTGGCGAGTTGAGCGCGGTGAAGTACCTGCGGCCACGGTAGTAGACGCCGCACGCTGGGGGCGTGCGGCTGCACGCAGTGAAAACGTGATTATAGATTACCTAGGCGTCGAGCACAGGGCCTACCACCTCTTGGAACTGCCGCAGCGCCGCGAGGTGCTGGTGCGGAAACACCAGGCCGCCGCCGCGGGTTTCGACAATGATATGCGTGGCGCCTAAGCCGACCCATGCCTGCACAAGATTGACCCACTCTGCCGGGCTCTTCCCGGCGATACGCACGCGCCCTTCCAGGGGCAGAGAGGCCGGGTCACGCCCGGCTGCTGTGGCATACTGATGCACCCGCGCGACAATGCTTTTGCCATCGGCATTGGTGGGGATATTCGGGGACCAGCCATCCGCGAGGCGCGCCACGCGGCGTAGGACAGCCTCTGGGGGCTGTGGGATCTGACTGCTACCCACCCCAAACCAGATAGGGATAGGGCGTTGCACCGGCAGGGGATTCAAGCCGGCATGGGTAATGTGATGCCATTGGCCGTGGAAGTCCACGACCTCCTGCGTCCACAAGGCCCGCAGCACGGCAATTTGCTCGCCGCTGCGGCGGCCCCGCGTGTGGAAGTCTTGGTTCAGGGAGTCATACTCGACCTGGTTCCAGCCCACGCCAATGCCGAGGCGCAAGCGACCACCACTAAGCACGTCAATTTCCGCGGCCTGCTTGGCGACTAAGGCGGTTTGCCGTTGCGGCAGAATGAGAATCCCGGTGGCCAGGGTGATGCGCGAGGTGATGGCGGCCATATAGCCCAACAGGGTTAACGGTTCATGGACCACACTTTTATAGGAATAGCTCGCCAGAGAAGGATGATGATGGAACCGCGTGTCGGCCCCTAGAACATGGTCGGCGACAAAGAGGTTGGCGTAGCCCATCGCTTCCACAGTCTGGACAAACTCGCGTATGGCTCCAGGGTCGGCACTGAGTTCTGTCTGGGGAAAAATCGCTCCAATTTCCATCGTGTCTCTCCTCTGAGTGGTCTGGGCGTCGTGATATAGCTGCAATGCTTGTGCACTATCATATCTCCCAGCGCTATCATTGCCAACCACATGCCCACGGTCGTGGAGACATTGGCAGAAGTGGCAGTGGAGCGGTAAGATGTATGGATGAGCGTCCCTGGCTAGCGCTGTCTCTGGTATGTACGTATAGGAGGCGTTATGGCTGAGCAACCAAGACCCCCGCCTGAGAAATCACGCATGGTAGAAGGCCTGAAGGCCGTGGGTCCATATCTGGACCTTGGGATGACCTTCGTTGTTGCTATTGGAGGCGGCGCGTGGCTCGGATACTGGGCTGACCAACATTGGGGCACGGCCCCGTGGTTGTTACTCGCGGGAGCCATGCTCGGCATTGTGGTCGGCTTTTATCATTTTTTCTCGGTGGTCTTGCGTAAATAAGGCCGAGCCGGACGGGGGGCCGTATGGATGGCGCTCAGACCCAGCGAGTCTCCCAAGACCTGTGCTATACTGTGGCCGGGTGCCAATGTCGTACGGCCCTTGCTCTTTTGGTCATGAGGACGACCATATGCCTAGGGAATGGACCCATACACGCAAGGTCTTGTTGCAGCTTCAGCCGACAACTGCTGGCCTGTATATCGGCAAGCTGGCATTGAAAAGTCCACAAATCATTGCCCAGGCCCGTACCTTGCTGCAGCAATACCCTGTACATGACGACCGCTTTAAGATTCACATGATTCACTACTTACGCGAGACCTTGCCGGGCGGTATGGAGCCGCTTTACGAGGCTGTGCTGAAAGACATCATGGCCGATAAGCTCCAGCTCGGCGCCTCGCAGTCTGAAGGGGGATCTGTGTGAAGGAGGCGAGCATGATTTTTGAACAGATCGATGCCGGCGGCGATCGGAATTTTAGCTACCTTATTGGCGATGAAGAGAGCCGCCTGTGTGCGGTGGTTGATCCAGGGTATGACACAAGCAAACTCGAGGCACGTGTCAAGGACCTCGGACTCAAAGTCGCCTATATTCTCAACACGCATACGCATCGCGATCATACCGCTGGCAATGACGTTTTCCATAAGGGCGACGTGCAGTTAGCTGCCTACAAAGACGCACGGATCAACCCGGATATCAAGCTGGACCACGGCGATGTCATTCAGCTCGGGAAGCAGCGTATCGAGATCCTGTTCACGCCAGGGCATTATGTGGACGCCATTTGTCCGTTGGTCAACGGCAAGTTAATCACTGGCGACACTCTGTTCGTCGGGTGTATTGGTGGCTCGTTTTCCCAGGGGCAGAGCACGGAAAATCAATTCCACAGCCTGTTCGAGGTCATCATGAAGCTCGATGACAGTGTGGAAGTCTACCCTGGCCACGATTACGGTCCCCAGCCCTCCTCCACCATCGGCCACGAACGTGCCACCAACCCCTTCCTGCAGCGCACGAATTTTCAGGACTTTGTGTGGCTTAAAGAACATTGGGACGAATACAAAGCCGAGCACGGGATTCCCTAAACTGCCCTACCCTTTCCCCTTCCCTCTGTGTGACGGATGTCTTCTTTTCCCTCTCCCCAGGGGAGAGGGAGTAAAGGCTATAGGAAGAAATGTAGAGATATGCAGTCTGTACACGCTATTCGCAATATCGCCGTGATTGCCCATGTGGACCATGGGAAGACCTCTCTGGTGGATGCCATGCTCTGGCAGAGCGGCATTTTTCGGAGTAATGAAATCGTCCAAGAACGGGTCATGGACAATATCGATCTCGAACGCGAGAAAGGTATTACTATCATGGCCAAAAACACCGCGGTGACGTACCGCGGGGTGAAGATCAACATTGTCGATACCCCCGGGCACGCCGATTTTGGTGGGGAAGTCGAGCGCACGTTGACCCTGGTCGATGGTGTCATGCTGCTGGTTGATGCCTGTGAGGGGCCACTGCCGCAGACGCGCTTTGTGCTCATGAAGGCGCTGGAACGTGGCCTGACGCCGATTGTTGTGATTAACAAGATCGACCGCACGGACGCTCGCGCCGGCGAGGTGTTAGACGAGGTATACGGGCTGTTTATCGATCTCGGGGCGAGCGAGGCCCAACTGGAGTTTCCAGTCCTGTACACCGACGCCCGTCGGGGCATTGCCAAGCGGGCGCTTACGGAAACCTCCACGGACTTACAGCCCTTATTTGAGACGATTGTCCAGACGATCCCGTCTCCCCAGGGGGACCCCGCTAAATCCTTACAATTTCTCGTCTGCACGTTAGATTACAACGATTTTGTCGGACAGCTGGCCATTGGTCGCATTGTCAATGGCTGTCTGCGCGTGGGCGACACCGTCTTGCTGTGCCAAAGCGATGGCAGACGCCAGAGCACGCGTATCAGCCAGCTTTACACGTTTGAAGGGTTGAAGCGCCTGGCCGTGCAGGAAGCCGGTGCCGGGGATATCGTCGCCTTAGCCGGGGTCGAAGACATCACGATTGGCACCACCATCACCGACCCGGACAATCCGCAGCCCCTCCCCCCTATCCAGGTGGACGAACCGACCCTGGCGATGGTGTTTGGCGTCAACACTTCGCCCTTTGCCGGACGCGAGGGGCGCTTTGTCACCTCGCGGCAGGTGCGTGAGCGCCTCCTCAAAGAGGCCAAGCACAACATGGGCATTCGAGTGGAAGAGACCGAGAATCCGGAACATCTACGCGTGTGCGGACGGGGCGAACTGCAGTTGGCGATCCTCATCGAAATGATGCGCCGCGAAGGCTACGAACTGCAGGTGTCACGTCCGGAGATCGTCACCAAAGATATCGGCGGTGTGCTGCACGAACCGGTCGAGGTGGTGATTATTGACTGTCCGGAAGAGCATCTCGGTGTGGTGACCCAGAAACTCGGGACGCGCCGCGGCAAAATGGTGCGCATGACCCCAGACGGTCATGGCCGGGTGCGAGTGGAATTTCGCGTGCCTACCCGCGGCCTTATCGGCTACCGCGGTGAGTTCCTCACCGATACGCGTGGTACTGGCATGATGCATCAAATGTTCGAGAGCTACATGCCCTTGCAAGGGCCAATCCCGAGTCGCAGCAATGGTGTGCTGGTTGCCGACCGGATGGGCATGACCACGACCTATGCCCTGTACCATCTACAGCCACGCGGTCGCCTGTTCGTCGAGCCTAGCACCCATGTCTACGAAGGCATGCTGTGTGGTGAAAACTCACGCCCCGCTGACCTGGACGTGAACGTGACCAGAGAAAAGAAACTCACCAACATCCGGGCTGCCGGTTCGGATGAAGCACTGCGTCTGGTACCGATCCGTGCGCTGAATCTAGAGCAAGCCCTGGGGTTTATCGACCATGATGAGCTGGTCGAAATCACGCCTGTATCGATGCGTCTGCGCAAAAAAATCCTCACCGCCTCCCGACGGCCGAAGAAAGGCGAGAGTGAGAGAGGGTGAGAGGGCCTGGCTCCAGGCCCCACACTCCCCTGCCCTATCCCTCTAGGACCGGAACCGGGGATGCACCACCCCCGGTGTTTTGGCGCGCAGCGTGTACACGGACGTGCGTGCCGTGAAAAAGAGCGTACGCATGTCGGTGCCACCAAACGCCAGGTTGGCAGGAATTTCAGGCGTGCGAATGATCCCTAAATGCGTGCCATCAGGCGCGAAGACCCAGGTACCGCCAGGGCCTGTACAGTAGACACGGCCTTCCACATCTACTTTCATACCATCAGGCACACCATCCGGTTCGTCCGAGGACATATCGGCAAAGATGCGCCGGCGCACCATATTACCCTGCTCATCGAGATCCAGAACATGGATATAGGCGGCCCAGCGGGTGTTGGCCACATAGAGGCGGCGCTCGTCGGGCGAGAACGCTAGACCATTCGGATACTCGAAGTCGGCAATGATCGTGATAGCACCATTAAGAGCGATGCGATAGACCCCAGCGTAGGGGAGCTCCCGTTGGGTCAGGGGTACCCGGAGACCCGGGTCGGTAAAGTAAATGCTGCCGTCCGCTCTGCAGACTACGTCGTTCGGGCGGTTCAGGCGTTTGCCCTCAAACCGGTCCATCAGCACATCGATGCGCCCATCGGTATGCATCCGCGTGATACGGCGATTGCCGCCCTCGCACATGACAATGCGCCCCTGCAAATCAAACGTCGTGCCATTGCCTTCGCCGGTATTTTCTCGCGCCACCTCGGGCTCTTTACCAGGCGTCATGCGATGCAGTCGGTTACGACGTAGGTCAACGAAATAGTAACACCCATTGGTGGGGTCCCACAGGGGCCCTTCCGTAAAACCAAAACCTGTTGCCAGTCGTTCAGCCTGCGTGGTTTCTAGAATCGTAGACAGTGCATCAGCCATGCGTCTTCTCCTTCAGAGTCAGCAAGTCAAGCAGGGGCTACACAGCCGGCAGGCCGCGTTTGGCCCGCACCATGTTGATGGTACGACGAAAGCCTTCTTCCATGGGGAATTGTGGGCTGTAGCCAATGACGGCTTCAGTGGTGGAGGGATCGTAGCGCATATGGCCGGACTGATGTCCAGGGTGCACGCGTAGATCAGCCTGTGGCAGCAGCTGGCGCACATACGCTACTGCCTCCTGCATAGAACGCGTATCGCCACAGATCGTCAGCCCCGCTTCTGCACAGGGCGGTGCCTCCGACGCCAGGCGGATAGCGCGCGCTACGTCTTCAGCGTATAGCCAGTCGGGGACATCATCACCATTATTGATCACTCCAGGCTCACCAGCCGCCGGTTTCTCTATGAGCTCTGTGATGAAATCCACTCCCGTACCACGTGGAATGGTGAGGGCTTTGCCGTAGCCGTATACCGCCGTAAAGCGTAAGCCAACGTTATCCAGACCCCGCTGGCGCTTATAATGGCGCCCCAGGCTTTCATTCATCGATTTGACCGCCCCGTAGAGTCCTAACGGGGCATGATGGGCATTGTTGGCAATGAGCTCGTCGCCGCGCCCAGCCCCACCAAACACCGCTACGGAACTGGCCCACACCACCTTGGTGACGCCCAGTGCCAGGGCAGCTTCAAAGACGTTGATGGTGCCCTCGCAATTCACCTTCAAGGTGCGCAGCGGGTGCACTTCACTACTGATGCTCAGCGTCGCAGCGAGGTGCACTACACGCTGGGCGTGCGCCTCATGCATGGCGCGCAGCACGAAGGCCAGATCGGTCACATCGCCGCCCACCACACGTACGTCATCCCCTGGTGGAGCACCGAGGACGTCAGTCAGAAACTCACGGTTCGGCATCAAGTCGAAGACGGTAACCTGATGCCCGGCTTCAAGCAAAGCCCGCACGGCATAGGCTCCAATAAAACCAGTACCACCGGTCACGAGATAGCGCATGTCTGGCCTCCCTGTGGTGTACAGCGCGGGCGCATGTGCTGTTGGTATCGCTTTGGACATCTTGGCCGCATCATAGTCCAGACGAGTGGGCGAGGCAAGAAGGAGCAGGGGAAAAGGGGTTACACGGTTTGCAAAGGAGTGTTACTCAGCATTACTTGTGTAGCTCTATCGATCTCGGCGCTCAGCTTTTGCGCAAGAGCCCTGAGTCCGTAGCGCAGGTATGGCTATAAGCATGATATTATCCTACCGATGTCAGTGAGACAGCCGCCCTGCTCTCCCCTGCCCTCTTTCTATCGCAACCTATTACAAGTAAAGGCCAGATGACAAAGATAAGCCTGGGCCAGCATCTTGGCACTGAATATGTAAGAAGATGTCCCACTATAGAGTTGCGATACTGACAGACTCAATCTGACGGTGCCTCTGTAAACGACCTAAGCCCCTCAGGATTGGGGCAGAGAGCGTACGAGTCCATATGTGACAATGCCGCGTTTTTTTGTTGACACAGTATGGGCGAAGAAGATGATACCTCTTCACTCCGAAAACCGTAGGAGCACACGCGCGCGCAGTGCCTTTAGAAACAGTCACGTCCAGAAGCCGTTGGGAGAGTATAGACTGTGACTGGGATCACCATGTAGCTTTGGCGCACATTTGCAGGCCAAGGTCATCTGGGGTATAAGGGGATAGGTGAGGGAACATGCAGGGGTGTTTATGCACCCTTCTGGCTGTGGTAAAGCATGCCCTGGAAAGAGCCCGGGTGTCGCCTGGCGTCAGGGCGCTGTACGCCAGCCGGTTTTGCAGCGAATTTGCAGCTATTTTGAAGGTAAAAATCAGGCAACGGATATCCGGTGTACCTATACTCGTTCTATCTTTTGTGAGGGGGAGTATGGGGCTATTGTGTCGTGTGACATATGGCAAAATCGGCCTCGTAAGAGGGGAAAGCCTCACCGGTACCCTAAAGCGACAGCCACGGGCAGGTCAGTTTTGGCAGGCGAGAGAAAAGAGGAGTAGCTATGGCGATAAGAGTGATGGAAAGGGTACTTATGAGCGACACAGCGCCCCAAAGCAGTATCACGTGGGCAAGGAGCATACCCAAAGCATGACCAAGGGCACATCCCCATTCCGTGTGAAACTGCTCAAGGCGGTCGCGCTCGTCGCGCTCTTGGCGGCCAGCACCGTCACGCAGGGAGTGCTGGCGGCCGAGTATACCTTCACCGATCTCGGCACCCTGGGCGGCAGTGACAGTTTCGCGGCAGCTCTCAACGAGTTCGGGCAGGTCGTGGGTGTGTCCCGTACAACCGATGGCGCTCTCCACGCCTTCCTGTACAGCGGCGGCACCATGACCGACCTCGGCACCCTGGGCGGCACGGTGAGTTCCGCTGCAGGCATCAACGCCGCCGGGCAGGTGGTGGGGCAGGCGCAACTCCCGGGTAGCCGTTCCCATGCCTTCCTGTATAGCGGTGGGCCCATGACCGACCTCAACGACCTGATCCCTGCCGGCGGCACCCTGCTCAGTGCGACGGACATCAACGACGCCGGCCAGATTGTGGGTGAGTTCACTCCCCCGGGCAATAGCAACGCCAGGCACGCCTTCCTGTATAGCGCTGGCACCATAACCGACCTCCGCACTCTGGGCGGCACCCACAGTTTCGCCCACGGCATCAACGCCGCCGGGCAGGTCGTGGGTCGGTCGTATCTCCCAGGCGACCTCGCGCACCATGCCTTCCTGTACAGCGGCGGGACCATGACCGACCTCAACGCCCTGGTCCCCGCTGGCGTCATCGTGACCAATGCCACGGGCATCAACGCGGAGGGCCAGATCGTGGGCGACGGCAGGATTGGCAGGAGCGCACATACCCGTGCGCTGCTCTTGACGCCGACGCCCTTGAACCGGTTCGCCTATGCCTTGGCCGACTTGCCCACAGCCGCCAGCTACACCCCCGACAGTCACTACAACGCCTCGGGCGGGGCGATCAGCATCACGCGCCAGGGGGTGGGGAGCTATGAGGTCGCGTTCGACAAGATGCCGACCTGCGGAGCGGGTGCGTCATCAGCCGTGGCCGTCACCGCCTATGGCTCGTCCCCCATCACCTGCTCGGTCGTGGCCTACTCCCGCGCCTCGCCGAGCCGCACTGTCGCCCAAGTGGCGTGCTTCGACGTGGACCCGGACCAGCAGCGCATGGCCGACTCGCGCTTCACGATTCTGGTGGTGGGAAACCAGAGCTTGCCCGGGGATTCGGCGTTCGTGATATCCGGCGGACCCGCGCGGGACCCAGCACTGGACCTGGACCCGGCATGGAACTGGACCAGCATCCCTGGCCGCTGGATCACTGTCACCTACAACGAGGCGCCGGGTGACTACGACGTGCGCCTGGGTACCGGCAACACCCCGATAAGCGCCAAGTTGGTCACAGGTACCACAGGCGTCGGCACGCGCTGCAACCACGCCCAGGAGCCCTCCGGCGGGCTGCGGGTGCGATGCTACGACCAGACCGGGGCTCCCTCGGACCAGGGCTTCTCGGTCGTGCAGGTGGCCGGTGGCCGGCCGGGGCGGCGGCTCGGATTCGGCGCGGTGCTCGCGGCGAGTGTCCCTTCCCCATCCGTGCACCACGCGTTCAACTCCGCGGGAGGGGCGATTACGGCGACCCGCTCCTCGGCGGGCCACTATGCCATGCATTTCGCCGGCTTGCAGCAGC
>Ga0075428_100007466_pt1 | contig 12111 bp, 10 predicted proteins | sample RhiMetdeltSRZDD2_FD_75291 | JGI IMG/M metagenome (GOLD analysis project Ga0075428, IMG submission 75291) | Populus rhizosphere microbial communities from Tennessee, USA - Rhizosphere MetaG P. deltoides SRZDD2 | ecosystem: Host-associated > Plants > Roots > Rhizosphere > Soil | place: USA...
CGGAACAACTCCTCGCCGTTCAGCTTGACCGGAGCCGTGGGCACGAGCGCGTCGGCGTCGGCGCCCTCTCCAGGCGGAGCCGCAGCGGCACGGCCGCAGAGAGTCGGCAACGCCAGCGTCCCGAGCATGAAAGCGAGGCACACCCAGTGGTGAGTGGCAAGATCCAGCAACCTTGAAGCAGAAAGCGACCGGCGCCGACGAGCCGCGCGGGTTGCGCCGAAGAGCGAGCCGGCGGCTGCGGGCGAAGAGCGGGAGCTCATCCGTGATGTCCCTGGTGGCGCTGGGGCGCCCATCACTCCAGCCCGGGCAGCCTAGCATCAGGGGCCGGGAGGGCGCCACTCGTGGGCTTGCGCGCCGACGACCGCCCACTCACCTTGCGGCGTCGAGGAGGATGGTCTTGAGCGTGGCGTAATTCTCGGGTTTGGAGAGGTCGTAGTTCGTGAGGTTGACCACCTGCCGCACGCGGTTCTCCACGTCGAGGATCACCACGTCGCGCCAGCGCACCGCCCAGCGGCCCCAGACGTTCTGGTCCGCCGTGTCCTGCAGCCAGGGGAGGACCCGGCCGAAGCACATGTCACCGTTGCCGGACTCCTGACCGGTTTCGTTGAGGCCGAAGATGTGGACCGGCAAGCGGGGGCTCGCGGTGTTGATTTCCTTCTGCATCTGATCGAGGTAGCCGAACTGGCTACGACAGTAGCCTCAGGTAGCGTGGCCGAAGTACCAGGCGGAGATCTGCCCCACGTACTGGCGGGGCGACACTTCCTGACCGTTGAGAGGGGAATTCGGGTTCACGTCGTGCAGCGTGAAGTCCTGCATGATTCCCTCTGGTGGGGGCCCGAAGGGCATGTCGTCCTCGCACGCCAGCGGCGCCAGGAGCGAGGCGAACAAGGCGAGAAGAACCGGGATGCGGCGGACGGGTGGTAGGGCGCGAGATCGGATCGACAACCGTCAGCCTCCTTGGGGAAGCCGGGACACCGCTGCCAGCGGTCCGCGGCTTCCACCACAAGTATAACAGCGCTGCCGGCCCTCGGAGAACCACGGGACACCGAGCCTGACATCCCTGACAGGAAGGCAGGCGCGCTGTTGTATGCTCTTCGCGCCTCCTGTGCCACGTAGGCCAGCCGGCCGGAAGAAGCCGCAGAGGGAGCAACGTGCCCGAGTCGATCGGTCGCTTCAAGATCGTGGAGAAGCTCGGCGAGGGCGGTATGGGTATCGTCTATGCTGCCGAGGACGAGAGTCTCGGACGACGCGTAGCCTTGAAGAAGCTCCGGGAATCGCGGGATGCCGTGGCCCGCCAGCGGTTGCTGCGAGAAGCCCGCGTGGCGGCGAGCGTCAACCATCCCAACGTCTGCCAGGTGTACGAGATCGGCGAGGACGCCGACGAACTCTACATCGTCATGGAGCTGATCGATGGCGAGCCCCTCGAAGTCCGCATGGGGCGCGGCCCCCTCGCCCTGGGCGAGGCCCTGCAAGCCACCCTCGAGATTCTCTCCGGCCTGGAGGCGTTGCACCGCCTCGCTCTCGTGCATCGGGACATCAAGCCATCCAACGTCTTCCTCACCCCGCACGGGGCGAAGCTGCTGGACTTCGGCCTGGCCCGGCCGCTGGACCTGAACGGCGACACCCTGCATCTCACCCAGACCGGGATGGCGGTCGGCACTCCACGCTACATGGCACCGGAACAATGGTCGGGCGAGACGGTGACGCCGGCGAGCGATCTCTTCTCCCTCGGCGCCCTCCTCTTCGAGATGCTCACCTCCCAGCCTGCCTTCCCAGGCAAGACGATCGTGGAGACCTGCGAGGCGATCACGCGCCGCCAGCCACCGGCGCTTTCCGGCGGTGCCGCCATCGTGGCAACGGACCGGGTCATCCAGCGAGCGCTGGAGAAGAAACCGGCGGACCGTTACGCCAACGCCGCCGCCATGGCACAGGAGGTGCGGTCGGCCCTGCTTCTCTTCAGCACACCGGAAATGCCCCTGGTGCAGCGGACGACGCGGTTCATCGCCTTGCCCTTCCGGATCCTGCGCGCCGATGCCGACACGGACTTCCTGGCCTTCAGCCTCCCCGATGCGATCACCTCCTCCCTCGCCGCGCTCGAGTCCCTGGTGGTGCGCTCGAGCCTGACGGCGGGCCGCTTCGCCACAGACGCTCCTGACCTGCCGCGCCTGGCGAAGGAAGCCGAGGTGGACGTGGTCCTGCATGGCACAGTGCTCCGTGCGGGCGAGCAGCTGCGTGTCGCGGCGCAGCTGGTGGCGGTGCCCGCAGGCACCGTCTTGTGGTCCAAGACGCTGCAGGTGCCGCTCGGCGATCTCTTCCAGCTGCAGGATTCCCTGGTGCACCAGATCGTGGATTCCTTGGCTGTGCCGCTCTCGGCGCGCGACGAGCGCCGGCTGGACCAAGAAGCGCCCCGCAGCAGCCGCGCCTACGAGCTGTACTTGCGCGCCAATCAGGTGATCGTCTCTTCGGTGCAGTCCTCCACCTTGATGGCGGCGCGTGACCTGTATCGGGCCTGCCTCGCGGAAGATCCAGACTATGCTCCGGCTTGGACGCGCCTGGCTCGGGTCTACCGTCTGATGGCGAAGTTCGGCCATGCGGAGGCAGGGGAATACAAGCAGCGCGCCGAGGAAGCCTTCGACCGCGCCCTGCAGCTCGATCCGGATCTGTCCATCGCGCACAACTACGTCACCTACCAGGAGGTGGAGTCGGGGCGCGCCGTCGAGGCCATGCGGCGCTTGGTGCAACGCGGTCTGGAGCAGGCAGCGGATCCCGACCTCTACGCCGGCCTGGTGGTGGCCTGCCGCTTCTGCGGCCTGCTCGAGGCCTCCGTGGCGGCGGATCGGCGCGCCAAGCGGCTCGACCCCAACATCGCGACCAGCGTGCACTTCACCTATTGGATGCAAGGTGACTACGAGCGCGCCATCGCGAACGACAGCGAGAAGCCGGCGTTCCTCCGCAGTCAGGCCCTGGCCATGATCGGACGCGAAGCGGAGTCCCTCGCCGCCCTGCGGGAACTCGAGAGCGGCCATTTCGAAGGCCTGAGGATCCGTGTCATGTCATCGACGCGGGCGGCGCTGGAGCTGCAGCGCGAGGAATGCCTGACGCTCGTCGAGGGGCTGCAGGGAAGCGGATTCCAGGATCCCGAGGGCATCTACTTCATGCTGCGCAACCTCGCCCGTGTGGAGGAAAAGAAGAAAGCTCTGGAGCTCCTGGCGCAGGTGGTGGAACGGGGCTTCTGGTGCCCGACGACCCTGGAGCGGGATCCTTGGCTCGACAGCCTGCGAGCCGAGCCGGAGTTCGTCCGCCTCCTGAAGCGCGCCGACGAAGGCCGTCGCGCGGCGGCCGCGGCCTATACCCGCGCCGGTGGCGAGCGTCTCCTGGGCGTCCCGGCACTCTAATGTAGAGAAGCGTCTTGGTGAGGGGTGTGTGGAGTGGCTTGCGGCCGTGTGCGCCGGCGGCGCTGGTCACCATGTCACCATCCCAGGCTGTGTGGGGCAACTGTCTGGCGTGCGGCCTGCAAGCACGTGATTCGGGCCTGCGTCGAAAGCACCTGCAGACCGCTTCGCTCCTTGTCCCGTCCTTCCCCATGGCACACCGTTCCATGCAATGAGTCCCTGGCACAGTGATCGCATCCATGCGATTCGGGTACTCAGCTCAACGTCACGACTCCGGTGTCCGCCAGACTTTGGCGAGCGCCGTGCGGGGCGGATTGGCTGAGAGCGATGGGATGGGGGTGGCGTGCCGTGAAGCACCTCCTCGGGTGGCAAGAAGGACGCCTCGAAGGCGTACTGATCCTCCTGGGTCTCCTGGGGATCGTCCTGGCAACGGACTGCCCCAAGGAACTACAGCCAGGTGATCCCCTCCCTCGATTGACCAAAGAACAATTGGACGAGTTCGAACGCGGCCGGGTGGTGTTCGAGCGCGTCTTCGCCGAGGAGACCGGCCTGGGGCCGCTCTTCAACGCCGAATCGTGCGCCGAGTGTCACGAGGATCCGGTGACCGGCGGCGCCGGCGACGAGATCGAGCTGCACGCCTCCTTGTTCCATGAAGCCGGCATGGCGACGGTCGCTGGGGTCACACCGGGCGGCGTCGACGGCTTCTGCGATGCTCTGGTGGACAGCGGCGGCCCCATTTACCAGCTCCGGGCGACGTCCCTCCTGCAGGAAGCTCTCGGCATCACGGCGGAGCCGGTTCCCGCAGGCGCGCAGAAGGCGCAGCGGACGTCGCCCGACATCTTCGGCTTCGGGCTCCTGGATGCGGTGCCCGATTCCGTGCTGCTCTATCATGCCGATCCCGACGACGCCAACGGCGACGGGATCTCCGGCCGGCCGAATCGGTTCTTCGACGGCAGGATCGGCCGCTTCGGCCGCAAGGCCGTGGTGCCGACGCTGGCGGAGTTCAATGCCGGCGCCTTCCAGATCGAGCAAGGTGTGACCACGCCGCAGGCGCCCGAAGAGGGCACCGTCGGGGGCAGGCCGCTGCCGCCGGGAGTGGATCCGGTGCCGGATCCGGAGCTCGACGCGGAGTCGGTGCGGCTGGCGCAACAGTTCGTGCGCTTCCTCGCCCCGCCGCCGCGGGCGAAAGCGAAGCGCGGCAGCACCCGGGGCGAGCAGATTTTCGCCCAGCTCCGCTGCACCGCCTGCCATGTGCCGGTGCTGCGCACCGGAGCGAACGAGGTCAAAGCTCTGGAGTACCGCGAAGTGCGCGCCTACTCGGACCTGCTGCTCCACGACATGGGGCCCGAGCTCGCCGACATCTGCCTCGGCGAAGCGGAGCCCGCGGAGTTCCGCACCGAGCCCCTCATGGGACTGCGCTTCTCCCAGCACTTCCTCCACGACGGCCGCGCCGCCACGCTGGAGGAAGCGATCCGCCTCCACGGCGGCGAAGCCGCCGCGGCCCGCGACGCCTTCCTCGCCCTTACGCCTAAGGAGCGCGCGGCGCTGCTCGCGTTCCTCGCCGGCTTGTGAGCGTCGTCATTTCGGGCGGTAGAGTTCCTTGATGCGTCCCCAGTCGGACGCTTGCACCTCGGCGGGGTTGCGGCGGAGGCGGAGGATGCGGCCGAGGCTGAGCGAGCACACGTAGACCCCGTCGGGCCCGGTCTCGATGTCCGTGATCACGCCGAAAGAGCTTCCCAGCCGGTAGACATCCCGTTCCAGCTCGTTGTCGGCGACGCGGTCGGTCGTTTCCGCCGTGGTCATGACCAGGCTGCTGCGATCGCCGCTCAGTTCGAAATGGTACAGCCCCGAAAAATTGTTATCGCCGACCAGGAGGTCGTTCTCGTAGGCCGCCCCGAGAATGCTGCTGCGGATGAAGTGGAGCGAGGTGACGCCGATGGGACCGAGCCACGAGAAGAGCGGGTCGCCGTAGTGCGAACCCGGTGCCACCCAGACATCCCCGAGGCCCTGGGGATCCCTGCCATCGGGCCCCATGATTTGCACCCAGCCGCTGTTGAAGCCCGCGGGCACGCGGTTGATCTCATCGTAGGCATCGGGACCGTTCTCGGTGTCCCAGAGCACTCCGGTCCGCGGGTCGAAATCGAGACCGAAGCAGTTGCGCACGCCGTAGGCGAACACCTTGGGCATAGACCCACCGAAGGCGAGGAAGGGGTTGTCCGCCGGAACGGAGCCGTCGTCGTCGATCCGGAAGATGATGCTGGTGTCGTCCGGTGGCGGGCCGGCAGGGAGGTTCTGCAGCTGGGTCCTGTGGTTGAGGTCGCCAAGGACGCCGTAGAGCTTGCGGTCGGGACCGAAGAGGAGGATGCCGCCATCGTGATTGGGCCCCCCTGCGCCCGGGAGAGCGAGGATGGGCGCCGGGGCCGAGAGGCTCGTCCCGTCCCAGTGGTAGCGCTCCACGCGGTGGCCAGCGATGGCATCCTGATCCGCGTTGTCCAATCCCGTGCTGCTGGCGCTGTAGTAGAGGTACACGAAACCGTTGCTGGCGAAATCGGGGTGCAGCGCCATTCCCAGGAGACCGCGCTCGCTCCGGCTGTTCACCGCCAGATCGAGCACGGGCCCGACCAGTGCGCCGCCGCGCACGTGCATCACCCTGCCCGTCGCCTTCTCGTCGACCAGGGCCTCCAGGGGTTGCCCCGGCAGCTGGGGGAGGAGGGCTATGGATGTGGGTTGCGACAGGCCGGCGACCCAGGTGAGCACCTGCAGGGCGGGATCGTTCAGAGACTGCGCCCGGAGCGCCGGGACGGCGGTGGCCAAAGCGGCGCCCGCGACGAAGAGCCGGAGCGATGCCTTGTCGAGGTTGCCACGATGTCGAAGCCAGCGCCTCGTCGCCTGCATGACGCGGCGAGTCTAGCACGCCGGCACGGAGGGACGCGAAAAGAAGGCGCGGCCGTCTCGAGACGACCGCGCCGGGGGTGAGTCGGGATCGGGATACCGGCTCTACTGGAACAAACTCTTGACCTGTGACCACGTCGACGGTGCGACGGCGACGAAGCCACACGAGGTGCCGGAGCAGCTCGTGCTGTTCACTGCCGAGGTGAAGGCCACGGGCTCGTCGCCGCCCAGGGCCGGGTCCCCTTGCTCCAGGGTCAAGCACACCTGGGTGAATGCGGGCGCGTCGCAGAGCGTCACCGACGGGCAGCTGAAGCTCGGGTTGGAGGGCGTGCTGTGCATCCGCACCTTCGCCTCGTGCTGCGTCGTCATGGCCATGACATGGATAGTACCCAGGGGGATCTTGTCGCCGGCGAGGCCGGTCACCGTCTGGCAGGACGAGAACGACATGAAAAGACCGCCGCCGCTGCCATTGTCGATGGGATCCCCGCTGTTGAGGACGACCCCGCCCGCCGGGTTCCAGACGAAGCCGACCCCCGAGGCGCTCGGCTCGATGGAGACGCGGAACTCCGCCCCGGTGAAGCCCGCGGCGGTGGCGCCGGCAGTCACCAGATAGAGATAGAAGCGGCCGTTGCCCGACGAGTTCATTGTGATGCAGCAGTTCGTGCCGGCGGCGTCTCCGAAGACGCCGATGTACCCGTTGTTGGGGGGCGCGGCGACGGCGCTTCCCGGGAGCAGCGACGCGACTGCAAGGAGCACAAGGAACAGAGTGCGAGACATGGCAGGGAACCCCCTGGTGAACGAGCTCACGATCCTCGTGCATCGCTTGTCTGGAGCTCGCAAATGCGGCGCAGGAATCACCTCGTGTCGCTCCCTGGGGCTTTCGCCTGGGAGTACGCACCGCAGAACAAGCCTCGTGCCGCAGAGCAAGGCGCAACGGGGGGAAGCACGGTGGCACGGCATTCCCCTCCGCGGCATGACCGAGCCCGTGCGTTCCGAGCGCAGCGCTGCTCAAGCTGCCAGAAGGCGGGAGGAGAGAGTGAGTATGCTGAGGCGAGCAGCACAAGCCATTCCATGGACGCTCGGGCTGAAGATTCGGGTCGGTCGCGGGGTAGAATGGCTCGGCGTCTTCCGTAGGGTGACGAAGGCGCCCGCAGGAGCCGGGCAGGTTGGAGGGTGTGGGTGAGTCGCATCGCGCTCATCGACTGGAACGTCGCGGCGGCGGCGGCAGGTCTCGAGGCTCTGCGACGCGCTGGACACTCCGTGCAGCCCGTGGTGCCGGCGGATGCCGCCAAGCTGCGCGGGCTTGCCAGTCGGCCGCCCGAAGCCATCGTCATCGATCTGGCGCGGCGTCCGGCGGAGGGGCGCAACGTCGGCGTCTGGTTGCGCCAGCGCCGGGTCACTCGTGCCGTGACGCTCCTTTTCGTGGGTGGCGAAGCCGAGAAAGTGAAGCAGATGCGCGCCCTGCTCCCCGACGCGGTGTACACCCAGTGGCGTGGCATCCGCGCGGCCTTGCGGCGCGCCCAGCGGGAGGCGCCGCGGCACCCCGTGGTTCGCGGCAGCATGGACGCGTACTCCGGGACGCCCTTGCCGAGGAAGCTGGGCCTGCGCCCGGAGATGCGCGTGGCCCTCCTCGGTGCGCCGGTGGATTTCGCCTCCACCCTGGGGGAGTTGCCGGAGGGCGTGCGCTTCCAAGCACAGTTGCGCGGCGCGCCGCCCATGGTCCTGCTCTTCGCGCGCTCCCAGGCCGATCTGGCGCGCCGCTTCCCGGCCGCAGCGCGCGCCCTCGCCACCGGGGGGAGCCTCTGGATCCTGTGGCGGAAGAAAGCTTCGGGAGAAGCGACCGATCTGGGCGAAAAGGAAGTGCGGGAGTTCGGTCTCTCCCGTGGCTTCGTGGACTACAAGATCAGCGCCATCGACGCGACCTGGTCCGGCCTGCGGTTCGCGCGCCGACGGAACGCGCTCAGGGGGAGTCGCCGTCGGGGGTCTCGCGCACGATGACCAGGATGGCGTCGTGGGGCACGACGAAGTAGTTCTTGCCCTCGAACGTGATGTCCACGCTGGCCTTGCGGAAGAAAAGGGCATAGTCGCCGACGCGGGCTTGCATGGGCAGGTAGCGCGGTTCCCGTCGCAGGCGTTTCCATGGTTCGTCGTCCGCGGTCTCGAGCGGCCCCACCGGCACACCGGGCCCGAGGGCGACGACCCGCCCGCCCTGGACGGCGCGGGAGTCCACCGCCGTCTGCGGCAGGTACAGCCCCACGTGCGTTCGCTCCTCGCCCGCTTCCGGTTCGACGAGGACGCGATCGCCGACGACGATGAGTTCCTTCTTCACACGACCTCCAAGCATCCCGGCATGGACGGGGCGGCGTAGGGCCCGGCGACATTATATAGAGTACGCGCTCGGTGGTACGGCTCGGTGGGTCGACGGCGGAGGCCGTGTGGCGTCCCTGCGTGACGACTCCTCCCCCGACGAGGGTCGCCGGCCCGGAGCCTGCCGGCACGCGGCGTGAAAGGGCGGTGTCCCTCTCCCTCCCGCGAGAACTCGGCGAACCGGGAAAAATCGGTTACCCTGGAAGGCTCATGAATCGCTCGCTTGCAACCTCGAAACGGACGCGCTCTTGCCGCGGCACCCTCGGCGCTCTCGTGCTGATCGCCTTGATCGGCTGCGAGAGCAAGGACAGCATCGTCGACCCCGAACCGGCGGCGCCGCTGTTGCCGGCCCACGTCACCGTCGTGGACGGTCACGTCCGCTGGAGCACCGACATCGAGTCGCGGGGGAGCGTGCGTTACGGCTTCACCAGCGCCGACCTCGACCACGTGGCCTACCCAGTGGCTGCAGGCCGGCGCGACCGGGCGTTGCTCCGGGAGCACGAAGTGCCCTTGCTCGATCTCAGAGCCGGACGGCGCGTTTACCTGCAGACGGTGGACGAAGCTCCCGGGGGACCGGTGTCGCACTCGGACCTCGGTTCCTTCGAACCGGGAAGCCTGCCCGTCCCCGCGCTGCTCACCGCGACGATGATCCACATCGGCTTCGGCGACAGTCACCTGATCACGCTCCCTAACGGCCGGCGCGTGCTCATCGATGCGGGCGAGCGCGGCGCTGCCGGCGCCGTGGCGCAGTATCTGGACAGCCACGGCGTGACCACCCTGGACGCGGTGCTGTCGACCCACGTGCACATCGACCACCTGGGTGGGCTGGTGGGCGCCTTCGGCGACTTCGGGGACGGCATCCTCTCCCGGCGCCCCGCGGTCTTCCTCGATTCGCCGGAGAAATCGTGGTCGCGCGATGCCTACAGTGAAGCCATGGCCACGCTGGCGCAGGCGGGCGTGCGCCGCGCCGTCTTGAGCCGCGGCCAGACCTCGGCGACCCAACCAGAGCTGGCGTGGGACGAGCGGGTGCTGGTCACCGTCCTCTCCAGCGGCAGGCTGCCCAGTTACGTTCCGGACCGGGCGCGGGAGAACGACGACATCAACAACGATTCCATCGTTCTCAAGTGGAGCTACGGCGAGGTCGACTTCATCATCGGCGGCGACGCCGAGGCCGCCGCCGAGGCGAGCATGCAGCAGGCCTTCCCGCTCGCGACCCTCGAGGTGGAGTACTACAAGGCGCATCATCACGGACTGCCCGACGCCTCCACGCCCGGCTGGCTCGCGGTACTCAAGCCCCGCGTCGGCTTCATCCCGAATACGCAGCTGGTCTGGAGCGGCAACCTGGCGGACGCCCTCGCGCGCACGAGCAGTGGCCTGCAGGCTTTGGGCGCCGACGTCTACGTCATCGACGAGGCACCGAGCCTCGGGCGCTCCCGGAGCAGCGGCGTACAGTACAACGTCAGCTTCGTCACCGACGGCGTGAGCTACGAGGTGCGCCTCGAACGGGCCACGCAATCGGTGCCGCTGAAGCCGGCAGCACCCTGCATCCACGACGATCCGGATCTGCAGGCTCTCTTCGGCGCCACGGCGCCCGCCTCGGAGGTGCTCCCATGAGACGCGGCGCTTCGCCGCACCGGGTGGCGGCTGTCGCCGCCGCGATCCTCGCTGCGACCGGGAGCGACAGCGCCCCCGTTCTCTCCCTGTCCCAAGCCAACGCTGCTGCCGAAACGCCGGGAGGTACCTTGGATCGATTGGCCACCGCCTTCTGGGAGGCGCACCTGCGGTCGGAGCCGCTGGAGGCGACGGCTCTCGGCGACCGGCGCTTCGATCATCTCCTCCCCGACGTCACCCCCCAGGGCCGGGCGCGGGTGACTGCAGAGCTCCAGCAGATGCGCGAGGCCGTGGTGGGTCTCGATCTGGGCCTTCTGGACCCGGAGCAGCGCGTCACCGCCTCGATGCTGCTCGAGGTCATCGAAGGCAAGCTGGCGACACTGGAGTGCGATTTCCAGGACTGGGTGGTGGATCCGCTGGACGGGCCCCAGGTCGCTTTCCAGAACCTCCCGGCCATGCAGAGCATCTCGACGCCGGCGCAGGGCCGGGCGATGGTGCAACGCTGGCGCGCCATGGGTCCCTTCATGGATGCGCACGTCGCCAACCTGAGAACCGGCCTCGCCCAGGGCAGGGTGGCGACGCGGCAGCAGGTGGAGCGCGTCCTGGATCAGCTCGACGAGGTCGAGGCCAAGGATCTGCAGAGCTGGGCGCTGCTCTCGCCCCTCGCCACCGCGCACAGCGGCTGGCCGGCGGCAGCGCAGCGCGGCTTCGCCGACAGCCTCCAGGCCGCGGTGCGCGACGTGGTGCGGCCGGCGTTCCGGCGCTATCGCGATTTCCTCCGCGCCGAGGTTCTGCCGCGCGCCCGCCCGGCGGGGCAAGTGGGGCTCAAGAACCTTCCGGGCGGCGAGGACTGCTACCGGGCGATGGTGCGCAAGCACACCTCCCTCGCCCTCAAGCCGGATGAGATCCACAATTTCGGCCGTTCCGAAGTGGAGCGGATCATGGCGGAGATGCGCGTCCTGGGCCAGCGCGTCTTCGACACCTCCGATCAAGCCGAGATCCTGACGCGCCTGCGCCGCGACGCGAAGCTGCACTTCGCCACCCGTGACGAAGTGGAGGCGAAGGCGCGCGACACTCTGGCGCGGGCCCAGGCGGCGGTGCCCCGGTACTTCGGTATCCTGCCGCAGGCGCGCTGCGAGGTGGTGCGCATGGAGGCGCACGAGGAGAAACACTCCACCATCGCCTACTACCGGCAGCCGGCGATGGACGGCTCACGGCCGGGCCAGTACTACATCAATACGTCGGCCCCGGAAACGCGCCCGCGCTACGAGGCCGAAGCGCTCGCCTTCCACGAGTCCGTCCCCGGGCACCACCTGCAGATCGCCATCGCCCAGGAATTGAAGGGAGTGCCGGAGTTCCGCAAGCACATGGGATCGACGGCCTTCGTCGAGGGTTGGGGCCTGTACACGGAGCAGCTCTGCGACGAGCTGGGTCTGTACAGCAGCGATCTCGACCGGATGGGCAAGCTGAGCTTCGAAGCCTGGCGGGCCTGTCGGCTGGTGGTGGACACGGGCATGCACGCCTACGGCTGGACCCGGCAGCAAGCGATCGACTACATGGTGGCCAACTCGGCGCTGGCGGAGAACAACATCGAAAACGAGGTGGACCGGTACATCACCTGGCCCGGTCAGGCGCTGGCCTACAAGATGGGCCAGGCGGAGATCCTGTCGCTGCGCGAGGAGGCCAAGAAGAGGCGCGGCGCGGCCTTCGACCTGCGAGAGTTCCACGATGTCGTGCTGCGTCACGGCGCGGTGACGCTCTCCACCTTGCGCGACATCGTTCTCGAACATTACGCCGGTTCGGGGCAGTGAAACCGTAGGCGCCGATCACGAGCACGACGCGCGCTCTG
>Ga0075428_100007469_pt1 | contig 12108 bp, 9 predicted proteins | sample RhiMetdeltSRZDD2_FD_75291 | JGI IMG/M metagenome (GOLD analysis project Ga0075428, IMG submission 75291) | Populus rhizosphere microbial communities from Tennessee, USA - Rhizosphere MetaG P. deltoides SRZDD2 | ecosystem: Host-associated > Plants > Roots > Rhizosphere > Soil | place: USA...
CTCTCCCGGGCCGCGGCCTCGGACGCGACGACGAGCGTCGCGTCGCCGCCCAGGGCGGGCAGCGACCAGAGGCCGGCGGCCCCGGGGATCAGCAGCCGCCCGTCGGGATGCCAGGCCGCGACGCCGATGTTCCAGATCGTCTCGTTCAGCCGGCCAACGAGGCTGGGCCGCCGCTCGGCGAGATCCATCTTCCAGACCGTGCCGAAGCGGAGGAAGCCGAGCGATCGACCGTCGGGCGAGAAGAACGGCCGCCGTCCTCCGCCCTCGACGCGCACGAGCTCGAAGCTGTCGAGCGGACGGACGAAGAGCGCGTTGCCCTGCGGGCCTCGCAGCGCCACCGCCAGCGTCCGCCCGTTCGCCGACACGACCGGCCGCTCGAACACGTCCACCACGAACTCGGGCCCCGGGCCGGGGATCGTGAGCCGGACGGTCTCGGGGCCCTGCGGTCGCTCCGCCGCCGGGTGTCGCCGCGTCGCGAGCGCGCCGGCCACGGCAAGCGCCAGGAGCACCCACGGCAGGGCCAGCAGCCAGGGCGCACGAGGACGCGCCGGGGCGGACGGGGGTGCCTCGGCCGCCGTTGGCTCGAGCCGACCCGACAGCAGCACGCGCGCCTCGCCGATGTCGCGCAGCCGCTCGAGCGGCTCGCGGTCGAGGCACCGCCTCAGGAGCCCCCGAACCGCCTCGGGCGTGTCCGGGGGCAGCGCGCTCCAGTCGGGGTCGGTCTTCAGCACTCCGGCGAGCACGTCGCTCACCGTCTCGCCCCCGAAGAGCCGCCGCCCCGTGAGCATCTCCCACAGCACGACGCCGAACGCCCAGACGTCGGCGCGCTTGTCCACGCGCTTGCCGCGCGCCTGCTCGGGGGACATGTAGGCGGCCGTGCCGAGGATGACTCCCGCCTGCGTTCCCGTGCGCGCCAGCGTCGGCGACTGCGACAGGTCAGGGCCCGAACCGGCCGAATCGCCTGCGTAGGCCTTGGCCAGGCCGAAGTCCAGCACCTTCACCTTGCCGTCGGACGTTAGCCTCACGTTGGCCGGCTTGAGGTCGCGGTGGACGATGCCGCGCTCGTGAGCCTCTTCGAGCGCTTCGGCGACGTGCCTCGCGACCGCGAGCGCCTCGTCGACCTGCATCGGCCCGCGCTTCAGGCGCTCGGCGAGGTCTTCGCCCTCGACGAGCTCCATTGCCAGGAAGTGAGCCGGAAAGCCTCCGTCGAGCGTCGCGGTCTCGAAGCCGTAGACGTGCGCGATGCCGGGATGGTTGAGCGAGGCGAGCAGCTTCGCCTCGCGCTCGAAGCGGGTAAGGCGCTCGGCGTCCAACACCAGCTCCGCGGGTAGCACCTTGATCGCGACGTCGCGGCCGAGCTTCGTGTCAGTGGCGCGGTACACCTCGCCCATGCCGCCCGCGCCCAACGGAGCGAGGACCTTGTACGGCCCGAGCTTAGTGCCGGGACCCAGCGGCATTGAATCTCCCGGAGACGATCGGAGTATAGCGAATGCCCGCAGGTGGGCGCTGACGCGTCGGCGTTGGACTTCGTTGGGCCGCGGACGATAGCGCTAGGTGGAGGAATCACATTTCACACGGTGGAAGTCGCAGGTTCGAATCCTGCAGCGCCCACCACCAACCCCCATCCGAACAGAGACCTGCAGGGCCATGTACTGCGACGGGGCGCCCCTGAACGTCGCCTCTCGCGTCGTCCGCTCGATCCGATAGGTATCGAGCGAGGGCCTGCTCGGGGAAGAGCGGCCCATTCACCTCCCGCTCCAGGAGAACCTGCGCCGCGTGGAGCTCGCGCCCGCCCCCGCGGCCTGAGAAGCCCTTGATCGCGTCGGGAAGTGACGTACCATGAATGTGAGTCGCATCGGCCGGGTGCCTTCGAGCGCCCGGCGCGTTCGTCGACCTCGCGATCGCGCGGGGTGCGGTCCGCAGCCGTGGCAGATATCGAAGAGATGATGCCCCCGAAGGACGAGCGCTGGCTCCCTGCAGCCCTGGGCGGATACGCGCTGGCCGCGGGGCTCATCACGCTCACGGGCTGGACGGCGGGAGTCGATCGGCTCATCGACTGGTCCGGCAGCGGCATCGCCATGAAAGCCAACGCGGCCATCGCCGCCGCCTGCGCGGGCACGGCACTGATCGTCGCCGTGTTGCGTCCCTCCTGGTTTTGGCTGGTGCGTGCGCTTGCCGCGGTGACCCTCATGCTGGGCGGCGCGACCCTGCTGGAACATGTCATCGGTTTGGACCTGGGAATCGACACGATCCTCTTCGATGAGGCTCCAGGTGCGCTCGCAACCACCGCGCCGGGCCGCATGGGGCCACCTGCCTCGACCTCGTTCCTCCTCCTCGGCAGCGCCCTGATCATCATGACGCTGGGCAGCCGGGCGCGTTCGGTCACGCCCTGCCTGGGAACAGCCGCTCTGGCCATCAGCATGCTCTCCCTCGTGGGCTATCTCTACGGCGCAAGGTTGATGTTCGGCGTCGCCCCGCTGACGGGCATCGCGCTCCAGACGGCATCGATCATCTTCGCTCTCGGGCTCGGAGTCATCGGCGGCGTTCCAGAGCATCAGCCGATGCGCACATTGCGTGAGAGCAGCCCTGCAGGTGCCATCGCACGTCGTGCGCTACCGATCATCGTGATGATCCCGCCGGCGCTTGGATGGATCCGCTTGCGTGGCCAGGAGGGCGGCCTCTATGACACCGCCTTCGGCACCGCGCTGCTCATGCTGGTGCTCGTGGCCCTGCTCGTGAGCCTGCTCGGGTGGAGCCTGTCAGCGCTCTCGAAGCACGAAACGGCGTTGCGAGAGAGCGAACGGCGGCTCACCCGCACGCTGGATAGCATCACGGACGGGTTCGTTATCTTCGATCGCGAGTGGCGTTACACGTTCGTGAACGAGGAAGCAGCTCGCCTGTTGGGCAGGAGCCGCTCTGAGCTCATGGGCAGGAAGGCGTGGGACGTGTTTCCGGAGACGGTGGGCAGCAAGGAGTACGACGAGCTCCACCGCGCCGCAGCGACCCGCGTGAGCGCCGAGTTCGAAGCCTTCAATCCGAACCTGGGGTGCTGGTTCGCGAACAAGGCGTATCCGACTGCGGACGGCGGGATGTCGGTGTACTTCGCGGACGTCACCGCGCGCAGGATCGCGGAGGATGCCCTCCGCAAGGCCCAGGAGGCGCAGGCGATCGAGCTGGCGGACTTCCGCCTGTTGCACGACGCCAGCACGAGCCTCATTCGCGAAGGCGACATCAACGCTCTCTACGCCAAGATCGTGGATGCCGCGGTCGGCATCATGCGATCGGATTTCGGAAGTCTTCAGGTGCTCGAGAAAGAGCAGGGAGCGCTTCGACTACTCGCCTTCAGGAACCTCTCCCCGGCGGCCGAGGCGGTCTGGAATCGGGCGCAAGCATCCGGAGCGTCCACCTGGGGCCTGGCCTCTCGGACGCGGGAGCGCGTCATCGTGCCGGACGTCGAACAGGCCGATTTCATGGCCGGTACCGACGACCTCACGACGTCGCTCGAGGCCGGCATCCATGCCGTCCAGTCCACGCCGCTCTTCTCGCGGAGCGGCAACCTGCTGGGCATCCTCTCGACACACTGGCGGAGTCCTCACATGCCTTCGGAACGCGACCTGCGGGTGCTCGACATCCTGGCGCGCCAGGCGGCGGACTTGATGGAGCGGATGGAGGCCGAGGCGGCGCTGCGCGAGGGCGATCGCCGGAAAGACGAGTTCCTGGCCATGCTGTCGCACGAGCTCCGCAACCCGCTCAACGCCATCGTCGGCTGGGCGCAGATCCTGAGGGACAGCCCCCCGGGGGCCGAGACGATCAAGAAGGCAGTGGAGATCATCCACCGCAATGCCCAGGTGCAGAACCAGCTGATCTCGGACATGCTCGACGTCTCCAGCATCATCGCCGGCAAGATGCGCCTGAGGGTGGCGGCGGTGGACCTGGCCGGCGTGATCGGGTCGGCCGTCGATACCGTGAGGCCGGCCGCCGACGCCAGAGGCGTGCGCGTCGAGATGGTGTTGGATCCCAAGACCGGCCCCATGTCGGGAGACTCGGAACGCCTGCAGCAAGTCGTCTGGAACCTGCTCTCGAACGCGATCAAGTTCGCGCCGGAGAAGCGGGGCCAGGTCCAGCTCCGCGTGCAGGCGATCGCCTCGCATGTGCGCATCACCGTCGAGGACAACGGACCTGGCATCGACCCAGACTTCCTCCCTCACGTTTTCGAACGTTTCAGCCAGGCCGATTCCTCGACCGCGCGGCGGCACAAGGGCCTCGGCCTCGGGCTCGCCATCGTGCGACACCTCGTGGAGCTGCACGGAGGAACGGTGCAGGCGAAGAACCTCCCGCGTGGTGGAGCGCTGTTCGTGATCGACTTGCCTCGGCTCGGCCTCGCAGCCCTGCCCCCTCCACAGGTGGGCGACGACAGACAACCGTCGGCAGCGGAAGGGTTCGTCGGGTTGGACAAGGCGCCGTCCCTTCTAGGACTGCGCATCCTCGTCGTGGACGACGAGCTCGACGCTCGGGAGCTGCTGAAGACCGTGCTGGCGCGTTGTGGCGCGCAGGTCATCGCCTGTGGCTCGGCGCGGGACGGCCTGGCCGCGCTGACCTCGGAGCGTCCCGACGTATTGGTGGCGGACATCGAGATGCCCGAGCAGAACGGCTACGAGTTCATCCGGGAGGTGAGGGCACTACCCGCAGGCGAAGGCGGACTCACGCCGGCGGCGGCACTGACCGCCTATGCGGGCACGCTGGACCGGACGCAAGCGCTCAACGCAGGGTTCCAGGCTCACCTGCCCAAGCCAGTTCAGCCCGCAGAACTGGCGACGGTCATCGCGAGCCTCGGCAACGGGTCGGCGCCTCGGGCGTAACCGGTTGATTTTTTTCAACTCGATGGCGATAGTTGGTCCCAATCGATGGCAAAGCGTCGCGTGCCGGAACCGCCTCTGGTCATGATCGTCGACGACTATGAGCCCGCACGGGACCTGTACGCCACGCTCTTCCGATCCGCCGGCTATCGTGTCGAAGAAGCAGCCAACGGGGAGGAGGCGATCGAGAAGGGCGTGAGACTCCAGCCATCGTTGTTCCTGATGGACCTGCTTCTCCCCGGCATGGCCGGCTGGGACGTCATCCGACGGCTGAAGGCCGAGAAACGCACGCGGAACCGCCCCATCGTCGTCATCACGGGCGCGCCCCGCGATGATCGCGCGCGCGGCGCACACGAGGCGGGTTGCGATGCGTATCTCGTGAAGCCGGTTCTGCCCGATGCGCTCCTGCGCGTGGTCCGTGACCTCTTGAATCGCACGACGGTGGGCTGAGCCGGCCAGCCTCCGGAGTCGACGAGAGCCGCGCATTGTCCCATGCACCAAAGACATGGTAGCGTTCGCACCGCGTCACGTACCTGTACAGGAGGATCACTCGATTCCTTCCGCCTCATCTGGCTGGCGCTCGGAGGTCCACGATGCACGGTGTCATCTTCGGCGAGTCGAGTCCCGGGGTCGCGCCACCCGCACCGCGTTTTGACCCCCCATTCAAGGACGAGCGGGCGTCCGCCAAAGAGCCATGACTCGCGAGGAGGCGATCCGGCTGGTGAGGCTGGCGGTGCGACTGGAGCCCAACCATGAGAAGCGCGCAGTCGACCTCGATGCGCTGAGGCTGCTTCTCGAGGACCTGGATGCCGCCGAGGAGCTGCTCGACGTGTTCTACGAGGATCTCGTGGAGCGGGCTGGGGATCGAAAGGCCAGGCTCGACCAGATCGTGTTCTCGAGGCGCGTGACGCGAACGGAGTAGCTCGGACCCCACTCCCCTCGCCACGCTTCCCCAGCCACTTGTCCTCGACGTCCCGAACGTACCGCTACTACGACCTGGTGATGGCGGCGTTCGTGACGGTGCTCGTCTGCTCGAACTTGATCGGGGCCTCGAAGCAGGCCTCGCTGTTCGGCTTCCGCTTCGGGGCCGGCGTGCTGTTCTTCCCGATCAGCTACGTGTTCGGGGACATCCTGACCGAGGTGTACGGTTACGCCAGGGCGCGGCGCGTCGTCTGGGCGGGCTTCGCAGCTGAGGTCTTCGCCGCGGTCATGGCGACCGTGGTGCTCGCCTTTCCACCCGCGGAAGGTTGGCCGCACCAGGCCGCGCTGGAGACCGCCTTCGGCGGCACGCCGCGCATCGTCGCGGCGTCGCTGACGGCCTACTTCTGCGGCGAGTTCTGCAACTCCTACACCCTCGCGCGGATGAAGGTCCTCACCGCGGGGCGCTTCCTCTGGCTGCGCACGATCGGCTCGACGGTCGCCGGCGAGGGGATCGACTCCCTCGTGTTCTATCCGCTCGCTTTCTACGGCGTGTGGACCAGCGATCAGATCATCGAGGTGCTCTTCACGAACTACGCGCTCAAGGTGGGCTGGGAGGCCGCCATGACGCCCTTCACGTATCGCATCGTGAACTTCCTGAAACGCGCCGAGAACGAGGACTACTACGACCGGACGACGGACTTCACGCCGTTCTCGTTGCAGACGTAGCGCGTCGGGCGCGCGTGGTCCCACCGGCTGCGTCTCATCGCCGTGACGGCTATTGGACGAGCGCCTTGGCGCCCGCCCGCTCGAGCTCTTCGTCGATCACCTCGGCGAAGCGCTCGAACGGCAGGGCGCCCGACACCAGCCGTCCGTTGATGAAGAATGCCGGCGTTGAGTTCACGCCGTAGCCGTTGGCGGCGTCCACGTTGGCCTGCACAGCTGCGGCCTTGCGCCCGCCGTCCAGGCAGGCGTCGAAGGTCGCCGCGTCGAGGCGCAGCTCGCCAGCGTAGCGCTTGAGGTCCGCGACGTCGAGCTTCGGGCTGGCGCCGAAGAGCAGATCGTGCATCTCCCAGAACTTGCCCTGGTCGCTCGCGCACGCGGCCGCCTCGGCGGCCTTGGGGGCGCGCGGGTGGATCGGCAGCGGGTAGTCGCGGAAGGCGATGCGCACCTTGTCGCCGTACACCTCCGCGATCCGCTTGAGGGTCGGCCGCGCACGCGCGCAGAACGGGCACTCGAAGTCCGAGAACTCCACGATCGTCACCGGCGCGGCCGCCGGGCCCAGCGTCGGCGCGTCCGCAACCTCGACGGCGACGCGAGGCGGATCGAGCAGGATCCTCACGCCGCCCTTCGCGCGAAGCTCGCGGAGGAAGGCCGCGCGGCGCTCGCTGCGGCGCTGCTCCGTCAGCCTCTGCTCGACGAGCTTCTTGCCGTCCTCCTCGCTGCGCTGGCCGAGGCGCGCCTTCACGGCCGTGTACTGCGCCTGCACCTGCTCGGCGGTCACCGCCTCGGCCTTGTCCTGCACCTCGGCCTTCAGCAGCTTCTCGACCGTGATCCCGCGGCGCGCGGCCTCCTTCTTCAGCAGCTCTTCCGCCACGAGGGCATCGAGCGCCTGCCGGCGCACGTCGTACTCCTGCTGCCGGAGCTGGGCCAGTGCGGCTTTCGTCCGCTGCTCGAGCGTGGAGCGGCTGATCTCGGTCCCGCCGACGATCGCCACCGCGTCGGCAGGCGTGTCGCCCCCCAGCAGCAGCAGCAACACAATGGTCTTCATGCGACTTCCTTTCTGGACGACCCCCGATAGAACGCCATCCCGGCGAAAGTGACAACGCTCTCGTCGTCGATGTTCCACTGCTCGTAGCGGAGCAACTCGCCGCGCTCCGGGCGCGCGGAGCGCAGGAACGTGTACAGGGGCGCGGCGCCACACCAGCGCAGCGCGTCGCCCTCGCCGTCGGCGAGCAGCCCCCAGAAGCCGTGGGCGTCGCCTGCGGCGACGCACCCCAGGCGCTCCCGGTCGAGGCGTTCGACCTCCAGCATCGCGCCCTCGCCGGCGCGGGCGGCGAGCCGGTCGCCGTAGCGACGGCCCACGTGGGCCATGTCCACGCCGAGGACGAACACGCGATCTGCGCGGCCGGCGGTCTCCGCCGCCAGCGCGTCGAGAAAGCACGCCACGTCGGCGTCCGCGTCCGGAGCGCCCGCGTCGGGCACGAAGGGCCCGCACAGGATGGGGACGATCCGCACCGACGGCCCGAAGCGATGCTGAAGGAACACCACCTGGAACTCGATCGAGTGCTCGACGGCGTGGCAGTAGTCCTCGAGGGCGGCGGCGGCGCTCGAGGCGGCGAGCCGGTCGACCAGCGTGAGGTCCACGTCGGCCTCGCCGAGAGGCGTCGCGAAGCGCTTGCGCGTCAGGCCGAAACGGCCCGGCGTTCCATAGTGGGACGTGCCGAGAATGATGAATGTGCGCTCGGCCATCGACGCCGGCAGCGCGCCGTAGGCCGCCGCGAAGGAACGATATCCCCCGTCCGGGCTGACGTGGGGCGCTGCGATGCCGACGAGCCCGTCCTCGGCCGAAAGCGGGGGTCCGGCCTCCGAGCCGAGCCACGTTTCGAGCTGCCGCCGGAGCGCGTCCGCGTCAGCGGGATAGCCCGAGCCGGCATGGGACGGCTCGCGTCGCCGAGACTCGGCGAAGGCGCGATGGCGCGAGGCGCGCCTCTCTGCGAGCGCCTCGTTGTCCAGGAAGCCTCCGTCGCCCAGCGTCATGAGCAGGTGGTTCAGGAGCTCGCCCACCTGGAGCTCTCCGGTTGCGCGCACCAGGGCCTCGCGCAGGTCGCCCTCCGTCTTCTCGCCGTCGAAACAGAGCAGGCACTGCACCAGGGGCGGCGGGATGATCAGGATCCCTTCGGCATAGCCGAAGGGATCCCGCACGAGCAACCCCGGCCGATCGGGGACCGGCGACGGCATCAGGTCGAGGTTCCGGCGCAGGCGCGCGAGCGGCCTCACGCCCCCATGGCTACCACACCCGGCAGGCCTTGTCGCCCCGAACCATCGGCGACGTGGCCGGGCAGGCAAAGGTCTTCTGGAACTCCGGCATGTTGCTCACGACGCCGTTGACGCGAAAGCGCGGCAGCGAATGGGGGTCCGTCTGGGCCCGCAGCCGCGCGAGCTCGGGACGGTACGAGGCGCACCAGACCTGGCCCCAGCCGAGGAAGAAGCGCTGCTCCGGCGTGAAGCCGTCGATCTTCACGGCTTGTTGTTCCTTCAAGCTCTCCATCAGGGCCATGTAGGCGATCCGGACGCCGGCGTTGTCGGCCACGTTCTCGCCCAGGGTCAGTTTGCCGTTGAGCTTCACGTCGTCCACGGCGGTGTACGCGCCGTACTGGTCGACGACACAGGCCGCCCGCTTCTCGAACTCCGCGGCGTCGCCTTCGGTCCACCAGTCGTCGAAGTTGCCGTTGGCGGCGAACTGCCGCCCCTGGTCGTCGAAGCCGTGGGTCAGTTCGTGGCCGATCACGCCGCCGATCCCGCCGTAGTTCACGGCGTCGTCCATCTGGAGGTCGAAGAACGGCGGCTGCAGGATGCCGACCGGGAAATTGATGTCGTTCATGAGCGGGTTGTAGTAGGCATTGACGGTCGGCGGGGTGATGCCCCACTCGCCGCGGTCCACGGGCTTGCCGATCTTCGCGAGCTGGCGCCGGAGCTCGAAGGCGTTGGCGCGCTGGACGTTGCCCAGCAGTTCCTTGCCGTCGATGCTGAGTGCGGAGTAGTCGCGCCAGGCGTCGGGATACCCGACCTTGTTGGCGATGGCGTCCAGCTTCTCGATGGCCTTCGCCTTGGTCACCTCGCTCATCCACGGCAGCGAACGGATGTCCGCCCGCAGCGCCCCCTCGAGGTTGGCGACCATCTCCTTCATCCGCTTCTTGCCTTCGGCCCCGAAGGTCTTCTCCACGAAGATCTGGCCGAGAGCCTCGCCCAAAGCGGCGTCGGTGGCATCCGAGCAGCGCTTCCAGCGCGGGCGCAGCTGCTTCGCTCCCTCGAGCGCCTGGTTGAAGAAGGCGAAGTCCTCGTTGACGAACGCGGACGACAGGTAGGCCGCCGCGGCGTGCACGAGGTGCCAGCGCATATAGGTCTTGAGCTTCGCGAGCTCCGTGTCCTTCACGACCCCGCTCATCGCCTGGACGAACTCGGGCTCGGTGACGTTCAGCTCCGCGACGGCGGGCGCCGGGAGGCCGGCCAGGTAGACCGTGACGTCGAAAGCCGACGAGAGCGTAGCCCACTCTTCGGTCTTCATCAGGTGGTAGACCTTCTGCGGGTCCCGCTTGGCGACCGCATCGAGAGCCCCCTTCGCGAGGCCGGTCTCGATCTCCATCACGGTTCTGGCGCCCGTCTTGGCGACCTCAGGGGAGTCGCCCAACAGCTCGAACATCCGCGACACGTGGGCCAGGTACTTGTCACGGAGCTCCTTCGACTTCGCGTCGTCGCGGAAGTAGTAGTCGCGGTCGGGCAGGCCCATGCCGCCCTGGCCCGTGATCGCGAGCACGCGGGTCGCGTCCTTGAAATCCTGCTCCGAGCCGAAGCCGAAGAAGGCGGGCACGCCGATCGTGTGCAGGTGCGCGACGGACTCCGGCAGCTGGCTCTTGTCCTGGATCGCCGCGATCCGCTCCAGCTCGGCGCGCAGCGGCGTGGAGCCCTTACTCTCGATCCCCGCCTCGTCCATGCACGCGCCGTAGAAGGCGCCGATCTGGGCCTGCGTCTTCGTGGGCTTCGAGCTCGCCACCGACTCCTCGAGGATCGCCTTGAGGATCTCCCGGTTGCGGTCGGCCAGCGCGTTGAACGTGCCCCAGCGTGGCTCGTCGCTGGGGATGGGGTTCGCCTTGACCCAGCCACCGCAGGCGTACTGAAAGAAGTCCTCGCATGGCTTCGCGCCGGTGTCCAAGGACGACAGGCTGAAGCCGCCTGTCGCGGGCTCGGCCGCGTCCGCCCCGACGGCCAGCAGCAGCCCGGCCACTGCCAACGTCAGCTCACGCACTCGCATCGTGGATCTCCCCTCAGATCTCCAGCCCCCCGCCCATCCCACGCCGCTGCGCTTCGGCCACGACCAGGTTCGAAACCGCCGCATCCTGGACCCCGACGCCGGTCAGGTCGGCGACCGTGATCTCGTCGTCGCGGGTACGGCCCGCCTTCGTGCCGGCGGCGATCTCGCCGAGCTCGCCGTAGACGCGCTCGAGCGCCAGCACTCCGCGTTCCACCGCGTGATGGATTTCGCCCAGCCGCAGGCACTGGTCGAGGCGGTCGGCCACGACCTTGTCCGCGCGGGCAAGCAGGGCGGGGTCCAGCTCGATCTTGTCCGGACCGTCCGATCCGACGGCGGTGACGTGCGCGCCCGCCGAGACCCAGCCCGCCTCGACGACCGGCTCCCGCGACGGCGTCACGGTCACGATCAGCTCCGCCCCGAGGACGGCCTCGCGCGCGTTGGCCACGGCGACGACCGGCAGGCCGTGCTTGGCCTCCATCTCGCGCGCGTACGTCTCGGCGGCATCGAGACGACGGCCCCAGACGGCCAGGCGTTTGGGGCGACGCACCAGCAGAAGCGACTCGAGCTGGTAGCGCGCCTGGCTGCCGCAGCCGATCATGGCGGCCCGCTCGATCTCGCGCCTCGCCAGCAGCTCCGCGGCCAACGCCCCGGCCGACGCCGTGCGCAGCTCCGTCAGGTACGCGTTGTCGCAGAGAAGCGCACGCAGCAGGCCGGAGGCCGCGTCGAAGACGAGGATGAGTCCGCTCCCGACGGGCAGTCCCTGGCGGGGATTGTCGTAGAAGCCCGCCGCCTCCTTGATCGAGAAGAAAGGCGTCCCCTCGAGGTGCGCACCCTTCACGTGCACCTCGCCCCGCGACCGTGGCAGGTCCAGGTTGATGACCCCTGGCAGCACGGCCTGCCCGCGGGCGAGGCGAACGAAGGCGTCGCGCACGGCTTCGAGGGCCGCGGCCGGCGTGATGAGCGAACGGATCTCGCGCTCGTTGAGGACGAGGATTTTCATGGGCTTGAACGCGCCTTGGGGCGGCCGGCGATTATATGATCGGCGGTCATGGACAAGAAGCGACTCTCGGCAGCGATCGTCATCTTCCTTCTCGGTGCCGCGGTGTCGGGGGCCCTGCTTCTGCAGCACCATGGAGAGCCGACCGCCGTCTCGGCGGTGCAGCAGATCTGCGGAGAAGGAGAAGCGAGTGGCTGCGACCGGGTTGCCCAGAGCCCGTGGGCGAAGCTTGCGGGCGTGCCGCTCGCCGCGATCGGCCTCGCCTTCTACCTCTCGCTCGTGTGCCTGGCGCTGCTCGCGACCCA
>Ga0075428_100007475_pt1 | contig 12106 bp, 13 predicted proteins | sample RhiMetdeltSRZDD2_FD_75291 | JGI IMG/M metagenome (GOLD analysis project Ga0075428, IMG submission 75291) | Populus rhizosphere microbial communities from Tennessee, USA - Rhizosphere MetaG P. deltoides SRZDD2 | ecosystem: Host-associated > Plants > Roots > Rhizosphere > Soil | place: USA...
GCACGGACGACCGAGCGCGCGCCGATCGCCGACCACAGCATCCGCAGCTTCCTCTACGCCCGCCTGCTCGCCGAGCACGAAGACAGCGTTCACGATTCGGCGTACGACGAGGACCTGCTCTTCGCGGCCTGCGTGCTTCATGACCTCGGGTTGGGTAGCCGCGCTCGGGGCGAGACTCGATTCGAAGTCGAGGGGGCCGATCTCGCAGCTGCCTTGCTCAGCGACGACGGACTCGCTGCGCCGGATGTCGACCGCGTCTGGGAGGCCATCGCACTGCACTCCTGCCTGCGGATCGCTGACCGCCTCGGGCTACTCACCTACCTGACCCACCGAGGCGTGATGATCGATGTGGGCCGCGATGCGGTTGAGATGGACGGACTTGCGATTGTCCGCGACGTGTATCCCCGTCCCGCCAACGACAACTCGATCGCGGATGCGATCGTCGCGCATGCCTCCCGGTCAGAGGCGTGCGCGCCCCCGGGGTCGCTCGCGGCGGAACTCCTTCGCCAGAGGCGAGCCGGGGAGCGCATGTGACGTCGGTTCGGCGCTGGGACTAGGACTCCGCGTGGTTGCCTGCGCTGGACCGCGACGCAGGGGTGACCAGCCACCTGCACCAAGCCTCGCCTGAAACACCCTGACAAGATCACCGGCACAACGGCGGATCTGTACACGTCGGGCTGGTGCTGCAGCCCTTTACGTAGGTCCAACGGTCCGTGCGGGCGTTGAACCACCCAGGATGGGCGATGCAGGGCCGTCGCGGTTGTTGCAGCTTGGATGGAACGCGGCCGAGTGAAGGGGGCGCACGTGCCTGAGGACAGGCCTAACATCCTCGTGATCTGGGGCGATGACATCGGGATCACGAACCTGAGCTGCTACGGCGACGGCGTGATGGGCTACCGCACCCCGAACATCGACCGCATCGCCGAGGAAGGAATGCGCTTCACGGACTGGTACGGCGAGCAGAGCTGTACCGCGGGGCGCTCGGCGTTCATCACCGGTCAGAGTGTGTTTCGCACCGGTCTGTCGAAGGTCGGCATCCCAGGCTCGCCCGTGGGCATGCGCCGGGAGGACCCGACGATCGCCGGCCTGCTGAAGGCAAACGGCTACGCCACCGGCCAGTTCGGAAAGAACCACCTGGGGGACAAGGACGAACACCTGCCCACGAACCACGGCTTCGACGAGTTCTTCGGCAACCTCTACCACCTGAACGCCGAAGAGGAACCTGAGCTGCCGGACTACCCACCGGCCGCGGATTTCCCGCAGTTCAAGGAGCGGTTCGGCCCCCGCGGCGTCCTTCACTCTTGGGCGAACGAGGACGGGACACAGCGGATCGAGGACACGGGTCCGTTGACCAAGAAGCGGATGGAGACCATCGACGACGACGTCGCCGAGGCGGCGATCGACTTCATCCGCCGCCAGCAGGCGGAGGGCACGCCGTTTTTCGTGTGGGTCAACACCACCCACATGCACTTCCGCACCCACACGAAACCGGAGAGCGTCGGCCAGGCCGGGCGCTGGCAGTCCCCCTACCACGACACGATGATCGACCACGACAAGCTCGTCGGTTCGTTGCTCGACCTACTCGACGAGCTCGGTCTCGCCGACGACACCTTCGTCATGTACTCCACCGACAACGGCCCCCACATGAACAGCTGGCCGGATGGGGGCATGACGCCGTTCCGCAACGAGAAGAACTCGAACTGGGAAGGCGCCTTCCGAGTGCCGTGCGTGATGCGCTGGCCCGGCAAGATCCCAGCCGGTGTCGTGACGAACGACATCGGAAGCCATCTCGACATGCTGCCGACGCTGCTCGCGGTAGCCGGCGAGCCGGACATCACCGGCAAGCTGCTCCAGGGCCACGAGGCCGACGGCCACACGTACAAGGTGCATCTCGACGGGCACAACCTGGTGCCATTCCTCACCGTCGAGGGTGAGCGCAGCCCACGGCCGGGGTTCTTCTACTTCTCCGACGATGGCGACCTGGTCGCGCTGCGCTTCGACAACTGGAAGGCCGTGTTCATGGAGCAGCGGGTCGCCGGAACGATGCAGATCTGGGCTGAGCCGTTCGTGCCGCTGCGGGTGCCGAAGCTCTACAACCTGCGCACCGACCCGTTCGAACGAGCCGACATCACTTCCAACACCTACTACGACTGGTTCCTCGACCGCGTCTACCTCGTGCTCGCGGCGACGGCGGTCGTGGGCGAGTTCCTGGCCACGTTCAAAGACTTCCCGCCCCGCCAGAAGGCCCCGTCGTTCACCATCGACCAGGCCATGGAGAAGCTGGAGGCCGGGATCACGAGCGCCTGAACCGCGCACCCGCACGGACGGCCCGGAGTGCTTTGCAAGCAGGGGGTCGTGGGTTCGTGTCTGGTATCAGCGGGGCTCGAAGAACTGAGCCAGGACGCCCGTCTCGAACGGTTCCGGGTCGACGGTGAAGTCGCCGGAGAAGGGGTAGCTGAGGTCGAGCAGCACCACGAGTGAGAAGGCAACGATGACAGCGATCGCGGCCGGACCAAGCGCGTGAAACCAGAAGTCTGGAGATCCGACGAGCACCGCGTAGCCGACTATCACAAACGAGCTGAAGAGGATGAGCGCGGCCATCTCGAACGGAAGCCCGCCGTCGGCTGCAGCGAGCCTGTCTCGCCGGGCGTCGAGGGCGTCGTTCAGTTGGCGGACCGAGTCGTCGAAGAACCCTGTCTCTGCGGGTGAGGTGGGCTCGACACTTTGCAAAGCGACGAAGACCTCATCCGGGACTGCCGCGTGGTCGGGTGACATCTGAGCTGTGGTGCCGTGAGGTGCCGCTGGAAGGATGTGCATCGTGCCGAGGCCCTATCCCCGGGAGTTCCGGGAGGACGTGGTCCGGGTTGCCCGTAACCGCGGCCCGGGCGTGCGGATCAAGGACATCGCGGCGGACTTCGGGATCTCGGAGTCGTGCCTGCAGAACTGGTTGACCCAGGCCGATCGCGACGACGGCGCCCGCCCGGGGCCGACGACCGATGAGCAGGCGGAGAACCGTGAGCTGCGCCGCCGGGTGCGGCTGCTCGAGCAGGAGAACGAGGTTCTGCGCCGGGCCGCCGCGTACCTGTCCCAGGCGAGCTTGCCGGGGAAATGATGTACCCGCTCGTCCGTGAACTGGCCGGCGACGGAGTCCCCGTCACGGTGACGTGCCGGGTTCTTAAGATCGCTCGTCAGCCCTACTACCGGTGGCTCGCCGCCCCGGTCACCGACACCGAGCTCGAGGCGGCCCACCTCGCGAACGCCGTGTTCGACGCCCACCGGGACGACCCCGAGTTCGGCTACCGGTTCCTCGCCGATGAGGTCCGTGCCACTGGCTTTGAGGTGTGTGACCGGACGGTGTGGCGGGTCTGCCGGGACAACGGCTGGTGGTCGAGCTTCGGCAAACCCCGCCGCCGCAAGGGCCGCTCGCCCGGGACACCGGCCCATGACGATCTTGTGCGCCGGAACTTCACCGCGGACGGCCCGAACCGGCTGTGGCTGGCCGACATCACCGAGCACCCCACCGGCGACGGGAAGCTCTACCTGTGCGCCATCAAAGACGCCTGGTCGAACCGGATCGTGGGCTGGTCCATCGACAGCCGCATGAAGGCCCGCCTCGTCGTCGCCGCCATCGAGATGGCTGTCGCCCGCCGCGGTGAGGTCGCCGGCTGCATCCTGCATTCGGACAGGGGCAGCCAGTTCCGCGCCCGGAAGGTCCAGCGGGCCTTGACCCGCCACCGGATGGTCGGCTCGATGGGCCAGGTCGGCTCGGCCGGCGACAACGCCGCCATGGAATCATTCTTCGCCCTGTTGCAGCGCAACGTCCTCGACCGCCGCCGCTGGCACAACCGCGACCAGCTGCGCATCGCCATCGTCACCTGGATCGAACGCACCTACCACCGACGCCGCCGCCAAACCGCCCTCGGCCGCCTCACCCCAGTCGAATACGAGATGATCAACACCCCACCGGCCACCCTGGCCGCCTAACCCGACCTGTCACCAGATCACGCGGCAGTCCCGAATCTGGCTCTAGAGGATCAAGAGCGCCGGCAAAAGCCGGCGCCTGGCCTGCGGGCGGCGCCCAGACGGCGCCGTCCTCGGCCTGGCAGGGAAGTCGGCCAGGGATGCCGATCGCTCGATGTCGGTTCCCATCATCCCTCCTCGTCGGAGGTCGATGCGTCGTGAGGACGGTCAGCTGTGCGAGCGCGCACCAGCCGTACGCCGGTCGCAAGCAGCCACACGAGCCAGGCGGCGTAGCCGAGCAGCCCCACGAAGATGAGCCCTGAGCCGTCCGCGATCGCGAGGTTGGCCGCCCCGGCGGCGAGCAGCAGGCCTGCCCCGGCCACTGCGAGCAGACGCTGCCACGGCGGCGTCAGCTGGCTCGCATGCGTCGCCAGCGCGGCGCCGATGAATGTAGTGCCGAGCGCCGGCAGCGCCAACGCGAAGGCTGCTGCATGCAATTGCCAGGCGAGCTCGAACTCCGGGCTCGGCTCGGCGAGCCCGCCGGCGGACAGCACGACACCGTTCCACATGACGGCGTAGAGCGCAAAGACTGCCGAGAGGGCCGCGCCTGCGGCCAGCGCGAGGCGTGACCAGTCTGTGCCCGCACGCCCGCGGCGCTCGACGAGCCCGTGGAGACCGGTCAGGAACCCGAGCAGCAGCGGCAGGTTCAGCGCCTCCAGGCCGACGCAGATCGCGACCGCGACCCGATGCTCCGCGTGGAAGGCGAGCACCTCCTTGATCGGGTCCCCGTAGCCTGGCGCTCCGGCCCTGACCACCACCGCGTTCTGGATCGCCACCGACGCTGCCAACGCGATCGCCGTCGCGCCCACGACCCGCTCTCGGAGCGCTCGCGTCGGGGTAGGCGCCGTCGTTGCCGCTGCCGCGCTCACGGGCACGTGAGGGATTCCCGCGCGGTGGCGGGGTGATGCGGTGATCTCATCTCTCACTCCTTCGTTGCGGTCGGATGATCGGTGCAACACCACGTCATTCGTTGGCGTGGGAATGGCCGGAATTGGTTTCGGAGTCTTCTTTGGCTGTCCGTTCCGGTGATGTGGAACAGATTGCTGGAGCGGCCGGATACGCCGCTACGAGCCGAGGTCGATGGTGGTGGGCCGAAGGTCTACACCTCGGGTTCCACTTTGGTCGGATGCCGTGGGGCCCGGACCAACGGGCGGCGGGTGGTCTGGAGTGCATGACGCGCAAGGGGTGGGCCTCGTGCCACTGGCGTGCCAGACCGGCGGGAACGTCGCGCGCACTCACGGTCACACATGTGACTCGGGCCCCGCGACGCCCTGATGGCGATCGGCGCAGCGCACCTAACCGGTGCCGCGACCCCACTTACAAGGCAGGACAGTCGTGGGTTCGAGACCCACCGCGCCCACCTGATGACCTGCGCTTTTCTGCGGCTCGGCACGCTGGGCCAGCCAACGCAAAACCAACGGACCCGTCAGGGTCCGAACCGGATCGCGGACCACCGCATGCCGAGTTCGCGGGCGATGTCGTCTACAGACCGATCGGAGCTCAAGACCACCTGAGCCACTCATGGCGGGATTCCAGCGGGTACGCGAACGGTCTTCTTACTCGAACTCCGTCCTGCGAATCGTGACTGCGGCTCACTAGCAGGTGTCGACATGACCGGGGCGAGACCACTGGCCGACCCGGGCTGCCTGGGGTGGACCGCGACGAGGCCGCTGCGAGACCGAGCGGGGACTGTGCCGGTCGACCGTCGGGCCATGATTCCGGGAAGGAGGCTCGTGATGGTCCTCGTCCGCGTCGGCGCGGTGGCGGCGGTCGGTGCCGGGCTCGCCGCCGGCGTGCCGTTGCTTGGACAGGTGGTGGGCGGGGCGCCGGTCGTCCCGGATCCGCCGACGAGCGTTCTGTCGACCGATCAGCAGCCGCCGATGGGGAGGTCGTCGTGCGGGCCGCCGAGATCACCGACGAGCGCATCCCACGCGGCACGTTCAGTTCCATACCCGAGCTCACCCATGCGATCGACTGCTAGGTCGAGCGCTACAACGACAAGCCTGCACCGTCTTATGTGGCACCGCGGAGGAGAGAGGCACGAGGCTGAGAAGCCTGAAGCTGATGTCGTCTGTGGTTCGAATTTCAGCGCGCGGTAGGGGACGGCGCGGAACGTTCCAGCGCCAAGAGATGACGTCGAAGGCGCGAGATTTGCAGCGTGCGAGGAGATCGGTGAAGGCGGCGCGGTCGACGATGGTCCAGCCTTGATGCGACCGGTTGTGGTTGCGGATGGCGACCGAGATGCCGTCGGGCAGCGGTCTTGATCGTGCCTAGGGCGGGCACCAGAAGGCAGATGCTTCGACGACCGGCCGGCGGCGCGGGCGTCTTCGGTGCCGGCGACTGCGGGTGGGTCCGGCGGCGAGTGACCGGGTCTGTGCGCCGGCTCAAACGAGCTGCAATGCCGCGGCTCGATGGACCGCCGCAGATCGGTGGGGTACGTCCAGCTTCCGATAGATGGCCCGAACGTGGCTCTTGAGGGTGTTGACGGAGATGTAGAGCTGCGCGGCCATCTCGCGGTTGGACATACGCATGGGGAGCAGGCGCAGCACCGCAAGCTCGCGAGCCGTGAGCTGCTGTATCGGCATTGCTTGCTCTCGCGTAGCTGCTTGCGCTAGCTCCTGGCATCCGAGGGCGGCCAGGCGGCCGACGGTCCGGTCAGTGCACTCGAGCGCCAGCTGCGGGAGCCTTCTGGTCAAGGTGGGTCCTTCGTCGAGGAATGTTCTGACCAGGCCGAGGGGCTCGCCGACGGAGATCGCCTCGATCAGGGCGGCCGACTTCTCTGGCGGTTCGCTGTCGGACAGCTGAGCCCGGATGAGCGCCTTCTCCACCGCATGGCGAGGCGCCGGAGCGTCGATGGCTTCCAACAGCTGTCGGGCGTGGGTCGGGGCTTGCTGCAGCGCCACCCGCGCAGCCAAGAGCTGCGCGTCGGCGCCCGGAGGTGTGTCGCGAATAAGGGTCTGGGCCCCGATGACGTCCCCCCGATCAAGCCGCACCTTGACCTCCGTGCTGCGTAGGTGGGCGTCGACGGCCGCGGGCAGCTCCAGGTTCGCGGCGCGGGTCGACACCGCCAGTTCGAGCGCCTTCATGTAGGCGCCGGCGACACGATGGCAGCGGGCGAGTTCGCTGGCGGCGAGGGTGGCGACGACCCGATGAGACGACCTGGCGGCGAGAGTGCGGGCCTCCTCGATGAGCGGGACGGCCGTGGCCAAGTGGTTACGCTCACGATGAGCTGATCCTGCCAACAATGCCAGCTCGGCAGAGCCCGAGCCGTTGTAACTGATCTCACGCTGGGCCGCCGCGACATTGTTTTCGGTGGCCGAGATGTCACCGTCGAACCAGGCAACCCAGGCGCGCACAAGGGCGGTATTGACCGCCGTGTGGTGTGTAGCTCCGAGGCCGAGCTGGTCAAGCGTTGCCAACGCCTCGCTTGCGCGATCCCTGTCACCGCCCCACGCGAAGGCGCGAATGCGCCAGCCATGGGCTTGCGAGACCGATCGCAGGCTGGCGCCGGTTCGCTCGACCGAATTCAGGAGACGATCCGCGCAGGCGAGCAGCCCGGCGACTTCACCCAAGTGTTCTGCCACCAGCGCCCGAGCAACCATCAGGTCCCGGCTATCAGCTTGGCCTGCCGTATTTCCCGAGGTGGCGCCTTGGTCGGCCTGTTCGAGCAGGCGGCGTGCCTCGTCGACTCGTCCTGCGGCGACCAGGGACCGGACCCGCCAGGCCAGCAACGGGCTGCCGACGGGCATGTGCTCGGGGAGCCCCTGGAGTAGCCCGACAACCTCGCTCAATGACGCCTCATCCCCCGCCGCCAGGTCTGCGCACGCTTCGGCCGCCTCCTCGGCACAGTCGGCCTTCAGGTAGAGCTCGATCGCGGTCGCGAGTTCCCCCGTGCGTCGACAGGCCTCCGCTGCACGACGACACGCGCCAATCGCAACCAGTGGGTCACGCCTGCGATACTCCTTCTGGAGGCTGCGAGTGAGGATCGGCGGATGACGGAACGCGCCAGGACGGCTGGCGACAGGGGCGATCGGCAGCGCATCGATGTCGGGTGAAGTCAACCGCGGCCGGCCGGTGCTGTCCTCGGCGACTGCTTGGCACAGAGGCTCGGTGAGCACCGGCAACCAGCAGCTCACCTCCAGGAACGAACGGGCGTCGGCGGAGGATCCAACGATCAGCTCCTCCCAGATGTACGCACTGGCAACGCTGCCGGAATCAGGCTGGGCCGGAGATCGTGCCTTTTGCGCCGATGCCTCCAGTTGTGCCAACCGCAAACCCGCAATCCAGCCCAGACTCGCCCGCTCGAGATCGGCAGATGCCGGCCGAACGAGGTGGAGGCCAGCAACTCGATTTCGGCGCGCTCGAACCGCAGCATGGCGGGAGTGACCTCGACCAAGTCGTCCCGCAGGCGGGCACGCTCCAGCCCTAGCCGTGGTTTGGATCTCGAAATGAGAACCGTCCGAACGTCGTGAGGCGGCTGCTCGACAAGCTGTTCGATCACGTGGCGGGCCGCCTGATCATGCAAGCGGTGAACGTCGTCGAGAACCAGGGTCACGCTCGAGCCGAGATTGTGGGTCACTGCGTTGAGGAGCTCCCATAGAACCGTGTAGTCGACGCCACCATGGTGAGACCATCGACCGTTGTGGCGAGCGTGCGGTGAGAGCCGCTCCACTACCTCCACCAAGTGCTCCAATAGAACTTTCTGGTCGTTATGGGTGACGTCGACCGAGAGCCAGGCACAGGGACGTCCCTGGGGGCTGACCCACTGCGCAACGAGAACCGTTTTGCCCGCCCCGACTGGCCCGCGCACGAGAACCACGTGCTGATCGGATTGGCCATCGAGAAGTTCTTCCAGCCGCTTCCGGCGGATCGCGAACGACGGCACGGGCGGAGGGGCCCCCCGGGTGATCGCAGCCGGCCGAGCTAGCACAGCCGTATCCGCGTGCCGGTGCAACTGCGTCAATTCGCCAACGGATGAAGCCAGTTGGCGACGGGACAGCGACCGGGTATCCGGCCTGGACATCACGTGCGATCCCCGAAGACGTGCCGCCCTGCCGGGCGGGCGGCCGCAGGCAGCAGGTCGACACCCGGAGCCGGTGCACGGTCACGCCGTTCGACCGCGCCGCACGACATCGCGCCGCCCCCGGGAGCCCGGCTGGATTGCACCTGACGGGTCTGCGCCTCCCTACTTAGAGTGTTGGAGATGGCTCGAGGAGCGGCCATCCTTTTGTTGAGGGCGGTGACACCCGTCGCTGATGCATCCAGGTGACGCCGTCCCTGTAATCCAACGTGACGATCAGGACCAGGACGAATGGCATGTAAGAGGGGGACCCCCGCGTGCGAAGCGCGGTTACCACGGTGGAACTGCCTGCCGAACCGCGCACGGTGACACCGCACGGCCGGCACGCGGCGACCCGCGGATTCGGTCTTCTCCTGCACGGCATCCTCCTCTATCGGCTGGCGGCTCCTGAAACGCGCGGGACCGCAGTCCGATCACCAGACGCCGAGGTTGTTGCATGCGAAGGCGCCCCGGGCCGCTGGCGGCCAGCCGCCGAGCAGCGGGCGTTCGACCCCGCATCACAGCAGCCGATGGCTGCATCTGCGGGATTCCGCGCATTTCTGTCTGTCCTTACACCTGCCACCGCTGCCGCCTCGGCGTCTTGGTTTTGGCTAACCCGGATCATCCCAAGCGGAGGTGGGACGGTCATCGGCCAACCGACGCGGCGTCGAGGCGACATTTGACCTGGGTCCGAGTAGTTTCGAACTGTTCGTGATGCGCCATCGGCGACAGGTGCTTCTCGTGGACGAAGCGGTCAATCCCGACGGGCGTCCGACGCAGTCTTCTCGCGGGTCCCGGGTAGGCCGGGGCGATGCAACGGCGCATGTTGATGCACAGAACTCGTCGAGGCGGCAGGAGGCGCTGATTCAGGCCGGCCTGGCGTTGGCCTCGGAGCTGTCGCTACCTGCCGTGCTCCAGAAGATCATCGACCTGGCGTGCGAGGTCGCGGACGCTCGATACGGAGCGCTGGGAGTCGTCGGCGAAGATGGGCGGCTACGGGATTTCATCACCTCCGGCGTTGACGAGGAGGAGCGGCGAGCGATCGGGGACTTGCCCGTGGGGAAGGGCATCCTCGGCGTGCTGATCACGGAGACTCACCCGCTCCGTTTGCAGCGAATACAGGACGACTCGCGCTCAGTTGGCTTCCCGGCGAACCACCCACCGATGACGTCCTTCTTGGGTGTACCTGTCAGCGTCCGCGGGATGGTCTACGGAAATCTCTATCTCACCGAGAAGCGCCACCTGCCGGCGTTCACGGCCGACGACGAACGCGCAGTCGTCACCCTGGCAGCGCAAGCGGGCGTCGCCATCGAGAACGCACGTTTGTTTGCCGAGGCAGAGGAAAGACTGGCGATCGAGGAGCGGCATCGCCTGGCCCGAGATCTGCACGATTCGGTCTCGCAGGCTCTGTTCTCGATAACCCTGGAGACCCGTGCCGCCCAGCTTGCTCTGGAAAAGGAGGGGACCCCTCGGCCACCGGACTTGGGTGAGCGTCTTGCCAGACTCCAGGAGCTGACCAAAGGCGCCCTGGCGGAGATGCGCGGGCTGATCTTCGAGCTCCGGCCGGACGCGCTCCGGGAGGAAGGGCTCGCGGCGGCCATCCGCCAGCACGCCGAGGCCGTCGGTGCGAGAGCCGACCTGGTGATCGACATCGAAGCGCTCGAGACCCGATTCCCCCTGACTCCAGACATCGAGCACGAGATCTATCGAACGACCCAGGAAGCGCTGGCCAATGTGGTCAGGCACGCAGATGCCAGGCACGTAGGGATCAGGCTCCTCCGGACAGCCACGGCGCCACCATGTTTGCTGCTCGAGATCTCGGACGACGGGATTGGGTTTGCGCCCGAGAGCTCCCGACCGGGCCACCTCGGACTCACGACCATGAGACAACGAGTTGAGCGGCTGGGCGGGACCATGGAGGTGCGCAGCACGCTTGGTCGTGGCACCACGATCCAAGCGCGCGTGCCGATGCCGATTGACGGCAGCCCGGGGGGGCGCCTGTCGGAATCGGACCCGAGATGAACTCCCGAGATGCCGACGACCGCGATCGGCAACCCGTCAGGGTGTTCGTCGTGGACGATCACGGCGTCGTCCGCCGCGGGCTGCGTGCCTACATCGAGATGGTGGATGACATGGAGGTGGTCGGTGAAGCAGCCGATGGACAGGCGGCCCTGGATGGGATCGGGGCTCTCGTGGCGGCCGGTCGACCGGCCGATGTCGTACTGATGGATCTGATCATGCCCCACATGGACGGTGTCACGGCCACGGCTGCCATCACGGAGCGCTATCCAGAGCTCAAGGTAGTGGCAATGACCAGCTTCACCGAAGCGGACAAGGTTCACGGAGCTCTCGGGTCTGGCGCATCTGGGTACCTCCTCAAGGACGCTGCGGCTGACGAGGTCGCCGCTGCAATCCGGGCTGCCTGCCGTGGCGAGGTCCATTTGGACCCGGTGATCGCCAGGCAGCTGGTGCGGTCGCTGGCGATTCCGAAACGTCGGACCGTTGACATGCTGACCGATCGGGAGCGCGAGGTCCTGGTTCTGCTGGCCCAAGGCCTTTCGAATAGGCAGATCGCGAATGCGTTACATATCAGCGAGCGCACGGCTCGATCCCATGTGAGCAGAATCCTGACCAAGCTGGGGTTGGCTTCTCGGACCCAGGCCGCCTTGCTGGCAATCCGAGAGGGAATCGCGCCCGTCCCGCCCGAGAACTAAGGACCCGAATTTGCCTGGCAGGATCGGGCCCGATGAACCCTCCCGCACCGTCACCGAATGTGCGACGGGGGCGGCAAGGTGGCGGACGGCATGCCACCGAGTTCGACGCGATGGCGGCCGCAGAAGCCGCACTTTTGCCAGATGGCTGGAGCTCGGCTTGCTAGAACCCTTGAACGGCCACGTCGGCTGCCAACGGCGTGTCAACGCACCGGGGTCACATGCGGGCCAGCCCGTTCTCACCGACACGCATTCCGCCGCATCTCACCTGTTCACGGCCCCAGTGCGCTACTTACAAGGCAGGACAGTCGTGGGT
>Ga0075428_100007479_pt1 | contig 12105 bp, 7 predicted proteins | sample RhiMetdeltSRZDD2_FD_75291 | JGI IMG/M metagenome (GOLD analysis project Ga0075428, IMG submission 75291) | Populus rhizosphere microbial communities from Tennessee, USA - Rhizosphere MetaG P. deltoides SRZDD2 | ecosystem: Host-associated > Plants > Roots > Rhizosphere > Soil | place: USA...
ACAGGTTCACTGCACGGATTCGATGATTCCCTACATCGCAGATGAGGAGACGGCCGTCGCGATCGAGGGCGATGCTGTGCGGTTGGCGAAGTTGCGCTTTCGAGGCAGGCCCACCGTCGCCAGAGAATCCGGCCGCGCCCGTGCCCGCGAGCGTGGACATGACGCCAGTCGCGCCGTCGACCTTGCGGACGACGTGATTGTCGCGTTCGGCGATGTAGAGATGCCCTCGGGAGTCGAACGCAATCTCATGAGGCATGTTGAGGGAACCGGCAGTAGCGCGCCCGCCATCGCCCGCATACCCGCGCTCGCCATTGCCGGCGATGTCGATCGTGCGATGCGTCTCCAGATCGAGCCGCCGGATCCGCTGATTGTCGAGATCGCAGAAGTACAGCGCCCCGTCGCGGCCCACCAGGACTCCGTACGGATTGTTGACCCGGGTATCCGAATAGCCCGGCAAGCCGTTGCCGATGATCGTCTTTACGCCCGGCGCAGCGAACGTGCGCGCCGGCACGATCGCCCACAGCATCGTCTTCAACGCCTCGCGGCGGTTCATCGACGGACTGCGGATCAGAACTTGACCCCCGTCCTCACACTGATCGTCCGCGGCGCGCCCATTTCTCCCACGAACCCGGACGGCGCGAAGTTCGGGTACGGGAAGGCCACCGGAATGTAGTGCGTGTCCAAGGCATTCCGGATGACGAGCTCGCCGAGCAGGAACCGGCCGGTGACGCCGAGGCGGAGGTTGACGAGCGAGTATGCGTCCTGGCTCATCGAATTCTGGTCGTTGTACTGGAGCGATCCGTAGAAGACGGCATCGGCACGGCCCGAAACCGTGGCCTGTCCGAAGACGCGCGAATACTGGACGCCCAGGCTGGTCGTGTAGTCGGGTGTGTTGGGAATCTTGTTGCCTTCGACATTCACGCCGCTGGAGAGGCTTCCCTCACCGAAGCGCGCGTGCGTGTACCCGACTGCGCTGAACAGATCGAGGCCGGGTGCGGCCCTGGCGGCCAGCTCGAACTCGACTCCCTTGCTGGCAGCGTTGCCGACGTTGGCAATGTAGAACTGGGTTGGAACCGCAGGATTCGGGACGTTGAGCTGCAGGTCCGCCCAGTCGATGTAGAAGACGGCGGCAGTCGTGGAGACGCGGCCGCCGGCCCACAGCGTCTTCACTCCTCCTTCGACGTTCCAGGTGTGTTCCTCGCCGTACGACTCGGCGCCGGCCGGGGACGCTGGATTGAAGCCTCCGGCCTTGTAGCCGCGGCCCACGGTCGCGTAGAACGCTTTGTCCGGTTGAAACCGGTACTGCGCCGAGAACTGCGGCGAAACATTCGAGAAGCTGGCGTCGGTGTCGACCTGTGTCGGCGGCGCCAGCAACGGATCGAAGAACGTCTCGAGCAGCGCCTTCTTGCTCTCGTAGTCGAATCGCGCACCGGCGCTCAAGTCCAGGTCCGTTCCTACCGTGACGGTGCCCTGGCCGAACAGGCCGAGACCGAAGTCGTCCAGCGCCGCGCGCGGCGAGTGCTGGCTCACCGCCAATGGCGCGACGACGAAGGGCGAAAAGCTGTTGATGGCGTCCTGTTCGTACGACTGAGTGAAGAGGAACACGCCGGACTGCCACCGCAGCCGGGTGTTGCCGGAGAGTTGAATGGCCGTGGAGTCCGCCGAGGCGAACCGGACCTCCTGCGTGAACTGGAAATCCTCCTCGCTGTTGTCGCGCCTGATGATCGGCAGCGGCGTGTAGTCGAGATCGGTCAGGTCCTGCGTCTTCCAGTTGACGAAGCCGGTCGTGCTCGAGAACGTCACCGGGCCGCCGGTACGACTGGCGAGGATTGTCGTCCCCAAGACATCGCGATCCGTGCGACCCTCGAAATCACGGGCGGCGTGGAACGGATTGGCTCGAAGCGCACCGACGTCGTTGAGTGAGTAGTCGCCATCGCGCGCGCGCTCGCCCGAGACGATGACGCGTCCTTCCCACGCCTTGTTCGGCACCCACATCAGCTGCGCCTTGCCGCTGAACGCCGATCGGGAATCGATGTCGTTGCCGGTGATGTCGTTCACGGTGAAGCCGTCGCGGTCGACCTCGGCGAACGACACCCCGAGGCTCACCTTGTCCCGGACCAGCGGTCCCGATGCGCCGCCTCGTACCGCCCACGATCCGTAATTGCCAAACGGCACCGAGAAACTGCCCGTCCATGCCGACGTCGAGGGCCGCGCACTCGTGACGTTGACCAGTCCGCCGAGCGTGTTGCGTCCGAACAACGCACCCTGCGGCCCTCGGACGAACTCGATCTGATTGACGTCGAGCAGCTCGAGGCTCGACGAGCTGACATTCAACTGCGGCACACCATCGATGTAGGTCGTGATGCCGGGACTGGCCGGGCTCGAGCCGATGCCACGGAACTGCGGGTTGCTCAATTTCCGGGCCGAGAACTCGGTGAAATAGGTATTCGGCGCGAAGATCGCCGCGTCGCTGACGACGTGAATCGCGGCGTTGTCGATGGTGTCCTTGGGAACAGCCGTGACGCTGACCGGGAGCTTCTGCGGATCTTCAGCTTCCTTCTGCGCGGTGACGGTCAGCGTCGGCAGGCGGAAACGAACGGCGTCTTGCGAAGAGCTGGCCTGGGGTGCACCTGCCGTTTGCGCGGCAGCCACGGCGGGCGACAACACCAGGAGCAGTGCGAGCGCACTGAAAGCACGTGGCGAACGGAACATACCGCATTATGACAAAGCTGTCGGGCATGGAGCCGCAGCCCTGTGCCACGGTGCGTATTTGCGGTGATGGCTGCCGTGACGACCGGCTACTGACCTCGCAGGGGACGGGTCTTCAGCCCGGGCGACGGGGACCATTGACCGGCCAGCGCGACGCCGCCCCGAACCGGGACCGGATACATCGTGAACGTGTCGCGTCCGTGACGGCCGACGACGGTCCATCCGGACGCGATGCCGAGCGCCGATCCGAACAGCACGTCGCTGAGATAGTGGCGGTTGTCCGTGAGCCGGCTCGCCGAGACATAGCCGGCGATGAGGAACATCGGCCAGCTGGCGCGATACCCGAAATGGCGCTCGATGACCGACGCGGTCGCAAACGTGACCGACGCGTGGCCCGACGGAAATGCGCAGCACTCGCCGGTCGGTCGGTCCCGCTGAACGGCGTACTTGATCCCGTAGGTGAAGGCCTGCGTCATCAGCTGGGCCCGCAGCAGATCGAAACCGAGATGCGACCACCGGTTGGTATGCGTCCCCGGGTCTGGTTCCATGGCATAGCGTCCAATCAGGTACATCCCGACCGCCGCGCCTCCCTGCACCCAGCCATACCCCAGGTACTTGCCCGGCTTCAGCACGGTTTTCAGCGTATTGGCTTCCTGGAGCTCGTCGTTGATCTCGGTGTCCCAGGGATGCACCAGCAGCGCGGCCGCGCCACCGATTCCGAGGATCACCCACGTCGACTTGCGCTTGGGGAACGCCACGAAATCGCTGCCGGTCGCATGGATCAGCGCGCTCAGGCCCGTGTGCTCCCGTTCGGGCGGCTTCTGGGCGGCGACCCCCTGCGCCAGCGATGCTGCGGGCGCTTCGTTGAGAAACAGACGTGCATACGGCGCGCGCGACAGACCCGTGTCCTGCGCCGCCACGCTCGTCAAGGTGCCAGTCGCCAGGAAGAGGAGAAGTGATGCCGTCATGACCGGAAAACATCCCCGACACCCCATGATTTCCCCCTTCTCCAACCGGTCGCGACTGTCCGCATCGGCGATTTGTGCTGTGCGGCTTTACTCGGATGTTACTCATGCAAAGATGAACCCGGGATGACGCAAGCCGCAGCCCGCGAAGAGCCATGAGAGTCCTGCTGGTCGAAGACGAGCCGCGCGCGGCGCAGATGCTGGCGAAAGGACTGCGAGAGCAGGCCTATGCGGTGGACGTGGCGCGGAATGGGCACGACGCGCTGTATCAGGCGGCGATTACCGAATACGACGCCATCATCCTCGACGTGATGCTGCCCGGCGTCGACGGATTGGAAGTGTGCCGCGAGCTGCGTCGCGGCGGATCAAACGTGCCGGTGCTGATGCTGACGGCACGCGACGCCGTCGAGTCACGAATCTCGGGTCTCGACAGCGGCGCGGACGACTATCTGATCAAGCCTTACGACTTTGGCGAGCTGCTGGCGCGGCTGCGCGCCGTCATTCGCCGTGGCCGGTTGCCGGTCACGCCTTCGGTGCTGACGGTGGGTGATCTCCGGGTCGATCTGCGCGCCCGGGAGGCCTACCGCGAGGATCACCAGATCACGCTCACGGCCCGGGAGTTTGCCCTGCTCGAGTTCCTCGTCCTGCATGCCGGTGAGGTGGTCGGCCGCGCCGCGATCGCCGAACACGTCTGGGACTACCCGTTCGAATCGATGTCCAACGTCATCGATGTCATGATCCAGCGTCTGCGCCGGAAAATAGACAATCCGCGGGGGCCATCGTTGATTACCACCCGCCGCGGCGAGGGCTATATGCTGGCGCCCGTCACGCACGCTGATCACGGCTCATGACCCTCTCCATCCGGGCACGTCTCACGCTCTGGTACAGCAGCATCGTGGTCCTGGTCCTGGTGACGGCCGCTGTCGTCGGCTCCCTGGCCCAGTCCCGGCTTGCGGTTCAGCGACTGGACGAAGACCTCCTGCGCACGATGGCCACCCTGGAAGGCGTGATGCGTACGGAATTCGGCGAAGGCCTGAGCCTCGAGGCCGCCGCCGGCGAAGCGAGCGCAGAAGTGGTCGCTCCCGATCGGACGATGGCGCTCACCCGAACCGACGGCACGGTTCTCCAGGTCTGGGGTCTGCCGATCGATCGCGACGCGGTGTCGTCAATCGGTTCGATCGCCGGTCCCGCGACGGTCCGGTCGGTCGCAGGCGATCTCCGTGTCCTGCGACATCACGTCGAGTACGAAAGGCATACCTACGTTGCCATCGTGATCGCACGGCTCGCGCCGTATCGCGCGCAGCAGGCGGAGATGGTCAGGGCCCTCGCGCTCGGAGTCCTGATTGGCCTGATCGCCGCGGCTGCCGGCGGATGGATCATCGGTCGGCAGACGTTGAAACCTCTCGCTCGGATGGCCGACCAGGCACGCGGGATCGACGCGCGGGAACCCAGAGATCGACTTGCGGCGCCGGCGGTGGACGACGAGCTCGGGCGGCTGGCGGCGGCGTTCAACGGCCTCCTCGATCGGCTCGCGGCGGCGCTGAATCACCAGCGGCAGTTCATGGCCGACGCCTCACACGAACTGCGAACGCCGGTATCGGTCGTCCGGACTGCCACCCAGGTCACTCTCTCGCGAGACGATCGCTCAGCGGACGAATATCGGGAGTCGCTGGAGATCATCGGTGAACAGGCTACGCGCCTGACGCGGGTGGTTGACGCCATGTTCCTGCTGTCGCGCGCCGAGGCCGATGGAGTCCCGCTCCGGCGCGAGTTCCTCAACCTCGACGACCTGCTCGTCGAAAGCGCCCGGGCGGTCCGCGTGCTCGCGAAACAGCGCGGCGTGAAGATCGCCACCAACGGTGCCGAGGAGGTCGGCCTCACTGGCGATGCGACGCTGCTGCGCCGGATGGTGGGGAATCTGCTCGACAACGCGGTGCGTCACGCCGAGCCGGACGGGTCCGTGAGCGCAGGGCTGGAGCGCTCCGCCGATCGGGTCGCCCTCAGCATCACCAACGACGGGCCGGGTATACCTGCGGCAGATCAGGCGCGAATCTTCGAGCGGTTCGTGCGGATTGGCACGTCGGACGGCGCCGGCCTGGGGCTGCCGATCGCGCGATGGATCGCCGAGGCGCACGGCGGCACGCTGGAGCTCGACGGCAGTGCTCCTGGCCGGACGACCTTCGTGGTCACGCTGCCGCTCGACCATGTCATCAATCGTTCATCTCCTTATGAACACGATAGCCAGCGTGGATGACGTCAACTCCCAACTCCCAATTTCCAACGCCCAACGGAAGCCGTTCGCACCAGGCGGCGAAAGTCTGTCAACAAGCTTGTTGTTACGGTCTCCCCGGATTGTTCGAACGACTTGCTTTGGGCGTTGGAGGTTGGGCGTTGGGAGTTGATCGGAAGCTCGTGAAATTCCCCAGCCTCCTGCTGGCAGCCCTGCCCATGATTTCATGCGCGACCGCCAGCGCCCCTCCGCCGGCCGATGTCGCCGAGAGCATCCGGACCCGCACCGGCGCGAACGTGCGGCTCGGTGGCGCCGAATCGCCGGCGATTCCCGCCGGCGTTCAGGTGGACGACGGGTTGTCGCGCGACGAGGCCGTCGCGATCGCGTTGTGGAACAACGCCGCATTCCAGGTGAGCGCGAGCCAGCTTGGCTTCGCGCGGGCGGATCTGGCGGACGCGGGCATCATCTCGAACCCGGTGTTGTCGCTGCTGTTTCCCTGGGGACCCAAACAGCTCGAATGGACGCTGCGGTGGCCGGCCGAAGTGCTGTGGGAGCGTCCGAAGCGGGTCGCCGCCGCGAAACTGTCGGCGGACGCCTCGGCGCAGTCGCTCGTCCAGTCGGGCCTGGATCTGGTGCTGGCGGTCCGGCTCGCCTACGCGGATCTGGCGTTGGCGATCGATCGGCAGCGGCTTGCCGAGGAAGCCGCGACCACGCTGCAGCGCATCGACACCCTGACCCAGTCGCGCCTCGCTGCCGGCGACATCGCCGAGCTCGACGCCCGGGCCGCGCGGGTCGACGCGGTCCGCAGCGCGCTGGATTTCGAGCGTGCGGTTCACGATGTGACGATTGCCCGCGAGCGTCTGCGCCTGCTGCTCGGACTCGGTGCCGACGATCGGTCGCTCGAACGGCTCCAGGCCTCCGCCGATCCGGAACGCTGCGGCGAGCCGCCGGACCTGATGAAGCGCGCGCTCGCCGCGAGGCCCGATCTGCGCGCGGCGGAACTGACGGTCGAAGCGGCGGGTGCCAGGCTCGGCTGGGAACGCTCGCGGATCCTGACGCTGACCGCGGTGCTCGACGCGAATGGCGAGGGAAAAGAAGGCTTCGAGATGGGCCCTGGCATCGACGTGTCGATTCCGCTGTTCAACCGCAATCAGGGAGGGCGCCTGCGCGGGGAAGCCGAGCTGCAGCGCGCGTCGGCGGTGTACGTGTCACTGCAACGGCAGGTCGGCCTGGACGTGCGCGAGGCATCGACGCTGTTCGATCAGGCAAGGGGATCCCGTGTGGCCTGGGGCGAACGCATCGTGACACCGCTTCGAACCAATCTCGCGGACGCCGAGAAGTCTTACAGCGCCGGCGAGAGCTCCTATCTGTTCGTGCTCGAGAACAGCCGGCGCCTGATCGAGGCGCGGCTCCGCGAGCGCGAGCTGGCCGCCGACGAACAACGGGCGCAGGCACGAATCGAACGCGCATCGGGGACGGCCTGCCGTCCCGCGACAGGAGTCATGCGATGAGCCGCCAGTGGATGACGGCACCCGCGCTGGCCGTGCTGCTCGCGACCGGGTGTAACAAGGACGAGTCGCCACCCGGCGCGAAGCCGGCGCCGGCGACGGTCACCGCGGCGGTGCCCGAGTCGGCGCTGACCACGATCACGCTCAGCAGCGAGGCGCAGAAGCGTCTCGGGATCGAAACGGCGGTCATGGAGCGCCGCACGATCGCCCGGACCAGGAGCGTCGGCGGAGAAGTGATCCCTGCGGGCGGTGCGCAGATCACCGTGACCGCGCCGGTCGCAGGCACGCTCGGCGGCGACACCGGCGTGCCGTCCGTGGGATCGCCGGTGGCGAAGGGGCAGGTCGTTCTCACCTTGGTGCCGCTCGCGCCGGCGGAACGGGACGTTCGCATCGAAGCGGAGCGCGCCGTGAGGGAGACCGAAGGACGTCAGGAGATGGCCGCGAAACGCGCCGAACGGGCCCGTCAGCTGGTGCGCGACGGATCCGGCAGTCAACGGGCTGCCGAAGAAGCCCAGGCGGAGTTCGTCGTCGCCGACGCTGCACTCAAGGCGGCGAAAGAGCGACTGGCGTTGGCATCGCGAACGGTCAGCGCTTCAGGCGCTGTGCCGTTGCACGCGCCCCGCGCGGCGGTGTTGCGCACCCTGCACGCGACGCCGGGTCAGAGCGTGAGCGCGGGCGCGCCGCTCTTCGATCTGGTCGCGCTGGACACGGTCTGGCTCAGGGTGCCGCTTTACGCCGGCGACGTCGAGACCGTCGATCGGCGGGCCGCCGCAATGGTGTTTCCGCTCGGCGCCGGGAGCGAGGCGAAAGGGATGAGCGCGAATCCAATCTCCGCGCCGCCCACCGCTGATCCCACGACCGCCGGGATCGACGTGTTCTACAGCATCGTCAACCAGGCTCGCTCGCTCAATCCCGGGCAGCGCGTGACCGTGCGGGTTCCGCTGCGAACGCGCGAAGAAAGCCTGGCCGTACCCCGGGCCGCCGTGCTCTACGACGCGAGCGGAGGAACCTGGGTCTATGAAGCGCGTGACGGCGGCGTGTTCGTGCGGCATCGCGTCGAGATTGTCGACGTTGTCGGGGACGCCGCCGTGCTGCGCCAGGGTCCCGCCCCCGGGACTCGCGTTGTCACCGTCGGCGCCGCGGAGCTGTTCGGCACCGAGTTCGGGGCAGGAAAGTAGCGGGAGCGCACTCATGATGCGCGCGTTGATCGCCGCGGCACTGCGGCTTCGGCTCCCGGTGGTGGCGCTCTCGGTGATCCTGATGGTCGTCGGCATCCGGGCGGCGAACAACGCGCCCTTCGACGTCTTCCCCGAGTTCGCGCCGCCGCTGGTCGAAATCCAGACGGAAGCTCCAGGCGTCTCCAGTGCCGACGTCGAGGCGCTGATCAGCGTCCCGCTCGAGGCCGCCATGAACGGCGTGCCCGGCCTCGACGTGCTCCGCTCCAAGTCGGTGCTGGGCCTGTCGTCGGTGGTCCTCATCTTCGAGACCGGCACCGAGCGGATTCCCGCGCGTCAGCTCGTGCAGGAACGGCTCGCGCGCGTGGCACCGACGCTGCCGGCCGCCGCACGGCCGCCGGTGATCATGTCTCCGCTCTCGTCGCTCAGCCGGGTCATGAAGATCGGCATGTCGTCGGCTTCGGTGTCGCAGGTCGACCTGACCACGCTCGCCCGCTGGACGGTGCGGCCGCGGCTCATGGCCGTTCCCGGCGTCGCGAACGTCGCGATCTGGGGACAGCGCGACCGTCAGCTGCAGGTGCTGGTCGATCCCGATCGCCTGCGGGCGAACGGTGTGACCCTGCAGGATGTCGTGACCTCGACTCGCGATGCCATGTCGGTCACCGCTGGAGGGTTCCTCGACGGCCCGAACCAGCGGCTCGCGGTCACGCACTCTTCGCCCGTGAAGACCGCGGCGGATCTCGGCTCGATGGCGGTGGTGACGCCACACTCCGCCACGCCGGGATCGCCGCGTGCGGTTCCTGCAGTGCGTCGGCTCCAGGACGTGGCTGACGTCGTGGAAGGGTCTGCGCCGCCGATCGGCGACGGCGTCATCAACGGCGGCCCCGGCCTGCTGCTCATCGTCGAGAAGCAGCCCGAGGGCAATACGCTGCAGGTCACCCGCGACGTCGAGGCGGCCCTCGCCGCGCTGCAGCCGGCGCTCGCCGGTGTGGACGTGGACTCCACCATCTTCCGGCCCGCCACGTTCATCGAGATGTCGCTGCGCAATCTCAATCGCGCGCTGCTCATCGGTTGCGTGCTGGTGGTCGTGGTGCTGGCGCTGTTCCTCTGGGACTGGAGAACCGCGGTCATCAGCCTGACCGCTATTCCGCTGTCGCTGCTCGCGGCGGCGCTGGTGCTCAGTCGATCCGGCGGCACGTTGGACACGATGGTGATCGCCGGGTTGATCATCGCGCTTGGTGAAGTGGTCGACGATGCCATCATCGATGTCGAGAACATCGTGCGCCGTCTCCGGCTCAATCGGGCGGCGCCACGTCCACGGCCGGCGTTCGACGTCGTCCTCGACGCGTCTCTCGAAGTCCGCAGCGCCGTCGTCTATGGCAGCGTCATCGTCGTCCTCGTCTTCCTGCCGGTGTTCTTCCTGGAGGGGCTCGCCGGCTCGTTCTTTCGCCCGCTCGCGCTCGCGTATGTGCTCGCGATCTCGGCGTCGCTCCTGGTGGCCTTGACCGTGACGCCGGCGCTGTCGCTGATGCTCCTCCCGCAATCGGAGCATCAGCGGGACGCGCCGCTGGTGGCCTGGCTCAAGGCCCGTTACCGGCGGATCCTGCCGAGCCTGGCCGCCGCACCTCGCCGGGCGCTTCTCATCGTCGCGACTTCGCTGATCGTGACGGCGGTCGCGTATCCGTTTCTCGGCGAAGAATTCCTGCCGCACTTCAAGGAGTACGACTTCCTGATGCACTGGGTGGAGAAGCCGGGCACCTCGCTGGCGGCGATGCGGCGGATCACGGTCAGGGCCAGCAACGAGCTCCGGGCGATTCCCGGCGTCCGCAACTTCGGCGCGCATATCGGCCGCGCCGAGGTCGCCGACGAAGTGGTGGGGATCAATTTCACGGAGCTCTGGATCAGCCTCGATCCATCGGTCGACTATCAGAGCACGGTTGCGAAGATCCAGTCCGTCGTGGACGGCTATCCAGGTCTCCAGCGCGATCTGCTCACCTATCTGCGTGAGCGGATCAAGGAGGTGCTGACTGGCGCGAGCGCCACGATCGTGGTGCGAATCTTCGGGCCGGAGCTCGGCGTGCTGCAGCGGAAGGCAGCGGAAGTCGGGAAGGCGATCGCCGGCGTGCGCGGCGCCGCCGATGTGAAGGTGCAGGCCCTGACGCTCGTGCCGCAGGTGGAAGTCGCATTCGACCGGGATCGCGCCCAGCAGCTCGGCGTGACCCCGGCGGCCGTTCGCGACACGGTCGCGACGATGCTCCGCGGCGTGAAAGTGGGCGAAGTCTTCGATGCGCAGAAGATCTTCGACGTGGTGGTCTGGGGCACGCCGGCGGTGCGGGACGACGTGTTCGCGCTGCGCCGGCTGCCGGTCGATCTCGTCAACGGCGGTTATACGCCGCTGTCGTCGGTGGCCCGGGTGCAGGTCGTGCCGACGCCGAACGAGATCACGCGGGAAGGCGGCTCGCGCCGGATCGACGTGACCTGCAACGTGCGCGACCGCGATCTCGGCGCCGTGGCCCGCGATATCCAGGCGGCGATTGCCGGCGTGCATTTCGACCCCGGTTATCATCCGGAGGTGCTCGGTGAGTACCAGGCTCGCGCCGCGTCGCAGCGCCGGCTCGTGGCACTCGGCCTGGTGTCCCTGCTGTGCATCCTGCTCGTCCTGCACGTCGACTTCGGATCGGCGCGGATGGTGGCGCTCGTCGCGTTGACGATTCCATTCGCGCTGATCGGCGGCGTCGCCAGCGTGTTTCTCACCGGCGCCGTGCTGTCGTTGGGATCGCTGGTCGGGTTCGTCACCGTGCTCGGCATCGCCGCCCGCAACGGGATCATGCTGATCAGCCATTACCGCCATCTCGAGCGCGAGGAAGGCGTGCCGTTCGGGGAGGAGCTGGTGATCCGCGGCGCTGAAGAACGCCTGTCGCCAATCCTGATGACGGCGCTGGTCACCAGCCTGGCGCTGGTGCCGATCGTGCTCGGCGGCGACCGATCAGGTCACGAGATCGAGCATCCGATGGCCGTGGTGATCCTCGGCGGGCTCGTGACGTCCACGATCCTCAACGTCTTCCTGCTGCCCGCGATCTACCTGCGTTACGGCCGGAGCGCAGCGGCGGGGCCGGCTTCGGCCTCGCGATCATGACCTCGGTGGACTTGATCACCGCCACCGCCGCGTCGCCGCGGCGAAGCTTCAACGCGCGCACGGCGTCGGCGGTGATCACGGCCGTCAACGACTGATCGCCGACGCGCAGCCTGATCTGAGCGAGGAGTCCGTCAACGCGGACCTCGTCCACGAAACCGCGCAGGCGGTTGCGCGCACTGAGCCCCTCCAGCAGTTCATCATCGTTCCGCTGCGGCCGCGGTGCGGCGTCAGGCAGCCTGCGGGTCAGCAGCCGCTCGATTTCCGCATCGGACACGCGGTGATGACCGCCTTCGGTGCGGACGGTCCGCACCTGCCCGCTGTGCACCCATCGTTTGAGCGTCGAATACGCCACGCCGAGCTGCTCGGCAGCGGCCCTGACGGT
>Ga0075428_100007485_pt1 | contig 12101 bp, 7 predicted proteins | sample RhiMetdeltSRZDD2_FD_75291 | JGI IMG/M metagenome (GOLD analysis project Ga0075428, IMG submission 75291) | Populus rhizosphere microbial communities from Tennessee, USA - Rhizosphere MetaG P. deltoides SRZDD2 | ecosystem: Host-associated > Plants > Roots > Rhizosphere > Soil | place: USA...
CCGCAACCGGTACTCCTCGCCTCGCAGCTCGGAGCGGAGCTGGTCACGGAAGATGCGCGCGCGAAATTTTCGGACAAGCGCTTCGTCGACGCGTTCTCGTTCTATCTCGACATCTATCGCCGCGGATATGCACCGGTGATCGGCTCCAGCCAAGTGGCGAATCTCTATCAGCAATTCGGCGCAGGCGAGTTCGCGATGTTCATGAGCGGGCCGTGGGACGTCGGCAATCTGCGGGATCGGCTTTCCAAGGAACAGCAGGGCAAGTGGAGCACCGCGCCCTTGCCCGCACCCGACGGCACGCCGTATCCGGGCGTGTCGCTCTCCGGCGGCTCGAGCCTGGTGCTCTTTCGCAGCTCGAAAAAGCAGGCCGCGTCGTGGAAGCTGATCGAGTTTCTGTCGCGTCCCGAAATCCAAATCCGCTTCTATGAATTGAGCGGCGATCTCCCTGCGCGCCGCAGCGCATGGCGCACGCCCGACCTCGTCGACGATCCGCAAATCGCAGCATTCCGCACCCAGCTCGACCGCACCATCGCCCTCCCGCGCCTCCCGGAATGGGAAAACATCGCCACCTCCATCTTCGAGCACGCCCAACTCGCCTCCCGCGGCCAATTCGATGCGGCGGAGGCGGGGAGGAGGCTGGATGCGAAGGTGAATGGGATGCTGGCGAAGAGAAGGTGGGTGCTTTCGCGGTTGCGAGTTGCGAGTAGCGAGTTGCGCGAGCCTTTGCGGCTTGCGACGCATTCTCCGGTTCACGATGACGCCCGCGCAACTCGCAACGCGCAACTCGCAACTGCGGGAGCAGCACAATGAGCTCCCAAGCCCGCGCCGCCGTCGCCCTCCTTTTTCCCGCGCTGTTGATGATCAGCGTGTTCTATCTCCTGCCCGTCGCGGGTGCGGTGGTATTGAGCGTCACCGACTTCGACATTTATTCGATCGGCGATGCGTCGAATACGCGATTTGTCGGTGCGGCGAATTATGGGGCGCTGCTCGAGAGTCCGCTGTTCTGGAAGGCGCTCACGAACACGCTCTACTTTTCGCTCGTCGCGGTGCCGCTCACGGTTCTCATCGCGTTAGGCGCGGCTTTGTTGCTCAATGCGAAGCTCGCGCGATTCAAGGCCCTCTTTCGCACGATTTACTTCGCGCCGGTCGTCACGACGATCGTCGCGGTCGCGGTCGTGTTCCGCTACGTCTATCACGCGCGCGTCGGCCTCCTGAACCAGCTCCTCGACCTGATCGGCATCGCGCCGATCGACTGGCTCGGCGACGCGCGATGGGCGATGCCGGCGCTCATCCTCCTCGCGGTCTGGAGAAACTTCGGCTACGCCGCGGTCATTTTTCTCGCGGGACTGCAGAACGTTCCCGACTCGCTCTACGAAGCGGCGCGCATCGACGGCGCAGGCCCGCTGCGGCAGTTCTGGCACGTCACCCTTCCCGAGCTCACGCCGACGTTCGTCTTCGTCGGCGTGATCACCGGCATCGGCTTTCTGCAGATCTTCGCCGAGCCCTACGTGATGACGCCCGACGGCGGGCCGCTCAACGCGACGCTCACCATCGTGATGCTCATGTATCGCGAAGGCTTCCGCTGGTGGAACATGGGCTACGCCGCCGCGGTGGCGTTCGTGCTCTTCGCGCTGGTGATGCTGGCGACGGCGCTGCAGGCGTTCATGCGGAGGGCGCGATGAGCAAGTCTCCAAGTCTCCAAGTCTCCGAGTCTCCGAGGAGCGTGCCGCGAACTCCTCGGCGACTCGGCGACTCGACGACTCGGCGACTTCTTTCGATCTTGATCCACTTCCTCTTGATCCTCGGCGCGATCGCGACCGCGATTCCGCTGCTGTGGATGCTCTCCGCCTCGTTCATGCCCCAGGGTGAGGCGACGTCGTTTCCGCCGCGGCTTCTGCCCAGCCGCTTCACGCTCGAGCACTACGGCGATCTCTTTACGCGCCTCTCTCTCGGGCGCGCGTTCCTCAACAGCCTGTTCGTCGCGCTCATCGCCACGCTCGCGTCGCTGCTCTTCAATTCGATGGCCGGCTACGCGTTCGCGAAACTGCACTTCCGCGGACGCGCGTCGCTGTTCGCATTTCTCCTTGCCGCGCTGGCCATTCCCGCCCAGGTGGCGATGCTGCCGCTGTTCCTGCTGCTCAAATCCCTCGGACTGGTGAACACATACGCCGGCGTGCTCGTGCCGTACGTCGCGACGATCTACGGAATGTTTCTCGTGCGCCAGTTCATGGTCTCCATTCCCGACGATCTCCTCGCCGCCGCGCGCGTCGATGGCGCGAGCGAGCTGCGCATCTACTGGTCGGTCGTCCTGCCGGTCGCGCGTCCCGTGCTCGCGACGCTGGCCATCTTCACGTTCATGTCCGCGTGGAACGACTTCATGTGGCCGCTCATCATCCTCACCGACGACGACAAGTACACGATGCCCGTCGCGGTCGCGAACCTCGTCGGCGAGCACGCGCTCGATCTCGAGCTGATGATGGCCAGCGCCGTGCTCACCGTGATCCCGGTGCTGACGCTCTTCTTCGTTCTGCAGAAGCAATACATCGCAGGAATGATGGCGGGGAGCGTGAAAGGATGAAGGCAAAAGGCAGAAGGCAGAAGAAGTTGGCGCCGAGCTGCGTGTTTTCGGTTGTTCTGCTCATTTCTGCCTTCTGCCTTCATCCTTCTGCCTTTGCCCAATCGCTCGACACCGGCACCTGGCGCGCGATTCCCGCGACCGGCGTCGAGATGCGCCTAACACAGACCGACGTCATCCGCATCGATTTCGACTTTCACGGCCGCGGTGGATATGCAATCGCGCGGCGCGACGGCGCGATCGAGCTTCCCGAAAACTTCGAGCTCTCGTTTCGCATGCGTGCCGAGGCGCCGCGCAATACGCTCGAGATGAAGTTCGTCGAAGGAGAGAACGTCTGGTGGCATGTCCGGCGCGAGCTCGACTATCCGGCCGAGTGGAGGCGCTTTTCGATCAAGAAGCGGAACGTCGAATTCGCATGGGGGCCGAAGGGTCCGAGTCCGCTGCCGAAACGGATCGATGCGATCGAGATCGTGATCACCGCGGGAACGGGCGGGAAGGGGACGGTTTGGATCGACGACGTCGAGATCCATCCTCTCGACACGGCGCCCGCCGGCGCGCTCCCGCGCATGACGACGCTGCCCGCGACCTTCGACCGCACGTACGAGATCGGCGGTCTCGTCATCGATTGGGAAAAAGCGCCGCGCTCGTACGAGATCGTGACCGATCACGCAACGCATCGCGTGGCCACGACGAACGGTGGACGCGACATCGTCTACCTGCCCGACACCGACACGCGCACGCTTGCGATCCGCAGTGACGGAGGAGTCGTCGCCGAAGTGCGCGCCCTTCCGCCGATGAAAACCGACAACGAATTCTTCACCGCGGTGGCGAAGGAATCGAAGCGCGGCGATTACCCGCGCTATCTCTACGGCGAGCAGTCGTACTGGACGATTCTGGGCGGCGAAAACGGCGAAGAGGCCGAAGCGCTGCTCAGCGAGGACGGCAGCGTCGAAGCGGGCAACGCGCGCTTTTCCATCGAGCCGTTTCTCTGGATCGACGGAACGCTCGTGACCTGGAACGACGTCGAAGTGGAACAGCGCGAAGGCCCCGAAGTGGTCTGGAAGAAACACCTCACCATCGCGCCGCGATACGAAAACGGAGCGCTGCGCGTGCGCTACCGGACCCTGCCTAACGCGAAGCTCCTTCTCGCCATTCGCCCCTTTCAAGTCAACCCGCCCTGGCAATTCCTCAAACGCACCGGCGGCGTGGTGAGGATCAAGAGCATCACGCGCAACGGAAACACGATCACCGTCGACGGCGACGAGCGCGGAACCATCGTCGCGACTCCGAGCGCATTCGGCGTCACCACCTTCGAAGCCGCCGACATCATCGAATTTCTCCGCGCAGGAAAACTTCCCGAAGCCCAACAAGCGACGAGCGACTTCACGTCAGCTGCGATGCTGTTCGACGCTCACGACGTCACGATCACCGTCCCGTTAGACCCTAACATCCCGCGCAACTCGCAACCCGCAACTCGCAACTGGACCATTAGCGTCCCCGCCGCACCCCGCATCCAACAAACCATCCAACAACAGCTCCACTACATCCTCATCAACCGCGACGGCCCCTCCATCCAGCCGGGCTCGCGCTCCTACGAGCGCTCTTGGATCCGCGACGGCTCGCTGACTTCCGCCGCGCTGCTGCGCCTCGGTCACGTGAAGGAAGTCCGCGAGTTTCTCGAGTGGTACGCCAAGGCGATCGGCGAAGACGGCTACGTGCCGTGTTGCGTCAGTACCCGCGGCGCGCCCGATCCCGTGCCCGAGCACGACAGCCACGGACAATTCATCTTTCTCGTCGCCGAGTACTACCGCCACACGCGCGATCGCGAAGTCGCAGAGGCGATGTGGCCGGTCGTGCAACGCGTCGTGCGATACATCGAACGGACGCGCGAAGCGAGCGGGCTGATGCCCGCGTCGATCAGCCACGAAGGCTACTCGGCGAAGCCGATGCATTCGTATTGGGACGATCTGTTCGTCCTGCGCGGTCTCAAGGACGCCGCCTTTCTCGCGCGCGAGTTGAACCAATCCGAAGCGGAGCGCTATGCGTCATTGCGCGACGACTTCCGCCGCACGCTCGTCGCGTCGATCGACGCGTCGATGAAGCAGCACAACATCGACTACATCCCCGGCGCCGCCGAGCTCGGAGACTTCGACGCGACTTCGACCACCGTTGCGGTTTCACCGGTCGATGAAGCCGATGCCATGCCGCGCGCCGCATTGCTGCGTACGTTCGAAAAATATTGGGAGCACGCGCTGGAGCCGCGCACGTACACGCCGTACGAGCTGCGCGTCGTCGGCACGCTCGTTCGCCTGGGGCAACCGGATCGCGCGCGCACACTGCTCGACTACTTTTTCGAAGACCAGCGTCCCGCCGCGTGGCGGCAGTGGGCGGAAGTCGTTCATCGCAATCCGCGCGAGCCCGCGTTCATCGGCGACATGCCGCACACCTGGGTCGGCTCCGACTTCATCCGCAGCACCACCGATTTCTTCGTCTACGAAAGCAACGATGCGCTGATCCTCGGCGCCGGCATCGCGAAAGAGTGGCTCGATCGCGGCGTGCGCGTCGCCGGACTGAGCACGCACTACGGAACGCTTCGCTATTCGATGAAAGGCGATTCGCTGCGCATCGAAGGCGGTCTGCACATTCCGCCTAACGGCATCATCGTCGTTTCGCCGTTCGACGGATCGCGAATCGTGGTGCGCAGCGTGCCCGCAGAAGTTCGATTGAGTGGAGCGCCGCCGTCCGCGGCGGCTGATGCGGCGGCGTCCCGCGCCGCCGCCCGGGCGGGCGGCGAGGACGCCGCCCGATCAGCCGGCGAGGACGCCGGCGCTCCGTACGAGAGAGGAACCTCGAATGTCCGATAACTACGGCCACTTCTCCAACGACGGCCGCGAATACATCATCACCGACCCGCGTCCGCCGCGTCCGTGGTCGAACCTCATCGCCAATCCGCGGCTCGGCCTGGCCGTGAGCCAGAGCGGCAGCGGCTTTACCTGGATCGACAACTCGCAGCTCGCCGTCGTGAACTGGTGGCAGCAGGATTTCGCGCAGGACAGCTCCGGCAAATTCCTCTACGCGCGCGATGCGGAATCGGGTGCGCTCTGGTCGCTCTCGCCGGCGCCGGTGTGGGCGAGCGCGGATTCATACGCGTGTCATCACGGCATCGGCTTCACGCGATTCGCGATGGGCCATCACGAGATCGAAAGTGAGTGGACGCTCTTCGCGCACGCGAGCGAGACCGTCGAGCTGTGGATGGTCAGGCTGAAGAATGCGAGCAATCGCGCGCGGACGATCGAGCTCACCGGATATCTCGAATGGACCTGCGGCGTCACGCCGGCGCCGCGCCGCGAGTTCCACAAGCTCTTCATCGAGACCGCATTCGAAGGCAACGCCGCGTTCGGATGGAATCACATGTGGGACATTCCGAACGCGAAGTGGGGACACTGGAACACCGATTTTCCGTACGTCTCCGCGTTCGGCACGACCGAGCGCGTCTTCAGCGTGGAAGGGGAGAAGTCGGAGTTCATCGGCCGCAACGGCAGCGTACGCAATCCCGACGCGCTTGCCCGGCGCGAGTGGCGCGGATTGTCCGGACGTCACTACGACCCGGTTGCGGCGATGCGCATGAACGTTTCGCTCGATGCCGGCGCGGAGAAGACCATCGGCTTCGCCATCGCCGTCGATCGATCGCGTGACGGCGCCGCCAAGCTGCTCGACCAATGGCTCGACGTCGGCGCGATGCAGCGTGCGCTGGGCGAGGTGCAGCAGTCGTGGATCGATCGCCTGGCCACGCATCGCATCGACACGAGCGACGCGCGCTTCGATGCGTTCCTCAATGACTGGACGCGCTACCAGGCCATCTCCGCGCGCATCTGGGGGCGCGCCGGCTACTACCAGCAGAGCGGTGCGTACGGCTATCGCGATCAGCTGCAGGACTCGCAGGTGTGGCTGACCATCGATCCGCAGCGATGCCGCGAGCAGATCAACCTCCACGCCGCGCATCAGTTCGCGGACGGATCGGTCTATCACTGGTGGCATCCGCTCTCCGAGCAGGGACACATCACCAAGATGACCGACGACTTGCTCTGGCTCGGCTTCGTCACGGCGAGCTATCTGCGCGAGACCGGGGACTACTCCGTGCTCGACGATCGCGCGCCGTTTCTCGACGACGCCAGTCCGGCGACGCTGGACGAGCATGTTCGGCGCGCATTCGAGCGCGTGTTCCGCCGCACGAGCGCGCGCGGCCTGCCGCTGATCGGCGCCGGCGATTGGAACGACGGACTCTCCGCCGCGGGACTCGAAGAGAAAGGCGAGTCGGTGTGGCTCGCGCATTTTCTCGCGGGCCTGCTCGCCGACTGGAACGAGATCCATCGCCGCAGCGGCAAAGCATCGTTCGCCGCGGACTACGATCAGCGCCGCGCGCGGCTCGTCGACGCGATCAACACCCACGCATGGGACGGCGAGTGGTACTGGCGCGCGACGCTCGACGACGGCAGTTGCATCGGCACCCGCGAAAATCGCAACGGCCGCATTTATCTCAACGCGCAGACGTGGGCCATTCTCAATGACGTCGCGCCGCGCGATCGCGCCGAAAGCTGCATGCGCGCGGTGCGCGAGCATCTCGTGCGCGACTCCGGCGCGCTGCTCCTCGCGCCCGCGTACGACACCCCCGACGAGCGCATCGGCTACATCACGCGCTACGCGCCCGGCCTCCGCGAGAACGGCGGCGTCTACACGCACGCGGCGACGTGGGCGATTGCCGCGGCGTGCAAGATGAAAGATCCGGAGCTGGTCGCGCGGCTGCTGCACGCGATCGATCCGACGAACAAAGATCCCGAGCACTACTGGGCCGAGCCGTACGTGCTGCCCGGCAACGTCGACGGCCCGGACTCGCCCCTCAACGGCCGCGCGGGCTGGACCTGGTACACCGGCTCCGCGTCCTGGCTCCATCGCGTCGTGGCCGAGTGGGTGTTAGGCGTACGCCCGACTTGGGACGGCCTTCTCATCGATCCCTGCCTGCCGCCGCAGTGGAAGCGCGCGCGGGTTGTTAGGCCGTGGAAAGGGAAAGTGGTGGAGATCGAAGTGACTCAGGGGATGGAGCCGCGCCTGCTATGACGTGGGGCGGGCCGCTGGCCCGCCGTGCCGCGGGCCGCTGGCCCGCCGTGCCGGCGAGCCGCCGGCGAAACGGCGGGCTGGCAGCCCGCACCACGCTCAAACGGCGTTCGCGCGAATCACGTCCGCGTAAAACTTCGCGCTCTCCTTCATCGTCCGCTGCTGGGTCGCGTAGTCGACGTGCACGATGCCGAAGCGTTTGGAGTAGCCGTGCGCCCACTCGAAATTGTCGAGCAGAGACCATACGCAATAGCCGCGCATGTCCGCGCCGCGCTCGATGGCGTCGAGTACCGCGTGGAGATGACTGCGCAGGTAGTCGACGCGAAGAGGATCGTCAATGCGGTCCGCGGTTGGAGGATCGTAGAACGCCGCGCCGTTTTCGGTCACATAGAGCGGCATGCGTCCGTAGCGCTCGGTGACCCACACGAGGATGTCCGTGAGTCCCTGCGGGAAGACCTCCCATCCCGTCTCGGTGTAGGTCGCGCGCGGATTGCGAACGCGCTTCGCGCGCTCGATCGGAACCGAATCGTCGTGCTCTGTTAGGCCGCGCGTGTAGTAGTTGACGCCGAGGAAATCGAAAGGCTCGCGAAGGTCGTCGAAGTCGGCGGCGGGGAAATCAGGCCACGCTTCGCCGAACATCTCCGCGAGCTCCGGCGGATACGTGCCGAAGAAGAGCGGATCGAGATACTGGCGATTCATGTACGCATCCGCGCGCAGCACGGCCGCGTTGTTCTGTTCCGTCTCCGATGCCGCGTACTTCGGCTCGAGATTCACGACCAGGCCGATCTGATGCTTGCCGGTCGCGCGATAGGCCTGCACGCCGGCGGCATGGGCACGCAGCAGATTGTGCGTGACGATCGGCGCCTCGAACGGACTGCGATGTCCCGGTGCGAGCGCGCCGAGCAGATAGCCGCCATCGCTCACCACCCACGGCTCGTTGAGTGTGACCCACATCTTCACGCGATCATCGAGCGCGCGGAACATCACCTCGGCGTACTCCGCGAACCACGACGCGATGTCGCGATTGAGCCATCCGCCGCGATCGTCGAGCGCGGCCGGGAGATCCCAGTGATACAGCGTCGCCAGCGGTTCGATGTCCGCCGCACGGAGCTCGTCGACCAGACGCCGATAGAAATCGAGACCGCGCTCGTTCACGCGTCCGGTGCCGTCGGGGCGGATGCGGCTCCAGGAGATGCTGAAACGATACGCGCTGAGGCCGAGGTCGCGCATCAACGCGACATCGTCCTTGTAGCGATGGTAGTGGTCGCACGCGACGTCCCCGTGATCGTCGTTGGTCACGCGACCGGGCGTGTGGCTGAAGCGATGCCAGATCGACGGCCCCGCGCCGTCCTCGAGCGGCGCCCCCTCGATCTGATACGCGGAAGTGGCCGCGCCCCACAGAAAGTCCTTCGGAAACGTCCGCCGTTCGGTCATGGGCGGCGAAGTGTATCGCCACTGCCATCACAAATTGTCTCTAGCCAGCGATCGAGAAATATGCATAATGCCGTCCCTATGCAAACGCGTCATTGCGTCATTCCGCGAGTCCGGCTGTCGGTCGTCGGCGTCTGACCCGTATCATGCGGTGCCGATGCACCGCTTCACCGCGCTGACCCTCGTCGCGATCGCGCTCCTGTTCGCGATGGGACTGTGGTTCGGGGTCTCCGCGGTGGCGCCGCAGATCGCTGCCGAGTGGAAGCTCAGCGAGGCGACTACGGCGTGGCTCACGCTCGCGGTGCAGCTCGGGTTCGTGGCGGGGACGCTCACGAGCGCCCTGCTCAATCTGCCCGACGTGATCAGCGCGCGGCGATTGTGCGCGCTCTGTGCGCTCGCGGGCGCGATCACGAATGCGATTCTTGCCACATTCGTCGACAGCGTGAGCGTCGCCATCGTCCTGAGATTCGTGACCGGCATGTGCCTCGCCGGAGTCTATCCGCCGGGGATGAAGCTCATCGCCACGTGGTTCAAGACCGGACGCGGGTTCGCTCTCGGTGTGCTGATCGGCGCGCTCACGCTCGGCAAGGCCTCGCCCTATCTCGTCAACGTTCTCGGCTCGGACAACTGGCGCGTGAATGTCGGGATCGCGTCGGTACTGGCGGTGATCGCGTCGATCCTGGTCGTGCGCTTCGTCGCGGATGGTCCGTACGCGCTGCCGAATCAGCCCTTCGACGCCACGCAGATCACGCGCGTCTTCTCGAACCGCGGCGTGCGTCTCGCGAACTTCGGCTACTTCGGCCACATGTGGGAGCTGTACGCGATGTGGACGTGGGCGCCGGTGATGATTCGCGCGAGCGTCGCGGCGAGCGGCGACTCTCCGCGATTTGCCGAAGCCGCATCGTTCGCGGTCATCGGTGCGGGCGCGATCGGATGCGTCGTCGCCGGACTGGTCGCCGATCGCATCGGCCGTCCGATCGTCGCCTCGGCGGCGATGGCCGGAAGCGGCGCGTGTTGTCTCGCCATCGGATTCCTGTTCGGCAAAGCGCCGGTGGCCTTACTCCTCCTCGCGATTTTCTGGGGTGCGACCGTCGTCGCCGACTCGGCACAGTTCTCCGCGTGCGTCACCGAGCTCGCGGACCCGCGCTACATCGGAACGGCGCTCACGCTGCAGACCTGCATCGGATTTCTGATCACGACGCTCTCCATCCGCATGATGCCGCTGCTCGTCGCGCGCGTGGGATGGGAGTGGGCCTTCGCGTTTCTCGCGCCCGGCCCACTCCTCGGAATCATTGCCATGATGCGTTTGCGTCAATAGCCGAACGCGACATCGATCGATTCATGCGGATCGCCGACGACGAGCGTCGGATCATTCGTGCTGTTCTCGGTGTACGTGTAGAACCCGATCGCGTGTCCGCTCCGGAAGTGAATCGTGACCTGTGCGGCGTTCGAGACCGGGAAGCCGGCGAGATCGTCCAATGATCCGAACACTGTGGTGTTCGCCGGCACAGTCAGCACCGGCAGGTTCGGAGTCTTCTGCCCGGGCTCGGTGACCCTGACGGTATAACGGACTTCGGTGAGCGTCCGGAATCCGGCATTGCGACGGTAATTTCCCTGCTGCGCGGGAATGGTGATCCATCGCGTGTGTGGAAATTCTTCGCGCAACCATTCCGCGGGAAGGATGGCGGGCACGCGCGAACCGAACGTTCCCTGAGGAGTGACGTTGTAGATGTGCGCGTTGGTGTTGGGAACCGGGATCACGTCCCACTCCGGGCGCGTGTCCGGAATGATCTCGAGCGTGCCGATTCCGGTCGCGCCCATCGCAGCCATGACGTCCGGCCAGTACAAATCGGGAGCCGCCGAATCATTTCCGAACTCGTATCGAATGGACGGATCCGCAGCGCTGGGCGTCGTTCCCACGGGACGGAAATAGATCCGCCCTTTCGTGCCGGTAATGTTGCCCAACCGCAGCGACGTGCGAAAGTCGGAGCCGTTGGCGCCGCGCACCGAGCCGGCGAGCAGCACGACGCGCTTGTGAGAAATCTGCGCGAGCGTCTTGTCGCCCGGAAGCTCGAATTCGGTCGTCCCCACGCACGCACGGCCATCGGGCATCTCGGCGATGATCATGTGCCGATACGTCGCCACCCTCGACGACGATGGGCTCACGACGAAGCGCGGCGGCTCACCATCCGCCTCGACGGTCTTGATGTACTCCCATCCGTCCTGATCATCGCGTCTCTGGTAGACGGTGTACTGGATTGCGCCCGGCTCCGCGGGCCAGTGCACGTCGTAGCTGTTTCCACTGGAGCGCAGCGTCTTGGAGATCTGCAGCGGACACGCGAGTACCGATTGTGCGAATACGACTGCGAGAATGGCCACGGGAAGATACGACCGTCTCATGGGTACCTCCTTACTTCGTCAATAAGACCAGGTCACGTCGTTCGTCGCTTCGAATGGATTGCGCACGATGAGAGTCGGATCGTTCGTCGTGTTCTCGGTGTTCGTATAGAAGCCGATTGCATCGCCGGCGATGAATGTAATGATCACGCGCGCGTCGGCAGGCACGGCGCCGCCGAAGAGATCTTCGACCGAGCCGAATACCGTGAAATTCGCAGGAATGGTGCGGAGCGGACCGCTCTGCGGTGACTGGCCCGGTTGGTTCACGCGCACGATGTACTTCACTTCCGTCAATGTACGGAATCCGGCATTGCGGCGGTAATTGCCGTGCACGGCCGGAACGGACACATCCTCACGCCATTGAAGCTCATTGCGAACCCAGTCCGCCGGCGCAACGGCAGGAACGCGCGATCCGAATGTTCCCTGCGCAGTGACGTTGTACACGTGCGCCTCGATTTCCGGAACCCATAGCAATCCGTCCTGACGCTTGTTCGGAATGATCTCCAGCGTTCCCACGCCGCTCGCTCCCATTGCGGCCATGACATCGTCCCAATGCAAGTCGGTCGCGGTCGGGCCGTTGTCGCCG
>Ga0075428_100007489_pt1 | contig 12095 bp, 7 predicted proteins | sample RhiMetdeltSRZDD2_FD_75291 | JGI IMG/M metagenome (GOLD analysis project Ga0075428, IMG submission 75291) | Populus rhizosphere microbial communities from Tennessee, USA - Rhizosphere MetaG P. deltoides SRZDD2 | ecosystem: Host-associated > Plants > Roots > Rhizosphere > Soil | place: USA...
GCGCTGAAGTGCCGCTGAACACCGCGGTTTCGGCCCTTCGGAGACGCATAGGTGAACAGGAGCCGACACCAAGGTTGCTCATTGGCGAGCTAGCGAAGGATCGAGGAGGCCTATGAGTACCAGTCGATCTGCGCCGGAGCGCGTGGAGGCTCCCCTGGACGAGCCCCCGGTGCTCGAGGTCGCGGTCTTGGGGCGGGTCGAGGTGCGGGTCGGCGGGCACCTGTTGCGGATCGGGCGGGCGAAGTCGGTGGAGCTCCTCGTGTACCTCGCGGTGCACCGGGACGGGGTCGATGCCGACCGGCTCTGGGAGGCCCTCTGGCCCGACCGGCCGATGCGGAGCGCGGTGCTGCACACCACCGTGTCGGTGGCCCGGCGGTCCCTCCGCGAGGGCGCGGACCGGCCGCTGCTGGTCTCCGACGCCCGGGGCGGGCGGGTCTACCAGTTGACCGGACCGATCGAGCTGGACTGGGAGCGGTTCGAGCAGCTGGCCGGCTTCGACCAAACCCGGCACTCCGCCTCGGCGTACGCCCTCGACGCCGCCCTGGCGTTGGTGCGCGGGTCGCCGTTCACGTCGACCGCCCCCGGGTCCTACGACTGGGCGCGTGGCTATCGCACCGAGATCGAGGCGGCGATCGGCTCGGTCGCCGAGAGCCTCGGTCTGCTCCGCCTCGATCACGACGACGTGATCGGGGCGCGCCGTGCCGCGCGGCAAGGGCTGCGCGGCGCCCCCTACGACGAGCGGCTCTACCGGCTGCTGATGCGGGCCGCGCACGCCTCCGAGCATCCCAGCGGCATCGACTCGGTCATGCAGGAGCTGACCGACGTGCTCGGCGCCGAGCCGGACGCGACCGAGAGCCGGACACGCCAGCTCTACCAGACGCTGCGGCGCCCGGTGCCGGACTGAGACCGAGGACCAGGACCGAGGCCGGCCCTCAGGGCGGGTGCTCATGGGACCGCGATCGAGAGCAGGATCCAGAGCAACGCGCCCACGACGAGCCCGGCGCCGAGCACGGCCACGACGACCGGCCACCGCCTCCGCCGGGGCTGGGGACGCGGCGGACGGGGGCCGAAGGTCTCGGTGGGGCCGCCGCGCCGCTCACGGCCTGGCGAGCTGGCGATCGCCGTCCCCGTCGACGCCGGGCCGGGCAGGACGATGGCGTCCGCCGGGACCGAGGCCCGCAGGGCCCGGGCGAGCTCGCCGGCGAAGCGGAACCGCCGGGCCGGGTCCCGGGCCATCGCCCGCTCGACGACGTCGGCCAGCGGTCCCTGGAGGTCCGGCACCCGGGCGAACTGCTCGGTGACCGCGCCCGCGTACGGCGGGTAGCCGGTCAGCGCCTCGTAGCAGACCACGGCGAGGGAGTAGATGTCGCTGCGCTGGTCGGGTGGGGCGCCGTCGAGCAGCTCCGGGGCGAGGTACTCGGCGGTCCCGGCGACCTGGTCGTCGCCCAGGCGCCCGAGCGTCCGAGCGACATCGAAGTCGGAGAGCAGGGGCTCGCCCTCCGCCGTGAACAGCACGTTGGCCGCCTTGACGTCGCCGTGGACGATGCCACGCCGGTGCGCGGCGGCGAGGGCGTCGGCCAGCGGCGCCGCGACGGCGACCACCTCGCCCGGCGTGAGCTGGCCCCGTTCGGCCAGGAGGGTGTCCAACGAACCGCCCGCGGCGAGCTCCATGGCGAGGGCGAGGCCGCCGCCGTCCTCCACCACCTCGACGAGGCGGACGATGTGGGGGTGGTCCAGCGCGGCTAGGGCCTCGGCTTCGCGGCGGATGCGAGCCACGTCCTCGCGGCTGCGGGCCGACGATCGCAGCCGCTTCAGGGCCACGATCTGCGATGCCGAGCCGCCGCGGTAGGCCTTCCACACCGCGCCGGTCGAGCCCGTGCCGATCCGAGCCCACAGCTCGTAGCCACCCAGTCGTGTCACCGGCCCCCCTGGTCGTACCGGCACTCGCCGCACCAGCCCAACTAGCCCAGCAGCGGCGGCATCTCGGCCGTCTGGACCAGGACCGGCGGTCGGCGGCGATGGGCCAGCAGCCCGCGTCCCGGCGGTTGCTCGGACGCCCGGTGCGTGCCGATCACCGCTCCCTCCTGGCGGTCGCCGGACAGGATGAGGCCGGGCGTGCCGACCTCGTGGAGCCGGCCCATCAGCGGCTCGAAGGCCGACCGCGCCGCGCCCGACACCCGGCGGGCCAGCACGAGGTGGAAGCCGAGGTCCCGGCCCAGCGCCACGAACTCGACCAGGGGCAGCAGCGGGTTGCCGGTGGGCGACATGACCAGGTCGTAGTCGTCGACCACGACGTAGACCTCGCCGCCGGTCCACCAGCTGCGGTCGCGGAGCTGCTGGGCCGAGATGCCGGCGGGCGGCAGCCGGGAGGCCAGCACGTCAGCCACCCGGGACACCACCTCCGTGGCCGCCGGAGCGGCCCCGCAGTACCCGACGAGGTAGTCGGACGGCACCGCATCGAGCAGGGTCCGCCGGTAGTCGACGATCACCACCCGCGCCTGCTTGGAGCTCTGCGACGCGATCAGGCCGGTGAGGAACAGCCGGAGCAGGTTGGTCTTGCCGGTCTCGCTGTCCCCGAACACCAGGAAGTGGGGATCGGCTCCGAGCAGATCGAGGTAGGCGGGACCGAGATCCGCTTCGGCCACGCCGATCGGCACGCCGCAACCCGGGTTGGCCGGCGGCAGCTCGACGAACGGCAGCCGTATGGGGAGCAGGCGCACCGCCGGCGCGGCCGGTCCGGTCCACGCGTCGAGGACCTTGGCGACCAGGTGGTCGAGGCCGGCGGCGACATCGGCCACCGAGGCGGCACCGTCCACCCGGGGCAGCGCCGCCTGGAAGTGCAGGGCCCCACGGCTCAGCCCCCGGCCGGGTGTGTCGGCATCGACGTTGGCCGCCGCGTGCCGGTCGATGGCCGAGTCGAGCGGGTCGTGCAGCCGCAGCTCGAGCCGGGTGCCCAGGTTGTCGAGCAGGTTCGAGCGGATCTCCAGCCACCGGTTGCTGGTCACCACGACGTGGATGCCGTAGCCGAGGCCGCGTGCGGCCAGGTCGAGCACCACCGGCTCGAGCTCCTCGAACTCCTGGCGGAACCGGGCCCAGCCGTCGATGACCAGGAACACGTCACCGAAGGGCGAGTCGTCCATCTCCCCGGCGGCCCGTCGGGCGCGCAAGCCCTGGGCGGAGTCGATGCCGGCCGAGCGGAACAGCTCCTCCCGGTAGGCCAACACCCCTTCGATCTCGACCACCAGCCGCCGGACGCGCTCGGCGTCGAGCCGGCTGGCGACCGTGCCGACGTGCGGGAGGCGGTCCAAGGCGAGCAGGGATCCGCCGCCGCAGTCCACGCAGTAGAACTGCACCTCGAGCGGCGTGTGGGTCAGCGCGAAGGCGGCGACGACCGTGCGCAGCAGCGTGCTCTTGCCCGACTGGGGCGCACCGACCACGGCGATGTTCCCCTCGCCCCCGGCCAGGTTGAGGACCAACGGCACCTTGGCCTGGTCTTCGGGTCGGTCCTGCATGCCGACCGCGACCGAGAGCGGCGCGACGCCGCCCGGGTCGGCGGGCTGCTCGATCCGGTCGAGGGGGATCACCGCTTCGAGCGGCGGCAGCCACACCTGGTGGGCCTGACGACCGGGGTCCTGCAGGCATCCCACCGCCACGTCCAGCACGGTGGGCCCCAACGGGTCCCCGGAGGTGGGAGCCGACACCCAGGCCGCCTTGAACCGCTGGAACACGGTGGCGTCGACCTTCAGGTAGCCCCCGCCGGGCTCGGCCGGGAGGTTGTAGGCGTCGTCCGCCCCGAGGACCGTCCGGCTGTCCGACGGGCTGAAGGTTCGCAGGCAGATCCGGTAGCGCAGGTGGCTCTCCAGGCCGCGCAGCCGCCCCTCGTCGAGGCGTTGCGACGCCAGCAGGAGGTGGATCCCGAGGCTGCGGCCCAGCCGGCCGACGGTGACGAAGAGCTCGCTGAACTCGGGCTTGCTGGTGAGGAGCTCGGCGAACTCGTCCACCACCACCAGGAGGCTGGGGAGCGGAGGCAGCGGCTCGCCGGCTGACCGGCGACGGTTGTAGTCCTCGGCCGAGGCCAGGTTGCCCGCCTGCTTGAGCAGCTCCTGGCGCCGGCGCTGCTCGCCGTACAGCGCGTCGCGCATCCGGTCCACCAGGGCCAGGTCGTCGGCCAGGTTGGTGATCACGCCGGCGACGTGGGGCAGGCCCGCCATGCCGGCGAAGGTGGCCCCGCCCTTGAAGTCGACGAGGACCAGGCTCAGCGCCTCCGGTGGGTGGGTGGTGACCAGGGCCAGCACCAGTGTGCGCAGCAGCTCGCTCTTGCCCGATCCGGTGGCGCCGACCACCAGCCCGTGGGGGCCCATGCCGTCGAACGCCGACTCCTTGAGGTCCAGCGCCACGGGCTCGCCGTCGTCGTCCACCCCGATCGGCACCCGCAGGTGGTCCCGCTGGGGTCGGGGCCGCCAGGTCTGGGCCCGGTCCACGCGGGCCGCGTCGGCGATGCCCAGCAGCTCGAACAACCCGACGCTGGGGATGGTGATCTCGCCCCCGTCCTCGTCGGACCACAGCGGGGGAGGAGCGCGGAGCCCCTCCGAAGCGAAGGCCGCCTGCACGGCGCTGACGACGCGCGCGAGGTCGCTCGAAGCCGGGCCGTCGAGGGCCGGGGTGGACGGACCGTCCGCTGATCCGCCCACCACCGACCCATTGCTGCCGAACGGCAGGACCGCGAGGGCCCTGCTCTCAGGGGGCGCGGTCCCCGTGACCAGCGCCACCTGCGTGGCGTGCAGCTGGCCCGGTCCGGACCGGATGTAGGCCCGGCCCCGCAGGTAGGGCGGGATCCGAGCGGCGGCCTCACTGTCGATGACGTCGATCGCGTCCGGTCCGTCCTGGACCCGGAGCGCGATCCGCAACGTGGTGTTGGCACGGATGTTGGCGCTGATCACCCCGCGCGGCCGCTGCGTGGCGAGGAGGAGGTGGAGGCCGAGGGCCCGGCCCCGCTGTGCCACGTCGACCAGGGCGTCGAGGAATCGCGGCAGCTCGTTGGCCAGCGTGGCGAACTCGTCGACCACGATGACCAGGCGGGGCAGCGGAGGGAGATCGGGATCCGTCGCGCGGGCCCGGCGGTAGGCGGCCAGATCCGTGGCGCCAGCCGCCCGGAGCAGCCGTTCCCGGTGGCGGACCTCGCCCTCGACCGCCCGCTGGGCCAGCAGCGCCAGGCGCTCGTCGAGGTCGGTGACCAATCCGACCACGTGGGGGAGTGCAGCGCAGGCGTCGAAGGCCGCGCCGCCCTTGTAGTCCACGAGCAGGAAGGTCACCTCCTCGGGGCTGAGCTCGAGGGCCAGCGAGGCCACCACGGTGCGCAGCAGCTCGCTCTTCCCCGATCCCGTCGTGCCGGCCACCAGCCCGTGGGGCCCGAGCGCCGTGAGGTCGAGGCGCACGACGCCGTCGTCGCCGACCCCGATGGGCGCGGCCAGGGGAGCGCGGCCGCGGGTGGCGCGCCAGCGGCCGGCCACCGCCTCGGCGTCGAACGGATCGGTCTCCAGGAGGGACGAGAGGTGCACCTCGGACGGCAATGCCGCTCCGGGAACGGCGACCTCCGGGTCGTCGAAGCGGGCCAGCAGCCGTGCCCACCTGCGGGCCGTGGTCGGGCTGAGGCCGGTGGCCAGGAAGCTGTCGGTGGCTTCCCCCTGCTCCGGCCGCACCACCTGGCCCGCGCCTAGGCCGTCCCGGAGGTCGACGACCGTCTGGCAGGAGGCCGGCAGGTTCGCCCCGTCAGCCACCAGGACCAGCCCCGCGACGTCGCCACCGCCCCGGGCGAGCAGCGTCCGGGCCGGAGCGTTGCGGCCGCTGATCAGCTCCTCGTCGTCGATGGCCACCAACCAGACCGGACCGTCTCGCTCGCCGTCCCCGTCGTTGGTGCCCGTGGTCCCCGTGGCCCGCGCCCGCGCCAAGCGGGCGCGGAGGAGCTCCTCGGCCTGTGCCCGATCGGTGACCACCAGCCGCCGCCCCGCGACCGGCTCGACGGCGTGGGGCAGCCACTTCACCCAGTCCCAGTCGGCGCGGCTGGAGGGCGTCGTGAGGACGGCCACCCGCAGGTCCGCGGGCCCCGCGTGGGTCGCCGCCTGGCACACGAGGCTCCGGGCCACCGCCAGCGCCGCAGCCCGGTCACCCGCCAGTCCGACCGGGCCGGCCCGGGGGTCGACCGGCACGGGGACATCGCGGAGCCGGCTCTCCCGGAGGGCTCGAGCCACGTCGGCGGGACGCTCGCCCTCGTCGAGCAGCGGCGGCTCCCACCCGAGCTCACCGGTGCCGGCGACCAGGCGGAGGAAGTCGTCGTGGCGGGGTCGCCGCTCCCACAGCCGTACGCTCGGGGCCTCGGCGCGGCGCAGCGCTTCGGCCGGGTCGACCAGGATGGCGCGGCGGCGCGCGGTCTCCGCGACACAGGCGTCGGCCAGATCGACGAGGAACTGCTGCACCGCCGTGGCCTGCGTCTTCCGGGCCCGCTTGGCCGTCTTGCGGTTGCGGCGCCGACCCTCGACCCAGTTGCCCAGCACCACCACCGGGCTGAGCAGGGCGAACAGCGCGAAGCGGATGTCGCCGAGCACCCAGACCATCACCGCGGCGAGGCCGAGAGGTGCGACGAAAGACACGAGGCTGAAGGGGGTCGCTGCCCCGCGGGTCGCTTCCACCGGGGGGACCCGCAACGGGGGTGCCGGCGGCGGAGGTGCGGGCCGGGGCGGGCGGTTGAAGCCGACCGTGCCGGCGAACCCGCCCGGGGCGCCCCGCTCCAGCGTCGGCGCCCGGTCGGCCGGAGGGATCCGCACGGTGGCCACGACCGCGCCGAGGCGGAGGGCCTCGTCGGATGCAACGGTGCTGCGCGGGCTCAGGGCGTCGTCGCCACGCCAGGTGCCGTTGTGGGAGTCGAGATCGCTGACCTGGACCTCGCTGTCGTCCGTCAGGTCGAAGCGACAGTGGACCGCGGAGACCGTGGGGTGGCGGATGACCACGTCACAGGCGGAGTCCCGGCCAACGATGGTGGTCTCCCCGGCCAACGGCCAGCTCGGCCCGGCATCGAGGCCCCCGGTGACCGCCAGGACCGGGCGCTCGGGGTCGGGAGGAGACGAGCCCGGGCTGCGGCTGGTTCGTCGGGGCCGGCAGCGTGGGGCACCGCGTCGAACCGGGATCGTGCTGACCGTGGCGCCCTCGTAGAAGCCGGCGTCGGTGAGGGGGGCACTGGCCTCGACCAGGTGGCCGTCGACCCGCAGGACTCCGCCTGCCGGCGCGCCGAGAGCCACAGCCAACTCGGCCACCGGCAGGTCTGGTTGCGCGGCGACCACTTCGACGTCCCGCTCGCCGGTTCCGTCGTCGAACACCAGGTGCATCGTCACCGCAGCGTGCGCCGCCGGCCTTACCCGAACCTGACGCGCGCGCTCGGTGGGGACCGTAAGGATCTCGTCAGGTCGCATCCGTACCGTGCCCGGAGGCGAACGAACAGGAGGGGCCATGTCCAAGACGTTCGAGACCGATACCGCGACGATGACGACCATGGGCCAGAAGGTCCTGGACAACTCGGAGCAGATCGGCAGCGAAGTCGAGGGCCTCATCAGCCGCCTCGAGGCTGTCGACTGGAAGGGCGACGCCGCCGACAGTTTCCACGCGGTGAAGGAGGACTGGCGCCTCCAGGTCACGGCGGTCAAGCAACAGCTGGCCGACGTCGCCCAGCGCCTCGGCGTAACCGCGAGCAACTACGACGCGGCGCACGAGTCCAGCCGCACCGGGCTGGAGCGGCTCCGCGGCCAGAACCTTCCGATCTGAGAGGAGGACGATCGACATGGTCGGCTTCATCCACGCCAACACCGGGACGATCGCGCAGGGTGCCACTGACATCGCCGGCACCATGGGCCGGATCGACGGTCTCCGCGACGACCTCGAGTCCACGGTCATCCGCCCCCTGCAGGCGCTGTGGCAGGGCGACGCCTCCGGCGCCTGGACCGAGGTCCAGACGGAGTGGAACCAGGCCTCGCAGGCCATCAACGAGCTGCTGATGCAGATCGGCCAGGCCACCAGCACGTCCGCCGAGGAGTTCCTCAACGCCGAGGTGACCAACATCTCGACGTGGACGACATGAGGTCCGGAGCCCATGGGCGACAAGACCTTCGATGTCGACCCGGCGAAGCTGCGCAGCGCCGGCACGTCGATCCGCACTGAACAGGGGACCTTCCAGCAGGCGGTACGGACGTTCAGTGACGGCGCCCACCAGCTGAGCGCCGGCCAGGGCTTCCTCGACGCCTACAACGACGTTATCCAGGACGTGCTCCGGGCCACGGCGGAGGCGATCACCGCCTTCGAGGCCCTCGGCACCAACCTGGGCGCCCGAGCCGACAGCCTGGGCATCACCGCCGACAACTACGAGCGTGCCCAGGAGGCCGCCAAGCGGCGCTACGCAGGGCTCGGTCCCTGAGAGCGGCGGGACGACGGCGATGTTGGACGGAGGGGGCACGACAGCCCCGCCGACGAGCACCACCACGACCACCGCCGCGCCGGCCGAGGAGCCGCCCCCGCCGCCGGTCTGGTCGCCCAGGGCGCTGTGGGACCCGGCGGGCGAGCCCGAGCCGTGTCGGGCGGCCGCCAAGGCCTGGCGGCGCCAAGGCGAGGCCTGCACGACCCTAGCCAACACGCTGGGCGAGGTCGGTGACCCGCTGCCCGGCTTCTGGCAGGGCGAGGCCGCCGACGGCCAGCAGCGGACCTCGGTCAACCTCATCGACGAGATCCACGAAGCGGCCAAGCAGTGCTTCGAGGTGGCCGACGGCCTGGACGACCTGGCCAACCAGATCGAGGAGTACAACGACAGCATCCACGAGCTGTGGATCGCCGTGGCCAGCATCGTGGCCGTCTCCGTGATCGGCGCCTTCTTCACCTTCGGCGCCTCGGCCGCCGCCGGCGCCGCGACGACCGCCGGCCTGGTGGCGCGGGCCACCGCGTTGGCTCGTGCGCTGCGGGCCACGCTGGCGCTGAAGAACGTGATGTTCCTGTCGCGGGTGCCCAAGTTCGTCGGCCTCGGTGCGAAGTGGGGCAAGGTGATCGAAGGGATCAGCTTCACCCCCCGGCTCGTCGCTCCCGGCTACCGGTTGGCCCGGTTCGGCGGCTTCTACCGCGGGATGGGCGAGGTGTTCGTCGGCGGGCTCCCCTTCACCTTCGCCAACAAGGCCCTGAGCGGGAACAACCCCTTCGAGCTGGGCAACTGGCGGGTCGAGGACGTGACCGCCTCGCTCGTCGGCGCCGCGTTCTTCGGCGGCGTCGGCAGTCGGCTGGTGCCCTTCCGTGGTCCCATCGCTCGCCCCGCACCAGGGACCGGAGCCCTGGGGCGACTCGGCTACACGGGCCGGCTGGGGCTCAGCGGCACCAACGGGTGGGGCCGTGGCCTGATGCTCGGGTCGATGGCCGAGCCCACCGGTCGGTTCCTGATCTACGACAACCCGTTCACCCCGAAGGAGCTGAACCAGGCGGCGTTGAACGCGGGCGGCTCCACGGGGGCGGGCTTCGGCCTCCAAGCGATCTGGACCGCGGTCAAGGGCCCGGCCACCGGGCTCGCGGGCATCGCCCGGGGCGGCGTGATCTTCGTGCCGGCGACGGGCATCGCACTCATCGGCACCCTGACCCAGGGCACCCAGATCGTGCCCCAGACGGGAACCCCGCTGTTCCCGGGCTACGTCCAGGGCCCGAACGTGCCGGGCGGCTTCCCGCAACAGGTGCCGGGTGTCCCCGCGCCGATGTCCCCGCCAGTGCCGCGGATGCTGGCGCCGGGCGAGGTTCTGAACAAGCCGACCGACGAGCCGCTCCGGGTGGTCGTGCGACCCGGCGAGACCCTGTGGGGGTTCGCGGAGCGGGTCTACGGCGACGGCCGGCAGTACAAGCGGATCTGGAAGGCCAACAACTTCCTGCTGGACGACCCGAACAACCCCGATCTGATCCATCCGGGCCAGGAGCTCCTCATCCCACCCATCCCGACGCCGCACTGATCCCGCATCCCTCGCGATCCGCACACGAAGATTTTCGCTGCCCGTGGCAGACTCTCACGATGAGTGGTAATCCTTCAGTGTAGTGACCCAGGTGCGTGCCCGGCTGGGGCGCTGGGGAACCTACCTGGTCGCGCTCGTCGTCACCGCGATGGCGGTGACGGTGGTGACCATCACCGTCGACGCACCGCCCGCCGAGGCCGGGACGTTCCCGTCCAACATCAACAACGTGCAGATCAGCCCGACCGGGCATCCCCAGGTCTGCTGGGCACCGACCGGGATCTTCAACCAGGCGAGCATCCGCCTGGAGACCTGCAACCCGAACTCCATCGATCAACGCTGGAACGTCATCACCAGCGATCAGGTACGGCTCACCGCGAACCCGTCGCTGTGCCTCGACAACTTCCACAACTCCTTCATCGCGGACGGTCGTCCGCTCAACGTCACCACGACGTGCTTCGGCGGCTCCGCCAACGCGACCTGGCCGTACCAGCTCTTCGAGAACGACCTGCGCGACACCCCGGCGGGGGCGTTCTGGAACAGCTATGGCCGGCTCTGCGCGAACGCCGCCGACAACTTCGCGCCCGGCACCTGGGTCGTCCGTTGGGACTGCACGACCTTCGACGACGACGAGAGCTGGTCGATCGGCTACGCAGACTTCGCCGTGATCGGCAACCTGGCCACAGGAGTGCCAGGCGCCACCGTGACCGCACGGCTCGACATCGAGAACGACGGACCGCAGACCGGTTACTTCCCCAGCCTCTCGGTCACCTCCGAACCGGGCTTCGCCTTCCAATCCATCAGCAAGTCGAACGAGGCGACCACCTATGGCCTCTGCCGGGTCCAGTCACCGGGCTCGGCGTCGTGCGACCGGGGCGACACCGGCTGGCGGGCGACCCCCGGTAGCAACACCGGCTCGGTGTTCCTCACCGGGCGGATCAGCTCGACCGCCACGCCGGGCACCACCTACAGCGTGTGCGGGACGAGCTCGCTCACACCGACCAACGACTACAGCGTCACGAGCACCCAGTACACGACCAACAACCGGGGATGCGCGACGGTCCGGGTCGTCGCTGTCGAGAGCGACCTGGCGATGACCACCAACGGCTCGCGGATCTCGACGACGACGGTCACGCCAGGCTCGTCGACCACCATCCCCTTCGCCATCAGCAACAACGGTCCCGCCACAGCCGGGGCACCGGTGGTCACGTTCGTCGTGCCCGCGGACTTCACGGTGACAGCGATCAATCCCGGGAGACTCGGCTGGACCTGCTCGGTCCTCAGTCGGTCCTGCACCGGACCGACCGACACGCTCGGCGCCGGTAGCAGCGTCACCTTCGGCGTCGTCGGGACGGTGGCCGCCGGGCTGCCGGCCGGCTCGACCGTCGGCAATGTCACCGCGACCTCCTCGCTGGCCCCTGGCAGCTCCCAGGACCCGACGACCAGCAACAACACGGCCATCAACACGCTCAAGGTCTCGTCCGCGGTGACGGTCGACGTGGACAAGTCCGGTGCCGCGACGGCCGATCCCGGCGACACGGTCACTTACACCGTCACGGCCGCCAACGACGGGTCGGCCGCGGTCAGCGGGATCACCGTCAGCGACAGCGTGCCCACCTCGATCAGCGGTGTCACCTGGACCTGCGTCGGAACCGGCGGGGGCACTTGCGGCCCGACCTCGGGCTCGGGCAATGCCGTGAGCACCACGGCCTCCCTCCCGGCGGGGGCGTCGGTGGCTGTCGCCATCCGCGGCACCGTCGCCAACGCCGCCGCCGGGACGACCATCACCAACACCGCGTCGGCGACGATGCCCGCCGGGGTCACCAACGGCGGTGCCGCGTCGGACTCCGTGTCCACCACCGTGTCGTCCTTCAACGACATGGCCATCTCGTCCGCCCCGATCACGCTGCCTCCCGGCGCATCGGGCACCCTGGTCGTCACGGTGACCAACAACGGCCCGGCGGACGCGCGCGGCCTCACGACCGTCGACCTCGACCCCCTCCCGAACGGGGTTACGTTCACCACCCTCCCGAGCAACTGCCAGACCTTCCCGACCCCGCCCATCCGGTGCCAGATCGGTCC
>Ga0075428_100007490_pt1 | contig 12094 bp, 13 predicted proteins | sample RhiMetdeltSRZDD2_FD_75291 | JGI IMG/M metagenome (GOLD analysis project Ga0075428, IMG submission 75291) | Populus rhizosphere microbial communities from Tennessee, USA - Rhizosphere MetaG P. deltoides SRZDD2 | ecosystem: Host-associated > Plants > Roots > Rhizosphere > Soil | place: USA...
TAAAAAATGACATGAATTCAAAAACCGATAAATGGGAAAATTTCTATTACGCGGTGGGTACGCCTGAAAATATTCTTGTTGTTGGATTCAAACAGGACAGTCTTAAAAAATATATTGGTAAATCATTGGCTGCAGTAGCAAAGCTTCGTGGCAAATCACCGGAAGAAACAGCTATGGATCTGATCGTACAGGACAGCACAAGAGTTGAGTGCATTTACTTTTTAATGGATGAGAACAATGTGAAAAAACAAATTGCGATTCCCTGGGTAAGTTTTGGCAGCGATGAAGGTTCTTATGAACCCGTGGGAGTTTTTTTGAAATCCAATCCACATCCAAGAGCTTATGGGAATTTCGCAAGGGTGCTTGGGAAATATGTAAGGGATGAAAAAATAATTTCATTACAGGAGGCGATCCGGAAACTTAGCAAACTCCCGGCGACAAATCTCAAACTTCAAAAACGTGGTGAATTAAAACTTGGCAACTTTGCTGACATTGTAATATTTGATCCGGCAACGATCAAAGACAACGCTACATTCGATAAACCGCATCAATATGCTGAAGGGATGATCCATGTGTTTGTTAACGGTGTCCAGGTTTTAAAAGATGGTGACCATACCGGCGCAAAACCGGGGAGGTTTGTGAAAGGATCGGGCTGGAAACAATAATTAATGTTTATTAATTGATAATTACTAATGAGTATAAATATAAGAAGAGCTGTAAAACACGATTGTCCAAGATTATTAGAGTTAGTAAAAGAATTAGCAGTTTATGAAAAAGCTCCAAATGAAGTGACCGTGTCCTTAGAGCATTTTACGGAAAGTGGCTTTGGAAAAGATCCTGTGTGGTGGGCATTTGTTGCGGAAGAAGATGGGATCATACTTGGCTTTGCTCTTTATTACATTCGCTATTCAACATGGAAAGGGCAAAGAATGTATTTGGAAGATATTATTGTTACAGAACAGGCAAGAGGAAGGGGAATTGGTAAGCTGTTGATGGACCGATTGATTGAAGAAGCCAAAGAAAAAAAATTCAGTGGTATAATGTGGCAGGTGTTGGAATGGAATGAACCCGCAATCAATTTCTACAAAAAATATTATAACTCAAATTTTGATCATGAGTGGGTGAACTGCAGTCTTAATTTATAAAAAAACCCCCGACGATTCGGGGGTGTCTCTAATTGTTACTCTCAGTGTTGAACTATAAATTTTTTTGTTTGTTTGTTTACACCCTGTCCTAATTCAAGGAAATAAATTCCATTTGCAAGTTTACTGACATTTATTTGATTTAAAGATTTTCCTGAAATAAATAATTGTTGTGTCATCATCAAAGCTCCTGTTTGGTTATAAATATTTATTTGAGCTTTGCCTTCGGATGCGTTATTAACTGATAAATTAAGTTGCCCGGAAGTGATCGTTGGGTATAATAAAATGCCATTCAATCCTTCTCTTGAAGAAATTGCAATATTATTTGACGCTATAGTGATATCGTTATTGGTCAATCTTGTAGTGGCGCATGCGGAATTAACGATACCAGTTAACTGCGGATCGCTATCAATAAAAAAACCGGCTCTGGATACTTGCCCATCACTAAAAAAATACATGCACCTGTCGTCAGTGTAATCCATATAATTCATCCACATTTCCAATGGTGTGCCGGTGCAGGTGCTTAAATGGCCTTGTTCCGGACACCCGTAATTTGCAGTATTATGTAGCGGCGTATCATCCACCAGATCACTGCCGCAAGTCGAAGTACCCCATATATGCTCGAGTCCAAAACAATGCCCCAGTTCATGGGTTGTGGTCCGACCACGATTATAGTTGGCAAACAAATTATATTGCGAACCTCTGCCAAATGCATTCGTATGGCAAACCACCCCAAACCTTTCCGGAGCTATCCCCGGGAAGTAAGCATACCCCAAAAATTTTTTGCCAAGATCACAAACCCAAATATTGAGTTTATGCATAGGATCAACTGCATCTGACCCGCCATTTCCGTCGAATTTCACATTATCATTAGAAAATGTTTTGGTCTTTGTTTGTTTATGTATTACTTGAACCAGGCAAAAATTGATATCCATATCACCTTTTACACCACCGTAGCCAGCGTCATAATTATTATAATCAGCGTTGTTAGCTGAAAAGTCCTCATTCAAAACATCTATCTGTGATTGTACCTGGGCATCTGAAATATTTTGCTCCGCAGAATTATATACTACATGAACGACAACAGGAATCGTAATTGAAGAATGGGCGGGTGGTTTGCCCGGGTTTTCAGGTTTCCCTCTTTGATTGCGTAAATAATTGCCTTTATTTTTTAATAACTCGTTTACTTTTTTTGCATAGGCAGGGTCGATAGCCATTTGCTGCTTAATCGCCTCATGCGACCCGCAACGATTTAAATTTTGTGCTGCAGCAATAAAAAAAGAAAAGATCGCTAACAGCAGAAATAAAAATCTTCTCATACGCACGGTTTTAGTGTTTACAAATTAACCTAAACAATAACACGGCCAAGTAGTAAAACAACGGTCAATAAAAAAAGCCGGGCACATGTGGTGGCCCGGCTCGTTACTTAAAGGTAGAATTTTTTTTAACTCACCCCACTAACTTCTTTTGTCTTATCTATTTTGAGTATCAAACCCTGTAAAACTTTACCCGGACCGACTTCCGTAAACCTGGAAGCACCATCAGCAATCATTGATTGAACACTTTGTGTCCAGCGAACCGCGCTGGTAAGCTGATCGATAAGGTTTTGTTGTATTTCATCTTTATCCATTACTGCTTTCGCCACTACATTTTGGTAAACAGCACAAGTGGGATTATGAAACTTAGTAGTTTCAATCGCATCTCTTAATTCCTTTTTTGCCGCCTCCATGAGTGGCGAATGAAAGGCGCCGCCAACAGGAAGCACCAAAGCCCTCTTTGCACCTGCAGCTTTCATTCTTTCACATGCAATATCAATTCCTTTTATCGAGCCACTGATTACCAATTGCCCGGGACAATTATAATTTGCGGGAACAACAATTTCACCAGTTTCCTTTTGCACCTCAGCACAAATCGCCTCTACTTTATCATCAGAAAGATTTAATACAGCAGCCATTGTGGATGGATTTAGCTCGCATGCATGCTGCATTGCTTTTGCACGGACGGCCACGAGTTGCAAAGCATCTTCAAAACGTAATGTGCCATTGGCAACAAGCGCAGAGAACTCGCCCAAAGAATGACCCGCCACCATGTCTGGTGATGCACTTTCGATTGTTCTGTAAGCAACAATGGAGTGAAGAAAAACCGCCGGCTGTGTTACATTGGTTTGTTTCAGGTCCTCATCACTTCCATTGAACATGATATCTGAAATACGAAAGCCAAGTATCTCATTCGATTGTTCAAATAATTTTTTTGCGAAAACACTATTGTCGTAGTGATCTTTTCCCATGCCTTTAAACTGCGAGCCCTGTCCTGGAAATACAAATGCATGTTTCATGGTTCGATAGTTTACCCTGGGTCACCGAAGTTATCATCTAAAAAACATCGGTGCCGCCTTCCGGCATATTGGTTGGTGTGTACCGGAATCAAAAAAGGTTTGATGCTAATGCAAACAAACCTTTTAATGAATTACAAATATACCGGATTAGCCCAAATCGGCTGAGATTAGTTTAAGAAACTCGCTTCGGGTAGAATTCTTATGAAACTCGCCATCAAATGCTGAAGTTGTTGTTGTAGAATTTTGTTTCTGTACTCCTCTCATCATCATACATAAATGTTTTGCTTCTATTACAACAGCTACACCAAGCGGGTTCAATGTTTCTTTGATTGCATCTTTGATTTGTATCGTTAATCTCTCCTGTACCTGCAGTCGGCGGGCAAATACATCAACGACTCTTGCAATTTTACTCAGTCCCGTAATCCATCCATTCGGAATATACGCTACGTGTGCTTTACCAATAAATGGGAGCATATGGTGTTCGCACATGCTATAAATTTCAATATCCTTTACCACGATCATTTCGCTTACTTCTTCATGAAATTTTGCAGAATTGATAATTGCTTTTGCATCCAGATGATAACCCTGCGTCAGGTATTGCATTGCTTTGGCAAGACGTTCCGGAGTTTTTTTCAAACCTTCCCGTTGCGAATCTTCACCAAGCAAGTCAAGGATCTCAGCATAATTTCTGGTCAACCCACTGGTGATCTTGTCTTCGAACTGTTCTGTTTTTTTATAAGCCATAAAACCAATTTGAAAATTCGATAATTTGAAAATGTGAAAATTATTCTTTTGTTCAATAACTCATTTGCATATTTGCACATTTTCGAATTTGCACATTTATACCGGGTACTCCACAAAATTTCTCGGCGTCTCATACAATCTTATCTGCATATCTTTTTCCTTAGCAATATGCGGACGTAATAAATCATAGATCACAATTGCAATATTCTCAGCCGTAGGATTCAGGTTTTTGAATTCTTCAGTATCAAGATTCAAATTTTTATGATCGAACCGTTCAATGATCTCTTGTTTCACCAGGTCACTCAGCTCTTTCATGTCCATTACATATCCCGTTCTTTCATCCGGCTCCCCGACAATTTTTACTATCAGCTCATAATTATGACCATGATAATTAGGCCAGGCACATTTACCAAAAACCTGTATATTCCTTTTATCATCCCATGCAGGATTAAACAAGCGATGGGCTGCATTAAAATGCTCTTTTCTGAATACCGCAACTTTCTTCCCCATAGATCAAAGTTTGAATAACTATCAATTATTAAAATTTAGAAACACCATTGTGCACTTAGTGCGATACTTTGTGTTCTTTGTGTTACAAAAAAATCAGGAGCACAAAGGACACTACGAACCACAAAGGACACCACGACTTCAAAAGCATCAAAACCATTTTCATTTATCACCGTAATATTCTACATAGATCTTGGCCGTTTCTACCAATTTCAAACAATGCAACTGAACCGGTGGCGGAAGATGCGGTTCTAATTCTTTCCAGATTGCTATTACAAGATTTTCAATAGAACATAATTTATCTTTCATAAAATCCACATCAACATTCAGATTCTTATGATCCAGCCTTTCCGTCACTTTTTCATTGATCAATTCCCCAAGTTTCTTTGCATCAAAAACAAACCCGGTATCAGGATCGGGTTCGCCCTTTATGGTTACATACAATTCAAAATTGTGACCATGCCAATTCTCATTGGCGCATTTGCCAAAAACCTCATTATTTTTTTCCTTACTCCAGTTGGGGTTATACAGTTTATGAGCAGCATTGAAATGTTCTATTCTTGTTAAGTAAACCATGCTTTACTTTTTTGTTTCCTCACAGCATCGGGCGGAGGTCCGAAGATTCCTTCGGAGAAATATGAGTCCCGCTTATAGCGGGACTGGGCGCAAAGGTAAGGCTTATCAGCTTTAAGAATGTTATACGATATTTGCCAAAATGGGAAAAAATATACTTGTTGCAGCGGCAACAGCCAAAGAGATCGCTCCCTTTATCGCATTAGCAAGAACAGGACAATTCATAAAAGTTGATATTCTTATTACTGGCATCGGGCTTACAGCAAGTACCTACCATTTATGCAAACAACTTGCATTAAAAAAATATGATTTTGTTTTTCAAGCCGGTGTGGCGGGATCTTTTGATCTGAATATTCCCCTTGGAGAAGTGGTGGCAGTTAACCAGGATGCAATTGCTGATCAAAGTGTTGTTGAGCTGGAAAAATTAAAAACACTTTTTGATCTGAAGCTGGTACCACAAGACCAGTATCCGTATAAAAGAGGCTGGCTCACTAATCCAAACAATGAAATTCTAAAGAAAACAAAACTGAAAATAATAAAAGCCATTTCCGTGAACCAAATAAGCACTTCAAAACAAATGATAAAGTTTTACAGGGATACATTTAACCCGGCTACTGAATCAATGGAAGGAGCTGCTTTTCATTATGTTTGTTTAATGGAAAATGTTCCATTTCTGCAGATCAGGAGTATTTCAAATTATATCGGTGAAAGAAATAAAAAGAAATGGAATATGAATGATTCTATCATTAATTTAAACGAAGCATTGATCAAAACAATTAATAATTATTAATTAATAATTAATAATTTTTCAATGAAACTATCAATCGGTTTTAGTCCTTGTCCCAACGACACTTTCATCTTTGATGCTTTAGTAAATAAAAAGATCGACAGTGAAGGATTAGTGTTTGATGTGATCCTTGAAGATGTAGAAACCCTAAATCAATGGTCATTTGAGGGTAAACTTGATATTACAAAACTTAGCTATCCTGCATTTTTTCACAATCTTGATAAATACGTTTTGCTTAACTCGGGAGCGGCTTTAGGCAAAGGCGTGGGACCGATACTGATTTCGAACTCAGATCCCGATAGCAATCGGGACAGAATTCAGAAGCCAGAGATTGAAAAGTCTACAATTGCGTTACCGGGTGAAAACACAACCGCAAATCTTCTTTTTTCTTTTGCATACCCTGAGGCTCAGAAAAAAATTTTTATGCGGTTCGATAAAATTGAAGATTTCGTATTAAATGACTCTTCCAAAGTCTCCCCCTTTGAGGGAGCGTTAGAGGGAGCCGGGGTCCTGGGCGTTATCATTCATGAAAACCGTTTTACCTATCAACAAAAAGGGTTACATAAAGTAACAGACCTTGGTGAGTATTGGGAAGAGAAAATGAATTCACCGACCCCATTAGGCGGCATTGCAATTAAACGCTCAGTCGATAAGGCCATTAGTTTAAAAATTGAAAAGCTAATAAGAAAAAGTATCGAGTTTTCTTTGGGCAGTTATCCTGTCATCACGGATTATGTAAAGGAGCATTCACAGGCAATGAGCGAAGACGTAATGCGTCAGCACATAGATTTATACGTAAATGATTTCTCAATCGATCTTGGGAATGATGGGAAAAAAGCTATAGAGACCTTGTATAAGGTAGCAGCCGCACAATCGCAATTCAGTTTTACCCAATCATCAAGCGACTTATTCCTTTCATAAAGTAAAATTCATGGTGAAGTAATTATAGACTTTCTTTACATCCGGAACTTCCCTTATTTGTCATTCTGTTAACACAAAACGTTTGAAATTCAATCGTTATTTGTAAAACAAAAACCACGGCCATGAGGAAACTGTTTATATTATCTATCCTGCTTTTATTAACTCTGGTTATACATGCACAAAACAATAAACAGCCCGTCCAACGCTTAAAAGTATTTATCGATTGCAGCAATACCTGGTGCGATCAGACTTTCATAAAAACAGAGATCAATATCGTTGATTTCTTACTTGACAACCAGGCTGCAGATCTCCATATACTGATAACCGAGCAATCAACAGGAAGCGGAGGCAGCCAGTACCAGTTAATATTCTTTGGACAAAACCAATTTAAAAACCAATCTGATACTTTACGATTTACAACAAGTGCCAATGCCACCGATTTTGAAGAAAGAGATGTTCTAATTAAATACATGAAACTGGGTCTTGCTCCATTTATTGCAAAGACTTCTTCAGTGAATGGTGTTACTATAAATATGAAACAGGAAGGAACCACGGAAGAAAAAAAAGAAACAGGCATAACTAAAGACCCCTGGAATTACTGGGTATTACGAGTAAGCGCCAATGGAAACATTAATGCCGATGCCGTGTACAAAAGTCTTCGCTATAGTACCAGGTTTACTGCAAATCGCACAACAGAAAAATTAAAAGTTGAATTCAGTGTAAACGGCAGTAAGGATAAAACGACATACGAGTACGAAACCACGACAGGCATTGAGAAATTTACTGTCGATAATAACAATTATACCTTCAATCATTTTTTGATCAAAAGTCTGAACAGTCATTGGAGTTACGGGTATGAAGCAAATCTGACCAGCAGTACCTTTTCCAATAACAAAAGAAGATTATTTTTCCGGACCGGTGTTGAATATGACATCTTCCCCTACAAAGACGTGAACAATAAGTATTTTACTCTCAGCTACACTGTTGATGTTCGAAATAATAAATATTATGATACTACACTTTATGATAAAACAAAAGAAACATTGACTGGACATAGCCTTGAGGTAAACCTGACATTAAATCAAAAATGGGGAAGCGTTTTTATGGGGGCCAACTATCACAATTACCTTAACAACTGGAAATATTTTAATGTTGGCATGGATCTGTTTCTCAATGTCCGTATTTCAGGTGGATTATCCTTTAATATTGGAGCCTTTGGCGGGTTAAGCAGGGATCAAATTTACCTTCCAAAGGGAGGCGCTACTGAACAGGAAGTTCTTACGAGACGAAGACAACTTGCCTCAGGATATAATTATTATACAAGCTTTGGCCTGAGTTACCGTTTTGGTTCCAAGCTTAGCAACTTTGTCAATCCAAGATTTGGGAACAATCAATACTATAATTAAAGAAATCACGAGAGTGAACTTTTCTTGAGCGCTCTACTATACACTTCCAAACACCTTTTTCTTGCAAACTCATGATCAACGATTGGTTTGGGATAGCTCAATTCGCCAAACTCAGGAACCCATCGACGAATGTATTTTAATTCAGGATCGAACCTTTGTGTTTGCAAATAAGGATTGAATATTCTGAAATAAGGAGCTGCATCGCAACCGCAGCCTGCTGCCCATTGCCAGCCTCCATTGTTTGAAGCAAGGTCAAAATCCAACAATTTTTTTGCAAAATAAGCCTCACCCCATCGCCAATCGATCAATAAATGTTTTATAAGAAACGAGGCTACGATCATACGAACCCGATTATGCATAAACCCCGTTTCGTTTAATTCTCTCATTCCCGCATCAACAATCGGGTAGCCGGTCTTTCCGTTGCACCAGGCTTCAAATTCCTTTTCATTATTTCTCCAATTGATGTTATCATATTCAGGCTTGAACGCCCTGTCAACAACTTGCGGAAAATGCCAGAGTATCATTTGATAAAAATCACGCCAGATAAGCTCATTTAAAAAAGCTGCATTGAGCATGCCCGCTTCTCTTGCCAGCTCACGAATACTCATAGTACCGAACCGTAGATGAACGCTTAATCTTGACGTACCATTAACAGCAGGGAAATCTCTTTGCTCATTATATTTTCTTATTACTTCTGTTTTCCAGTTTTTTATCTGGAACGCGGTGCCGGTCGGTTTAAACCCCATTTCACCGAGGTAGGGAATCTTTTTTTCGGCTTGTCTGAAAAATTTTAAAAAATATCTCTCTGTGGGATAGGAAGAAAGAAAAAAGTCATTCAGCGTTGTTTTCCATTTTTTGGAATAGGGTGTAAATACAGTATAAGGTTTCCCGTCATCTTTCAATATTTCATCCTTTTCAAAAATCACATGGTCCTTATAAGTATGAAAGGAAATGCCATTGGCATTTAGCATTTTTGCCACCTCTTCGTCTCTTTTTCTTGCATAAGGTTCAAAATCATGATTGGTGTAAACATTGGTGATGGTATAGTCTTCTAACAATTGCTTCCATATTTCAAGCGGATCCCCATATCGTACATCTAATGTGGACTGGATTACTGCAAGCAGACGCTGCATTTGTTCTAGTGAGGAATGAATAAACTCTACCCTCCGATCGCCACTATCGCTCAGGTCATCAAGAATATTGCGGTCGAAAATAAAAACAGGAACAACAGGGTTTGCTTGTTTTAAGGCATAGTATAGCCCGGCATTATCATACAGGCGCAGATCACGACGAAACCAAAAAATGCTTACGGGACGATTCATAAAGCCTTACCTGGAATATAACAATCTGATAGGAAAATTGTTCAAACCAGCTCACAAAATATTTTGCTACTAATCGTGTTATTATAGATCGTGTCCCTGCTTGCTTTTACCCACTTAATGCCCGAAGTGACATTCGTAAGAAAAATCTCGTCAGCATCAAACAAGGTACTTTCCGTAAGGACAGATTCCTTTACGAGAAAACCCTGCCTCCGGATTGCCAAATCTAAAATTTTTTTTCTCATCACCCCCGCTACACAACCTTCACTTAATGGCGGAGTAAAGATCACTTCATCCTTTACCCAGAAAACATTGGCTATAGAAGCATCACAAATGCGGCCATGAGCATTTAAAACAAGAGCATCATTCAGTTTGTTTTCCTTTGCCCACACAGCCGCCATTATATAAGGCAGGTAATTGGCCGATTTAAGATTCGAAAATGCATCAATGCTTTTTCTTGCCTCGGGAAAAATATCGATCACCAATCCATTTTCGTTAAGCCCTCTTTCCTCTAATGGCCAGCATTCGATCGAATACGAGAATTTATTATCGCAATCATACAGCCCTCCACTCCCTCTTGATACTGAAAGCCGTATCCTCGCCAGCCCTCTACAATCATTTTTTTTGCAAAGGTCTTTAATTTGGTCTTCGATGTATTGTTTCGTAAACAGCGCCGGAACATTGATCTTTAAAATTCTTAATCCTGAGTACAATCTTTCAAAATGATCTTCTTTAAACATAATGGCTCCTGCTGTTCCTTTCATTGTCTCAAAAAGCCCGTCACCATACCGGTAACTATGATCAGTTATCGCAAGAACAGTTTGTCCTTCTTCATAAATACGACCATTATGGTTTATAAAATTTTTCATGCTAATTAGTGGGATATGCTTACATAGCTGCAAAGTAATATGGAAAAATAGCTAACGGCAATAATAATCTTAAGTAAAAGACCAGTTAGCATATTAATTATTCTTTTCCTGCTTTTACTTTTATCAAAATCATGATGATGATGTTCATGCTTGTCTTCATCAGCATGTCGTTTATTCCGCATCAGATCCGGGTTATTATGATCCGAATCCTTTTCCTTTTTATTATTTACAGGTACCGTAAGATCAAGCGTGATACCGTGGTCAGAAGAATTTTCTCCATTCGCCTGGAGATGGATGGAGAAAGTTCGCTTACTGTTGGCAGACGTTCTTTCATTTGAGCGCAATGGGCTTAATAACAAAGCTAAAAACAGAACGGATGAAAGGCTGATGCGGAGGGCTTTTTGAGGTGTCATGGTTAAAAATTTCATACCACAATTTTGCCCCGGCGATGGCCCTGAAACAAGGTAGGAACCACTCAATAAAAATATTGAGAAGTAGTACGTTAGGTCAGCATTCCATTGAGCGTATCAACTCGTATACGATCGATAACGTAGTAGTATGGTGATTGCTGAAAAGCTGCTGCGTAGAAACGCGGTTTATTATAAATGCGTACTTGTACGCTGGTTTTTGGGCAGGCTCTGTTTGATATTTGGCATTAAATAAATAACTTGAAAATGCTTTCCCTCCTTTATAGAAGACTCCCTTCCCGATTTATTAACCACCAAAAATTAGATTATGAGTGACCAAAAATCAATTTTTAAAAAAGGCCTTTTCATTATTCCTCTCCTTCTGATTATGGGATTTATTTCCTGGAATAATAAAGACAGCAAAAATCAGCAAACGGCAGTTTTGACTGATTCCAAAAACAGCGCGGCGGATAATAAAAGTTTTGACTTAAGAAATTTTCCTGTACTGAGTATTGAGAAAGCCAGGATAATTCAATTATTCGAGCAACAAACCGGCGAACCAAAAGTTCATAAACTTGTTTTCAAGTTCCATGTGGATCTCACAAAACCGTATCCGACGTTGGCAGTGTTTAGGGCCAAGAGAAATGACAGAAAATACATTTCACCTGAGACTTACACGACGCTCACCCCAACTTCGAAAACCTGTGAAATATCGGGTGTATATACGTTAGGAAATCTTGAACTTAGACGTAGGGTGAGTGGCAATAGTGAAGAACATTCCTGGGAAAAAATTCTGGCAAAACTTACCGCTGCGGATACTCACTTATATTTTTATCCAATGAAGGTAGATGATCATGTTACATATGTATTGGTATGGGGAGGCGCTACCCCTTTGGACTGTGAGGAGGCAAAAAAACTATTGCCTGCCGATGGTGGATTGAATCCGTCACCACCTGCTGATCCAAGTTGATTTAATCTTCTACTGGCAGGAAAAAACTTCCTTTGTCCCGATTGACAAACCACTATTTCTTAACCACTAAAAAATTAAAAATTATGCCTTACAAACACAATTTCCTCGCACTCG
>Ga0075428_100007491_pt1 | contig 12094 bp, 6 predicted proteins | sample RhiMetdeltSRZDD2_FD_75291 | JGI IMG/M metagenome (GOLD analysis project Ga0075428, IMG submission 75291) | Populus rhizosphere microbial communities from Tennessee, USA - Rhizosphere MetaG P. deltoides SRZDD2 | ecosystem: Host-associated > Plants > Roots > Rhizosphere > Soil | place: USA...
GACATCACTGAATGCTGCCCGACTGCCTGCCGACCCCCGCCGACCAAACCCGGCGGCCACGGTGAGGCGACCTCCGACCAGCCCGCAGCGGCTAAAGATGCCTACTGAGCAGGCACAATGACCCAGCGCTGGGATGGAGCACGGGCGTGGGTAGACTCTACTGTTGCGGTGCGCCGGGCACGGCCTTGGTGCGGTCCGCCCTCGTAGCTCAGGGGATAGAGCAGTGGTTTCCTAATCCGTCTGGATGCCTTACGTAGCAAGGGAATCAAGCCCTCTGAGCGGAATGCCAGCGGGTCCCAACGGTTCCCGCGTGGTCCCAACCGTTCCCAACCGGCAGGGTGCGCGCGGGTGAGCACACCCGGATCCCACCGGTGGCGGCATCGGTGCCGGTGTACCAGTCGTTCCCAACGGGTACCAGCCTGGCCCAGCGCAATTGCTCCCACATGGAGCACACTCAAGATCCGCTGTTGCCCCGGGGGCGCCGTTCGGCGCATGCGGTCGCGATGGCTCTTGTCGGCTCGCGAAGCGCGGGTTGCCGTATGGCCGGCGATCGGTGGTAGCCGCGTGTTGACCCTGATGACTCGGGTTACCAGATCTGCCGACAGGACACGAATACGGTGCGTCACGGGCTTTGCCCACAGGAACCCTTGATCGACTCACTCACATGCCGATGACAGTGCACTTGATCATGGCAGCTCAGGCCCGCAGATGGGCCCGCGAATCGGTGGCCGGTGCTCTCTTCCTCGGTTGAGCAGGGTGGGGCCAACACCGGAGGCGACCGTCGATGAGCCGACCGCGCACCCGCAGGCCGGGTCTGGCTTTCCGAACGGATCCGGGTGCACCGGAGGGAGATCCGGGCCCACCATCGCCGTCCCCTTCAAGGGCAAGCGGCTGTCCGCCAACCAACGGGCCGTCAACCGCAGCATCGCCAAGGCCCGAGCCCTCGGCGAACGCGCCGCCGCCACCGTGAAGACCTGGCGCATCTTGACCAAGCTGCGCTGCTGCCCACACCGCCACCCCGATCCTGGCCGCGATCACCGTGCTTCAGCACGTCGAAGAAGATCGACTACTATCACGATGAGAAACGTTCAAGGATGAGTACAACCTCAAGGTCTCAGGAACGGCCATCGCCATCGCTGTGCTCTTCTGCGGTGCTGCTTTGCCGCGGACGGCTCGACTTCGCTGGATCTGCGCCGCGGGGCTGTCCTGGCCGCGTGTTGGATCTGGGCAGCATTGATCTGGATGAGATCGCGACTGCGCTGGCCGATCAGACCGACGATGAACGCCGCTGGCTGATCAACCCAGCGACCGGCGAGATCGTGTTCTGGACCTCCGACACGGGGATCGATGGGCACAACCCGGTCGACCTCGACGACCTGGACCTGGTTTGCATCGACGCGCTGCCCTCGTACGTCTGGTACCAGGACACAGTCGACTTCGCCGAGAGCATCGGCGATGAACAAGCTTGCCGCCGGCTCGTGCGCGCCCTTGACGGCCGAGGAGCGTTTCGCCGCTTCAAGGCCGAGTTGCACGAGGAGTACCCGCACCTGGTGCCGATCTGGTACGCCTTCCGCGATGCTCGCGCCCGGCGTCGCGCGGTCGAGTGGCTGGTGGACAACGAGCTCATCGACGACCAGAGCGCGAACCGGTACTTTGCCGACCACCCTGATCCCGACCTCGGGTAGGGATGTGGGCTCGGGCGCGCGCCCGACCGCAGCCCACACCAGGATCGTTACCTCGGAGGTGGCGGCGCTTCCACGGCAAGCGCAGCGGCCACAGCAGCCGGAACTACCGCAGCAGATGTGTGCGTAGCTGCGGCAGGCGGCGAGCCCGACGGGCTAGTACGGCTAGCAGCGCGGGGGACGGCTTGAATGTGGCTCACGCTGGCTGCACTTGGCCGAGTCTGGCGCGGATCTTGTCTGCCTCCGGATCACCGAGCTGATCGAGGATCGCCAACGCCTTTCGCCAGGCGCGGCGCGCGGCGTCGGTGTCGCCGGCGCCCTCGTGGACCTCGGCCTCCTTGGCCAGCGTGTCGGCCTCGCCGGGGCGGTCGCCGGTGTCCCGGAATAGCTCGGTGGCACGCTTGTAGCACCCGAGCGCGTCGCGGTCGTGGCCGAGATGGTGGTGGGCGTAACCGAGGCTGTCCCAGGTGCGCGCCTCGCCCGGCCGGTCGCCGAGCTCGCCTAGTATCTCGGCGGCCTCCGCGCATACTGCGAGGGCGAGCTGATAGTCGGCGAGCCGGGCGTGACTCCAGCCGATGGCGTTGAGCGCATTGGCTTGTCCGGCCCGGTTTCCGGCGAGCCGGTAGAGCCGCAGGGCCTCCTCGGCGTGTCGCAGCGAATCCCCGTCGCGTGTCTGCGCCGCTGACAACCAGCCGAGGGTCAGGTGGGTGTGCGCCTGGCCAGTGTGATCGCCGAGCTCGCCGTACAGGTCGAGGGCGCGACGGCCATGCCAGCCGGCATTGTCCTGGTGGCCCGTGTGTGCCATGACGCGGGCGAGGCTGCGGTGTGCGTTGGCCAGCGCGAGCCGGTCGCCCAGCCGCGTCGCGGCGTCCAGCGCCGCTTCTGACGTGGCGGTCAACTGAGCCCAGTGGCCGCGCACAGCGAGGAAGGCCGCGGTGGCCCACGCGAGCTGCCAGGTGTGCGTGTCGAATGCGGTGCGGTGGGCCAGCTCGATGGCCCCGAGCAGGACCTCGTGCTCGGCGTAGAACCAGGCGAGCGCCCGCTCGGGGTCGGTGACGTCCTCCTGGGTGATACCGGGTTCCGGCCCGGCCAGCGTGAGCGGGTCGCGCTGCGGTTCCAGCAGCAGCGCGGCCATGTGTGCGGTGTGGACGTAATGGTCCAGCATGCGGCGTTGAGCGTGGTGGTGTTCGGACTCCTCGTCGAGCGCGCGGGCCAGCTCTGCGGCGTACACCCGCAGGAGGTCGTGGCAGGCATACCGGCCAGCTGGGTGTTCGGTGACGAGATGTGCCCAACTCAGCTCGGCCAGCAACGGCCGCACCGCCGCCGTCGGTACGCCCGCGAGGCTCGCCGCCGCCGGTATGCCGATATCCGGGCCGGGATGCATGCCGAGCAGACGGAACAGTCGCGCCGCTCCGGAGCCGAGCGCCCGATACGACCAGGAGAACACCGTCCGCACGTCGATGGTGGGCTCGACGTCGGTCAGGGTGTCGAGGCTGCTGGCCGCGTCGCGTAGCCCCACGGCCACCTGGTCCAGGGTGAGGCCGGCGTGGGTGGCGGCGCGAGCGGCCACGATGACCAGCGCCAGGGGCAGCCGCGCACACTGGTGGACGATGTCATCGACCGCGGCCGGATCGGCCCGTACCCGGTCCCGGCCCAGCCGGTGGGTCAACAGTTCCCGGGCTTCGGCGTGCGTCAGCAGGTCGAGGGTCAGCGGGTAAGCGCCGTTGGCGGCGACCAGTCCCGTGAGCACCGTGCGGCTGGTCACGACGACCATGCAGCCGGGAGTACCCGGTAGCAGCGGACGCACCTGCTCGACATCGCGGGCGTTGTCCAGCACCACCAGCATTCGCTTGCCGGCGAGCAGGCTCCGGTACAGCGCCGACTGCGCCTCGAAGCTGGCCGGGATCTGTTGCGCGGGTACGCCCAGCGTGTCCAGGAAGACGCGAAGCGCTTCGCTCGCTTCCATCGCCGATCCGCTCGGGTCGAAGCCGCGCAAATTGAGATACAGGTGCCCGTCGCCGAACGCATGGGCCACTCGGTGGGCCCAATGCAATGCCAAGGTGGTCTTGCCCACGCCCGCCGTGCCGGAGAGGGCGCAGATGGTCACGGGTTGATGTACGCCCGCGCCGGCGAGGATCGCGTCCAGCTCGGCGAGTTCGCGGGCCCGACCCACAAAGGACGGCGCGGGTGCCGGCAGCTGGCGTGGCACCGGCATGGCCGCGCGGGGAGGCGGCACGGTCACGGACCGGGTCGGGGTGAGCGCGGGATCGGCGGTCAGCATCTGGTGATGCAGCTGTCGCAGACCGGGGTTGGGATCCGCTCCCAACTCGTCCGCCAGTCGCGCGCGGATGCCTTGGTAGTGCCGCAGAGCGTCGGCCTGGCGGCCGCAGCGATATAGCGCCAGCATCAGTTGTGCCGCCAGCCGCTCGTCCAATGGAAACGCGGCCGCGTAACGGGACAGCTCGCCCACCAGTTCCGCATGCTGACCGCGCCGCAGGCCCAGGTCGTTGCGGTTCAGCGTGGCGGCCAACCGGTCGGCGTCCAGCGATGCCCGCACCGTGTTCAGCCACGGTGTGTCGAGCGTGGCGAAGGCTTCCCCGCGCCACAGTCCCAGGGCCTGGGCCAACAGCGCCGCGGCGGCCTCGTCGTTGTCGGTCGCGCGGGCGTCGGCGATCAGCCGGTGGAACCGGTGCAGATCCACCGCGTCGGGCTCCACCGTCAGCAGGTACCCCTCCCGCCGCCGCGCGAGCGAGACGCCGTCGGCACCGGCGAATGCCTGGCGCAGGCGGGAGAGGTAACCGGACAGGGCGTTGCGGGCGCGCTGCGGCGGCCGATCGGCCCACACCCGGTCGAGCAGCAGGCCAACCGGCACCAGGCGATTCGCATCGATCAACAACGCGACCAGCACGCACTGCTGCCGGGCGTGCCCGACCTCGACGATGCGATCGTCAATGTACGCCTCAACGTGGCCCAGCAGCCGGAACTCCACCCCCATGACGGCACTCTACGGCCGAGGGGCGGCAGGGGAGGTCATGAATACGGCGCCGGCGCTGCCCCGCTCGGGTGGCGTCAGCCGCCTGGGCCGCATGGGGCGGCAAGGCGCCAGCACCGCATTGGCCACCACCGGCCCCCCGGGCCGCCGATACGGCTCTGACCTGGCGATTTAACGATTCCCGAAACACTGCCGAAGACCGAGCGGGCACAGTGCCGGCATCGAGGTGCATCGCCTGCTGGGAAGGTAGTTGGTCCGGTGAACGCCAAGCAGATGGCCGGTTGGGTGCTATCTCTGCCCTTCCGAGGCAGGCACACCTCGCGCGGCCGGGTCCGCCGCCAGGTCGCGTTGGGCACGGTCGTCGCGTTGTTCCTGACCGGGCTGGTGGCGGCGGCGGTGGTCCGAAGGGCGGCAGCAGTGGAGCCGCCCCCCGGAGGGCTGGTGGACAGCACCCCCTATGTCGGGTGGACCCAGGGGGAGTTTGCGGTCGGCGGCGACGGCGCGGCTCAGTACTCACTACCGCTGTGGGTGCCCCAGGGCCGCGGGCGGGTGGCGCCGCGACTGGCACTGTCCTACAACAGCCGGGCCGGCAACGGCCCGCTGGGGGTGGGCTGGTCGCTGGCGGGGCTGCCCTCTATCGCACCCTGCCCGCGCACGATCGCCCAAGACGGCCACACCGATGCGCTGCGGTTCGACCACACCGACGCGTGGTGTCTGGGCGCAAACCGGCTGGTGGCGTTGTCGAGCTCCGGTGCGGAGCGGGAGTTCCGAACCGAGCAGGAGACCTTCGCCCGGATCATCGCCTACGGCATGGACGACGGCAGGCCCGACTACTTCCGGGTGTGGGCCAAGGACGGACTGATCCTGACCCTTGGGCAGACCGCCGACGCCAGGCTGCAGGCGTTCCGGCTCCGGCCGAGGCTCGTCGGCCTGGAGCGGGAGTCCACGACCCGGCGCACGATCTCCTGGGCGGTCGACCGCATCGAAGACCGCGACGGCAACGCCGCCACCGTGGAGTACGCCAGGACAGAGGGCGACGAGGCGGGCCTGTGGTGGGCGGACATGCGCCCGGCCGTGATCCGCTACGAGCCCAACCGGCGGGTCGAGTTCGGCTGGGAGGAGGGGCGGTCCGACCCCATCGACGGGTTCGCCGCCGGCGTGCACACCCGCAACCCGTACCGGCTCGCTGCCATCACCATGTGGGGCGGCCCCCGCGGCGGCACCGCCGAGAAGCTGCGGGAGTACCGCCTGATGTATCAGAACACCAGCATCACCCGCCGCAGCCTGCTGGCCCGGATCACCGAGCTGGATCAGGACGGCATTCCCAAGGTGCCGCTGTCGCTGACCTATTCGGAAGGGAGCAACGAGTTCTACGAGATGGACATGCTCAACATCACCGACGTCGGCACCAGCGGCACCAGCGGCAACCGGGTCTTCCCCCTGGACTTCGACGGCGACGGCCAGGACGACCTGCTCTACCCGGACGCGCAGAACAACTGGAAGGTGCGCCGGAGCACGGGCAGCGGGTTCGGCGCGGCGATCGCGGCGGGCATCCCGCGCATCGATGCCGAGACGAAGGTGGAGGTCCGTCTCATCGACTTCAACCTCGACGGGCGCACCGATGTGCTGGCCCAGGTGCCCGACCCGCGGCCAACCTGCGACCCGTTGCCCCCGCCGCCCTGCCCGCTGGACACCGACAAGACCGACTGGCGCCTGTACCCCAGCACCGGCGCGACAAGCGCGCCACCGTACGGGGGCTATGTCGACATGGTCCCCGACTCCGACGGCGTCGACACCGACGCGGAACCCGACCCGGTCTACTTCCTCGACCTGGACGGCAACGGGACCCCGGACTTCCTCACCGCCGATTACGAGAAGTCCGACCCGGCCGACGACCGCAACGAGGGGCCGTGGCGCTACCGGCTCAACGACGGAACCCAGGCGGGGGGCTGGTTCCAGTCCGAGGTCGTGATGGACCTCGGGATCCGCGGCAAGTCGGACGAGAACAACGTGGCCGACCTCGACGGCGACGGCCGGGCCGAGCTGGTCGGTTGGTATATCGACGCCGACGACAACGAACCTCCCTATGACACCGCTACGGCGAGCGTCGGGCTCAACGCGGCGGGACAGGCCGTGCTCGTCCCGTCGTACTTCGCCAGCAGCAAGCCCAACATGGGCGACTTCAACGGCGATGGCCTCACCGACCGGTTCGGCGCGATGACGGTCGACGATATACCGGAACGCGGCTTGTACGCGGCCGTCAACGCGGGCACCGGCCGCCAGGCCAGCCCTTATGTCTACTGGTCCCCGCCGGCGGCCACCAGCCTGCGGATCCTCGACTTCGACAACGACGGCCGCGACGACATCCTCAACGTCAGCATCGACCAGCTGTGGAGATGGGGCGACAACCGGTTCACCGGGCCCAGGTTCCTCCAGGATCTCGCCGGTACGGCCGCGCCCGGGAACGGGTATGCCCACACCCAGCCACTGGATATCGACGCCGACGGCGTGCTCGACATCGTCACCGTCGTGGGCCTCAACCACCTGCGACTGCTCAAGCGTAAGCTCGGCCCGCCCGACCGGCTGATCTCCATCGGCGACATCGGTTACACCCCGCGAGTGGAGATCTACTACACCACGCTGGCCCACCGGTCGGTACACACCCCCTGCACCGGCGCCACCTACCCGTTGGTCTGCCCGGCGGTGGGTGGGAGCATCGTGCGGCAACACCGCTCGGCCACCTATGCGGCCGCGGGCGCCGAGCCGTACGACACCTACGTCCACACCTACCAGAGCGCCCGGACCGACCTGCAGGGCCGGGGCTGGCTGGGGTTCGCCGAGCACACCGTGACCCGGGACCTGAGCGGCGCGATCACCAGTACCCACTTCAACAACAGCTTCCGGGACGCGACCACCAGGTCATACCCGTACGCGCTGCTACCCCAGGCGACCAGCACAGTGGTCAAGGTCGGTGAGCCGTCCCGGTACGACGAGAGCCTGACGACCAACACCTGGGCGATCCGCCACCTCAGCCAACCGCTTCGCTACACCGTGGAGCTGAGGAAGACCGTCCGGGCCGAGAAGGAGGGCGAACCGGGCCAATGGCAGACCCTCCGCACCAACACCACCGACCTCACCTATGACGCTTTCGGCAACCCCGATCTGGTGGTGTCGACCACCACGGGGGGCCGGAAGCTCACCGAGGACGCCACCTTCGAACCCGACACCACCAACTGGCTCGTCGGCCTGCGCACGAAGCTGGTCAGCACCGGGTGCGACGTGGCCAACCACTGCGTCGCCCGCACGTCCAGATTCGCGTACTACGCCAACGGCAACCCCAGGACCACCGTGGTGGAGCCCAACCAGCCGGCGCTGAGGCTGACCACCACCACCGGGTACGACACGTTCGGCAACGTCACCTCGGTCACCCGGAGCGACACCGTCGAGCCGGCGCGCACGCACACGTTCGAGTACGGCAACCCCGACAAGCTGCACGCCACCGCGTCCGTCAACGCGGCGGGCCACCGGACCCTGATCGAGACCCATTCGGGGCTGGGGGTGAAACTGAAGGTCACCGACCCCAACGGGCTGGCGGTCACGATGCGCTACGACAAGTTCGGCCGGTTGCGGGAGACCAACCGCGCGGACGGCAGCTTCGAGCGCATCACCCACGGCTCCTTCGCCCCGCAGTCCACCACCATCGACGTGTCCGGTGGCGGGCACAGCCTCACCACGGTGGACCCGCTCGGCCGCGAGGTCCAACGGGAGGTCAGGGCGTTCGACGGGCGTATCGCCGCCACCTCGACCGAGTACGACGCGCTGGGACGCACGGCCAGGGTCTCGCGGCCGGCGTTCCCGGGCGGGATCTCCCGGTTCACGACCCTCGCCTATGACAACCGCGATCGGCCAAAGTCCACGACCGCGCCGGACGGCGCGGTGGTGCGCCACGAGTACATCGGCCTGGAGACACACACCTACGACGCCAAGAACATCCACCGCTACACCGTGGCCAACGCCGACGGCGAGATCGAGTCCAGCTTCGAGGGCACGCTGGCGACCAGGTTCGAGTACGGCCCGTTCGGCCAGACCACCAAGGTCACCGCACCCGACGGCACCGTCCGGTCGATGCGCTACGACACCCTGGGCCGCCAGGATCAGCTGATCGACCCGTCCAGCGGCACCACGACCATGACCTACACCGCGTTCGGCGAGCCGGCCACCCGCACAGACGGCGCCGGGACCACCACCAGATACACCCACGACAACCTGAGCCGGGTCGTCACCACCACCTCCCCCGACGGTACGGCCGCCAACACCTGGGACGCGGCCGGGCACGGCATAGGCAAGCTGGCCAGTGCCCGCAGCGCCGACGGGGTGCTGACCCGCTTCACGTACAACGAGCTGTCCCAGCTCACCAGGGCCTCCTGGCAGATCGGCGAGGACACCCTCGAGGTGGTCACCGGCTATGACTCGATCGGCCGGCAGGCCAGCACCACCTACCCGCACGTGTACGTTCCCGGTGGGGACGAGCGGCTGACGGTCGACTACGTGTACAACCAGCACGGCTACCTCAGCCAGATCCGCGACGCCGCCGCCGGCGGGCCGGTCTACTGGACCGGCGAGGCGCGCAACGCCGCCGGACAGCTAACCCGGGAGCGCCTCGGCAACGGCGTGGTCGCCACCCGTAGCTACCTCAACACCGGCCTGCTGCACAAGGTCACCACCACCGGGCCGGGAACGATCGGCAACCTCAGCGACCTCACCTACGGCTACGACCTCAACCGCAACGTCACCAGCCGCGACGACACGGTCAACAACCGCCAGGAAACCTACGGCTACGACACGCTGAACCGGCTCAAGGTCTGGAAGCTGGGCACCACCACAACGACCTACACCTACGACCCGGTCGGTAACCTCGAGACCGAGACCGCCCCCGACCGGTCCGTCGCCTACCACTACGGCGAGAACGGCGCGCCCCCGCACGCGCTGACCGGCCTGGGCAACGACCACGACCGCTTCACCTACGACGGCGCGGGCCGCCAACTCACCGCCCCGCGCCGTACCGTCACCTACAACCGGGCCGGGCTGCCCAAGACCCTGACCTTCGGGCAGAGTGAGCTGCGCCGCGAGTTCGCCTACGACGCCGGCGGTGCCCGGGTCCGCAAGAGCGACCCCGAGGCCACCCTGGAGTCGGTCCCCGGACTGTACGAACGGCACACCGTGCATGCCAGCCAGGACCCCCCCGACCTGGCGAGGGTCGAAAACGTCCACCACATCACCGTCGAGGGCCGCATCGTCGCCCAGGTCATCAAGCGGCAGGTCACCGTGGGCGGTCCACTCACCGCGACCGGGGTGCACTACCTACACGCCGACGGCCAGGACAGCACGGTGCAGGTCAGCACCGGCGGCGGGCAGCGCGGCCGCGAGTTCTTCTACGACCCGTGGGGGGAGCGCATCACCGCCGACGGCCAGCCCACCGCCCGCAACGAGGCCGCGCCGCGGCAGGGCTACACCGGCCACGAGCACGACGACGACTACGGCCTGATCAACGCCAACGGCCGCATCTACGACCCTGGTACCCGCCGGTTCCTGTCCCCCGACCCCTTCATCGCCAACCCCCTGTCCAGCCAGGGCCACAACCGCTACGCCTACGTGGCCGACAACCCCGCCACGTACACCGACCCCACCGGGCTGCTGATCACCATCGATGACACCGGCTGGGGGTCCCGCGGCGGGGCCGGGCCGAGCAACGCGGGCGGCTGGTGGCAGGGCAACACCGCCGTCCTCGCGGGCGGGACGCTCCTGCCTCCCCCCACCCCGTTCAGCGCTCCGCTCCTCACCCACGTTCCGTCCATGGCCGGGAGCCTGTTCCTCGGCGGCGGGGCCGACGACGACGAGACCAAGAACGGCTCGGGGGACTCCACCGAGGACGGTCCCCCGGTTGCCCAGGGGACTGTGCTCACGCCGAATGACGCGACCGACGTAGAGGGGCATTACGACGGCACAATGACCTGGCGCGACGCCGACGGGTACTGGGTCTGGTACCCGGACGAGGCCAAGCCGACCAGCGTTCGACGGGCCGTGTGGACGCTGGTCAGGATGGGCTGGCGCTTCCAGGGCGCCTTCCGCGGGGAGGTCCAGTTCGGAACCTCCCAGGACAGCGAGCTTGGGTTCGAAGGAACGGCAGAATTCTACCCGTTCGCCAAGAGCACGTCCGTCGACTTCACGCCACTCGGCAAGGGCGCGGGTTCGGTCGGTGCGGGTGTGTCGGTCAATGGCGGCAAGATCGAGGCCGCCGCCGGGTGCGGCGGCGGCAGGTGCGGGGGTTCGTTAGGTATATGGGGTCCCACGCTGGGCGGTAGCCTCGAGACGTGCATTCCGTTCATGGTCTGCTTCAAGATCGAAGGTGGACTCGGGCCCGTCCTTGGCGGCAAGGGGGAGGTCGGCACGGACGGCGTAAAGGGTGGGTTCGCGGTCGGATTCGCCGAGATCGAAGGCAGTGTGAGTCCCCCAGAGATTGACGAGCGGGCGGCTGGGTTCTACTTCTGGGAGTGGGTCAAGAACGGCATGTTCTTCTGAGGCGGTCCGCCTCCGGCAGATCGAGCGTCATTTTGCCGCTAAGAGGTCAGTTCAGAATGAGTTGGCGGAGGCAGATCACTGAGCAGGCAAGGCTGATCAGGGCTTGGTGGATGTCGGCTCGGCGTTCGTAGCGCACGCGCAAACGTTTGAACGCGTGTAGCCAGCCGAAGGTTCGCTCCACGTACCAGCGGTGCACGCCCAGGCCGGAGCCGTGCGGGGGTATTGCCCGTGTGTAGTGGTCGGCGTGTAGGAGGGTCGCCTCGGCCGCCTGATCCGACCTCAACCCTGTCGGGCCATCCGGACCTCGAACTCTTGCTCGTAGTTGTTCACGCTGCTGTCCGGATCGACTGCCATTTTCAGGTCGCCTCCTGACAGGTGTGTGAAGACCACGGTCCACGGGTTGCAGGTCTGGTTTCCGGGGGCGAAGCGCATCGTCAGCCGGGAGTCGGTGGCGTCGGCGACAGTGAGCACGCCGTTGTAGCACGATGAGGCGCCGCTCGCCAATCGGCCCAGATGCAGATCCTTCCCGAGCGTGGCCGTGAACACCGCTCCAGAGTCGCGGGTCGTGGTGGCCGTGCCCTGCCACTGGCCATCGAACGACGCCGGGATCGTCGTCGAGTGAGCGGCCTGATCGAGCACCCTCCATGTGGCCACGCCACCCACGAGCAGGGCCGCGGCCGCCAGTGTTGCCACGATCACTCGTCCTCGGATCGTCCCCGGCCACCAACGCGTCCCAGACCGCGTCGTCGGTGTGGTGCGTCCCGGGTGGTGACGCGGCGTCATTTCCGTCGACGGGCGTCGGATCGGCTCCGCTGGAGTCGGCTGCGGCGGCACCTGCGCC
>Ga0075428_100007493_pt1 | contig 12094 bp, 12 predicted proteins | sample RhiMetdeltSRZDD2_FD_75291 | JGI IMG/M metagenome (GOLD analysis project Ga0075428, IMG submission 75291) | Populus rhizosphere microbial communities from Tennessee, USA - Rhizosphere MetaG P. deltoides SRZDD2 | ecosystem: Host-associated > Plants > Roots > Rhizosphere > Soil | place: USA...
AAGCGTCCGTTCGCCGCCTCCCACTGCCGGACCGTCGTCCCGTCGATGAACTCGGTGACCATGTAGCTCGATCCGTCGCCCAGGATCGAGAAGTCGTGCACGACGGCGAGATTGGGATGATGGATCTGCGTCGCCAGACGCGCCTCGCGCAGAAAGCGCTGGCGGTATTGATCGTCGGCCATGAGGCCGGGCTTCATGACCTTGATGCAGCGGAACGCGCCGAGGTGCACGTGCCTGGCCTTGTACACCTCCCCCATCCCGCCCGCCCCGAGAAGTCCGACGATCTCGTACTTCCCGTCGAGGAGCGTGCCGGACCGGAGTCCTATAGGCGATCCGCTCACCATGGGTTCGGCAAGGATAGACTGAATTCATGCTCGTGAAACGCCGGCCGCACTTTCGCCGCGAAGGCCGCGAGGTGCGGTTTCTCATTTCGCGGCACGTGACGCTGACGCTGGACGACGCCCACACGACGCTCTTCGACGCGCTGGAAGAGGGCCTGGCTCTGGGCGATGCCGCCTCGCACGAAGCGCTCATTCGCGAGTGGCACGCCGCGGAAATCGTCGAGCTGATTCCTCCGCGGGCGACCGAAGGACGGCCGCTGGTGGCGATCGAGCCGCACATGGACGACGTCGCATTGAGCGCAGGCGGGCGCCTCCTGCTGCGCCGCGGCACGCAACCGATCGTGCTCCTCGCCTCGACGCGCGAGTCGAACGTGAGCTGCTACTGGAGCCTCGGCCGCGATTTCTTCGACGCGAACGAAGTGACGGCGCTGCGCTGCGCGGAGTCGGAGCTCGCCGCCCAATTCGCGGGCGCGTCGCTCGTCATCCTCGATCGCCCCGACGCGCCGCTGCGCTTCCAACCGGCAGAGCGCTGGAGCCCGCAGTCGTTTCTGCGCATGCACGACGCGCTCGCGCCGTTCCTCGGATTCGCGCCCCAAGCCGGCGAAGCGCGCGCGCTCAGCGAACAACTCGCGCGCGAAGTCCTGGCGCTCGAACCCGCCGAGCTCTGGATCCCGCTGGGCCTCGGCGGCCACATCGATCACCGCATGACTCGCGACGCGTGTCTGATGATGATCGCCGCGCATTGGGATCGCTTCGCCTCGATTCCGATTCTTCTCTACGAGGACCATCCCTACTCCGTGTACTTCCCCCATCAGCTTCACGATGTGATCGAGGCGTTCGCAAAATACGGCGTCCGCCTAACACCGGACGTCGTCGACATCGAGCCGGTGTTCGACGAGAAGATCCGCCTCGTGTCGGTGTACGCGTCGCAGTTCAAAGGACGGGCGATGATGCCGAACCTGCGCAAGCGCGCCGAGGAAGCAGGAGCGAACGGGCGATTGTGCGAGCGCGCGCACCGGCTGATGTCGAAGCCGGTGCTTCCGCCGGAGTCCGAGCTCGCGCCGAACGCGGCGGAGCTGCGCGCGCTGCGGAGCGAGATCGAGCAAATCGATCGCGGCGCCAAGCGCATCGCCATCGTCGTCGGTGCCGCGTTGGGTCCGTGGCCGGCGCTGGCGAAGATTCTGCTCGACGCGTTTCCGCACGCGCGCTTCGACGTGTACGTGGTCGACGCACAGCGATGGGAGCTCGAGAGTCTCACCGACGAGCGCATCTGCATTCATCCACTCGCCAAACTGATCACCGAAATCCCTCGCATCGGCACGCCGACGATCATCGTCCGCTTCGCGCCCTGGCCGATCGAAGACCGCTGGCGCGAGCAGATCCTCAAGACCCCGCTCCCGAAGCACTCGCAGCGTCTGCATGCGCTGTTAGGCGCGCTATTGCCGGCGAGAAGGAAGATCTTCTGCCGCCACCTCGGCGACGTGTGCGGACTGTTGGCGGAGTCCGAGTCCCCTCTCCCCGCCGCGCGGGGAGAGGGTTCGGGTGAGGGGCGTTTCTAACTGCTCGGCAACGTGAACTTCTTCACCTTCGCTTGCGCGGACGCCGTCGCGCCATTGGGGATCTCGGGCTCGGGCGCGTCGTTGCGGCCGACGTTCATGATGAAGCTGAAGTTGTCGCCGGCCTGCTGGGCGTTTCCATGGCATCCCATGCATCCGCCCATGTTGTACGTCTGCACCTGCGAGCCGTCCGGCTGAAGCAGATAAAACGTGTTGTTGAACGGCTGGTTCAAGGCCGGGTTCGTGTTCGGCGGACCTTGCACGTAGTCCGACATGAGGTTGCCGTACGACGGTGCCGCGGAGACGAGCCTGCCGCTGAAGAACTGGAGGTTGTAGTTCGTCTCCACCACTTCGTTGGACTGATAGAACGTTGCCGCATCCGCGCCGGTGTAGAGCACGCCCGGCTGCTTGTTGATCGGCTTGGCCTGCACGTTCACGAGCTTGTAGAAGTTCCAGGGCGTGGTGTTGCCGCCGTTGTACTGCTGGTTGTACGCGGTGATCGCGTCATGCGCGGCCTGGTTGACGTCGATGATCTCTTGCGGAATCGGATGTTCGCGCTGATTCACACACGTCGGTCCCTGCGGCGTCGGGACTCCGGTGGTGTTCGTGAGGTAGAGGCGCGATCCGGGCTGACACTGCGTCTGCATGACGTTGTAGGTCTCGTTCGTCGTCGGCGTGGCCAGCGTCGCCGTGACCGGATTTTGTCCCGCGCCGGAGAGGCCGGTGTCGAGCGGCGGTCCCGGATTCTGGTTGAGCATCCGCCCTTCGGCGTCTTCGATCGGATTGCCGTTCGCGTCGACGATGTTGTCGGCCTGGCTGAACGTCGCGTACACGAAGTACGGCGCGGTCGGCGTCTTCTGGATGATGTGCAGCGCGAGCAGACCAAAGGGCTCGTCGACCGTGCAGCAGGGATATGTCGCGCTGCAGGTTCCCTGCTGACCCGTCACGGGCTGCTCATAATGCCGCACCGTCGCGAGGTGGAAGCGGCCGCTCGAAGCCTCGGTCGTCGTCAGCGGACGCCACGCCGACTTCACTTCGATCGTGCCACTCGGGAAACTCACGTACGGAGCCGTCAGCGGGGGTGTCGGACTGGTCCCGCCATTGACGGCGGCCTGGTACGTGATGAAGTTGGTCACGGCGGCGTTGTAGGTCGGGTTATCCGAGTTCGGCGGATTCGTCGACGTCGCGAAGCTGTGATTCCACAGACTCTGATAGAGCTCCGAAACGTTAAAGTTCTGCGGATTCACGGTGTACTGGTAGTGCACCGAGTTGGCCTTGGCCAGGAAGAAAATCTGCTGCGGCGCGGTGGTGCCGAGGATGCCGGCGTACATCGTGTCGAGAAAGATCTGGCTGTTCTCGTCGGCATTGACCCATGGCGTCGACGCCGCCGGCGTCGTTCCGGCGCAAGCGCCGCTCACCACGTTCGGCGCGTAGTTGTATTGCGGCGGCTCGTTGTAGCCGAACGACGGCGCACCCTGCGTCGCGCCGTGCGGCGGCGCGTTGTTCTGATAGTTGCCCGGAGACGTCGTGCCGGGGAAGATCTCGACCTTGTGGCGATAGGTTTCCCACACGAGCGGCGCGCCGTTCGCAGTGGACGCATTCGCGCCGTAGATCGCATTCGCATCGGCGGTGTCGCGATTGAACGTATTTCCGTTCGGCTGCGCGGGCCACGTCGCGGCGATGAACTCCTGCCACGCGAACTGCGCGGCCTGCGTCAGCGACGCATTGGGGGCGCCTCCCGGAATGTCGGCGGGGAATGTCGGGGCCGTTCCTTTCGGCGGAAGAGTGATGGTGATCCCCGACGGCGCGCCCGCGCCGACGGCTTCGGGCTTCGCCTCTTCGGTTTTCTTCTGACAGGTGACGGTGAGCAACGAGAGCACACACACACAAATGGCAATGGCCTTGCGGGCATTCATCACGATTCGTCTCCTCTCTTCGACGTGCGGGTAAGTACGTTTACTTCTTGTCGTCTTCTGCGGCTTCGGCGGCCGGCTCCGCGGTCGCTTCGGCCGTTGCTTCTGCCGTGACCTCGGCGCTCGCTTCCGCGAATGCGGCTTCTTCCGCTTCCGCCGCAAACGAAGCTTCCGCCGCCTCGGCTTGTTCCGCGCCGAGGGCCGCTTCCGCCGACTCTGCGGCGAACGCGTTTTCCTCGGCCTGCGGCTCGGCGGTGAACGCCGTTTCTTCGGCCGCCGGCTCGGCGGTGAAGGCGTTCTCCTCCGCCTGCGGTTCCGCGGTGAACGCACACTCCTCGGAGAACGCACTCTCCTCGGAGAACGCATTTTCCTCGGCGAACGCCGCTTCCGCGAACGCAGCTTCTTCCGCTTCCGCCGCGAGCGCGAAGGCCTGCTCCTCTGCAACGCCCGCTTCGGACGTTTCGGCCGTCGCCTCCGCCGCTTCTGCTGTCACGTCTTCGGCTGCGACGCGTGCATTCTCCGCCGCCTCCGCATGCGTGCTCTCTGCCGTGGTTTGAGTCCGGGTTCTTTTGCCCTTGATTCGAGCCATGATCTCTCTCCCTTGCCTCGTGGCATTGAGTCTGGTACTAACAGGTTGTCGGGTATTTGTCCGAGTCTACTGCAATAATGAAAAAAGCCGCAAGCGGAAGTATGTCGCGGGGGGTAAAGCTTCCGCGAACGATCGCCGAATTCGCCGATCCCGGCGTGCGCGAGGAAGCCGTGCTCCGCGTCGAAGGCGCCCGCGTCGTGCTCGCAGACTACGCTCTCCTGCAGGAAGACTTCCCCGAGCTGCGCGGACTTCCGCACGCGTCGATCGACGAGTGGCTGATTCACAACGCGGCGCTCATCTCCGAAGTGCAGGCCGCGCAGGCCAGCGTCAACTCGACGATCGCGACGCATGGATCGTGCGGCGCATTTCGTCCGCCGCTCTACGGCCGCGCGCTCGTCGCCCCCGCGGGCTGCGGACTTCTCGATCTGAAAGGCACGGGCGTTGGGCCGGGACGCAAGCCGACTTCGGATGCGCACTCGAATGGTCTTCTCGCGTTGGGCGAGGCGCTGGCGAACGTCGCCTTTCGCGAATTGATCGAGATGATCTTCCGCAGCGCGGACAGCGGGTTTCGCACCGTTCCCGATTACGCGCTGCTCGACCTCGGATTCGACGTGCGCGATCTCGTCGGTCCGGCGACGCCCGCAGGTCTGCAGGTGCGTCAGGCGCATTGCCGTCCGGTGGGAGGGGTGGAGCTCCCGCTCGCCGGATCTCCGGAGCAGCAGGTCAAGCTGGAGATCGAGCTGCTGCTGCGCCACTACGGCGTCACATCGACCTCGCCCGCGACCTCGTTCGTGATCGACGATGAGAGCGGGAAGGTGGAGATCACGTACGCGGGCAAGTCGATTCCGCCTCACCCCGACGATCAGATCGCGAAGTTTCTCGAGCTCGCCGGATACGACGGCGGGAAGATGATTCTCGAAGGCGTGAACGTGCAGCTCACGCGAGACTCCGCCACTCGCCCCTCGCGCGCGTCGGTGGTCGACTTCGGTCATTACTCGGTGCACGAGCGTTTCGAGCACACGCTGGTGACCCTCGTGCGCGACCGCTCGATGCGCTGGGGCGGCTCGATCAAACCGAGTGCGAAACACTTCGTGCAGCCCAACAAACTGCTGAAAGCGAACGTGCGCGAGTGGGGCACGCCGAAGAAGCCCGATCCGCGTTTCGCCGTGCCCGCGCATCCGGAGCTGATCTGGCCCGCGCCGTTCGTCACCGGCTTCGATCTCGCGCACGCCTTCCGCGACGGCTCGCTCGATGCCGCGGGCGTGCGCAAGCGGCTCGATGCGATGATCGCGTCCGTGGCGAAGAAATGGAGGAGCGCCGCATGAAGCTCGTCACCACGCCTTCGCGCGATCACGACGACGTGCGCGGCTTCTTCGACGCCTCCGCCGCGGAGTATCGCGAGCAGCACGGCGACGCCGCGCGCCTGCTGCGCTACCGCGTGTCGCTGCTGCGGGAGCTCGCGCAGTTCCGCGGGGATGAGACGGTGCTCGAGATCGGCTGCGGCGACGGGATGCATCTGTTCGCGATGGCCGATCACTTCGGGCGCGGCATCGGCGTCGACATCTCCGCGGCGATGATCGCCCGCGCGAATGCGCGCAACGACCCGCGCTTTCGTTTCTCCGTCGACCTCGGGGAAACGCTGGCGACGGTCGACGACGCGTCGGTCGACGTCGTCTACTGCGTCGGCTCCCTCGAGCACATGCTCGACCAGCCCGCCGTCGCGCGCGCCGCGCGGCGCGTGCTCAAGCCCGGAGGACGCTTCGTCGGCCTAACACCGAACGGGCAGTACCTCTGGTATCGCCTGGGCGCTCGGTTCGGATTGGCCACGCAGCATCTCGCCACGGATCACTTCCTCACGCGCCGTGAGCTCGTCTCGCTGCTCGAGAGCGCCGGATTCACGAACGTGCACACGGGATGGTGGACGTTCATTCCGCGTGGCGACATGCCTGCATGGATCGCACGCCTGCTCACCGTGCTGGATCGGGTGGGCGTTCGCGGAGGGATCGCGTGGCAAACAAGCGATAGCGCATGACGCCGGTCGCGTAGAGACGCTCGATGGCGACGCCGCCGATGTACGCGGAGAGCACGGCCCGCGCGGGAGCGAGCGGAATCCGATACAAGCGTCGATAGCGCTGCTCCACCTTCGCGAGCGTGGCCGCGTCGCGCGAGCGCACGCCGGCGGTCAGGTCTTCTTCGGCGTCGATGCGCAGACCTGCATCCACGAACGCGCGACGAAACTCTTCGATCGACCAGGCCCGCGAGCTCCAGTACTGCGCGAGCAGTGCCGTGTCGTAGGCCGGCACATCGCCGTCCGGCATGTCATCGACGACGAGCAGTTTCCCGCCGGGAAGGAGTGCCGAGGCGAGATTGCGCACGGTGCGCGCGAGATCGGGCGCGTGGATGAGCGTCTCGATGGCGATGATGGCGTCGTACTTCTCTTCGATGCGCTCATCGAAACTGCGAAGATGAAAGTGCGCATCGATGCCGCGCCGTTTCGCCTCGCGCGCCGCGACGCGCGCCTGCACGCCGCTCAGAGTGAGTCCGTCGTACGTCCCGCCGATGCGCTCGTGCCACGCGAAGATCGTCCCGCCGAATCCGCATCCCGCATCCAGGATGCGCGGATTGGGCGGCAAGTCCGCGACCGCGAGCAATCGCTCGTTGACCGTCCGCACGCCGCTCTCGCCGATCGGCTTGTGCATCGTGAAGCCCGCATAGCGGTCGCGGTAGGCGATCCAGTTCGCGAGCTGCACGTAGCGCGAGAGCCAGTCGTAGAGATTCGCGATCTGCGTCACGCGCGCTTCCGCATGACGAAGATGAACTCGTTCGCGTAGCGCAGCGGGAGCAGATACGACGACGCGACCCGTCCCTCCTGCTTCTCCCACGACATGCCCAGGGCGCGGCGGAAGCGCTGCGCGAACCACTGATCGGGCAGCACGCGATCGACGTCGAAGCCCAGGCCGTCGAAAAGCTCGGACCACTGTTCGAGCCCCGCCGCGTCCTGATGACCGCGCACATTTCGGCGGCCTAACAACTCGGCGTGGAGCTTCCACTTCAGCGTTCGCGAATTGCGGACCATGAGGCAGAAGCGCGCGCCCGGACGCGCGACGCGATGCATCTCGCGAAGCACGGCCTCGCGATGAATCATGCGCTCGAGCGATCCGATGCAGGTGACGCAATCGAAGGAGTTGTCCGCGTACGGCAGCGCCTCGGCATTGCCGACGAGCGCGCGCGCGCCCGGCGCGACCTTGGGCATCATCTTCACGGCGACGCTGGAGAGATCGACGCCGAACGCGCGCAGTCCAAAGCGCGACGCCGCGCGCAGGAGCAGGCCCGGCCCGCAGGCGATGTCGAGCAGCATCTGGCCCGGCTTCGCGCCGAGGAGGTGGACGAAGATCGGATACGCCTCGGGCGGACGGAGGTACTCGAGCCCGCGCGTGGCGTAGACCTCATCGAACCAGTGGCGCACCGTCTCCTGTGTGACCATTCACTAAGTTTATCCTCGGTCGCATCAGCGACCGGGGATCTCGGGTTATCCCGCGGTCTGAGTGCCCACTCAGGGCTCGTGGGATAAAGTCAAAAGAAACGCGTGCAGCTCGCGCGCGCTTTCTTCCCACGTCGGAAAGCGCATCGCCGCTTCGCGATTGATTCCGCCTAACATCTCGCGCTCTTCGCGATCGCCCAGCAGACGCCGTAGCGTCGCGGCGATTCCCTCGCGATCATCGAGCGGAGAAAGCAGATGCTGTGTCTCGCGCGGAAGGTTCGAGGCCAGACCACCCGCGGGATACGCGACGACCGGAAGGGCGCGGGCCATGGCTTCGCGCGTGACCATGCTGCAGCTCTCGAAACGCGCGAGCAGAAGAAAGACGTCGGCGCGATCGTAGAGCGGTTGGACATCGTGGAGAGGACCGAGGACATGCACGCGATCGGCGATCGCGGATCGCGCGAGGCGATCGTGAAAGGCCTGCGCACATTGCGGATCGAGCGTCGGATCGCCGGCGAGATGCCACTCCCACTCGAGATCGCGAAGCGATTCGAGCACCTCGATGGCATCGACGAGTCCCTTGTCGGGAAAGAAATTGGCGACCGTGGCGATGCGCGGAACGTCGTTGTGCCGCGGCGCGACTGCTTCGCGATACGCGTCATCGAGACCCGGAGGAATCGCGACACAGCGAATTGCGCCTAACGCGTCCCGTGCGTATTCGCTCGTGGCGATCGCCGCGCGGTAGCGCGCCAGATGCGCGCGCTCGCGCGCCGCTTTTTCGCTGTCGCGGTGCTCCATGAGGTGGAGGTAGTGGGCCAGGAGAATCGCACCCTCGACCGGCGTATCCAGCAGAAGACTGTCCACCAGAATAGGACCTATAGGACCTGTAGGACCTATAGGGCCTATAGGGCCTATGTGCTCGCGCACTTCCGTGATCTTCGCGAGCTCGAAAAAGATGCGCGCGTTGTAGAGATTCCCTCCGGTGGGCCGCCCGTGAATCTCCGGGAGCAGGACGTCGATCACACCGCGCCCTCGAACGCCGCGGACGCCACGTGCGATTCGTGGAGGGTGACCTTCAGCGTTCCGCGGAACGACGCGCGCAGATGTCCGGCGACCTCGCCGTGGATCCAGCGCGCGAGAAACTCCGTGGTCGTGAGCGCGCCGCCGAAGCGCGCGTCGTCGTCGAGGTTGTGGTAGTTCAGCGAGGCCGCGACTTCGCCCAACACGCGCGTCGCCTCGCCGATGTCGATGACGACGTTGTGCTCGTCGAGCGCGGGCGCGCGGAACTCGGCGTCGATGACGTACGTCGCTCCATGGAGCCGCGCCGCCGGTCCGAAGAATTTCCCCGGCAGCGAGTGGGCGATCATGACGTGGCTGCGAACGGTGACGCTATACATGATGGTGGTTATACCGCACCGTCACCGACAACCCGTCGGAGCTTCCCGCGCACAACTCCTCGACGAACTGCGGCATGTCCTCGAACGCGACCGTGCGCGTGATGTGACGCTCGAACACCGGATCGCGCAGCAGCGAGAACACGAGACGCGTACGGCGCTCGTAGTCCCAGCGTCCGCGCAGGAACGGCGGAATGTGCGAGACCTGCGAGGCCGCGAGCGACTTGCGTCCGCTGTGAAAGGATCCGCCTAACAACACGCGCGACTCGCGCATCCCCAGCCAGCTCAGCTCGATCACGCGGCCTTCGTCGCCCACGGCATCGATCGCGGTCTGCACTTCGTCCGGCGAGCCGCTCGCGCCAAAGGCGACGTCGTAGTCGCGGCGCGGCGCGTCGAGCGCGGCGAAGCCGAGGCGCGTGGCCAGGATGCGCTTCAACGGATCGAGATCGACGACGTCGACCTCCACGCCGGGCATGCGCGAGAGCAATCGCGCGACGAGCGAGCCGACGATGCCGAAGCCGATCACCAGCGCGCGCTCGCCGGCGACGATGCGCGAGTCCCACAGCGCCGTGATCGCGGTCTCGAGATTCGAAGCCAGCGTCGCGCGCTCCGCGGAGACGTCTTCGGGCACGACACGCAGGTCGCCGATGCGCACGTTGCAGCGGCTCTGGTGCGGATGAAGCACGTGCACGAGCCGGCCGCGCATCGACGACGGACCCTCCGCCACGCGGCCGACGAGCGAGTAGCCGTACTTCACCGGAAAGGCAAACGAGCCGTCCATGTACGGACAGCGCATGATCTCGGCGATCTCCGCGGGAACGCGCCCGCTGGCGACGATGCGCTCCGTGCCCGGGCTGACCGCGGAGTAGATCGCCTCGACGCGGCACCAGCCGTCGTCGATCGGAGGGAGATGTTCCTCGCGCAGCTCCGCGCGTCCGGACTCTTCGATCCAGAGGGCCCGCGCGTCGCTCATCGCGCTCCGACGAACATCATCCCGCGGCCGATGGGAAAGAACTCATGCCGCCGGAACGTCATCGCATCGGCGATCTGCTGGGCCGGCTCGCAATCGAACGAGGAAACGCCCGGACCTAACAACAGCGGCTCGATGTGAAGCTGCACGATGTCGACCGCGCCGTCGGCGAGCAGCGCAGACGTCGTCGCCGAGCCGCCTTCGATGAGAACCGACATCACCCCGCGTGCAAAGAGTGCGGCGAGGATGTCGTCGCCGTGAACGCGGCCATTGCCGCCCATCCTGACCACCGGTGCACTCGATGCTTCGTGCAACGAGGAGAGATCGAGCTCACCCGAGCCGATCACGACGCGCAGCGGATCACTGCCTTCGACGCGCCGGACATTCAGCCGCGGACGATCGCGCCGCAGCGTTCCCGCGCCGATGAGCACCGCGTCGCAGAGCGCGCGCATGCGGTGCGCGTGCACGAGATTCTCGTCGCAGCCGATCCAGCGCGAGTCGCCGCTGGCGGTGGCGATGCGTCCATCGAGCGTCTGCGCGAAATGACAGACCGACACCGCGCGGCCGAGGCGCTGCGCGGCCATGGGCGCGAGACAGTACGGAACGTAGAGACGCAGCAGCGCGAGCGCGGCATCGGGCATCGCCCCGCGCTGCGTGATCTCGACGTCGACGAGATCGCTCACGCGCAATACCGTCTCCGACGCGGGCGTCAGGATGCTCGCCTCGGGATCGCAGACGATGGTCACACCGAACGAGTCCGCTGCGCTCTCGACGCGCCGGTCGATCGCCACCGCCGCCTCGAGCTTCTCGCCCCGAACGGCCTGACGGCCGATGCGCATCGACGCGAAACGGAACGGACGCTCCTGCGCGCGCACGCAGCTGCGCAGCAGCCGCAATGCGCTCCAGCAGGCGTCCGTGGCGTCGCCGGCCCCATGCTGCGGGGCCTCTCCGCTCGAGGCGAGGAGGACTCGTTCCATCTACGGAAAAAATTTGTTCCTGAAGTAAGTGACGGCTCAAGTATACTCGGATCATTCCCAACATCGACGAGAGAGGGAGACCGACCACGTGCAACAGCACATGCGCCGTTTGGAAATTCGCCAGCGTGCCACCAGCGCAAGACTCCCGACTCGCTACGGCGAGTTCACCGCGCATGTCTACGAGGACTCGAACGGCGGCGTGCATCACGTCGCGCTGGCGCTGGGCACGCTCGATGAAGGCGCGCCGGTCCTGACTCGCGTCCATTCCGAATGCCTGACCGGCGATGTCCTCGGCTCGCTGCGCTGCGACTGCGGACCGCAGCTCCAGCTCGCGCTCGAGCGTATCGGCGAGCAAGGTCGCGGATTGCTCCTGTATCTGCGGCAGGAAGGCCGCGGCATCGGTCTGTTCAACAAAGTGACCGCGTACGCGCTGCAGGATCAGGGACTCGACACCGTCGAAGCGAACGAGCACCTCGGCTTCCCCGCCGACGCGCGCGACTATCACATCGCCGTCTCCATGCTCCACGACCTCGGCGTGCGCGAAGTGCGTCTGCTCACGAACAACCCGCGCAAGCTCGACGCGCTCCGCCGCGCCGGCGTCGAAGTCGTCGAGCGCGTGCCGCTGGTCGTGCCGCCGACGTCCGACAGCGAGGGATACCTGAAGACGAAGCAGGTGAAGTTAGGCCATCTGTTCTAACGCGCCGCTGCTTTCAGAGAGCGCGCGATGAGACCGATGCCGCCCATGAGCAACACGAGCATCGCGATCGTGTTGAAGAGACTCGTCGGACGGAAATAGATGTCGAGGTGCATGAGGATGCCGACGAAGATGATCACCGCGCCGGCGAGCGTCAGCACCCAGCCGACGATCGACTT